>ENA-OSEO01001272-OSEO01001272.1-sediment-metagenome-genome-assembly--contig:-NODE-1272-length-48172-cov-5.775569_pt1 | contig 48172 bp, 50 predicted proteins | sample MGYA00237883_ERZ534232 | MGnify/ENA metagenome assembly ERZ534232 | reverse complement strand
GGGCGGCCATCGTTCTGAGCCGGGAGCACGTGGAAGTGGATCCCATCGTGTCGGTGGTGAACCAGGATCTTTGCATCGGCTGCGGATTGTGCGAGATGTCTTGCCCTTACGGGGCCATAAGGCTTCGCAAGGTTGAGGGAGTAGGGTTTAGAGCGGAAAACCTTTCCGCCCTGTGCAAGGGATGTGGTATCTGTGCCGCGGCCTGTCCGCAAAAGGCCATCGACATGGAGCACTTTCAGGATCGTCAGATCGTGGCCGTGATCGAGGCAGGCGGGAGGAAGTGATTAGGTGGAAGGGGAAATTTGGGATCCCAAGGAGACCGGGATGAATGAATCATTCGAGCCAAAGATCTTGGCTTTCCTTTGTAACTGGTGTGCTTATGCGGGTGCGGATTTAGCGGGTGTTTCCCGCATTCAGTACCCGCCAACCATTCGTGTCATCCGCGTGATGTGTTCGGGCCGGGTGGATCCCCTTTACGTGGTGAAGGGGTTGATGAGCGGCTATGACGGTATATTCGTGTCGGGGTGACACATCGGAGACTGCCATTACCTGGATGGTAATGTCTTTGCGGCCAAGAGGATGAAGGTGGTTGGAGATCTTCTGGAGCTCTCGGGCATAGGAAGAAACCGGGCCCAGCTTCGGTGGGTGAGTTCTGCCGAAGGGCAGTTGTTCGCGGAGTATGTGAGTCAGTATAATCGACTGACCGAGGAAATGGGTCCCTTTGACGCGGAAAAGTTCAAGCTCCCCTTGGCAGCGGTGGAACAGGCCCTGGGTTCGGCGAGAATCCGCTGGCTCATGGGGATGGCGCGGCACCTGACCGAGAAGGGGAACGTCTACGGGGAGAAGCTGAAGGAAGAAGATTACGAGCGGCTCATTCAACAGGCTGTGGTGCAGGAATATGAAAAGGCATTGGTCTTTCAAGCGCTCCGCCAAGGGGTCGCGTCCGTGCGGGAAATTTCGGAGAAGGCGGGACTGCCTGTATACACGGTTTCTTTGCGGTTGAATGAGCTGGAGAGGTGCGGTCAGGCGGAACTCAGGGAGTATGCGGGAACGACTCCCAGATTCATGGTGACGGCATAGTTTGTCGAAGTGACGAGACCCCCCGTGAGAGTTCGTCCGAACGGGAATCGGTTTGGAAGAAGAAGGACTTAACATGATAAAGCAAGCAGAGGTGAAAAAATCAGGAAGCGTCCTGGTCGTGGGGGCAGGGATCGCCGGCATGCAGGCCGCTTTGGATCTGGCCACTGCCGGTTACTATGTTCATTTGGTAGATCGATCTTCGACCATCGGGGGATTGATGGCTCAGCTTGACAAGACCTTCCCCACCAATGACTGTGCCATGTGAATTATCTCCCCGAAACTGGTCGAGGTCGGCCGGCATCTAAACATTCATATCATTCCGAATGCGGAAGTGGAAACCCTTGAAGGCGAGCCGGGTTGTTTCCGTGCCGTCTTGAGGATGACCCCGCGCTACATCGATGTGGAGAAGTGCACTGGTTGCGGGCAGTGCAGCATGGTCTGCCCTGTCAACGGTGTGAATGAATACGATTGCGGTTTGGACCTGAGGGCTGCGACCGCCATTCGCTATGCCCAAGCGATTCCCCTTGCTTACAGCATCGACCGGGAGCTTTGCATCGGCTGTGGGCTTTGCGAGAAGGTTTGCCTGGCAGGGGCCGTTTGCTACGATCAGGAACCGGCCACGATGACACTCGAAATCGGTGCCGTGATCCTGGCTCCGGGCAATGAGGTATTCGATCCGTCCCAACTGGAACCCTACAGCTACTCCCGGTCCCCCAACGTGGTCACGAGCATGGAATTCGAGCGAATCCTGAGTGCTTCAGGTCCGTATGAAGGGCATCTTGAGCGCCCTTCCGACAGACGGCTTTGCAAAAACATCGCCTGGCTGCAATGCGTCGGTTCTCGTGACATGCATCACGGCGCCCACGACTACTGCTCCGGTGTCTGTTGCACGTATGCCATCAAAGAGGCGGTCATCGCCAAGGAACACGCCAAAGAAGATCTCCAAGCGACCATATTTTTCATGGATATGCGCACCTACGGGAAGGATTTCGATCGCTATTACGACCGCGCCAGACAGCAAATCGGAGTTCGCTTCATCCGCTCGCGCGTTCACAGCGTCGAGCCCGCCGCACCGAATTCAGGAGATCTGCGAATTTCCTACGTTGATGACAACGGAATGGTACAAAACGAGGTTTTTGATTTAGTTGTGCTGTCAGTGGGACTGGAGGTCGGTAAAGACGTTATTGAGCTTGCCGAAAAGTTGAATGTCAATCTGAACAGGGATGGATTTGCCGAAACGTGCAGTTTCACGCCGGTTGACACATCGCGTGCAGGGATTTTCGCGTGCGGTGTTTTTTCGGGCCCCAAGGATATCCCGCAATCGGTCGTTGAGGCTTCGGCCGCTGCGGCTGGATCTGCTGCTCTGCTCAAAGACTCGAGAGCGACTCTAACCCGTGAAAAAGTTTACCCTCCAGAGGACCCGATCATCCATGCAGAGCCGCGCATAGGAGTTTTTGTTTGTCACTGCGGCATCAACATCGCCAGTGTGGTGGATGTCCCGGCTGTGCGTGACTATGCGAAAACCCTGCCGGCAGTCGCCTACGTCGCCGACAACCTGTTCACCTGTAGTCAGGACACCCAACAGTTGATTCGTGATGCCGTCAAAGAGCATCGGCTCAATCGGGTGGTCGTTGCCGCGTGTACCCCCAGAACCCACGAGCCGCTGTTTCAGGAGACCATCAAAGAGGCCGGTCTGAATCGTTATCTGTTTGAGATGGCCAACATCCGTGATCAAGACTCCTGGGTGCATCAATCCCAACCCGAAAAAGCCACCGAAAAAGCCAAAGACCTGGTGCGCATGGCGGTTGCCAGGGTAGCTCTTCTGGAGCCTATAGAACGTATCCGCATCGAGTTGAATCGAGCCGCGCTGGTGGTCGGCGGCGGGATCGCCGGGATGAATGCCGCCCTCAATATTGCCGAGCAGGGCTTTCAGACTTTTCTCCTGGAAAAAGAGGCGGAGCTGGGAGGAAACGCACGCACTATCAGGAAAACCTGGAAAGGTGAGGACGTCAAAGATTATGTGTTCAAGCTCGGCGAGCGCGTCCTCGACCACCCCAAGATCGAAGTGTTGACCGGATCCCAGATCGAACAAGTGCGAGGCTTCGTCGGACAATTCACCACTACCGTGAGCCGGGCAGGCGAGCTGCGCGACCTGCATCATGGCGTAGTGGTCCTTGCAACCGGTGCAGAAGCCCTCAAGCCACAGGAATATCTTTACGGCGAGAGCAACCGGGTGAAGCGGTGGCATGAACTGGAACAATTTTTTGTCCAAGCCCCCGATCGCCTCGATGCCGCCGAAGCGATCGCTTTCATCCAGTGCGTCGGCTCGCGTGAGCCCGAACGTCCTTATTGTTCGAAAATCTGCTGCACAACTTCCATGCAGCAAGCCATCCAGTTGAAAGAATACCGGCCGGAGCTTGAAATTTACATTTTCTATCGGGACATCCGCACCTATGGCTTTCGCGAAGACCTGTACAAGAGGGCGCGCGAGCTGGGGGTTCTCTTCATTCGCTATTCGCTCGATGGAAAGCCGGTGGTGGAGCAGGCGCCTGACGGGAAGCTCACTATTACCGCGATAGACCATGTTCTCAAGATGCCGGTGCGGCTCGGTGTGGACTACCTGGTTCTCGCCACGGCCATCATACCCAAGGGACAAAAGGATCTGGCCAGGCTCTTTAAGGTTTCTGTGAACGACGACCAGTTCTTTTTGGAAGCCCACATGAAACTACGACCGGTGGACTTTGCAACCGACGGCATTTTTGTCTGTGGTCTGGCTCACTACCCCAAGCCGATCGATGAATCCATTGCCCAGGCACAAGCAGCAGCGGCACGGGCCGCCTTGGTGCTTTCGCAACCGCACATTGAGGCCGAGCCGATTGTTTCCGTGGTCAATCCTGACTTGTGCACCGGTTGCGGTCTTTGTGAGAAATCATGTCCATTTGGAGCCATTCGCCGCTATGAGGTGGCGGGGCGGGGCTACGTTGCTGAAACCATTCCGGCGTCCTGTAAAGGATGCGGCGTATGCGCCGCAGCCTGTCCGCAGAAAGCAATCGACATCGTGCATTTCAGAAATGAACAGCTTGTCGCGGCCATCCGCGCAGGGGGTGAGAGGCATCATGCCTAGAAGGAGCAATACGTATGAACGCTGAAACATTCGAGCCAAAGATGCTCGCATTTCTCTGTAATTGGTGCTCTTACGCCGGGGCCGACCTGGCCGGTGTGTCCCGGTTTCAATATCCGCCAACTATCAGGGTTATCAGAACCCTCTGCTCCGGGCGTGTCGACCCTTTGCACATCATTGAGGGCTTGCGGAGCGGCTTTGACAGCGTGTTGGTTTTTGGCTGACACCTTGGGGAATGCCATTACCTGGAAGGTAATCATCATGCCGCAAAGCGGGTCGAAGTTGTGCAACAGCTTCTCGAATTGTCCGGGATAGGCCGGGACCGAGTGGCCATTCGCTGGGTCAGCGCTGCAGAGGGCCAGCTCTTCGCCCATTCCGTGACGGAGCTGACCGAACGGCTCAAAGAGCTCGGCCCTTTCAATGCCGACCAATTTCAGCCGGGCCTTGCCGCCATCGAAACAGCTCTCAATTCATCACGCCTCCGTTGGCTTATGGGAATCGACAGGCAGCTCACCACCAAGGAAAACGTTTACCATGAAAAAATCGACCAGCAGGAATACCAAAAGATGCTCTCCACGGCTGTGGAGATGGAATATCAGCGGGCGCTGATTCTGCACGCTCTGCAGGAAAATCCCAGCTCCGTTCGCGAGATTGCTCTGCAAACGGGGCTGCCCATTTACACGGTGTCGGTGCGCCTGGGCGATCTGGAGAAAGCCGGCCAAGCGGACCTTTACAGCTATGAAGGCACAACGCCGAGGTTCGCCTGTATCTAATTCCGATCCGAGCGGAACAGTCTGTGAATCATATTCGAGTTGAGAAGGAAGGCTCGTCCTGAGCTCGTCGAAGGAGGTGAAATATGACCCAGTTGGTGAATACTGAGAAAATTGGCTCGGTTATGGTCGTAGGAGCAGGCATAGCCGGGATGCAGGCCGCTTTGGACCTGGCCGATTCAGGCTATTATGTGCACCTGGTTGATCGCTCTCCCTGCATCGGGGGCCTGATGGCCCAGCTCGACAAGACGTTTCCAACCAACGACTGTGCCATGTGAATTATCTCGCCCAAACTGGTCGAGGTCGGCCGGCACTTAAATATCAATATCGTCACCAATACGGAACTGGAAACAGTTGAAGGCGAAGCGGGCAACTTCAGAGCGAATTTGATCAGCTATCCCCGTTACATAGACCCGGACAAATGCACCGGCTGCGGCCAGTGTGCCGAAGCGTGTCCGGTAGTGGCTGTAAACGAATTCAATTGCGGACTGGATTGCAGATCTGCAACTTGCATCAAATATGCTCAGGCGGTGCCGCTGGTCTATACCATTGACCGCAAATCCTGCATCGGCTGCGGAATCTGCGAAACGGTTTGTCTAGCCAAGGCGATTCGCTACGATGAAGAGCCCAAGCGCATGCGGTTGGACGTTGGAGCGGTCATCCTGTCCACCGGCGACGAGGTGTTCGATCCCACCAAGGTCGACACCTATCACTATGCGACTCTTCCCAATGTTGTGACCAGTCTCGAATTCGAGCGAATACTCAGCGCATCCGGACCTTACCGGGGCAGACTGATGCGCCCCTATGACCGTGAAGAGCCCGCCAAGATAGCCTGGCTGCAATGTATCGGTTCAAGAGACCTCAACCAGACTGACAACCCCTACTGCTCTTCGGTGTGCTGCATGTACGCCATTAAAGAAGCCGTTATTGCCAAGGAGCATGCCCATGCCCCTCTGGACGCAGCCGTTTTCTATATGGACATACGCTCCTACGGGAAGGATTTCGAACGCTACTACGAGCGTGCTAAAGAACACGGCATTCGCTTTATCCGCTCCAGAATCCATTCGATCATGCCGGAAGGCGACGGCAACCTGGAAATTCACTACGTGAATGAGAAGGGCGAGCTTCACTCCGAAATCTTCAACATGGTCGTCCTGTCTGTCGGGTTTCAAGTTAGCCGGGAGACGATGGAGCTTGCCAAACGTTTGGGAGTGGAACTGGATGCCCATCACTTCGTGAAAACCGAAAGCTTCGCACCGGTGGCGACATCCAGGTCCGGTGTCTACGTGTGTGGCTCCATCCAGGGTCCCAAGGACATTCCCCAGTCGGTTATGGAGGCTTCCGCTGCGGCGGCGGCCAGCGGGGTGCTTTTGAGCGAAAGCAGATGGACCCGGACGAGGAAAAAGGAGCTCCCGCTTGAACTGAATGTGAAAGGCGATCGTCCTCGCATCGGGGTTTTTGTTTGCCACTGCGGGATCAACATCGGCGGTGTAGTCAATGTCCCGGAGGTACGCGACTATGCCGGGAGCCTTCCCTATGTCGTCTATGTAGAGGACAACCTCTATACCTGCTCGCAAGATACTCAGGTAAAGATGGCGCAAGTGATCGAAGAGCAGGGAATCAATCGAGTCGTGGTTGCCGCTTGTACCCCGCGCACGCACGAGCCGCTCTTTCAGGAAACACTCCTCAATGCGGGCATCAACAAGTATCTCTTTGAGATGGCCAACATCCGTAACCAGGATTCCTGGGTTCACAGCGATCGCCGGGCGGCTACGGAAAAAGCCAAAGACCTGGTGCGGATGGCGGTTGCAAAAGCTGCCCTGTTGGAGCCGCTCAAAGATACCGACCTGGACCTTAACCCGAAAACTCTAGTACTCGGGGGCGGCGTCGCCGGTATGACGGCGGCCAAAACTCTGGCAGACCAGGGCTATGAAGTGCATTTGGTGGAACGGACTGCCGAGCTCGGCGGGCAGGCCAAACATCTTTACAAGACCTGGAGGGGTGAAAGCATCCAGGACTACACGCATCGATTGATAAAGGAAGTCGAACGACACCCCCTGATCAGCGTGCTCAAGTCCGCAGAACTGCAGAAGGTTGACGGTTTTGTTGGAAATTTTAGCTCCGAATTCAAGAACGGACATGATGAAACATTAAACATCCGGCATGGAATAACCATAGTGGCGACCGGGGCGCACGAGTGCAAGCCCGACGAGTATCTGTACGGCCAAGACCCGCGAGTGATGACCTCTCTCGAGCTGGATGCTCGATTTATCAAAAACGACCCAATATTCGAGCAGGCGGCTTCAGCGGTGTTCATCCAATGCGTGGGCTCGCGCGAGCCGCAACGCCCCTATTGCAGCCGGGTATGCTGCACACACAGTGTGGAGAGCGCGCTGGAAATGAAGAAGCGCAATCCTGAGATGACGATCTATGTGCTCTATCGAGACATTCGAACCTACGGAGAGCGCGAAGACCTTTACACGGAAGCCCGTAGAGCGGGTGTCATTTTCATTCGTTACGACCTCGACTCCAAGCCGCAAGTCAGTGTCAATGGCAACAACCTGCAGGTTGCGGTGCGCGATCCCATTCTCGATCGACCTGTCGCCGTCGCTGCCGACCTGCTGGTGTTGGCCTCAGCCATAGCACCGTCTGACAACGAAAATCTCGCGCAGTTTTTTAAAGTTCCCATTAACGAAGACGGCTTTTTTATGGAGGCACATGCCAAATTGAAGCCCGTCGAATTTGCCACCGAAGGGGTTTTCCTGTGCGGTCTCGCTCATTACCCCAAATCGGTTGACGAAAGTATTTCGCAAGCCCTTGCGGCGGCTTCGCGAGCCACGTGCCTGCTGGCAAAAGCACGCGTGTCGGTCAGCGGCGCGGTGGCGGAAGCCAATCCGCTCCTTTGCAGTCAGTGCGGAACCTGTGTCAGCATTTGTCCCTATTCGGCTCCCTTTTTCAACGAACATGGCAGGGCGCAAATCAATGCCGCTTTGTGCAAAGGCTGTGGCCTTTGTGCTGCCAGTTGCAGATCGGGAGCCATTCGCCTGCAGGGATTTGATGACGCACAGATTTTCGCGATGATCGGGAACGTTTAGCATTTTATCAAGATTTGAAGGAGGCAAAAATGCAGTCGCACATGGATCGAGCCATTTTCCATCTCAGGGCAAGTGTGCCGGCAACATCTCTGTACCTGCTCATCTGTTCTCTTCTGGACGAGGGACAAGCGCCGACACTTGACCGCACGAAGGTGCTGTGGAACGGTACCGACGAGGACCTCAACGCAGCAATGCAAGAGCTCATCCGACGGGGTATTCTGGTGGCACCTCGTCCCACGTCGAACGGTAGGCCTCTGCGGTTGGATCTAACCAGCAATTGGCGCAGGATCGTTTAGTCCCATAGTGCCGATTGATTTTGTCTAATGGTTTGATCTATAAATCATAGAGATTCTCTATAAATCCTGGTGCAGAAAGGAGGCGACTATGGGAGAGGAAATGGAAGTCGGTTGTGCGCGGCCCACCGGCGGTCCGGTCGGGGAGACAATCGATCAGCGAGCTTTGGCAGAAACCCCACCAATCAAGGAGAGCGTCCCCATGATACGAATCGGAAAAAAAGCGCCGGACTTTGTTGCCCCTGCATATCAACAGGGCAAGTTCATCTCCGTAAAGCTTTCGGAGTATTTAGGGAAATGGGTGCTTTTGTGCTTTTACCCGGGGGATTTCACCTTTGTCTGAGCGACAGAAATTTCGGCAGTTGCCGAAAAATATTCCGAATTTCAGAAGCTGGGAGTAGAAATCCTATCGATGAGTATCGACAGCGTTTTCGTGCATAAAATGTGGAATGATAATGAGCTTTCCAAGATGGTAGAAGGTGGAGCTCCATTTCCCATGTTGTCCGACGCCGGTGGAAAGGTCGGGAAAGTATTCGGCGTGTTTGATGAAGAGGCTGGGGTCGAAACGCGCGGGAGATTTATCATAGACCCCGAAGGAGTGGTTCAGGGTTTTGAGGTCCTTACTCCGCCGGTCGGCCGAAATGTCCAGGAAAGCATTCGGCAGGTGCAGGCCTTCCAGCATGTGCGGGAAAGCAAGGGGAAAGAGGCGACTCCTTCCGGCTGGAAGCCTGGCAAGATAACCCTCAAACCAGGGCCGGATCTCGTTGGAAAAGTATGGGAGGTATGGAAGACAGATATGGCTTTCGATTGATCTGAAGACCCGCCAAGTCACAATAAGAAGGGCCGTTCCGAGCTTTGCACGGGCGGCCTTTCCCGGTTTTACGGTTACACCGGCTCACCACCATGAGAGGCAGAGGTTGACGGAGCTTCCAGGACAGCTACCTTCGCTTTGCAGTAAAAGGAGACAGTTTGTTCCCCGAATAATTTTTGATGGGTGCACAATGTTCCTTTTTCTAATGAAATGAATTAGCACCGGATTCACTGGTGTTCCCGAACGGAGTTTGGGAACAAGGAGCTTTTCAGGTATAATGGCTTTATGGCACAGTTCTTGTTATCCTTAAGAGGCGGGATTGACACCCCCATTCCTGTATCGGAAATACTGCGATTTTACCTTCCATCGGGTTGAATCGCGGTATTTCCACCTTCTTCATAACTGTTGAAAACAGCTGTTTTGCAGGGAGCCATGCAGATCGCCAACATTGAACCGATAAACGAAGAAACCGTCGCGAATGCAGCGGTTTCGGAGGATAGTCCGATAGATACTCCTAAAACGCGAGATCTATCTTTCTGTTATTTTATCCTTGATAGTCTGCCGATCGGCATTGTTGCAGTAGACCCTGATTTGAGAATCACCCGGTTCAATTCCTGGGCACAGGAAGTTACGGGGCATTCGGAAAAAGACGTGATCGGCTGCTACTGCGGCGATATCCTGAAAGGAGGAAGGTGTAAGCTTGGCTGTCCGCTAAGAACCGTAATTAGCCGCCAGGAGCCCATTATTCGCATCGAAACGACGATCCACCGCAAAAATGGTGAAACAATCCCGGTGGATATGAGCACTGCCGGGGTTTTTGATCAAAATGGAAAGCTTATCGGTGCTGTGGAAGCATTTCTGGATATCTCGAAAAAGAAAGCTCAAGAGCGAGAAAAGGCCAATTTGATCTCCATGTTCGCCCACGACATGAATTCTTCTCTGACCGGCATTCACGGCCTTGGCTTGCGACTCCTCAAAACGGCCGATCTCAACGAAGAGAACCCGAAAAAGTTCATCGAAGTCATCACCAAAGAAGCGGGCAAGCTGGAGCTCTTAGTTAAGGATTTTCTTGAATTCTCTCGCCTGCAAACGGGCAGACTGAATTTGACCTTTGACGCCACTTTTTTGGATAAAGAACTGTACGAGCTTTTCAATATTTATGAACCCAAGGCAGCTGCAATCGGGATCAAGTTGACTCTTGAAAGTACGGGAAGCCTGCCGGTTATCGAAGTGGACGCGAATCGTCTCCGGAGAGTATTCGCCAACCTGTTGGACAATGCCCTCAAGTTTTCGCCAAAAGGCACGGCGGTGGAGATTTCGGTTGAGGAAAGCGAACAAGAAGTGATGGTCAAAGTTAAGGATGAGGGCCGAGGTATCGATCCCAAGGAGCTGCCTTACATCTTCGATATCTTTCATCGAGGTGCGGATGCCGGGAAGAAAGAAGGCTACGGTATGGGCTTGGCTATCGTAAAGACCATAGTCGAGGGACATAGCGGAAGAGTGATGGTTACCAGCGAGCTGGGCAAGGGATCGGTTTTTACCGTATTTTTGCCCAAAGTCAGGAAGTTGGGTGAGGAATAGAACACCGTGCATGATGACGCCGTCACCAAGGAGAAATTGAGATGCCGGCAAGAGACGGAACAGGCCCGTTGGGTCTGGGGCCTATGACAGGGCTGGGCATGGGTTTTTGTGTTGTTCCTGGAATCAGGGGCTGGGCGACTGCAACCTTGAACAGGAAATGGGCCGCGAGGCGGATGTATGGTGGTTCGGGCCTTGCGCCCCGTTGCGGCAGCCGGGCTTTCCAGCGTCGTAACCGCGGATTTGGCAGGGGATGCGAAGGATGGCTTCGCTGCAGCCCTTGGGCATCGGCCTGGAGATGGCATCCCCGGGCCGTCTGATGTCCGGCCAAATTCGTTATTCTCCTTGCTGATGGGCTCAGGAACGACAGGTGTGTTGTTAAGCGAGGGGCTGGGCGCCTGTTTCCCATCAAAAGGAGAGATGGGTGAGGGAGTGAAAACTCTCCCGTCGCTCCCTCACCTTATCGGTTGCGCACCTGCCGGAGCGAATTTTCAAATGCCAATGGGCTCCCCGAGGTTTGAATTCCTGCCGCTGATCCCGAGATCACTTCGAAAAGAGCTTCAAAGACGTGAATAGCGTGATGGGTGCGCACGACTTGAGGAGATATTTAGACTGGTTTCAATCTTACGTCGGGGAATTCTATGTTGGAACTGACGAGGACCTGGCCAACATTGAGCTCAAAAGGGTTCATTCCCTAAGAGTATTGCACGAGGCGAAACTGCTCACAGCCTCCCTCAAAATCCCGTTCCCGTTAGTCGACATAATACATATCGCGGCCTTGTTGCACGACATAGGGCGCTTTCCCCAATACAGCAAATACAAAACGTTCAATGACCGCGAATCCTTGAATCATGCGCGGCTCGGTGTGACCGTTTTGCGCCGGGCCCGGATCTTGAGCAACCTCTCCCCGAAACAGCGAGGTCTGGTATTGGGCGCCATCTTTTTGCATAATCGCGCCTCCCTTCCGGACAAACTTTCCTCGACTCAATCTTTGCTGGCTCGAATTATTCGCGACGCGGACAAGCTCGATATCATCCCCACCGTCATTGCCAACCTGGACCCTGAAGCTCCCTCGAACCGAATCGTTTCATTGGGGCTCTCATCGGATCCCGATCGCTACTCGAAGGCAGTCTATGAAAAAATCTCCATGCGTCAACCTGTAGACATGAACGAAATGAATTGGCTCAACGATTTTAAACTGATGCTGTTGGGGTGGCTGCACACGCTCAACTTCCCCGCCAGCCGCAAGGCGGTGCTGGAGAGAAGATACATCGAACGACTCACGGCAATCCTTCCGTCTCGACCTGAATTGATTGCTCTTGGAGAAGAGATCCATTCTCAACTGCGCAAAAGCCTCGGGAAATGACAATAAAAAATACACGGCTGCATACCCACTGCAACACGAGGGAGCAATCCATCGGGTTATGATGGTGCTTTGCGTCTCAATCACAATACTGGCATGAGATTTGCCTGTAAATGTCGGGAAGAGAGTAACGGTTCAGCGAATGCCCGAACACCATCGTGTCGTTGGGGAAAGATCATTCGAGCGATTTCCAGGAGGCACATCATGGAACGACCGAAATCATTTGTGGACCTGATTTCCAAAGTTCAGATCAAAGGGCTTTGTCACAAGTGCGGCGGCTGTGTCACTTTCTGTTCAGCCGTGAATTACGAGGCGCTTGAGATGGGAAGAGACAACCGACCCCAGTACAAGGACCCTGAGAAATGCATCGAGTGCGGGATTTGCTATCTCATTTGCCCGGAGATCACCGAAATGGAGGCCGAAACCCGGGAATTCATGCACTGGGAAGAGCCCATGGGTCCTCTGTTGAAGACGTTGTCCGCCCGCAGTGTCAATCATGGGATTCGAGACCGGGCGACTGACGGTGGTGCAGTGACCGGCCTGCTGCTGCATCTGTTCGACAGGGGCCGTATTGACGGCGCCATCGTATCCAGACGGACGGGGCCTTTGAGTCGAAAGCCTTGGCTGGCAACTACCCGTGAAGAAATCATTGAGGCAGCCGGCAGCCACTATGACGACAGTCAAGGTTTGCCGACTTTAGGCGAAGAGTACCGAACCAGTTTCAGCTCCTCAATCCGGGAACTAGGTTCCCTCAGTCAGAAGCATCTTCGCAGTATAGCTGTAGTAGGCACTCCCTGCCAGATTCATACTCTGCGCAGAATGGAAGTCCTCAAAATCATTCCCTCTGACGTCATCAAATATAAACTGGGCCTCTTTTGTACGAAGAACTTTGTCTTCAACCAGCAAATGATCGGTCGGTTGGAGGTTGCCGGAGGATTCAAGTACGAGGATGTGGAGAAGGTCAACATCAAGAAAAACTTTCTCCTTTCTTTAAAGAGTGGAGAGCAGGTGGAGCTTCCCCTTGACCAACTGAGCTTCATGGAGCGGCCGGCCTGTCGTTTTTGTTCGGACTATTCGGCGGAGTACGCCGATATTTCCTTTGGCGGCATTGCTTCAGCCGAGGGATGGACCACGGTGATTCTGCGCACTCAGTTGGGACGGGCCGCTTTCCTGGACGCACTGGGGCCTTCCCTTGAGCAGTCTTCCAGGGTCGTTGAAGTCGAAGAGATCTATGAAGCCTCAAGGCAAAAGAAAGCTGCCGCTGCCAGATTCAGAAGCACCATAGGGAAATGAGAGAAGCCTACAAATCATCCGGCATTGGAACCTCGGAACCGCCTCAGATCTCGTCGGCACTTCTGCGGGTCCATTTTGAACCTTCCGGAAAAATCATCGGCAACAAAGTACACCCCGCTGCCAGGAAAAATCTGCAACATGATGCAGACAAGGTCAGCCCCTTCCGCGCTCATGAATGACATGCCTGGCGACAAAATACATGCCGGCGGTAAATGCAGATCGATTCCGCATCCTTCCCACTGTAAGAGGGTATATCCCGTATTGCCGGTGAAAAATGTCCTTCCCGGCTGGAGTTGCGCCTGAACAGTCACCCCCGGGAAATTTGCCCTTCAACATCAAGCCGTTTTGGGCGCCAGGCCCTGTTTCCTGGCATGGGACTTGCTCTCATCTGCCGGCAAAACAGGCATGAAACAACGACTTATATGGAGGGAATCATGGCTTTCAGACCTGAAGTGAATGCTGAGGAATGTGTGGGCTGCGGAGAGTGTGTCGATGTCTGTCCGGTAGAGGTCTACGAGATCCGGGAAGAAAAATCGGTGGTGGTCAATGAAGAAGAATGCCTGGGCTGCGAAAGCTGCGTGGAAGTATGCGAAAGCGGTGCAATCACCGTAACGGAGATCTAGTCTCTTACCAGGAACCGGCACGTTCCCGATAAAACCAGACTTACAAGGGACCAACGACTGTTTCCAGCACATGAAGACATATCTCGATTGTATACCCTGTTTGATTCGTCAGGCCCTGAATGCGGTCAGGATGGTATCGGCGGATACCGCGGTTCATGCCTCGATCGTTCGCCAGGTGTTGCGCTGGGCAGGCGATATGGACCTGCAACAACCGCCCCCGGTTATGGCTCAACGCATTCACCGGCAGCTCCGCATGATCTCCGGTGAGGATGACCCGTACCGGTTGGCAAAAGAGCATCAGAACCGAATGGCATTGAGCCTCCTGGCCGAGCTCGAAGCTGAGCTCGAAACCGCGTCAGACCCGTTGGAAACAGCGGTGCGCCTGGCTATTGCAGGAAATGTGATCGACCTGGGCATCAACGGCAGCGTGACCGAATACGATTTACGCCAATCCGTCAGCCGGGTGCTGGCCGAGTCTTTCGCAGGAGAGCTGGAGGATTTTCGAGGAGCGCTCTCCGAAGCCAGCAGCATCTTATATCTGGCTGACAACGCAGGAGAAATTGTTTTCGACCGGTTGCTCATCGAACAGCTTCCAACGGCGCGGGTGACGCTGGCGGTGCGAGGCTCTCCGATCCTCAACGACGCAACAGAAAAGGACGCACGAGCGGCGGGACTCCACGAGATCGTCGAGATCATCGACAACGGTTCGGATGCGCCGGGCACGCTGCTCGAACAGTGCAGTGAGGACTTTACCCGGCGTTTCAAGCAGGCTGATTTGATCATTGCCAAGGGGCAAGGCAACTTTGAGACGCTCAGTGATGAGCCGCACAACATTTTTTTCCTGTTCAAAGTAAAGTGTCCTGTTATCGCCGATCATGCCGGCCTGCCGGTGGGAACCCATGTGCTTGGACGATCCGGTGCCATGGGGCGTTCGAGTGCCGCAAGGGAAAAACCATGAATCTGAGGGTTTGAATCAATGCCGACCTACGAATACGAGTGCGAATCATGCGGATTGAGGTTCGAGCGTCAGCAGACGATCAGCGAAGAACCTCTGACGGAATGTCCGGAGTGCCGCGGGAACATCCACCGGCTGGTTAGTGGCGGTGCCGGTTTTATCCTCAAAGGCTCCAGCCGTGCTGGAACCGGGCAGCGAGGCGGTGAATGCTCCCTGGAGCAAATCGGCAAGACCTGTTGCGGGCGCGATGAGCGCTGCGGGAAACCGCCTTGTGGCAGCGAAGCATAAGCGCAAGTGAGACGAAGCTGGTGCCGATGTCATTGCGAGCGAAGGGAAGCGATCTCCGAGTGTTGAAACGAATGTACTGTTGTTGATCGTGTTATTCAATCTGTCTACCAAGCGAGAGGAGAACAAAGATGGCTGTGACGTATCCTGAAATCGGAAACAAGGTGGTGGCCAAGGTGATTGAAACGCAAAATGACTGCACCATAGGGATGAAAGTCGGTGATGAATTCGAGCTGGGAGTGCACAAGTGCGGAGAGTTCTGTGGTTATCTCTACCACAATGTTTTCAACTGGGTCAGCACATTGCAATTCGGGGGAACCTTTCCTCTTTTCGAGAATCCCGACGTGCAAGTTTGGGAATGCCCGAATGCAAACAACAGAGTGAAGATCGAATTGCGAAGGATTAAAAGATAACCTCCAAAAGGCGGGTCCATGATTACTCAGCACGATGTCAGGGAAGCTCTCAAGGGAGTACAGGATCCCGGGCTGAAAAAGAATGTCATCGAACTGCAAATGGTAAGGGACGTTCAAATCGAGCAGGGCGAGGTACGCATTGTTCTGGCACTCACCACTCTCGCCTGTCCCATGAAAAAGAGAATTGTGGAGGATATAAAGGAGGCGGTTAAACAAGTCCGCGGTGTTTCTTCCGTGGATGTACAGTTGACCGTGATGGAAAAGGAGGAACTGGATCGGCTCTTTGTAAAGCATCCCTTGAAAGGGATCGATAAAGTCCGTCATTTCATTGCAGTCGGCAGCGGCAAGGGCGGCGTGGGAAAGACGACGGTGGCGATTAATCTTGCCCTGGCTTTAAGCAGGCAAGGATTTGAAGTAGGCCTGCTGGACGCCGATCTGTATGGTCCGAGCATTCCAACCATGCTCGACCTCTCCGAGCGTCCGCGGGCAGAGTCTGGAATGATGCTGCCGCTTGAAAAATACGGACTGAAGATCATCTCCATTGGATTTCTCACTGCGGCAGGTCAACCGCTGATATGGCGTGGTCCTTTAGTGGCAAAAACGCTAAAGCAGCTCCTCGATGAGGTCATGTGGGGAGAGCTCGACTACCTGGTGGTCGACCTTCCGCCCGGTACAGGAGATCCGTCTATCACCATCGCGCAGTCAATTCCCAGCGTTTCGGTGGTTGTCGTCACCACACCCCAGGAAGTTGCCCTGGCCGATGTCCGCAAGGCGATCGGCATGTTCCGGGAGATGAGTATTAAAGTTGCCGGCATTGTAGAAAACATGTCCTATTTCATGTGCGGTCACTCCAATGAGAAGATTGAGATTTTTGGGGCAGGTGGTGGCGAGACCCTCAGCCGGCAGATGGATATCCCGCTGCTTGGATCGATTCCCGTTGACATTGCGCTGTGCAAAGGGGGTGACAGGGGAGTGCCGCTTATGGTCGATTCTCCCGATACGGCAACGGGGAAAATATTCGGAGGCATTGTCGAACAGCTGATCGGGCAGCCGGTCAAAACCGGCACTGCTGAAGCACAGGCGTGATTCTGCCGGCCTACGATTCAGAAAAACGCAGCTCTTTGCAAATCAAATGTCTGATTCGTTGGCCCGGCTAATGTCTACCAGAAAAATAACGAAAGGAGAGGATTATGAAGGTGCATCGTTCCAAAACTCCAGTGTTTTTCCTTATGGCTTCAACTATTTTGTGCTTGCTCTTGTGCGGTAACGTGTTTGCGGCGGATGAACGCTGCATATATTGCAACATGGTGCGATCAGAGTATGGGCATTCCTGGGTGATCATCGAACACGAAGATGGAACAATCTGTGGCTTATGCTCGGTGCATTGCGCAGCCATCGATATGGCCTTGCACACGGATAAACCGGTGAAGAAAATCACCGTCGGCGACTACAACACGAAAAAGCAGATCGACGCCGAAAAAGCTTATTGGGTTATCGGCGGCGACCTGCCGGGAGTGATGACAGCGAAGGCGAAGTGGGCTTTTGAAAGCAAAGAAGCTGCAGACAGCTTTATGTCAAAACACGGAGGCGAGCCCGCGAGCTTCGATGCAGTTATGAAGGCCTCCTTCGACGATATGTACAACGATACTCTGATGATTCAGAAGAAGAAGCAGGGAATGAAGATGAAGAAGGAGGAAAAGAGTTAACCTGTAAACAGTCCCCAACTCGAAGCAGCAAGCCATTCATTTCCGGGTGGAGCCGGCCGATGGAGGCGATTCCATCATCCCCGTCGGTCGCCGCCATCCGCGCTCAATTATCTGCCTGCAAAACATCCCCCCCTGCGTTGTTATCATTCTCCCACCTGCAATCAGGCGAACCATTGACAGTCCCCCCTCATTTACTCGAATCACCGGGTGGTGTCTCAAGTCATTTGCTGTCGGCCATTTCAAAAAAATGGAGTCTGTAGATGACGGCATGAATCTTGACACTGAAATAAAGGCGGCAGCCAATTCTTGCAGGGTTGACGACGAGAACAAGAAGGGAGGTGATTCGTATGCCGAGAGGAGACGGTACAGGTCCACGAGGACAAGGTCCCGGAACGGGCAGAGGTATGGGAAAAGGCCGAGGCGGCGGCCGGGGCGGGCGTTTTGCAGCAGGCCCGGGTGGCAACTGTGTGTGCACCAACTGCGGAGCAAAAGAGCCACACCAATTGGGAACGCCGTGCTATGAGCAATACTGTCCCAAGTGCGGGGCCGCAATGACGCGCGAATAGATTTTGCGACGTTGCAGGTGGTGACCCGGAGAAAACGTTATGAACTGTACGGGAAGTTGGCACAGTTACCCCGGAAAGGAGAGATCATGTACGCGCTTATCTATGATGAACATGATCTGCTGAAACCCAGGAAGCGGGTCATTTCCGTTCACGGCAGCAGGGAAGAGGCTGAAACGGCACTCGACAACCGCAGGCAAAAATTGGACCGGAGCATCGTAGAGTGCGAAACACGGATCGTCTGGACAAAACGCGAAGTCCGGAAAGGAGATTATCTCACCGTAGCCGATTTTGAAACCTGGCGGCCCGGAGAGAAAATTCCTGAAGGTGAGCTCTATTCCGATACGGATTAGGTTGGCAACTTGCGCTATAATTCGTCGGAACCTTGCAACGGCATTCCATCATGGTCTTGCAGCCGATGGATCATGGAGCCACTCTTTTTCGCGAAAACCGAGGCGTCGATTCATAACTCTGATGGGAATGGAAGCGGATTGTTCCCTTAAAGGATGCTGATGGGTGCAAAACGTTTCCACTTTCCCTTTTGGCAGCCGATAACGTGCCTTTATGTCGGTCTAGTTGCGATGAGAGTTCATAAAATGTCACTTCGGCATGCGTTTTGCCTGTTTCAATGTCAGGTCAACCAAACGTAACCGTTCACCATACAGCCTTTTATGAACCGCAAAGGCGCAAAGAACGCCAAGGTTCGCAAAGGTTGTATCCTTTAGAGAGGACTCTTTGTGTGCCTTTGAGTCCTTCGCGTCTTTGTGGTGAACGATTACAACCAAACAACAGGCTCACAGACGCGATACGCCTTCGAGGTTCGGACCTCAGGGTAGACGCAGGTCGAATCTGAGGTGTGGAAACAAAAAGGGGTCAAAGCCATGAAGATGAATCATTCAAGCGCTGATCCGTGGGTCATGGAAGGGGAGACCATTCTCGAAGAGATGGATTCCATCCTCTCAGCCCATGAAAGTCACAGGAAAAATCTGATTCCCATTCTCCAGGCGACTCAGCAACATCACGGCTACTTGTCCCAACATGCAATGGAGATGGTTGCGGACCATTTGCACATCTCTCCAAGCGAAGTTTACGGGGTCGCCAGCTTCTACAATCAGTTCCGGTTTCATCCGCCGGGAAAACACCGGATCAAGGTCTGCCTTGGAACCGCCTGCCATGTGGTCGGAGGCGACATCATACTGGAGAACTTCGAGCGCAAGCTCGGCATCAAAGACGGCGAGACCACGCCCGATCGGGAATTCAGTATCGAAAGGGTAGCCTGTGTGGGCTGTTGCGCGCTGGCGCCGGTCGCTCTGGTGGACGATACGGTGGAGGCGCACATCGCGCCCAGCAGGGTCGAAGGCATCCTGTTGGGTTTCGAGCTGCAGAAAGAACAACAAGAGAAGGAAGCGCAGGAAAGTGAATCTTCATCTTGAAAAGAAGCCGCAGGAGCGTTTTTCATTGCTGGTGGAAAGAGCAAAGGCAAACCTGGCAGAAAAACGGCAAGACGGAACACATCGCATTTTTATCGGTATGGCCACCTGCGGTCTGGCGGCAGGGGCACTCGAAACCAAGGCTGCCTTCGAACAAGTGCTGGCCGAGCAGGAAATCGCGGCTCTGATCGTCCCGGTCGGTTGTCTCGGCCACTGCTATGCAGAGCCCCTGGTGGTGATCGAAAGCCCCGGCTTTCCCCCCATTGCCTACCATGATGTGACCCCGGGCAAGGCCAAAGTTCTGGTGAAGTCCTTCCTGGCCGGTGGCGATCCGATGTTCGAATATGTGCTGGGGGCGATGGAAGAAAACGACATGATCCCGGCAGTCACCGATTTCCCGCGCTTCAACCTGGAACAAAGAATCGTAATGAAAGAGTGCGGACTTATCGACCCTGCCGATATCGACCAGTATCTGGCCAAAGGAGGCTATGCGAGCCTCCTTCAAGCTCTCAATATGCCGCCTGAAGAAATCGTACGCGTGGTGACCGAGTCCGGACTCAGGGGGCGAGGTGGAGCGGGCTTTCCCACCGGTCGAAAATGGGACCTTGCCGTCAAGGCCGAAGGAAACAGGAAAACGGTGATTTGCAATGCCGATGAAGGCGATCCGGGCGCCTACATGGATCGGACTTTACTAGAGAGCAACCCGCACCAACTGCTGGAAGGCCTGGCGATCTGCGCCTACAGCGTGGGAGCCTCACAGGCGGTTGTCTATGTGAGGGCCGAATATCCGCTGGCAGTGGCAATGGTCACCTCCGCCATCGAACAGGCAAACAAGGCAAACCTTCTCGGGAAAGGCATTCTGGGAACGGCATTTGATTTGGATGTATCCGTTTTCCAGGGATCCGGAGCCTTCGTTTGCGGGGAGGAAACAGCTCTCATTCAGTCGGTTGAAGGCAAGCGGGGCATGCCTCAATACCGGCCTCCTTATCCCGTACAACACGGACTTTGGGGTCAGCCCACCGTCATTAACAACGTAAAGACGCTTTCCACCATTCCGGCCATAATGCGGCAGGGCTCGCAGTGGTTCCGAGCCATCGGCGCCGAGAACAGCCCGGGCACCGCTATCTTTTCCGTGGTGGGGAAAGTGATTCATCCGGGGCTGGTGGAAATCCCCATGGGAACCACCTTGCGCACTCTGATTTTCGAAATATGCGGCGGGATTGCCAAACAAAAACAATTCAAGGCGGTGCAAATCGGCGGTCCATCAGGAGGATGCCTGCCGGAGAGCTTTCTCGATACGCCGGTGGATTTTGACTCCCTCACCCGGGCCGGGGCCATGATGGGCTCCGGGGGCATGGTGGTGATGGATGAGGACAGCTGTATGGTGAACGTGGCCCGATACTTTCTCGATTTCACCCAGAACGAATCCTGCGGCAAATGCACCTTCTGCCGAATCGGGACCCGCCATCTTTTGAACATCCTGGACCGCATCACTAAAGGCGAAGGAAAGGAAAACGATCTGGACCTGCTTGAAGCTCTCGGCCGGGATATCAAGGAAGGGTCTCTTTGCGGCCTGGGCAAGACCGCGCCCAATCCGGTTCTCACGTCGCTCAAGTACTTCAGGGATGAATATGAAGCTCACATCAAAGAAAAGCGCTGTCCTGCCATGATGTGCCGGACGCTCACCGCGTTTTATATCGATCCTGACAAATGTGCCCGCGGTTGCGACGTGTGTGTCGGGTGTTGCCCGGTGGAAGCAATTTTCACCGCCAAGGGCCGAAAGAAAGCGATTGACCAGGGTCTATGCGTGAAATGCGGAGAATGCCTGGTGAGCTGCCCGCCCGAATATGATGCGGTCAGAAAAGTGTCTCCCGCTGAACTGGCGCCAATTGTAGAGCGTCCCGAATGAGAGCTGGCTCATGCATGGCGAGGCCTCACTTGGCGTTTCGGATTCCTGATTCCGGCTCCCGGATTCCACCTTTTCGTAGGAATGAGACTCATGATTCGATTGACCATAGATGGAAGAGAAATTGAGGTAAGCAAAGGAAAGAATCTACTGCAGGCCTGTCTTGAGAACGGGATCTATGTGCCCCATCTTTGTTATTTGGAGGGTATGGGAAACCCGCCTGCATCTTGTAGATTATGTTTTGTGGAGATCGAAGGTGTAAACCGCCCCGTTCCGTCTTGTCGTACAGAGCCCCGGAGCGGCATGCTGGTCAGCACGCAAAGTCCTGCAGTCAGGCAGCTGCAGCGCTCCGCGCTGCAGCTTCTGCTTTCAGCCCACCGGGTGGATTGCCGAAATTGTCCTTCCAACAAGCGCTGCGATCTCCAGCGAATGGCAAAGCTTCTGGGAGTCCCCCTGAAAGTGAAGCATCTGGACTCGCTTGCCGGTGCAGTTGAAGCGGATCTGGGCCATCCCGTGCTGGACTATGATGCGGCAAGATGCGTTTTGTGCGGCAAGTGCGTCTATGTCTGTCGAAAGCAGCAGGGGGGCTCCCTGCTAACCTTTGCCCGCAGGGGCTTCGACACGGTGATCGGCTTTATGGGCAAAAAGGAGCCGACAGATCTTCCCTGCCTCGACTGCCTGGCCTGCACCGAGATTTGTCCGGTGAGCGCCATTTACCTGAAAAATACCGCCGAGCTCCAATCTCCGCCCCCGGCTGAACACGATGTGCACGCTGTTGCCCGATAAACCGGAAACTGAGTGAAGGACTTCGTCCCATTTGAGGGGTGCCATGAGAAAGGGGTTCTCGCCGTGGATCGGTGCAGTCGGTTCTCTTCGGTCTCCTGACAGGAATTGTGGCATAGTACTTGCTCAATGAATAACATAAGTAAGCGATTGTTTTTTGCTAACTGGAAAGGAGGTTCCAATGGCGGAGTTCCGAAGAAGGCAAAATAGTCAGAGGTGGCATTGGTGTAAAACCTGCACCAATTACCCATCGGAGGAGGATGTCATCATCAGTCATACAGCGCCCGATTACGGGGTTTTGTGTGAGGAGTGCCAGGAAAAGGAACCGATCGAGGCCAAGCAGAAGCAATAAATGATTTTCATCTGCACAAGGTTGCCGAGCTCCGGCAACATCGTCAAGAAGGCACGGCCATTCCGGGAGTTTTACTAATTCTAAATGATCGCCACCTCCCGGGTTCGACACCGATTGTGAGGAAGTCGGTTCCTGCTTGCAGCTGATACTGCTATGGCTTAGTAGACTTTTTCACTTCCTGAAAAACAGACTCGCACAATCCAAGCACGTAGATTATCCGATTTCTTGGTTCCGAAGAGGACGTCGAGAACAACACTACAGGTATGTCGGCGGTCATCAAGCAGGAGATCCCGGAGTGGCCGATAATGAAAGGGGACGTTCGATATGAAAGCGAAACATGAAAAATATGTATGCGCGCGTTGTGGTTATACGGCTTCGGGTCGATTTGAGGGAGATATATGCCCGGACTGCGGTTTGACCTACTGGAAATGCAGTGAGTGCGGGTTCACTATCACAGCCGGAAGTCCTCCCGATGTCTGTCCCGAATGTGGCGGCAAGTGTGAATTCGTCAACATCACCTGCTACACGCCGGAGTGTGGTGGCCCCGGTCATATTGATCCCCGACTCTAACGGCGCTGCCGGTCGGATCGAGTGCTCCTTCTGTTTGGCAACCTGAAAGCGAAAGAAGCGCTTTCCCGATCTCGCTACGACTCCTTCCGCGGGTGAAACCGGCATGTGCCCGGCGGTCCGAACTCCCCGGGTTGATACCCTAGACTCTAAACAGGGAAGGAGGCCCGTATGAGCTCACTGTTGGAAAAAGGCGGCGGCAGTTTTGAAGGGATCAAGCTGCTGCTCTGTGAGAACCCCCTGCCGCCCCTCGATGAAGCCATTGCCGCTGCCGGGGCAGAACTACCGCGCAGCAATTACTATACCGAACCGTACTCGGAACCTTTGCGCCACCTTATCAGTGAGAAGATTGGCATATCTCCGAGATTGGTACACGTCAACGCCGGTTCGGAGTTGATCCTGCGTCAGTTGTTTGATCGTCTGGGGCAGCGGGTGCATCTGTTGACTCCCACCTACCCGCTGTTCACGGAGATTGCCGGCCATTATACCGTGACCAGGCTGGAGCCGGCAAACGACTTCAACTTCGATTTGAGGGATCTTGAAGTACCGGACCGGACCACGCTGGTCGTGATCGTCAATCCCAATAATCCGAACGGCGGTACGTTCGACATGACACCTTTACCGGATCTTCTCATGAGACATCCCGATACCCGCTTTTTGGTGGATGAGGCGTTCATCGGCATGGGCGGACAGTCAGTGGCGCATTTGGTTCCCCACTATTCAAATCTGCTGGTGACTCGCACTTTATCCAAAGCACACAGCCTGGCCGGCTTTCGTGTGGGTTACGCTATCTTGCCGGCTCCCTTGGCAGACGACCTCAATGTTCATAACGACGCTTATCCTCTGGCGCGTCCCAGCCAAGCGGCGGCGTTAGCCACCCTCCAACACGAGGATAAGGTAGTGAAGCGGGCTGCCACGCTTCGTGAATGGACCACGCGCCTGGCCGAGGATCTGAATTCCTTGGGAGTGCGCACTTATCCCACCGAAACCTATTTTTTTCTTGCCGACTTTGCTCCTCACGACGCATCCGACTTGGTAAGACGGCTGCGGGGGCACGATATTTTTATCAAGCACCTGAATGACCCCGCTCTGGGGCCCGGCTTCATACGTATGACCACTGCGTTGCCTGATGATAACAAGCGCTTCATCGAGACACTGAGGATGCTTCTATAATGTTCTATTGTCAGGACGGTAATCGAGATGAAAGGCGGCTTCTGTGACAAGTGGCAAAGCGACGGCTTTTGATGAAGACCACAGCCGCTATGAAGCATGGTTCGAACGGCATCGGAAGGCTTACTACGCAGAATTGCTGGCCGTACGAGCCTTTCTGCCTCATACCGGCTTGAGTATTGAAATCGGAGTGGGAAGCGGCAGATTTGCGGCTCCCCTCGGTGTCGGAATCGGGTTGGATCCTTCTGCACCAATGCTGAGCTATGCGGCAAAAAGAGGCATACATTGTGTTCAAGGAGTAGCCGAAGCGCTTCCCTTCAAAAGCTCCATTTTTGATTGCGCCCTTGTTGTGACAACGATCTGCTTTGTGAAAGATCCTACTGCATTATTCTTTGAGGCCTACCGGGTATTGAAGCCGGAGGCATGCCTCGTGGTTGGCTTTATTGATCGCAACAGTTCTTTGGGCCGGCTCTATGAGGCCGCCCGGGCGGAAAACGTCTTCTATCGCCACGCGACCTTCTTCTCTTCGGAGGAAGTGGAGAAATTGCTTGGTGGTGCGGGATTCTCGGGCCGACTATGGGGCCAAACCCTGTTGCAACCGTTGGAAGGACTGACGGAAATTGAGCCGCTGCGGGAAGGTCGGAGGGAAGGCGCCTTTGTCGTTGTCAAGGCTTGTAAGGCTCGATGAAAAGTCGTAAACAACAATTCTGCAAACACTGTGAAAGGAGGATAACATGGATTGCCCGGAAATCATCAAAACAAGCAAGGATGAAGGTAGAGAGAAGCACGTTCCAACCATCACGATCGACAAGGGCCACAAGGAAAGAATGGATATCGTTCGAGTGGTTGTGGGTCATGAGGTGCCGCATCCGAACACCATGGACCACCACATCGCATGGATAGAGCTTTATGGAGTCAAAAAGGACAACGGCCAGGTAATTAACCTGGGGCGCGCCGCTTGGGCTCCGGTTTACTCGAATCCCAACGTTCGCTTCCAGATCAACCAGATCCATGATTTCAAGACTTTTCATGCCCTGGCCTACTGCAATATTCATGGGCTCTGGGCAAGCTCTGTGGAGCCATAACCAAAAAGAAAAAACGGTTCATCGCGGATTGTCGGGAAAAACATCGATCCACGATGAGCCGAAAAACTCGGGGAGGGGTGATCTTATCGACCCCGACATTACGCTAGTATCGATGTGATCGCAGGAAATTTGGCCCCGCAAATGTGGCAACTTTGGCATTTGATGTCCTTCGAGAGATGCATCGACTGTGCACTGGACACGGAGCATTGATTCGACGGGTTCAGGTGGCGAAATAAGTATAACGATTTCTTATACAGGTCCGAAAGCGGAGTCTACCGTGGAGAGTACTTTCCTTACTGCTTTTGGAGCCAGCTTTTTGGCCGCTTCAGTTACCTCGATCGGTATCTACGTCATACGCCGCTTCGAGCGCTGGGGTCGCGACAACACTATCTATTTTATCTGTTTCGCTGCCGGCGTGTTGATTTCAGTGTCTTTCCTGCACATCATCCCGAAGGCCTTTTCCATGAACGCACATGCCCCCTGGTACCTGTTTGCGGGGTATCTGAGCCTGCATTTGTTCAACCGGTTCGTCAACGCGTTCGTGTGCGATAAGGCCCGAGATACTCATTATCATATCGGCCTCGTTCCCATGCTGGGAATCGGCTTCCACTCCTTCATCGACGGGTTTATTTACTCCATCACGTTTACCGTGAGCATCGTCACCGGGATGTTGGCGGCCATCGGGATGGTTCTTCATGAATTTCCCGAGGGCATCATCACCTATCTGCTGCTGATAAGAGGCGGCTTCAGGGAAAGGTCGGCGCTGCTCCTCGCCTTTCTGGCCGCGGCCTTGACCACGCCGCTGGGGATGCTCCTGTCGTATCCCTTCATCAGCCGCATCGACCACCCCCTCCTTGGCGCGCTCCTGGCGTTTTCAGCGGGCGCACTGGTCTACGTCGGCGCCACTCATCTCCTGCCCCAGGCTGAAACGGAGCACAAGAAATACAGCCTCCTCGCCCTGGCAGCCGGCATTCTGGTGGCAGTCGTCATAATTTTTTCCAAGGCATAGGCGTTACTCCGACCGTTCCTCTCCAGGACCCGCAGCTCCCTTCGGTAGAAAAAAAGATCGGGGGTCAATCTTCACCCGCCTGGTGGAACAAAATGGTGCAAATCGTTCCTTGCCTCTACCGGTCTCCCTTACACGATCCCTTTGGATGATGCTCGCCTGGTCACGCTTGCTGGCTGATGGCTCTATTCACCGCTCGAGTGTATGGAAGCCCGCCGTCTCAAGCCGGATTTTCACTACCGTGCCGCTTCTGGCACAAGAATTGCCCGCTATGCGTATTCAAATGTTACTGGCAATCGATCAACGAGGCCAATCGGGTTCTTGCGGACGATGAAAAGGAGACACTACGTATCCTTCTTGCACTTCACCTTCCGAAGCCTTCAGGTTTATCGTCGGCCTTTTCACCGGTCTTCTGACAGGTGCCGATATTTTGCAAACAATAGCCGGGATAACGTAGCGACAACTTGATGAGTGCAACTGTATTGCGATGATCCGGAGGTTTAACGAATGAAGATATCCGTTAGTGGATCAATTGAGCTTGCAAGTGGGGCGTTGCAGGAAGTGTAGATTCGGAGGCCGATATGTGCCTGAGTACCGTGTATATCAATTCCGCGGATGAACACAAGGAAATCATGCGGGATGTGGTCCGACTGGAGGCCGAAGGTCGGGGTTTTTGGCTGATCAACCTGTTCGGAGAAAGAAAATTCATCGAAGCAGCCATCCAGACCGTAAGCCTCATGGACGGGCACTTCGTGATGCTCGAAAGTCATAAATTGACGGAAGAGCGAGCAGTTACGGACTACATGAAATGAGAAAGGAGGACGGCTATGCAAAGATTGTTTGAGGGATTCACCCTGGGACCCGCCAGACTGACAAATCGGTTCCTGTTTCCACCAGTCAAGCTTGGATATGGGAACCCGGACGGCACGGTGACGGACCGACAACTCCTGTTTTATCGGCAAATCGCCGACAAAGGTCCCGGGGCGATCATCCTGGAGCCTGTTTCCGTTACCCCTGAAGGTAGGGAGCATCCCAGGCAGCCTTGTATTCATCTACCTGAAAGCGCCCCGGAGCTCAACAAAATTGCAGAGGTGATCCACCGACAAGACCGCCTTGCCTGTCTGCACCTGAACCATGCCGGTGCGGCTGCCAACCCCATGGCCACCAAGACCAAACCCAAGGCTCCGTCTACCGTCACCTGCTCCGCAAGCGGCCAGCAGTCGGATCCTTTGAGTGAAGAGGATATTACGGCGATCGTCGACGGCTACCAGTCGGCGGCAACCAAGGCAGTGGAAGCAGGATTCGACATGATCGAGATTCAGGCCGGTCACGGCTACCTGATATCCCAATTCCTAAACGGCAAGATCAATAAAAGAACAGATTCATACGGCCGGGATCGATCGCTTTTTGCAAGAGAAGTCCTTTCCGCCGTCAGGCAGGGGGCCGAGGGTATCCCCATTATCGTGCGGATTTCAGGCAATGAAATGGCACCCGAGCTCGGAATCAGCCGCGAGGACCTGCTTGCGTTATTGCGGTTGGCGGAGGGAAATGGTGTCGATGCATTCCATGTGGGTATGGGCAATGCCTGCTTTAGCCCCCCATGGTATTTCCAGCACGGCAGCCTGCCCCTAAAGCCTCAACTGGATGCGCTCTCCTGGCTTCGGGAGCAAACCCCGCTTCCTCTCATTGTGGCAGGGAGAACGGGCAGCAGGGAGAGAATTCAGGAGCTCATGGACAAAGGGCTGGCCGATTTTATTGCACTGGGAAGACCGTTGATTGCAGATCCGGATCTAATAGAAAAATGGCGAAGCCGAGCCGATGAAGATATCCTCTCTTGCGGCTACTGCCTGCAGGGATGTCTCCATCGAGTAAAGAGCGGCGAGCCCTTGGGCTGCAATCTGAACCCTGAAATCGGGATGCCGGCTCTGGACCGTACCAACCGTCCCCGCAAAGTGCTGGTTGCGGGTGGAGGCCCGGCAGGTATGAGTGCGGCCCTTTACCTGAGCCGGCGGGGGCACCAGGTCACTCTTGCCGAGCAGACGGAACATCTTGGCGGCCAATTTGCTCTGGCCTGGCAGGCGCCCGGCAAGGAGGCCATGAAAGCTGGGTTGGACGGTTTGCAGCACGCGGTCGAGAAGAATGTCCTTTCGATTCATTTGAACCGGATGGTGGATGAAACCCTCCTTGCGGAAGTCCGGCCGTCCCTTCTGGTATGGGCAACGGGGGCCGTACAAAACATTCCTCAGATCCCCGGGCTCGAGAATCAATACGTTATGACCGCAGTCGAGTTTTTTACCGGAGCAAAGGAGGCGCACGGTCCCAGAGTTTTGGTTATCGGGGCCGGCAGAACCGGCATCGAGATTGCGGAAAAACTGGGCAAAGAAGGTTACGTGGTGGTGGCCACGAAACGGACCGATCCCATCGGGAGCATGATGGAGACGATCACTCGGAACCTGGCGTTGAAGAGAATCGAGCAGATGCCCAACGTGACCCTGATGCCTCATACCGCAGTGAGAGCCTTCCATTCCGGCGCGGTTGACTTAGAGCAGGACGGTATTGCCATGTCTGTTGAGCCTTTCCAAACGGTTATTGTGGCTGCAGGGATGATATCCAAGCCGGGGCCTGATGAAAAGATCCGCAACAGCGTTCCGGAGACGACAATCATTGGCGACGCAGCTGAAGTACAGGATATTTTCAGTGCTATGCAGGCCGGGTATCGTTTAGCCCGAAGCTATTAGGCCTGTATCAACGCGATAGTTACCGATCTAAATTCCGGAGGAATAAGGATGCCTATCCACGAATTCAAAGGAGGTAAGTAGAATGCCGGGAAAAGGCGGAGCCGGTTCGAGACGCCGGGGACCGGAGAGCGGCAGAGCCAAGGGCGCAGGCGGCGGTGGGCGAGGCCGCGCAACTGGTGGGCAGGGGCGAGCACGCGATCTTGCGGCAGGCCCTGGCGGATTCTGCTACAGCTCCAATCGAAATGAAAGAGCACCCCGTCGATTGGCGGGGCACGGTTATGGGCAGGAATACAGTCGAGGGCGGATCGACTGCGACCGGGCAATAGGAGCAGCGATGAAATCCTTGGATTCCGCTCCTGGAACCGCCGGGACATGCATTGATAGTGCTCGCTCCAACAGGAGAATTCCAGCGAGCTCAAGTGGAGAATTGCCGCTGCTCATGGCGAGGATTCGGGCGCTCAAGGCCCAACTCGATCGCTTGAATCGACAGCTTAGCCATATCCACCAAGGGGCGGGCAGTCCTTTGTCCGTCGCCGTTGTCGATGCGATGAAATGTGTCGGCTGCGGCATATGCGAGACTGCCTGCCCGGTCGGGGCCATTGCCGTTCACCAGAGCGCTATGATAAATGCGGCGTTCTGCATGGGGTGCGGAGAATGCGCCAAAATATGTCCTCAGGGCGCCATCGCCTTGCGTCCTGTACTCAGCGCGGAGTCAATATGAACCCGTAGGGTGCGTTCCTCGAGCACTCATCACTCGGCTTGTTCGGGGAACCGGCCCTCAGCGTTTTCATAGTTCGTTTGCCTGGTCATGGGGGTTGGCTGGAACCAGTGGAGTTTCCCGGGAAAAGGCTCCAAATATGCTGTGGTGAACGAGTGAAAAGAGATGGAACGTTTGGCAAACGGGGACTGGACCGGACGGACAGCCCTGCAAAACAGCGCTCCGAAAATGAAAGATGACGTCTGTGTGTGCTACGGGAATACCGGATGCTCGAACACTCTCCTAGGGATCGTGTGTTCCGAGTACAACCGGTATGCCCGTCTTGTACTCCAATAGTGCCGCAAATTCCACTGCGCTGCCGAACGGACAGGCCTGCCTGGCATTTACCAGGCAGAAGCTGAGGTGTATGGCATCCGGCCTCATCTGCAAAAGCTTTGATACCATTTCAACATCCAAATCCTTGCCTTGCATCGGGCATTCACACCTTAGAAAGGTAATCACCTGGCAAGGCACTTCAAACTTTCCTTGCCCCAATGCGGCTGCCTCATAACACCTCCATTCTCCTGGACAATTGCGGCCGCTGTCAGCGTACGATCCACAACAGACAATGGCCACCCTCTTAATTCCTTCGTTCGACTCGGGTATTAAAGGCTGCATATCCATGCTTCGCTTTATCAGGGGCTTTTCTGTTGAGCGCCTTGTTGCGAAGGCGTTTGAACCGTATTGAGGCTTTGCAGTTGCTGCTCGTTAAGCGGCTTGCCATAGCCGACATATTGGCGCCCGGGTTCGGGAGGCTGGTTGATGAGAGGCCATTTGCCATCCTTAAAGTCGTGGTAAGTGCACACATAATCGACGCTGTCCACCACCGGAATGACAGCTTTGAGGTTCACCACCTGTTCGTTTTCCAGCCAGGTTAATCTTACTTTTCCTTCTTTTGCCTGCTGCATGGCTTCGGTTCCATGACACCCATCGCAAGCCCTGCCTTCTTTCATCACCGCGTGGCTCATATGCGGGGCAAACATGAGAAAGGTTTTGCCCTTGGCGACAAAGCTCTGTGTGCTCGCCGCCGTCACTTTGCCCTCATAGTTCATGAGAAACAGCCATCCTGAAACAGGCATGGCCTTGCGCACGCCTTCTTTTACCATGGTATCGAAATGGCAGTTCATGCAACTCACGACATGGCGCAGATGACAAGCTTTACAATCCAGCTTGCCGCCATGGACGGTATGTGCTTCAGTAGGCTGAATATCTTCATGGCAATTTTCACACCGAGTCGTCATGGCCCCCGGTTGCTTCATGGAAATATATTCAACACCATCCCCGTGCATTTCTCTTGTGGAGTGGCAATCCACACATTGCATTCCCTGCAGCACATGGACATCCTGCTGCTGTTGTTTTTCATTGACCTTCATCATGGCCGCCTCTCTACCGTGACACTTCAGGCACATATTTTGACTGCGGGCGGATTCAACGGAATAGGCAAGCACCGGGGTATCCTTTTCCTTCGATTCAACTTTGTGGCAGCTGTCACATCCGGCTACATGACAATTCCGGCAGGCCAGCTCCGTATAGGGAATCCCTGAAACCTTCTCCAATCCTCCCTGCTCTTTACTGTACCAATAGCGCATCCCCTCGGCGGTGAAATGAAGGCTGGTCAGAAAGAAGCAATCCTCCGTTTTGATCGCCGTGGAGCTTCCTTGCGCATAAATCACCACCGTTGCCAGAACGATCGCTACCACCACCGAACAGATGATTCTTTTCATGGCTCCCCCCTTCGCCTGGACAAGCTTACCGGATCCTTCGATTTCTCCAACCCGCCAGGGGCAAGAGATCGGTTGAATTCCGGACTTGCGTGGAAAGGCTGTGGTTGCAGTCTTTTCCCTTGCATAGAAGATTTTCAAAAAAAAGCTATCCCTCAAAACAGACTGTTACTCCTCACCATCTCTCCCGTGCCGTTGATCCGGTCGGCAGGTGTTGCAGCGGACAGTTCGCTTTGAGACTGAGAAGATTCCATCAAGTTGGAGGCGCAACTGCATCGTGAGAGGATAGTAGGGCGGTCAAGCGGAATAAGTCGAGCTACAGCTGAAGCTGTCGCTTCACGAATGCTGCTGGAGAAGAGGTTGCATTAGCGCTCGCTTACGAAGTGGCTGAGAGCTCCCTCTCCCTCGGGGGTAATGTTGGTGAAGTAAGCCTGACATCAGATGTAGGGGCGGGCCCTCCGAGCACGGCGGTAACGGCTCGTTCAGAGAAGAGCCCTACAGTTTGATGTTCGCAAAGCTTGATTCAACAGCATTGTCCCTGGGGGGAGAGGGATGAGCCATTCTCGGACAGCCTCCCGGGGTGCTGGTGATCGTAGCTGCCCGACGCTAATGATATTCGTGAGTTCCCAGGATGACGGGAAGCCCCGTTTTATTGCCGATTATTTTGGCGAATTCTTCCGCGCTGGCATAAGGACAACCTGGCTTGGCGTTGGCCATACAGGAGCTTAAATAGACAGCCTCGGGCTTTATTTCAGAAAGTTTGGCCGCCATTCCCAAATTGGGGGCGGTGCTGCGCCCGGGACATTGGCACTTGACAAATGAGACCACCTGAGTGGGCTCTTCAAATTTCCCCTCGCCCAAAGCGGCAGCTTTTAAGCATCTCCATTCACCCGGACAGCCATAGCCACTATCCATGTAAGCCCCGCAACCGACGATCGCCACCTTCTTCATCGTTTCCCTCCATATGTACGTTTACGTTTATTTGGCCGCTATCGAACGGGGAGTTTACAACAATTGTGCCATCCGAGTCGAGCAAGGCCGGATCGCAAAAGACCCTTCCGAACGGTGCAACCGGGAACAGTCTGTTCGTTATAGATGCATGCAAGGGTGCAACATGCACCCTTGCGAAAATCCATGTCGGCAAGCAGTGGGTGGCACAATAAGCTCCCAGCTCGGAGGCCGGCCATCGCTGCCTATTTACCCTTCCATTGCGGCTTCCTCTTTGAGAGGAAAGCATCTACGCCCTCCCCGGCATCCTCGGATACACACAACTCGGCAAAAACATCACTGCTCTGGTCGAATCTCTCTGCAAAAGGCTTATCCATCGTGCTGTAGTAAAATTGTTTGCCGACCTTGATTGCCAGGGGACTTTTAGCAAGCAGCTTGCCGGCAAATGCTAAGGTCTCTTCTTCAAGTCTTTCCAGCGGGACCACCTTGTTCACCAGGCCAAGTCTCTCTGCTTCGCTTGCATCAATCATCTCTCCGCTGAGCAGCATTTCCAGGGCCTTCTTTTTTCCAGTCCCGTAAGTGATCGGAATGATAGGACCGCTGCAAAGCAGCCCCACGTTGATTGCCGTAGTCCCGATTTTGGTTCCTTCCGCCACGATGGCAAAATCTGCCGCCGCCAGCAGCCCTGCACCATTAGCTACGGCGTAGCCATGAACCATGGCGATGACCGGTTTTGCCATGGCCGCAATGGTGAGGTGCATTTGATCCATTAAGGAGATCCACTCTCGATATTGTTCCTTCGATTTTCCTGGAAACTCGGAAATGTCGATGCCGGTGGAAAAGGCTTTGCCCGCCCCTTTGATGATGATTACCGCGACATCCTCTTTTTGGTCGAGCTCAACCAGGCTCTCATTGAGCTCTCTGGCCAAACGGGTGCTGAAGGTGTTGAATTTCTCGGGCCTGTTGAGTGTTACCGTACCGACTCGATCCTTGATCTCCACCAAAATTGTCTCGTAACTCATTGCTCGCCTCCTGTGTTAATCATAGTGGATAGTCCATTCGCTTAAATTCGACAAAATACTTCAGAAAATAGCAAGAGAAATCTGCCTGAGGTCGATGAATAGACCGCTGACAGCGACTGGAATCCACCGATAGAAGCAGCAATGCGCTTTTTCTAAAAGAATGTGGAGAAGCTCGGTTTAGCCGGTTTCCAAAAGCTCAAACGGCCATGCAGTCAGTCCTCCTTCGATAAACCCCACCTGGCTGAATCCTGCCTGCGCGAGGATCAATTGGGCCTCATAGCCCCGCAGACTGATTTTGCAGAATGCCAGAATATCCCTATCCCCGGGCAATTCGTGCAACCTCTCGCGAAGAGCGTCGAGCGGAATGTGAGCCACATTGTCATAAGGCAGCCGCAGCATCCGGTATTCGTCCGGAGTGCGAACATCCAAAAGGAGAACATCATGCCCGTTATCGATGCGGCGCTTTGCTTCGAGGGGAGAAACACCTTTGGCGATGCCTTCCAGCTTGTTTGCCAGTAAGTGTGCAGCGGCGGCAATCGGGTCGATGGGCAGCGCATAGGGAGGTGCGTAACCCAGATCGAGGTTTGCGATATCATCAACGGTCGCCCCGAAAAACATAGCACTAGCCGCCACATCCAGCCGCTTGGAGGCCTCCCCCGGGCCGACCACCTGGACCCCCAGAAGTTTACGCGAACGCCGGGATGCAACCATTTTTATGACCAGCGGCTTGCTCTGAGCCATGTAATGAGGTAGATCCGTACCCGCCCAGATGGCCGCTTCGATATCCAAATCCAATTCTCCGGCCTGCTTTTCAGTCAACCCTGTTCTACCCAGCGTGAAGTCGAACGCCCGGCAAACGCCGGTGCCGGCAACTCCGGCGAATGGATGCGGATGAGCTGCAATGTGATCGGCAATGGTTCGGCCGTGCTTATTTGAAGTCGATCCGAGGGGCAAAAACAGCGGCGCCCTGGTGATCGGATCGACCGAGTGGTTGACCACGCAATCCCCCCCGGCATAAATGTGTGGATCGCTGGTCTGACAGTTATCATTAATAAGAATGCCCCCTTTGGGAGCACAGGCAAGCCCCGCATTGCGCGCCAGTTCGTCATTTGGACGAGCTCCCGCGCCGATGAGGACAAGATCGGCAGCAATGGTGCGTTTGTCCGTTTGAACTGAAGCGACCTTACCGTTGCCCTCGATGGCAAGCACCCGTTCACCCAGGACCAGCTCAACGCCTTTTTGGCGCAGGTGCTTGCCTGCAAGCATGGCCATATCGGTATCCAGAAACTGAGGCATGATTTGCTCGAAGATTTCCACCAGGGTGACCTTCATGCCTCGACGACGCAAGGCTTCGGCCATCTCGATTCCGATATACCCAGCTCCAATGAGAACCGCGCTTTTTAGATTCTCCGATTCAATTCCATCCACCATGCTCTCAGCATCATCGGGGTGGCGCATGTACCAGACATTGTTCAGGTCGAGACCGGGAATAGGTGGCTGAACAGGACGACTTCCTGTAGCCAGAACCAGTTTGTCATAAGCCATCTCTTCCTCGCCGCCGGTATCCACGCTCCTGACTCGGACCTGTTTTTTCGCCCGGTTTATAGCAACAGCCTCCACTCCGGTCAAAGCGCTGAAGCCTTTTACCTTCTCAAAGAATGCGGAATCACGCGCCACTCCGGCCGGAGTTTCCGCGAGCATATCCAGATCGGGAAACATACCTTCAACATAGTAAGGCAGTCCGCAAGCACCATAGGACACCAACCTTCCCTTATCAATCATGGTCACTTTAGAAGAAGGCAGCAGGCGCTTCAGCCGAGAAGCTGCCTTGGGTCCACAAGCCACCCCGCCTATAATCAACACCCGTAGCTCGTTTTTCATTGAAATCCCCTGAATTCATCTGTTTGAGTATGAGAAGCCAAGCCTGCTCTGGTGCCGTGGCGGTCTGCAGGTCAGGTCAAAGCAGCAGACCACCCGTTCAGTTTGTGATCCAATAGGTTGCTTCGCGCGAGAATTAAATTGCCAGGGCGACCGAACAGATTCATCATTTTTGGATAGTCGCTAAGCCGGCGCTGCTCTAAAGAAAAGTCGGCGGGACTGATATTCGCACTGGACTCGGCCGGTGCCCGTGAGCCGTTCCATGTATTTCATGGCTGCCGTGCGATGTATTCCGAGAAAACTCGAAATGTCCTCCAAGGTGCAGGGACGTCTGCTGACCAGTTCCAAGACTTCCTCGGGATCGATGTCCGTGAAAGGATGAAGCTCTTTTGCGGAGAAGTCCGCTATCACTTCCGCTTTATCTCCGAAGGCTGTAGCATAGCATTCCAAAAGATCCTTGGATACCGGCATGGCAAAGGATTCTGCCGGAGGGCGAACAACGGTGTTGAGTTGAATACGATCCGGACTAATCCTCTCTGCAATCCTCGCTACCTCTTCAACCGGCACAACCATTCCGGTAATGCCGCCCAACAGAAAAACTTCCAACCAGTATTTTCCATCGAACTCATTGCGGAAATCGATAAGCCCTTGCACCATGCGGTCGAAAGGAATCGCTTCATGGGGGCGATTAACGCACCTGTACAGTTCAGGATTGCCTGCATCCAGGGATGGAGCAACCAGATCCGCTTTGTATAATTCTTTTCGCAGCTCGCCGGACCACAGCATGGACCCGTTGGTCAAAACAGCCACGGGAATATCGGTCAAGTCCTTGATCTTGTTGATCAGATCACCGATCTGAGAATAAAGAGTCGGTTCGCCGGAACCCGCTAGAGTAATCCAGTCAGGCCTCGTTGTGAGATGTTTTTCTATCTGTTCGAGCACATTGTCCACAGGGATCCAGCTCTGCCGCTCGATGGTCTTGTTGGTGGTCCTCCCCAGCTGGCAATAGATGCAGTCGTAGGTACAAACCTTATAAGGAACAAGGTCGACTCCGAGAGATTTTCCCAAACGTCTTGACGGAACGGGACCGTAAACGCAAGAAGACACCGATTTCTCCTCTGCTGTCCGGCAGGTTCACACACCCGGCACCGATACGATGAAATTCATTGTCGATACATATAGAAGCGCAGAAAGATAAATGTAGCAACCCGACACATCCGCAAGTACTCCATCCGGCGCTTGCCGCATTGTTCGCCCGCTGTCACCTCGATGGCCACTGCTGACTTTCAATCTGTTCTATTCGCTGTTGAATTTTGGCCAATTCCTCCGCAAGAGTCTCAGCTTGATTTTTGAGATGCGAAATTTCGTCACCTGAGACCTCTTCTCGGGCCATGCTTTGGTACGCGCCTCCCTTTGACCGCCGGGGGCCCGCATTTTGGCTCACACCCGCGCCTCTGCCCATGCCCCTTCCACATCCCATCCCACGGCCCATCCCTGCGCCTTGCCCCATCCCTGCGCCTTGCCTCATGCCGCCGCCTTGGCCCATCCCTCGACCCATGCCCATTGCGCCGGTCGGACCGGATGAGCTCTTCAAATCACCGGCTTTGTAGATCTCGATGACGTCGCGGATCTTGCCGGCCACTCCGGTGAACATCTCAATGCCGGCGGCCGAGAGCACTTGATACGCATTGGGACCGATGTTGCCGGTTATCAATACCCTGGCGCCCCGGTTTGCAACAAATTGGGCTGTGTTGATGCCGGCGCCGCTGCTGGCTTCCAAGCTGGGATTTTCTTCCGCTTCGTACTGCATGGTTTCAGGATCTACGAAGATTAAATATGAGCATCTGCCGAAACGAGGATCTATGTCGCCCTCGATGTTCGGACGATTGGCTGATAAAGCGATCTGCATTTGTCACCTCTCGTGTTTCATTTTGCGGATTCGAATGTTTGGATGAATCCGGAGGCCGGTTCAGCGGCCTCCGGCATGTTTGGCCGCTCACGCCTCAGGAGTTGTGGATGCACCTTTCTCCCTCTCCAGCTCCGTCATTCTGCTCTTGATATCGGAGAGCTCCTGTTCCAGTCCCGCGGCGTATTCCTTCAGGTTATCCAGTTCGTTCTCGGCCGGGGCCGCCCATCCGCCGTATTGCGAAGGGCCGCCCCAGCCGTACCTTGCCCAGCCGGGAGCTCCGGTGGCGTAATAGCGATGCCGCCACCCTCTGCCCCGCCCCCGGCCGAACATATTGGCTCTACCGGGACCATAGCCGTAAGCGGGCCTTCGTCGCGAAGCATACCCACGACCGTACTCGGTATCGGCTATGTCCGCATAGGCGGGGCGAGCGCACCACCCCATCCCTCTTCCCGTCATCGGTCCGAATCCCATCGGTCCGGTTCTATCTCCACCTGGCATGATCGTACCTCCTTCATTGTTGCAGGCATTTACGGATATTTTCGCTCCTGCGGGTATCGCAAAAGCCGACTCAACATGACATTACTATTGGCAAGAGATATGCCAAACATACAAACAAGTGACTATGCCATTCCGGGTGAGATCGCCGTGACCGCAGGGTGCGTTTCGTACCCTTGTATATGTGGGATGGGTTCAATCTACCGTCTGGCAGCGGCCCTTCCGATGAGGTATCCAAGGATGCCGCATACCTTTGTCCATCCAGGTGAAGGGGCCCGGGTGAGGGGTGGTCAATGTGGTTGAATCAATCTTGCCGGCAGCATGTAGGGCGTGCTCCCCGAGCACGCCGGTAATGGAAATTAAATAGCATCGCCGCGCACCTACCGGGGGCGTGCTCCCCGAGCACGCCGACAATGGCTCGTTCGGGGAACGATCCCTGCGTTTTGACAGCGACATGGATTGATTCAACAACATTAGCCCGAACAGGTCCTATTCGGCAGCCCCTTGGCTGAAAATAGCCTTCCTTACCTTATCCCATAGAGCCACAACCGCCTCTTTGCCGGCCTGGCCGCCGTTGTCGCCGTTGTATTCCACGATGGTTTTCCCCGCGACCTGGGAGCGCGTGAAGGATGGATCGAAAGGCAGATGGCCGACAAACCGGTAGCCTTTGGCGGTGCTTGCCGCTTCAATTTCATGGGCGGCATCCCAGTACAGGTCGGCCTTGTTCACGCAAACCATTACCGGCACGTTGAAATGCTCGGCAAGGCTGGCCACGCGATCCAAATCGTGTTTTCCCGACACCGTCGGCTCCGTCACCACCAGCACTGCCGTGGCTCCGCCGATAGAGGCAATAACGGGACAGCCGATGCCCGGAGGCCCATCGGTCAAAATCAAATCAAGGCCGGCCGATTCCGCGAAAGTACGAGCCTGCTTGCGCACCAGACTCACCAGTTTTCCCGAGTTTTCTTCAGCGATTCCAAGACGTGCGTGGAACAGGGGACCGAACCGCGTGTCCGAGCGATACCACTCCCCACAGTTGCTTTCCGGGAAATCGATAGCCTTTTCCGGGCAGAAGTGCACACAAACCCCGCAGCCTTCACAAGAGAGCTCATCGATGACAAACTCCTCCGAAATGGCATCGAATCGGCACCATTCCAGGCAGGCTCCGCATTGGACACAGCGCTCCGGATCGATTGCGGCCTTACGCCCTGACCAGAATTGGTTTTTTTCCCTGACAGTCGGATCTAAAATGAGGTGCAGGTCGGCTGCATCCACGTCGGCATCACACAACACCTTGTTTTGAGCAAGTGCTGCAAATGCTCCCACCAGGCTCGTCTTACCCGTGCCGCCTTTTCCGCTTATTACAACCAGTTCAATCATATCAGTGTCCTCTATAACGGATTGTTCCGCTTTGCCAGTTGCTGCTTTACACTGTCGAAAAGCGATCGGAGCTTTTCCTGCCAGTCGGGGAATCCCTCAACAAGCAATTCGCCCTTGGCGTAAGCTTCGGCGACTTTTCGGTCGAAGGGGATTTCCAACAGGATGGGAATACCTTCCCGGTCTGCGAATTTGCGGACGCGATCATCGCCCAGATCTGCCCGATTGATCACAATTCCCATGGGGATCTGCAGTATTCTCACCGCCCCCACCGCAAGTGCCAGGTCATTCAAGCCAAACGGCGTGGGTTCTGTGACCAGCAGCACAAAATCGGCGTCTTTCAGGGAGGCGATCACGGGGCAGGATGTTCCGGGCGGTGCATCGATGATCACCACCTTGTCCGCATGGATCTCCCGGCGCACTCTTCGAATGAGCGGGGGCGCCATCGCCTCGCCGACCCGCAGGCGCCCGTGGACGAACTCCACCGAGTCATAAAAACCCTTTTCAACGGTTCCCAGCTCGCGCTCTTTGGATTTTACGGCCCCTTCCGGGCAGACCAGAAAACAACCCCCGCAGCTGTGGCACAATTCAGGGAAAGTCAAGGCAACCTCCGGCAGGATCGCAATGGCATTGAACTGGCATATTTCCTGGCATTGGCCGCAGTAAGTGCAGAGCTTTGTGTCAATTTCCGGAACCTCCGTGTTCACTTGTATGCTGTCGGTGAAAGTGGGTTTTAGAAACAGGTGGGCGTTCGGTTCTTCCACATCACAATCCAGAAGCTGAACACCTTCGTCTTTTATCGCAACAGCAAGATTGGTCGCCAGGGTCGTTTTGCCGGTACCGCCCTTGCCGCTTGCAATGCTGATAATCATCACTCACTCCTTGGCGAGCTTCCTGACCGCTGAGCCGGTCAGGTAGTTGTGAAGGGCCGTCTGCAGGGTCTCCGCGGCCAGCAGTGCACAGTGCCGGTGATCCTCCGGAAGTCCCCCCAATGTTTCCGTAATTGCGTCTTCGCCGACCAGCGCCACCTCATCGAGGGTTTTATCGGTCGCCAGCTCCGCCGCAGCCGATCCGCATGCCATACTGGCGCCGCAGCCGTCGGTGAAGAAGCTTGCCTCTTTGACCGTGTCATCTTCGATTCTCAAGTAAATCTCCATGGATTCACCGCAGGATCCCGTGATGCGCGCGGAAGCCGTCGCATTCGGCATTTTCCCGAGATACCTTGGCTGGAGCCAACGTTCGAACACCTGTTCGCCATATGCATCCTTTGTTTCTTGAAAAATCCTTTGCTGAAGGTCTTTCATCAAATCTTCAAAATTGCCTGCCATCGCACGGAACCTCCATTTCACTGCGGCATTCTGTAAGTGAGCCGTTCTTCCATGAGAAACCCTTCTCTGAATGCCGTTCAACTGCACTTGTCACAATCGCTGAACAGCAGGTTGTGTGGAGACCGGCATCACATTCGATTTCCATCCGGAAGCTCTTAAAAAGAGCCTTTCATGCTGTCACGCTGAGCTTGTCGAAGCGTGTGCCCGACCCCCTTCGACAGAGCCTGTCCTGAGCCTGTCGAAGGACTCAGGGTGACATTGCTGCCGAGCACCACCCTAAAAGTCCTGAGTTTCCGGGTGACAGCTAATTAGGCAAATAGAGTGCCAGACGACCCAGCTGTGAAATTGTTTTGATCCTCGGACCTTGTTGGAAGTCAAAAGAGTTCCCGATAAGGACGAGCAAGATGTCACTCACAACATAATCAGTGGTGCATCATACACCCTGGAACGAGACCGACGGGTGCGGTTTGTTCCCTGAACCACGCGATCTCCTCGCCCGAACCGTCTTCTTCCCGCTAAACCCAAGGCTGCTCGTCGGTTGCCCGGCGTTGGCACAATCTTTGGTAAGAGTAAGCTCGTGAAGAAAAAGCAGTGCATTCCCGATCCAACCGGGACGAGCCTGCCAATGCTAACGAGGGACCGAATGTTGGTTGCTTTTTTTCAAATTTGTATTCGCAACTAGTTTAGGAGTAGGACGGATGAGTGAATGTCGAGCGAGTAACAGTCATCAGCAAACCGAGCCGGAAGAAAGCGATAAGAGAGTACGAGAGCACCTGAAGCGGATTCAAAACAAGCTGCTGGTTATGAGCGGCAAAGGCGGAGTGGGGAAAAGCAGCGTTGCTGCTTACATCTCCCTTGGCCTCTCCAAGCTGGGCTTCAAAGTGGGCCTTCTGGACGTGGACCTGCATGGGCCGAGCATCCCGGGAATTATGGGGGTCAGCGGAATGTTTACCATGGACGAGGAAAGCAAATGCATGGTTCCTCGTGCCTATAACGATAAACTGGGAGTCGTTTCCATCCAATGCCTTCTGGACGACCGCGATTCCGCGGTCATCTGGCGCGGCCCTGTCAAGCACGGGGTCATCAAGCAGTTCATTGCCGAGGTGGCCTGGGGAGACCTCGACTTTTTGGTGATCGATTCGCCGCCCGGAACAGGTGACGAGCCCCTCAGTGTCGCCCAGACGATTCCGGACGCTCACGCGATCATTGTCACAACTCCCCAGGAAGTCGCACTGGCGGATGTGAGAAAATCGATCAATTTCTGTCGCAAGGTGCAGATGCCGATTCTGGGATTGGTGGAAAATATGAGCGGTCTCATTTGCCCCCATTGCGACCAGGAGATCGATTTATTCAGCAAAGGAGGGGGGCTCAAGACTGCTGCGGAAATGAGCGTACCCTTCCTCGGGAGTCTTCCCTTCGAGCCCCGCGTGGTGGAGGCCGGCGATCGGGGAATATCTCTTCTGGAGAAGCCTGACGGGAGCCGGTTTCTCAAGTCGCTGAATCAGCTGCTCACGGAAGTGGTTGACCGGTGCGCGATGAGCACAGCCAAAGCAGCAGACGATACTAAAGCAACAGAATCTTCAATATCCGCAAGAGGAGAGAAAACGATGCAGAATCACACTTTCAAAGTAGCCGTTCCGCTGGCTGGAGGGCGGCTCACCAATCATTTCGGCCATTGCGAGCAATTTGCCATCCTGAATGTTCAAAATGGCGAGATCCGAGACAGGCAAGTACACACACCCCCCGTGCACGAGCCCGGAGTCTTGCCCCGCTGGCTGGGTGAAATGCAAGTCGACCTGATCATCGCCGGTGGAATGGGATCGAGGGCGCTGCAGCTGTTCGATCAACAGAATATCAAAGTGGTGACAGGTGCGCCCAATTTGACTCCTGAAGAACTGGTCCAAAATTACGTGTCCGGTAAATTGGTCACGGGTGGAAACGTCTGCGATCACTAAATGCTCCGGATACGGACGACCACGAAGAGCGTGAAAGCCCGAACAGGCATTCTCCTTAGCAAAGCATGAGCGGGCCGTCCGCCGTGACGGCAAGGGTGTGGCAGGCGCCTGCGCCCGATGCGGCGGACCGCGCTATTCGCGGCTTGACTGGACGCAATCGCCCACCGGGTGCCATTGCGTACCAGCTGCCGCGAGCCATGGAAATGGCCGTTTCTCCTGTTCACCGTTCTCTGCGCGCTCTTACAGAATAGCTAATAACCTGTTGAATATTAAGGAACATCATGCAAATAGTCGTCAGCGCTACCAGCAACAGCATAGACGCGGAAATCGACCCGCGCTTCGGGCGGGCAGCCTTCTTTCTCCTGGTCGACCCTGAAACTCTCGACTTTCAGGCCGTGGAAAACGTGCAAAATCTTCAGGCGGCTCAAGGAGCAGGAATTCAATCCGCCACCCTGGTTGCCCGCCACAAGCCCGCAGCAGTTTTGACCGGAAACTGCGGCCCCAAAGCCTTTCAAACGTTGCAGGCCGCCGGTATCCAGGTCATCATAGGAGTGGCCGGCTCCGTTCGGCATGCGGTTGAAGATTTTCGTCAAGGCAAGCTCGCTTATGCCGATGCCCCGAACGTTTCAGGGCATTGGACGTAGCCCCCTGGTACAGCCGGGCGAAACCATCTATTCAGTCCTCCCCCTCCCCTGACCCTCCCACCAGGGAAAGGGGGCTGCAATGACTAAATCGGGTGCCCATTTTTGCCCGGCTGTACTTGCCATCGCCCGGTCCATCGATCGAGCGCACTGCTTCGATCTTTCGTAAGCCCTGATTCCATCCATCGAGAGAAAAAAAGGTTTGACAGCGCGAAACCGGTTCTTTATAAGGAGCCTAAGACCGACCGGTCTGTCTCTTGAGCGCGGGGGAGTCGATCAATGGAAATGAGAGAGCGAATCGTATGGGAAGCCTTGAGGCTCTTCTCCATGAAGGGTTTTCTGAGCACTTCCATCCAGGACATAATGACTGCCGCCAATACCTCCAAAGGCGGACTCTACAATCATTTCAAAAGCAAGGAAGAACTGTTTTTCGCGGTTTTGGACGAGGCCCGCAAAATCTGGCGGGAGAAGAACATGGCCGGCCTCGATGGGATCGAAAAGCCCGTTGCCAAAGTCAAAAAGCTGCTGGAAAACTACCGCGACCTTTATCTGCAAGACACCAATTGTTTGCCCGGCGGCTGCATTTTCGTGACTTTTTCGGTGGAGCTCGACGACCAGCGGCCCAAGCTGGCGCATGAAGTGAATAAAGGTTTTGTCAGTTTGAAGTCTCTGATCCAAAGACTACTGGAACAGGGCAAGGTGTCCGGAGAGCTGAAGCAGGAAACCGACACCAAAGCGGTGACGGAAATGATTTTTGCGGGGATGCTGGGTGCCACTGTGATCTACGGCATGGAGAAGTCGCCGGCAAATTTGAACAAAACCATCAACGCCCTGCTCGACTACCTGGATCGGCTGGGACCACAGTTAGTGTGAATCGTAGAGGCTGAGAGCTCATTTGCAAGAGGAGTAACTTTCTTACCCGAGAACATTGAGAGCTGAAAGGAGCAACACGATGGCCCTTATGACACCCGAACAGTTTGAAGAAAGTTTGAAAGGCCTTAAGCCGCGAGTTTTCATGAACGGGAAAAAGGTCGAAAGCGTCCTGGAAAACAAGAACACCCGCACCGTGGTCGAGGCGAACAAAGCCAGCTACGAATGGGCCTTGGACCCCCGCTATAAAGATATCATGACCTGCTATTCGCCGCTCATAGATGACGTGGTCAACCGCTACACCCATGTCAGCGCGAGCAATGAAGACCTGGTGAAAAAAGCCGAGGCCGGAACCTTCACGGCGGAAATGCTCGGAACCTGCATCTACCGGTGTGTCGGCTACGATGCGTTTCATTCCCTTGCCGCCACCTGCTGGGAAATGGACAAGAACCTTGGCACCGGGTATTACCCCAAGTTCACCGAGTATCTCAAAATGGTGCAGCGCAAAGATCTGTCCGTAGCCGGCGCACTGACCGAGCCGCGCGGCAAGCGCAGCCAGAAGACCCTCGACTGGCCGGACCCGTTCCTCTCCTTGAAAGTCGTGGACAAAAACAAGGAGGGCGTTACTGTGCGCGGCGCCAAGATCAACATCAGCGGTGCCTTCGCCAGCCACGAGCTGGTGGTTCTGCCCCAGTCGGCCCATGCTCCGGGCGAGGAGGATTACGCCATCGCCTTTGCCGTCCCGAGCGATGCTGCAGGAATCACCTATGTTTGCCAGTATTCGGCCTATTCGGCGGAAAGAGACCTGGCCGACGACTTGGAGGAGCTCGGCAACCCGCGCTTCGGACAGCGAGAGACTTCCATGGTGATTTTCGACAACGTGTTCGTGCCGTGGGATCGCGTGTTTCATTGCGGCGAGACCAAGTATTCCGGAAAGTTCGTGACCCGCTTTGCCAGGACCCACCGGATGACCTGCGGCGGTACCTGCAAGGTGGGCTTCATGAATCAGATCATCGGCGCCTGCAAATTGATTCAGGAATACAAAGGGCTCGACAAAGTAACCCACATCAACGACCAGATCACGGAGATGGTCGTGCTGCGCGAAACCGGCAGGGCCTGCGGCATGGCGGCGGCCATCAAGGGGCAGGAGGACCCGCCGGGGTCCGGAGTCTATCTGCCGGACGAGATCATGGGGAACGTGGCGAAGCTCAATATCTGCAACGCTTTCTGGCGAACCATGGCGCTGGCGGGCGACATCGGCGGCGGCCTGGTGGTCACCATGCCGTCTCTCAAAGAATTGAAAAATCCCGAAACCAAAGATTATGTTACGGAATTTTACAGCTTCGGCTCCGATGAGCCCACCGAAAACATTCTCAAAGTCCACAAGCTCCTGCAGCACTGGACCGCCGGACAGCACGGCGTGGGCACCTGGCATGGGGCCGGTCCGGTCGCGGCACAAAAAATCATGCTGCAGCGCGTGGTCGATTTCGAACGCGACAAAAACCTCGTCAAGCAGACCCTGAACTTGAAAGAAAAGAACAAGTCGGAAAACCAACAGGCGAGTGAGTAGCAACCCGGAGCGCATGTCGATCGGCGGTCTATTGTCGGCACCTTCCCGGCTTGCGCTCGCCATTCGTTCATGACGTGCTTTGATCTCATTAAACGCTCTTCCCCCCCTCGACACGAGCCGCCGGATCACCCCTGCCGGCGGCTCCCCCTGTAGGCGGAGTGTTTCTGCTCCGCCTATGGGTCCAGTCACCTTGGCTTCAGAATTCCGTGCCGCCCCCGCTCGGTTCCGTCAAGGATAACCCCTGAATTTCTCCTTGCATTTATTCAATCGTCCCGGTAAATTCTGGTCCACCTTGTGAAAGCTATTTCATCCACCGGAGAGATTTCACTACATCCGAAAGTTCATACTCGCCTAACCGAAGCGCGGTTAGAGGCTCCTCCTCGTTGATTCTATAAGCTGCAAATCTGGTTCCACATAAACCTGAGACATTAACTTCTAATGGCCGTGCCGGGGGGCTTGCAATGGCGCCCGGCCGGGCCGATCTGGTATTTTGAGAAAGCAATAGGAGCACTTTATCTAAGAATAACAGACACTAATCCAAAATTCTCCATCCCCCTGATTTGACTATTTGTGCAGAAGACTAACCACACAATCACAGGTGGCGGATGACTATTCCAACAGTAATGTTCATGACGGTGGGCATTTCCTTGATTGAGAACATCAAGAAGAAGGCACTTGAAAAGGGCATTTCGCTCTTGGATATCGCAGACCGTGACGCAGGCCGCGAAATCATTCAGGGCCACTATGCCAGCTACTTTGGCAACCTGAGAGCTTCGCTGGAAGGGGGGCATCAAAGTGCCTGTTACCCGTGCGCTGAGATACAAAGCCTATGCTACTGGTTGGCGGAACAGAAGGAAAAGGGTACTGGTTTGGCTTTGAAGGACATCATTCTCCTCCCGACGAAGACGGGAGCCGCACCGGATTGTGCAAATAAAATCAAAGAGGTCCTTAGCAATGACGTCTTTCAATCGGGGACTGTGAATGTTCGGGATCCATCCCCTTTTTCACTTCGTCTGGAAGATGATGCCGCTTTCACGAAAGATATCTCAGATTTCCTTAAGGCCCTTCAAAAGCGTTTATCCCATTATGCCGAAAACGAAATCCATGTCGTATTGAACATCACCGGCGGCTACAAGGGGCTGACTCCCATTTTTGCGCTGTTTGGGTTTCTCAGGGAGGACATCGAGGTGATCTATCAACACGAAGAGGGAAATGTAATCCTCCGTGTACCCGCCCTGCCGCTCTCCTGGGACTTCAAGTTGTTCGACGAATATCGATCTTTGGTGCGAGGAAAGGAAAGGCTGAGCCATGAGCCCCCCGCAAAATTCAGAGTCCTTTTTGAAAAGAGGGGTGAGACCTGGGTGCGGAACGCTTTCAGTAAGGTGCTGGAAAATATCTACTCCAAAGATCGCCTCAAGCGATTCGGTTACGGCGCTCGCCTGATCCACAGGTTGCCCAGAAACCTGCAGGAAAGGCTTCTGCCCGCCAATTCAGACGGCGGCATCTACCGTTGGGAACACATCTGGATGGGCGATCAGATTCCGGAGACGGTGGAACACTCCAGAGGTCACAGTCAGCGTCTTATGGAATACGCTGCTTCTCTGTTGGAACCTCTTCTTGAGCGCAATCCATCCTTTTTGGAACCTCACGAGCTTTACTGTTTGATCTGCTGCCTCTGGCTTCATGACATTGGGCATACCTCTCTTACGTATTATCGACCGCCGATCGGCACGGCGTTTCCCGTCGCCCTCTTTCCAACTTTGGTGCGACGATATCATCACTGTTTGTCTTATGAACGTATCCGGGACCCGAACTTGGATTACCTGCCTGAAAACGAACGCGAGGCCGTTGCGCTGATTTCTCTTTACCATCGCGGCAGTATGCCTCTCACTGCCGGCAAATGGGAGGAACATGGATGGCTTAGCCATCTTGCGCTGCCGCTGCAAACGCTGGTGGATCAGGTAGGGCTATCCTTTAGTTCTGAAAAGCTGCGCCCCGAAAAAATTCTGTTGTTGGCTGCGCTTTTGAAATTCATCGATTGCCTGGACATGCAGGCGGATCGAGTTGTCGATGAAAACTATTATCAGGAGCGCTGGCAGAGAACCCAAGAGGAAATCGCGTATTATCGACACGCTCTCGATCAAACTATCCAATTACAGGGGTACTGTGACACCGGAACCGACTATTTCATTGAGGAACTCATGAAAGAGATCGAATCAGTTTATGAGCACTGGCGGGAGCTCACAGGTAACATCAATGAGGACTGGCCACGGGCCCAAACAATAGATACGCTGCTGCGAGAAAGCCATCTTGACCGTCTGTTAACCGAAGCGGTTCGTTGTACTTTGGAGCAGAACTCGAAAGCCGAAGAGCAGGCTGCATGCTTACATGTCCTCAGTATAATCGATAAAATCGGCTTCAAGATGAGCACTCATTACCATTTCCTCAAACACAGCCGCATCAAACTTGTCTACCTGACAAAGAGCGAGGCTTCTAAAAGGAAGGATGTAGCATATGTCGTCCGAATAGCCTTCGATGCGAATTATTCAACCACTTTGGATGACAAAAAAAACATAGCAAGGGAAATATGGGATGAAGCGCAAAGGGTGAGAAGCATCTTAGAACAATGGGATATCCATTTGCAGTGTATTTACGATGAAAACGATCAATTGTTCTCTATGTAAAGAACGAGCAAACCACAAAGTAAAATCCAGC
>ENA-OSEO01001271-OSEO01001271.1-sediment-metagenome-genome-assembly--contig:-NODE-1271-length-48260-cov-4.651122_pt1 | contig 48260 bp, 40 predicted proteins | sample MGYA00237883_ERZ534232 | MGnify/ENA metagenome assembly ERZ534232 | reverse complement strand
ATCATCAACATTACAATGGAATACATTGAATTGCGCTGGAATACATTTAATAACAAACAATCCAACAAGAACAAAAACAACTATAATGTTTATCGAAAAACTTTAGAATGGGCGCTCAAACGATCATGATAGACAAAAGTACTCTCTGGTTGCATGCATTTTGCTTGTAAAACATGAGAAAGCTGTTACGATATTTGTTTTTTTCGTACTAGATGCCATCTCAACAATTATTTTGAAAACTATCCTCGTCAAAGGTGATTGATTGATAATTTTCTAATGGACCATTTGATTGAATCAATCCTAATTGTTCGGCTTTCCGTATTGCGCCAGCTCTCGTTCTAACGTCCAGCTTTTCATAGACCGAAGATAAAATATTCCGAAAGGTTGAACTGGATATGTTTAGACTTCTTGCTAAATTTGCTGATCCCTCATCAGGGAATGCAGCGCACAGAGAAAGAACTTCCAATTGTCTCAAAGTCAAATTCCCAGAGTTTCCTCTTGTTGAATAATCAACTTTAAATTCACCACTGAGATACATTCCATCCTTATTTATTAATTGAATGATTTCTCCTAATCGAACGATCGCTTGTTGATCATTTTTACTAATTAGTCCATCAATACCTGCTTGAAAATAGTTTTGTACTAATTGCTTATCAATGAAATTGGAAATGATTATTACCTTTATGCTGGGATTGATTTTTCTTATCTTTTTTACATAGAAGAAAACCGGCAAAGGATTATGGTTATTTTTTGAAGAATTAACATTTAACCCTGATATTAAAACATGAGTTTTTTGTATTGAGTTGTTATCAAATTCATCGGCATACATGCCTGAGCTAATAATTCTTATATCTGGATAAGCTTGAAGCCGATATGTATAACCATCAATAGTACCTTGATGATTTTCAATGATTGAAACTCGGATTTCTTTTTGTAAGCTTTCTTTCATAAAAACCCCGTCTAAGAAGTGTTAGTACGCTTGGAATGATATAGGAGTTTTCTTGCAAAGACAATGAGACTATTGTGTTTTGCAAGCATTACATTTATCTACGAACCCATAGACATATGCTTAATAAATCCCTTTCATTACAAACCGAAAGGGATTTAACAAAATGAAATGACAATTTGATTACATTCATAAATTATAGTAAATACTCTGAAAACAAAATTTCTGAATAGCATTGAAACCTTTTCTATGCTTTTTTCATCAAGAAATATAATATTGTCAGTTAGTTTGTGGATTTTTTCTGACAAACAAATTAATAAATGAAATAATAAAGCTTGCTAAATATTATAATAGGAAAAATATTTTTTTTTGGTGAAGATACTAAGTCTTTTTTAATCATTATTGTCTGCATCCAACCGGTTGTATCTTTTTTGGTGTTCAACATCGAAAACCATGTCATTATTAAAAAATTTCATTTCAAAGTCAAATGTAAATCTGTCGAATTATAATAGTTAATCAAACAACGAAAGTTTACTTTCTACAAAAAAAACTCTCACAATTTAAAAATTCCTATTTTCTAATAATTCAAAATAGGAATTTTTTTTCGTGTATGTGTCGGGGCGGGCGGATTTGTGAATACCTCGATGGTAAACCGCTGACCTCGTTGTGTTACTTGTCGGGGCGGGCGGATTTGAACCGCCGACCTCTCGGTCCCGAACCGAGTGCTCTAGCCGGACTGAGCCACGCCCCGAACAAGAGCGATTATACCTTGACCCCTCATTCACGGCAAGAGAAACATGAAGTCCGGAACTGCCCTGCGCCAATTCTGACCTCGTTTCATTCTTAGTCGGGGCGGGCGGATATGAAAGTCCGACCACTCGGTCACGAACCGAGTGCAATATTTAGACTGGCTGGTTCGTGAACCCGCCCTACGCCGCGCCCATGAAATGAGCGATCCATACCTTGACCATTCATTCACGGCAAGAGAATCATTGACCCAGGACAATAATCCATATAAGTATGTTGGACATGTGCAGTCGTATTCGACCGCCCATTCAGACGCGAGATGAAAAAAAGTGACGCCCGAATATTGTTCCCATGGGCGAACGGCGGTTCGCCCTTACCAGATATTACAACCCGGACAAGAGAGTTGGTAAAAAATCACGAAACAAGAAAGCAGTCGATTCGATGATTCATAAAATCGATGGACTATCATGTACCACTTGTTTCACTCGGTTGTGTAATGTACACGAAAACGTCACGACGAAAAATGCGATGCACTATTTACGGTGTTGGATAACAAATTTGCAAGGTCAAACCCGCTTAATTCCCGGTACCTACGAGGGTTCCCCTGACTAAAATTTTCTCAAGGGGTTACTTCCTCTGAAAGGGCACAGCGAAAACCTCCCAATGGATATACACCATTTGTTTCCTCCTGCCATAAATAATTCATGGGGTCAATTTTGTATCGATAGGTGGTTCGAATAAAAATTTCATGTGTCTGCCAGTTCCCTCCCCGAAGGATCTTTTCTGTGCCAACTACTGGTCCAGTCGGATTGGTTTGAGAATTTGTTGAATAGGGTTCATACCAATCTGCTACCCATTCCCAGGCGTTACCCGCCATGTCAAGAGCGCCATAAGGGCTTGCCCCATCAGGTAGTGAACCAGCCGGTAATAAAGATCTCTCTGAAGCACTTACGTGTTGTGAAGTGGGAGTGTCATTTCCCCACGGATATTTTCTGTTATCTGTCCCTTTAGCTGCCTTTTCCCATTCGGCCTCCGTGGGGAGCCTTCTGCCTGCCCATTCACAATAGGCTCTTGCGTCTTCCCATGAGGCTTTTGTCATGGGGTAAGGGTCTGTGTATTCGTATTCCTTTTCGTTGCAAGCGCCTTGATAAACACATAATTTATACATGCCAATGGTTACTTCGGTTTTATCGATCCAAAATGCATCCAGGTTGACCTGATGGGCAGGTCCTTCTATCTCAAAAGGTCCATTGGTAATGCCCATGGTGAATTCCCCTGCCGGCACGTATTTCAGCCTCATTCCATCAATTTGTGATACCCTTGTGGAACCTATGGAGGGTGTGGGGGTCATTGTTGGGGTTAAGGTCGAAAGAATCTTCGTGTTGGAAGGCACTGCCGTCATGGAAGGTGTACGGTTTTTCATCAGGTTTAGCTCAGAGAATAAATTGCTACCGAACCAGCCTTTGAATAATGCCAACGTGATCCCCGTCAACACAATGCCGAGCATGCCTGCAATCAGCCATCTTTTTTTGAATCCTGGTTTGGTGGTTTGACTAATTTCTTTTTTTTCATCCTTTTCAACGTTTTTTTCAAGAATTGTAAGCACAGTATTTACAAGCGCGATTAAATAGACCTTCCACGAAGGCGAGAAGGCATCGAGCCAATGTCGGGATGCAAGGTGTAAAAGCATCGCGCCACTTGGATCCAGTTTTTCAATACGGAAAGGAAGAATAACGATCTCTTTAGATATGGCAAGGTTCAATTCGTCAAGAACTCGTTGAGATCGATTGGAATTTTTTGAGAATATTAGAAGAAAAACCTGGCTGCCACTGATCGCTTGTGCAATCGCTTCTCCCCAATCATCGCCAGGTTTAATGTCTCTGGGCGCATACCAACAGCGGACGTTGTTCTTTTCCAGTTCAGCTACGATCGAATCCGCTACGGCTTTATCCTTGGAGGAATAACTTACAAATACATCGTGTGCCATAAGGGCTCCGATCATTTGAATTCCTGAATCCCACGTCAGCAAAAAAGAACTTCATATCTGTATAACAGGCGAAGATCATTCAGCAAGCTTTATATATTGTAGCAAATCTGGTGCACTTTTTAACTTTTAAAAATTATTACGTGACAATCAGCCGTTCGCCCTTACCAGAGTCTATTCCTCGGATAAGAGAGTCACTAACTTGAAACAAAATAACATTTTTCATGTTGCGGCGGGTTCGTGAACCCGCCCTACGCCGCGCCCCGATCAAATGCGAAACAACCTTGACCCCTCACTCACGGCAAGAGAATCATTAAACCTAAGACAATAATAAAACTATTTAGGCTTGTTGACGGGGTCGGGCAATCCGCCCTAATCCTCTATGGCGCGCTGGGAAATTCTTGATTCCTTATAAAGTTCCCTTGGGCGAACCGCCGTTCGCCCTTACCAGATCTTACTAGCCGGACAAGAGAGTGATTGACCTTGAGACAAAACAACCTATTGTTTGAGAGGATAGGTTCTTGGAATCAGCCCTACGCCACTTCCCGAACAAGAACTACCCATGCTTTGACCGTGCATAAAGATACAACTGAAAAAAAGTAACAACTGTATAGTGTTACCTTGGGCGAACCGCCGTTCGCCCTTACCTGAGCCCACTTTCCAGACAAGAGAGTCAATCACCTTGAGACAAAACAACCTATTGTATGAGACGATTGGTTCGTGAATGCGCCCAACATATCCCCGACTATGACAGATGTCCTTTCATTACATATATCGCAAAAACAGTTAATTCAAATATGGCCTGCTCTGGTATAATCGTTTGGTTGGTTTTATTAACCTTCTTATTTCACCCCATTTCTCGCAGCAGAGTTTTTATGCTACTCTTTTTAAGGAGGAAGTAACAGATGAGCAAGGATAAAAAAGTACGCGTGGCCATTATCGGCGTCGGCAATTGCGCTTCATCTCTTATTCAGGGCGTGGAGTTCTACAAGAACGCCAAAGACAGCGACCGCGTGCCTGGCCTGATGCACGTCAATCTCGGTGGTTATCACATCAGCGACATTGAATTCTCGGCCGCCATTGACATCGTAGACACCAAGGTCGGCAAGGATCTCTCCGAGGCCATTTTCGCCTACCCCAACAACACCTACAAGTTCTGCGACGTGCCCAAGCTGAACGTCCCGGTTGTGCGCGGCATGACCCACGACGGACTGGGCAAGTACCTCTCGCAAATCCTCAAGAAAGCTCCCGGCCCCACCGCCGATATCGTCAAGATCCTCAAAGACACCAAAACCGACGTTGTGGTCAACTACCTGCCTGTTGGATCAGAGATGGCTACCAAGTGGTACGTGGAACAGATCCTTGAGGCCGGCGTGGGCATGGTCAACGCCATCCCCGTCTTCATCGCCTCCTCCGAATATTGGGGCAAACGCTTTTTGGATGCCGGCCTGCCCATCATCGGCGACGACATCAAGAGCCAGGTGGGCGCCACCATTTTGCACCGCGTGCTCACCAGCCTCTTCGTGGACCGCGGCGTGCTGATCGACCGCACCTACCAGCTCAACTTCGGCGGCAATACCGATTTCATGAACATGCTCGAACGCGATCGCCTCGAGTCCAAGAAGATCTCCAAGACCGGCGCGGTCACTTCCATGATGCCCTACAAACTGGATCCCGACAACGTGCACGTCGGCCCCAGCGATTACGTGCCCTGGCTGACCGACCGCAAATGGTGCTATATCCGCATGGAAGGTACCACCTTCGGCAACGTGCCCCTCAACCTGGAAGCCAAGCTCGAGGTTTGGGACAGCCCCAACTCTGCCGGCGTGATCATCGACGCCGTACGCTGCGTGAAACTTGCCCGCGACCGCGGCATTGCCGGTCCGCTGTATGCCCCGGCCTCCTATTTCATGAAGACCCCGCCCAGACAATATAAGGACGAGATCTGCCGCGAAAAGACGGAAGCCTACATCCGCGGCGAGAACAGCGGGGATTAGTTCCCCCCAAGATCGAACCTATACACCACAAATGGGAAACCGTTTGTGGTGTTTTTTTTATTCGTCGTTGGTAATTTAAAGTGGTTTTTATTAAAAAATGTGCAGACTTGAACAATTTGTTGACAAAGGGTTTTAATTGTGCTATTGTATTCGAAGCGCTTCGACAATTTTTATTAGAGGGTATCACTTTGCCAAAAATGTCTGACGTAGCCAAAAAAGCCGGGGTTGCATTGAGCACCGTTTCTTACGCGATCAACGGAACCCGTTCAATATCCGAAGAAACCCGCCAACGGGTTTTCGCGGCGATGGAAGAGCTTGGCTTTAAACCCAACGCTTTGGCACGCGGATTGGCATCGAAACGCAGCCACATCATTGCCCTGCTGTTCCCTGTCATTGAACGTGGGTTGGGATTCACCGAAATGGAATTCGTTACCAATGCCACAGAAGCCGCACTGACGCTGGGTTATAACCTGGTGCTATGGTCCTCCGCTATGGATACCGTCGAGTTACGCGCGTTGATCCAGCAGGAATTGGTGGATGGCGTCGTCGTAATGGAAGTCCACCGGCACGACGAGCGGGTCAAACTGTTGAAAGAAATCGGCATGCCTTTCACCTTGATCGGTCGTTGTGACAACAACGACGGCATTAATTTTACGGATATCGATTTTCATAAGACGGTTTTCGATGCCGTAAAATATTTGGCAGAGCTGGGACATGAAAAAATATGCTTTCTGAACCAATCAGAACAGGCGTATAACGAAGAATATGGCCCTGTGTGGCGAACACAAACCAGTTTTGAACAAATCACATCTGAATTCGGCATGCAAACGATCTCACGGTTTTGCCGCAGCAATACGATGGCGGGTTATGAAACGATGCAGGAATTATTGGATTCTCATGCAGACCTGACGGCCATGGTCGCGATGAACGAGCGCGCCATTCCCGGCATCATCCAGGCGATCACCGACCGCGGATGGCGCATTCCGGATGACTTTTCGATCATCGTTATTGTGTCCTCTGAACGTATCGCGGAGATGGTCATCCCGAATTTGACCACCAGTGATTCCCCCAGTTCCGAGATGGGTAGGTTGGGCGTTCAATCATTGATCCAAATGCTTGAAAAAGAAAACCCTGTCGTACAACAAGAGCTGATCCCCTGTCATTTGGTAATAAGGGGTAGCACTGCTCCAAAAAATATACTGGTTCATTAACGTTAGTATCCCCGAATTGAATATTTCGATATGTCCATTCTTCTTATCAATTAAGGAGGTGAAATTCAACGAATTTAATTAATGAAAGTGTGTGTTTGTAAAACCAGATCAAATCGAAGGAGAAAATGAAATGTTTAAAAAAGCCGAGAAGTTATTTTCAATAATGCTGGTCTTAGTGATGGTTTTTTCACTTGCAGCCTGCACCACTGCGGAAGAACCTGCCCCAGCCGCTGAGGTTGAAGAAGCCAGCGCCCCAACTGAAGCTGCCGCTGAACCTGCGGCCGAAGAAGCATCGTCCGATGAAGGCCGTGTGCTGACCGTATGGCACTATGAGTCTGAGACCGGTGCAATGGGAAAATCCTGGCTAAAGGCCAAAGAGGTTTTTGAGGCATCGCATCCCGGCGTAACCGTTGTATTGGATAACAGCCGTGGATTCGAACAAATTCGCCAAACAGCTAGTATGATCCTCAATTCAGACGAAGCCCCCGATGTGATGGAATATAACAAAGGCAATGCGACTGCCGGTTTACTTTCCTCACAAGGATTGTTGACTGATATTACCGACGAGGTTACAAAACGTGGTTGGGACCAAATCTTGACCGGCGGCATGCAGACAACATCACGTTATGAAAACGGAATCATGGGATCAGGCGCCTGGTATGGAGTTACTAACTATGGCGAATTTGTCATGGTCTATTATAACAAAGATTTGTTTGCGGAATACGGCGTCGAAATTCCTACCACCCTGGATGAATTTGAAGCCGTGATGGATACTTTCGTGGCAGCAGGCATTACTCCCATTGCTATGGGCGCCTCTGAATACCCCGCCCAGCAAGTTTTCTATGAATTGGTTTTGAATCAGGCCGACCAGAGTCTTGTTGATAACTACCAGCTTTATACGGAACCCGTTGACTTCCACAGCGAAGCCTTTACCTTTGGCGCAGAAAAAATGGCTGATTGGGTCGATAAAGGCTACATCGAGAAGAACAGCACCGCAATGGGCGCCGAAGATATGGGCCTTGGTTTTGAAGGCGGCACCTATCCCATGATGATCACAGGCAGTTGGTGGTATGGCCGTCTGATGCTGGAAATCACCGATTTTGATTGGGGCATTTTCCTCTTCCCCGGCAATGAATACAACCCCGGTTCCGGCGGAAATTTGTGGATCGTCCCGTCCAGCTCCGAAAACAAAGATCTGGCCTATGATTGGATCGATGCCACTTTGAGCGTTGAAGCACAAAACGTAATGGGTGTAGAAGGCGGTTTACCTGTAAACGCCGATCCAACCCAAATCTCTGATCCAAAGATCCAGGAATTGGTGGCTGCATTCAATGAATTCTCACCTGGCGCTGCATTCTATCCGGACTGGCCGGCTGCAGGCTTATATGATGCCCTGGTTGGGGATGTGCAGAATCTGATCAATGGTGACACAACACCTGCTGAAACATTGGATTCCATCGCAGCGTTCTATAACGAGAACAAACCAGAAACCGAATAATCCAATTTTCATTCACTTGAAGGAGGTAGTGCGCAATTTCGGCATTACCTCCTCGCCAACCTAGAGGTTTCATGCGAAAAAAGAATTCTTTACAGCGAGGCTATTTTCTCTATCTGTTGCCCGGTTTGATCGGGTTTACATTAGTCATTCTTTTGCCTTTTTGCATTACATTGTTGGCAAGCTTCACAAAATGGAATGGTGTAAATCCGCCGCACTGGATTGGTCTCGCCAATTATGACAAAGCCATTCATGATCTGAAATTCTGGGCTGCTTTCCGGAATAATCTGATCATGATCCTGGCCATGACAATTGCCCCTACAATACTGGGTTTGTTTATATCGACGGTATTGTTCGATTACATCTCAAGAAAATTTTCGCCTTCATTGGCGTTGTTTTTCAAGGCAGCTTTATACATCCCGCAGGTTTTGCCCGTCGCAATCGCCGGAGTTGTGTGGAAATGGATCCTAAACCCGAATTGGGGATCATTGAACACAACGCTGAATGCAATTGGTTTGGGCAACCTGGCTTCCAATTGGTTGGGAGATGCAACAACCGCTCTGCCGACTGTAATGGTCATCATGGTCTGGTTTCAAATCGGATATCCGTTGATCATTTTCATGGCAGCGCTGCAAAGGGTCGACCAGGAAATATTGGAAGCTGCAGAAATCGATGGAGCAAACTGGCTCCAGAAATTCCTCCATGTGACCATACCCCAAATCCGCCCGGAAATTTACGTTGTCATTGTGACCACTACCATCTATTCCTTGAAAATCTTCGGTCAAATATACGTGCTCACCAGAGGCGGCCCCGGAACAGCCACGATCGTTCCTTCTTATTACACATATCAGGCATTATTTGAACAAGCCAACGTTGGTTATGGGTCCACCATTGCCACTGTGATGACGCTGATCATTTTTGTTCTGACTTATTTCTTCATCCGTTTGCAGGTAAAGCAAGAAGGATAACAGAGGAGATCGTTCATGAATCAGGCAAAACCTATTTCTTTTGACTATAAAAAATATATCGCGTTGCTCCTCTTTATCTTGTTGGTGCTGGTGACTTTGTATCCTATCTTGGTGATTGGATTGAACGCATTCAAGAGCCCGCAAGATTACGCCAGCCACGGCCCCCTCAGCATTCCGCAAGGTTTATACCTGGATGGATTGAAGAACTTTTGGGATCGCACAAGCTTTACAGGAAAATTACTCAACAGCGCCGAGATCAGCATTATAGTGGCAGTCTTAGGTGTGATCTTGTCTCTTTTTAATGCATACGCGTTGGGGATCGGAAAAATCAAAGGCCGTGCCTTTCTGCTGGTTCTCTTTCTTCTGGGAAACTTCATCCCTCAGGAAGCACTGGTATATCCCATCTATTACCTGGCCAAGCTGGTTCATTTATATGATTCAAAACTGGCGGTCATCTTTGTATTCATTGTGATCCAAAGTTCTTTTGGCACTTATTTGTTAAGTTCAGTTTTCAGTGGATTCCAGAAGGAATTCATTGAGGCAGCGGTAATCGATGGAGCCAACAAGTTGCAGGTACTGTTCAGGATCATTTTTCCGATCAGTCTGCCCACTTTGATGGTTCTGTTTGTCTTCTATTTCATTTGGACGTGGAATGAATTCTTCCTGCCGTTGATCCTGCTGGTTTCCAGCTCAAAGCAGACTGTGCCGATTGCGATTGCGACGTTGCAAGGTCAGCATAATATGGATGTGACCACATCCAGCGCATCGGCATTGTTAGGCATATTGCCCTGCCTGATATTCTTTGCCCTCTTCCAAAGAACCCTTACAAGAGGTATTACCACGGGCAGTCTTAAGTAAGTGAAGAATATCTACTTACATCAGAGTATTCATTTGATGCTCACATAATTAGACAAAATCTAAGTACTGAAAAATGTACTGTTGGCAAGGAGTTAGTTGTATGAAATTTACTGATGGATATTGGAAAATGCGCTCTTATATTACGCCTTTTTTCCCTGCAAATGCCTATGAATTCGAAATCACTGAAGACCAGTTGACGGTATATGGACCATTAAAAATGATTGAGAGCCGCCGAGATACAACTGATATTGGGATGATAACAGTGAATTTTTCTTCACCAATGGCAAATGTGATCCACGTGCAGGTCTATCATCATAAAGGCGCCGTTGAGAAAAAACCCCAATTCGAGATATTTCCAAACGAAAAACCACACGTCGAAATTACCGAAGATGACCAAGTCGCAAAATTCACCAGCGGTGATCTCAGCGTACAGATACAAAAAGGGAAGCAATGGAGTATTGAATACCTGGGGCACGATAAGCACTTGACACACAGCGGATCAAATGCGATGGGATTCATGGATAAATCCAATGGAGATCGTCACATGCTTGACAAGCTTTCATTATCTGTCGGTGAGTGCGTCTATGGAATGGGTGAACGTTTTGCAGCCTTTGTTAAAAATGGGCAAAAAGTGGATATCTGGAATGAGGACGGCGGAACCGGAAGTGAACTGGCTTATAAAAATGCGCCGTTCTATTTAACCAATCGCGGTTACGGCGTTTTTGTCAACCATCCCGAGAAAGTATCCTTTGAGGTGGCCTCCGAAAATGTTAAATGCGTCCAATTCAGCGTCCCGGGGGAGAAACTGGACTACTACATAATCTACGGTCCCTCACCCAAAGACATTCTGGACCGCTATACAGCCTTAACAGGCCGCCCGGCGCTGCCGCCTGCCTGGTCCTTTGGGTTGTGGCTGTCCACCTCGTTTACCACCGAGTATGACCAGAAAAGTGTGATCCGCATGGTTGATGACATGGCAAAATACAACCTGCCGGTACACGTTTTCCATTTTGATTGTTTTTGGATGAAGGCATTTCGCTGGATCAATTTACAATGGGATGAAGTGCGTTTTCCCGAACCCGAAAAAATGCTGGCGGAATTAAAAACGCGCGGTCTGCATGTCAGCCTGTGGATCAATCCCTATGTCTCACAACAATCCCCTTTGTTTGATGAAGGGAAGCAAAAAGGTTATCTGATCAAACGTCCTGACGGCAGTGTGTGGCAGTGGGACATGTGGCAGGCCGGTATGGGTGTCATTGATTTCACCAACCCTGTCGCCTGTGAATGGTTCAAGAATAAATTACGCGCTTTGCTAGATATGGGTGTGGATTGTTTCAAAACCGATTTTGCGGAACGAATTCCAATCGACGTGGTTTATTGGGATGGATCCGATCCTCAAAAAATGCACAATTATTACACCTTCCTGTTTAACAAGACCGTTTTTGATGTTATTAATGAGCGTAAAGGACAAGGACAGGCAGTTCTGTTTGCGCGCTCGGCCACTGCCGGTTCTCAGCAATTCCCGGTGCATTGGGGTGGCGATAACCTGGCAACATACGAATCCATGGCAGAAAGTTTACGCGGAGGGCTCTCGTTGTGCTTGTCCGGATTTGGATTCTGGAGTCATGATATCGGCGGGTTTGAAAAGAAAGCCCCTGCCGATCTATATAAACGGTGGTGTGCATTTGGATTGTTGTCATCTCACAGCCGCCTGCATGGCAGTGAATCATTAAGGGTGCCCTGGGTATTTGATGACGAATCTGTTGATGTATTGAGTTACTTCACCAAGCTTAAATGCCAATTGATGCCATATATTTTCCAGGCTGCGTGCCAGGCTGCCCAACATGGAACCCCGGTGATGCGGGCCATGATGCTGGAATTTCCAACAGATCCCGCGTGTGATTATCTTGACCGCCAATATATGCTGGGTGACAACTTGTTGGTTGCTCCAATATTTTCGCCAGACGGCGAAGTGAGTTATTACGTGCCTGATGGAAAATGGACCAATTTCTTAACCAATGAGGCGATTGAAGGCGGGAAATGGTTCAAGCAAACTTTTGATTATTTTGGTCTGCCTCTTCTTGCCCGTCCAAATTCCTTGATCGCGATGGGAGATCAATACGACAAACCTGATTATGATTATTCCGACGGGGTTGTGATCCATGCGTTTGAGTTGCAGGAAAATGCCGATCTGAATGTTGATATCCCCGATCTGGATGGCTCGATCGCGTTAAGCCTGAACGTCAAAAGGATCGACCATCAAATTCTCGTAATTGCAAATGGCAAGGCAGACAACTGGAAATTGCTTTTGCGAAATATCGGTGAAGTAAAAACGATTGAAGGTGGAACCTCTCAAAAAGAAGAGCATGGCGTTTTAGTCAGGCCGGAAAAAGGTAATACGTCGCTGCTCATTAACCTCTTATAACCTGGTGCTCAGTTTTTTTTGATTGTGAGGCTGTCCTTTGAACAATGAGGACAGCCTCACACCTTTATGTTATTAACGTGGCTTGAGAAAACTATGTTCTTTCTCAATTTCTGTCCTGGTGTATTACTGCTTCTACATTTAATTATAGAATATTATGGAAAGTTAGCGACAGCACAACCATATTCACGAAAGCATAGTCTGAAAAATAACTAATGCCATTTTGACTTGGCTGGAGACAAACTTAATGATAAAAATGCAGGCAAACAACTTGCAACCCATTAATCTTATGACTGACTGTATCTTCTGCGACATTATCGCTAAAAAAGCCCCTGCCAACGTCCTCTACGAGGACCAGGACTGCCTGGTCATCAAGACCATCCAGCCGTTTGCACCCGTTCATTTTCTGGTCATCCCGCGCAAACACATCGAATCGCTCAACGAACTTGACGAATCAGACGCCCTCTTATTGAGCCATCTGCTGTTGACCGCCAGAAAGGTCGCTGAAAACCTGGGAGTTGCCGAAAAAGGTTATCGGATCGTGATCAATACAGGCCGGGGGGGCGGACAAACCGTCTTCCACCTGCACGTACACCTGCTTTCAGGCGCCACGATGGACGAATCCCTCATGGTCAAAGGACTGGTATGAAGTACGTGCGCCGCAGCATCCTCGCCGTCATATGCGTGCTGTTGGCGCTCAGCGGATGCGTGGTGCCGGCGCCCAACTCACGTCCGTGGATGCTGGATGAGACTCCGAACGCGGAATACCTGGATCTCCCGTCCGCACTGCAAACGCTGCTGCCCACCCCCAGACCGGTCGGAGCGCCGTATTACACCCCCACCCCGGACGCGCCTCACGCCTTGCCTGACCTGCGTACCGACGGCTTCTATTACACTGTGGAAAGCGGGGACTCTCTCTCGCTGCTGGCGCAAGTTTATGACCTGCCTTTGGCAACCTTGATCGAATACAATCCTGCCGTCAATCCGGAAGCACTTCTGGTTGGACAGGTACTCTTCATCCCCGCTCCCGAAGCGGAAGCCAACATCTCCAATTTCAAGATCATCCCTGACAGCGAACTGGTCTACGGACCGGCCAGCGCCACGCTGGATATCGAGGCTTTCGTTAGCCAGCATGCCGGCTACCTGAGCACCTACAAAGAAGACCTGGATGGACAAACGCTCAGCGGCGCACAGATCGTTCAGCGTATTTGCTACGAATATTCCGTCAACCCGCGTCTGCTGATAGCGCTGCTTGAATATCAATCCGGCTGGGTTTCCAACCCGCAACCAGATCCTACTTTTTCCGAATATCCAATGGGACGTGCTGAAACCAACCGTAAGGGCCTCTATAAACAACTGGCCTGGACGGCCGATACACTCAACCACGCGTATTATCTATACGAAATCAACGCCCTGCCTTACGTGATCCTGGCAGATAACAGCATGATCCTTCTTTCCACCATCATCAACCCAGGTACAGCTGCCGTCCAATATCTGGTGGCTCAACTTTATGAACGCAACGGCTATCTGATGACAGTATCAGAGCACGGTGTATACGCCACCTACGTTTCCATGTTCGGAATCCCCTTCGATATGGCGGTTGAGCCGTTATTACCCACAGACCTTACGCAGCCTTCACTGCTGCTGCCTTTTGAAAGCGGCGTGGTCTGGTCTTTCACCGGCGGACCTCACGGCGGCTGGGGCAGCGGATCTGGCTGGGCCGCGCTCGACTTTGCCCCGCCCGGCGAGGAATTTGGCTGTGTATCCTCCGATGCCTGGGTCACCGCTACGTCGGACGGCCTTGTCATCAGAGCCAAAGACGGCGCGGTGGTTCTCGACCTCGACGGCGACGGATTGGAACAGACCGGCTGGACCCTGCTCTACATGCACGTTGAATCTCGTGACCGGGTCAGCGCCGGCACAACTGTAAAGGCAGGGGACCGGCTCGGACATCCATCCTGTGAAGGAGGAGTCTCCAACGGTACACACGTTCACATTGCCAGAAGGTATAATGGTGAGTGGATAGCGGCAGACAGAGATCTGCCATTTAATTTGGAAGGATGGGTCTCTTCAGGCGACGGCGCGGAATACGAGGGTACACTCACGCGCGACGGCTTGACGTTAACCGCCTGGGATGGTCGCGTTGATGAAAATCAAATCCAGCGTTAAAAAACTTCAAACCATCAGTGTGGCCGTCAGTGTGCTTTTTGCCATGCTTGCCTGTTCTCAGGGATACGTCAGTCCGGTGGAATTGACTGCCACGGCCCACTCAGCCGGGATCGTCTCAACTCCCTTCCCGACCCTGGCAACCACCCCCGCGCCAACGGAAACCAAGGAAACAACCTCAACGCCCAAACCGTCGGCGACGGCAGCTTCACTGCCAACTTTTACCGATGTGCCAAAGCGCGATGTTACGGCAACCGCCACGGCTACCATCGATCCGCGTGCTACAATTAAACCCCCCATACAATATTACACACAATCCGGCGACACACTGCCCTCCATCCTGGGAAGGTTCGGCGTCAGCGCCGACGAGATCACTTACAGCGAGACCGTGCCCGAAACCGGATTGATCAGCCCCGGCATTCTGCTCATCATCCCCGACGTGCTGACAGACGTGTTCGACTCGATCACAGTCATGCCAGACAGCGAGGTGGTCTTCTCGCCCACCGCCATTGATTTCAACGTCACCCAATTTGTCAACGAAGCGGGCGGATACTTGAGCACTTATAAAGAGGATTTATCCACCGGGCCGACCAGCGGCGCGGACATACTCAAACGCGTCTGTCTAGAGAACTCGATCAACCCGCGTATCTTGTTGGCCTTGCTTGAATTCAAGAGTCATTGGGTCTTCGGACAACCGGACAATCTGGCCCAGACCGAATATCCCATGGGCAGAATAAAGCTTGAAGAAAAAGGGCTTTATCACCAGCTCTCATGGGCGGTGTCGCAGCTTTCGATCGGATATTACGGTTGGCGGGCAGGCACACTTTCCATCCTGCCTTTCAACGACGGTACGGTGCTGCGCATCAGCCCGGGGTTGAATGCAGGATCGGCCGCCCTGCAGTATCTTTTCGCGCAATGGTATAACGAATCAGAATGGGTAGGCGCCCTTTACGGTGACGACAGCCTGCCTGTTTTAATGGAAGACATGTTCGGCAGTCCCTTCGTGCGGGCAGCCGCGATCGAACCGCTCTATTCACCGGAACTGACCCAACCCAAACTGAACCTGCCCTTCGTGCCCGGACGTGTTTGGGCCTTTACCGGCGGCCCACATTCCGCCTGGGGACCAGACGGCGCGCGTTCCGCACTTGACTTCGCTCCGCCCTCCTCACAGGCCGGCTGCGTGGATTCACAGGAATGGGTCACTGCCATGGCCTCCGGCGTGATCGTCAGATCAGGCAACGGCGCTGTTATCGAGGACCTTGACGGAGACGGGCGCGAGAACACCGGCTGGAATATTGTCTATTTCCATATTGCCACTAAAGACCGTGTCGCGGTAGGCACACGCGTTGAAGCCGGCGACAAGATCGGGCATCCCTCTTGTGAAGGCGGCGTCTCAACCGGCACACACGTGCACGTTGTGCGCAAATACAACGGAGAATGGATCCTGGCAGACGGTCCTCTGTCATTCGAAATGAGCGGTTACGTGGCGATGAACGGCACCGCAGATTATGAAGGATTCCTGATCAATGGTGATATCATTGTTACCCGGGACGAAAACGGTGGTACCCAATCACACATTTCCATCCCGAAGAATTAGCAGCGCTTGTTTAAGGTTTTTTTTACATGAAAGTTCATCCACTCCGCCTAAAAAAGGTTGGGAATTTCCTGATTTTAGTCCTGTTGAGTTTTTCGCTTCTCACAGGCTGTGTTCAAACGCAGCAAAGACCGATCACGCAAATCCCGGTGGTGAAGCCCACTCCTGAACCGACTGCAAGCCTGAATCCATCCACTCCTTTCCCAAGCCGGCCGGTATATGCCCCCGGAACCCTGGTGGATTACACCGCCCAAACAGGCGATTCGCTTCCTGTGCTGGCGGCGCATTTTAATACCAATGTCGATGAGATCCTCGAGGCCAATCCCTTGCTTCCAGAGAACATCACCACCATTCAAGCAGGCTGGGAGTTGAAAATTCCCATCTATTACAAAGCATTGTGGGGCAGTCAGTTCAAGATCATACCGGATTCGTTGTTTGTCAACGGCCCTGCGCAAATTGGCTTTGATGTAAAAGATTTTGTCAATTCACAACCGGGCTGGTTGAAGAATTACACCACCCTGGTCAACGACAAGATGCGCAGCGGCGGTGAGGTCATCGATTACGTGGCGAAGACCTTCTCGGTCAGTCCCCGGCTGCTGTTAGCCGTCGCAGAATATCAGGCAGGCGCGCTTTCGCAACCCGTGCTCAGTCCGGCATTGAGAGACTACACGCTGGGATACGAAGACCGCTATCACAAAGGTTTTTATCTGCAGTTAGTATGGGCCGCCAACCAATTGAACAATGGCTATTACGGATGGCGAACCGGACGACTGGATTCAATCATACGCGCGAATGACACGCTGGAAATTCCGGATCCCTGGCAAAACGCGGCCACAGTGGGCATCCAGTATTATTACGCCAACGTATTGAGCTACGATGGATATATCCAAGCCATCTATGAAAACGGACTCTATAGAACCTACTTTGATCTCTTCGGTGATCCATGGCTGAACGTTCAGCCTCACATTCCCGGCAATCTGAGACAGGATGACCTCGTTCTGCCTTTTGCAGAAGGAAAAACCTGGGCCTTTACCGGCGGTCCGCATGCCGTGTATGGGGATGGAGAACCTTTCGGCGCCCTGGATTTCGCTCCGCCTACAGGCGGAGGCGGGTGTTCTCCCACCGCGGAATTCGTGGTTGCCATGGCACCGGGATTGATCGTCCGCACGGAAAACGCGGTCGCTCTGCTCGATCTCGACATGGATGGCGACGAACGCACTGGCTGGGTCATCTATTATCTGCATCTTGGAGAAAACGACATGATCCTGCCTGGAACCGTGGTAAACACAGGCGATCCGCTCGGGCATCCCTCCTGCAACGGCGGTGACGCCACCGGCACGCACGTTCACATTGCGCGAAAATATAACGGCGAATGGATCGATGCCGACAGCGTTGTTCCGTTTAACCTGGAAGGTTGGGTTGCCAAAAATGGAAACGAAGCTTATCAGGGCTCGCTGACCCGTTTCGGCTACACCGTTACAGCCAGCGAATCCTCCTCGGGTCATTCCGCCATTACCGCCGGGGAAGAATAATTTATCAATAAAGGGCTTTTATAATGAAGAAGAAAAACCTGTTGAAATCATTTATTATCTTAACGCTTGCCTTGACCATATTATCTGGCTGTTCAAGCAGTCCGACAACTATGCCGGCAGCTGACACACAGAGTGTCGAAGAAACCGAAACACAAGCACCGGCCACCACCGGGCCGGCAACCGCCGCTCCGGTTCAAACCGAAGCTCCTGAAGAAACTGCTGCACCGGCAGCTGTTGAAACGGATCCTGCCGTCTCATGGCGCGACCTGCCCATCGTACCGGAAGTCTCCCCTGCCATGGTGGAAGTATTCCAGCGCGGTCTGGCGGATGGGCGCGAACCGAACCGTTTCTCAAAGATCGGCGACTGTCAGAATATCACGACTTATTTTCTGGCAATATTCGACGGCGGAACCTACCGCCTGGGCGATGAATACGCTTATCTACAAGCGACTATCGATTATTTTGCAGGTTCATGGAGCCGCAAGAGCATGGCGGTTAAAGGCGGCCTGAACGTGGCGGCCGTACAGAATCCCATGTGGACACAGGCCGTTGAAGACTACACCAAACAGGACTTTTGCAAAGACGGAGAAACGCCGCTGGTCTGTGAACTGCGCGACTACAATCCATCTTTCGCCATCATCAGCATGGAAGAATCCTGGTCGGGCAGCTACGAGATTTACGACACCAGCCTGCGCCAGATCGTGGATTACGTGTTGTCGCTCAACATCGTACCTATCCTGGCCACCCGTACCGAATCCGCTAATCAGGACAGACAGATCAACGACATCATCGTACAGGTAGCCGAGGATTACGACCTGCCTCTGTGGAACTTCGGCGCGGCTGTGGCAGACCTGCCGGACGCCGGTTTCAGAGAGAACGACAAGTTCCACCTTACCGAAGGCAAATCCTTCTTCGACGATCCCGACATGATGACCAAAGGCTGGCCCTGGCGCAACCTGACCGCCCTGCAGGCGCTGGACGCCGTCCGTCTGGGCGTGGGAGCGGAATAGGAAACAACAAAAAAGGACACGGCACGCTGTGCCCCTACCAGTACGGGTAATTCATAATACATACGATTTTTTAACAATTCCGGGAGTCCAAGAAAAGCAGACTCCCGGAATTTATTAATTATTACTGCGCTTTCAGTATAACGGCGAATTCGTCCGCGTTCTCGTCGTATGAAGAACCCGCGACGTCGGCAAAGGTCGCCAAGATCTCAAGTCCGCATTCCTGAACTTCAGCCTTAAAAGAGTCCAGGCTGAAATACTGCAGCCAGTTATGAACTTGCCACTCACGATCCTTTTCAACGATCGTATACTTATCCAGCACGACCTTCTCATCAGGATACTTGAAAACGTTCAGAAATCCAAAGTACTCTTGATCTGACCAAAAACCGTCCATAAGCCTGTACGCGTACTGCGCGGTTTCCTGTCTTTTGTCAAAAGCGGCTAACTGATACGCGTCCAGGATCACCGAACCGCCACTTGCCAGCAGTCTGCGGAACTTTTGAAGCAGCTTCCTTCTTTGAGCGGGACTCAGCACACAAAAATCACACATGATCATGGTGATCAGATCGAACTTTTCGTCCGTTTCATAGTAAAGATAATTATCCAAAACGTAGTTGATCCGGATTTGTTTTTCGGCTGCAATGTTCTTCGCGTAATTGATCGAGTTCCGAGAAAAATCCACGCCGGTAACCGAGGCACCCAATTGCGCAAATCCAAGCGTGTATAATCCCGGTCCGCAGCCAAAATCACAGATGCGTGTACCATCCTTCACGGAAAAATAGGACTGCATCCAGGCAATCGACCTTTTAATAAAAAGCTTCTTGCGTGATGCACTATTAACTTCGGCATCCAGATGGAACTCAAGCATCTTTTTGGATATGTGCGGTGTATTCCACAAAACCTCGCTGTCATAGAATTCAAATGGGCGAGGTTTGCTGTTGATATTCATCAATTCTGAAAACATATGGTTTTGTCCTCTGATAATCTTTTTCTACTTGCCGTCCCACGCGTTAAGAATCATTTTCTATCAATGAAAACTTCAAACGCGTTTTGGAAACAATATAAAAAACATTCAAAGGCCGGTATAACAAAACACCGAAAGTGAGTGCTTTCGGTGTTAATGGTTCACAACAAGTAACCCATGACACACTTAAGCATCACTTAATACGCGATCCTCTGAACAGGAGAGTAAAATGGTCGTTTTCATGGGTCAAATCTTCACATTCTCTTTTAATAGTTGTATTGTAAGGGCGTCTTCCGATTGTTGTCAAGCGATAAATTGTTTCATCAAAACAATTTCCGTTGAAACGGAAATACCTACTCTTCGCGGACCGTACATTTCGTGTGGACGTTGGCGCTCTTTTTCAACATGCCGTTGACTGAGCAATACTTGGTCTCGGATAATTCCACGGCGCGCTCGACTGCTTCAGGATCGAGGTTATGACCGGTGACCACGTATTCAATGGTAATGTCGGTAAACACCTTGGGATGGTCGGCCGCCCTGTCGGCGTGCAATACCACCTCAAACTTGGTCACGTCCTGACGTTTCTTCTGTAAAATAGAAATCACGTCCATGCCGGTGCAGCCACCCAGGCCGATCAGCACCAGTTCCATGGGGCTGGTGCCCGTTCCGCTTCCGCCGTGATCCACCGAAGCGTCCAACGGGATGGGGAATCCTGATTCTGAAAGACCGTTAAAAGCAAGTCCGTTTTGCCAGGTTACTTTAGCGTCCATATTCTCCTCCTGTTAAAAAATCAGCTTAAGGGCCAAGTTGGCAGTACGTCCAGATCGAAAGGATCGACCTGTCCGTTGATGAAATGATAATAACCAGCAGCCGCGATCATGGCAGCGTTATCCGTGCATAAGGATAGCGGCGGAATGTGAACCGGAAACTCAGTTTGGCCCATGAAGGCGTCGCGCAAAGCGCGGTTTGCCGATACGCCGCCCGCCACAACGATGGCCTTGACGTTGAATTCTCTGGCCGCCTTGAGGGTCTTTGAAAAAAGAACGTCCACCGCGCAGGCTTGAAAACTCGCCGCCAGATCGTTAACCGGCAGGACCTTGTTTTCCTCTTGCAGTTTGCGCACCACGCGCAACACGGCTGTCTTCACACCGCTGAAGGAAAAGTTCCAGGTGCCATCCAGTCTGGAGCGCGGAAAATCAAAAGCTTCGGGGTCGCCTTCGGCGGCTGCCTTCTGCACGGACGGTCCGCCCGGATACGAGAGCCCGATCAGGCGCGCCACCTTGTCAAAAGCCTCACCGGCCGCGTCATCCAGCGTGGCGCCCAGGCGCTCATAATGCAGGTGATCCGTGATCAGGTTAAGTTCGGTATGTCCGCCAGAGACCAGCAGCGCCAGCAGCGGAAATTCCGGCGCGGGCGGCGGCTGAGGCATGTCTTCGTTGTATACCCAGGCCGAATAGATGTGCCCTTCCAGATGGTTGACACCCACCAACGGTAAATGAGACCCAAAGGCAATTCCTTTGGCAGTATTCATGCCCACCACCAGAGAGCCGGCCAGACCGGGTCCGCGGGTAACGGCGATCGCGTCAATGTTTTCCAGGCTCACGTGTGCGCGCTGCAAGGCTTCTTCGACCACAGGGTAGACCGACAGCACGTGCTGACGTGAAGCCACTTCGGGAAAGACCCCGCCGTATTGCTTATGCAGGTCAATTTGTGTGGCGATCACACTCGAACGCATACAGCGGCCGTTTTCCACCACAGCTGCGGCCGTTTCATCACAAGAGGATTCAATTCCCAGAACTCTGACGGTTTGCAATTTCAGTCCTTCCAAATCAGAAAATACAACTCTATTTTATCGGTAAAACGAGATCGGTGGGGTAATCCGCCAGCATTTCAAAAGTTCCATCCGCTTTTGCCAGCCAGGTGTCCTCAATGCGGACTCCCATGCCCTTTTCGGGATAATAAAGCCCCGGTTCAATGCTGAAAACGGAACCCGGCGCGAGAATATCGGTATCGGTGTGCGTGGACAAGGACGCAAAGGGTTTCTCATGGATCTGAAGACCGAGGCCATGTCCGAGTGAATGTACATACCCTGATTCGGTGACAGGGTTATTCAAAACCGTCGTGTGCCCCATTGACTCAAATAGTTCACAGGTCATCTGCTGCGCCCGCCAAAACGGCTGACCCACTTCAAGTTTTGAGACAACGGTTTGATAGACCGATCTTACATCCTCGTGCAGCTTGATAACCTCTTCAGGCGCGTGTCCCAGACACCAGGTGCGCGTGAAATCGTAGAAATATCCTCCACCCTCCTCGCAGGGGAAGATGTCAAACACGATGGGCTGTCCGAGGCGCAAAGTATCTGTATCCTTACCCGTGGAGTGCGGCAAAGCGGCATCGCGGCCGATCGAGAAAATGGTCCCTTCGGGGTTTTCCGCACCGGCTTCTGCCAGCCACAGGTTGATCTTACGCTTTACCTCGCCGATGGTTAAGGGGCTGCCGTCGGGGTGGACCAGTTGGTCATTCTTCGCTTTGTGACTGCAGAGAAAATCGGCAGTTCTGCCCACAACGTCCGTGGTGATCTTTCCCATGCGGCGGATGTGGTCAACCTCATCCTCATCTTTGGTCATCATGGCCTGAAGCAGAAGCTTATCGCGCGCAAATCCTGTGAGGATCAGGTCCGGCAGGCGCTTTTGCAGGCGCGAAAACACCGCGTGCGCAAATCCGGCGTCTTTGAGACCATACAGTGCCACCCTTCCGGAAATGAGACCCAATTCGCAAAACAGTTTTTCGTAGCGCAAGGCATGCGCTTCGAGCATGTCGCCGCCCGCTTCAGAAAGGAAATCGGTCAGAGGATATTTGGAATTGCTGACGGTCTGCAGTCCGCTGCGAGCGCCCTCTTCCCTCTCCATGGGCGGGACGAAGAGGACGGGCTGCTGCCCTCGAATTTTGATCAAATCGGCATCCGTAACGTGTACCACGCCGGTGAAATAAATCATCATGGGATTGTGCTGAGCGGGTCCGGTAACTAATATCGCGTCCACGCCCTGTGATCTCATCAATGAATCAATGTCAGCCTTCATGTTTCACTCCATTAATAATCAAGTGTAATACAGAAGGCTTTCGATTTCCACCAACGGACTGGAAAAGTATGATTTTTGGTTATTGTCTTTTGATCAATCTGCCAGGAGGATTGTTAGTTGGTCAGGAAGTTTTCGATATCGTCCAGGTGCTCGTTTCTGTGCAATGAACGATCCACCCAGCGGTGGTTTTCAGCATCGATAAGAGCCAGTAACTGCTCGTTGCAGGATTCAAGCATTTCATCCAGGTCCGCAGCCATTTCAAGCGCCATGGCGCTGATTTTAGCGGGGGGAATGGCTTTCAGGAATGGCAATAATACTTCATTGAGCTGGATATCAAGATCGGGGGAATCCACCTTGTGGTTTTCTCGTGCCAGTTCGATCACGCGCATGACGCGGTAATCCCAAAAAGCCAGGTGTCCAAGCGTGTCGGCCACCGTCCAGCCGTTGGGGAGGACGGTGAGCAAATCACTTGGCGACATGCGGTCTATGATCTGACGCATCCTGTTTGTGGAAGTACGATTTGCCTCGAAAATTTTACTTGTTTCCATACATTCTCCAGATGATTAATAATGAAAAAAGGGATAAGTTTTAAGACTTAATTCCCACATAAACTGAGAAATTGTTGCGTTTCCAAATGACATCCATCGCTTGAAAACCCACTTCCCGTAACAATTTCATGTGCTGCGATAGCGCCAAAGGAGAATCCTCAACATGATAATTGGAAAGGATGCGGTCCACATCGCTATCTGAAAAATGCTGCTCCTTAAGTGCTTTACGCCATCCATTTTCATTCAAATCCGTCAAATGCTCATCCGCTCCGGCTACCACGTCGCAGCAGACGAAAATCCCTCCGGGTTTCAACGCCTTGAAAAGCCTGCTGTAGATACGACCATATTCCGCCTCGCCCCGACAGTGATGGATGGCAAAGCTGGAGACGGCAGCCTCATATTTAAGATTGCCGAGATCAGCATCCAGAAAATCATAAACTATGGTTTTATATCGGCCTGGATAATCCGCCAGCACATGGGGGACTTCCGCGAGCATGCTTTCAGAGAAATCAAGCAATTCCATCTTCACGTGCGGAAATGCTTCCAGCACGAAGCGTGAAAGATTGCCAGTCCCGGCGCCGACATCGAGAATCAGGGCATCATCAGGCAGGTGCGGCCGCAGCAATTCAGGGACGACCTCAACCATCTGCCAGAAGTCGGGCATCCAGGCAGGATCGGGCTGCAGTCCATAGGCAATCGCTGTCTCGTTGTTAAACCTTTCCTTGATCTCTTCCCGACTCATCCTGCCGCTGTGCTCGGGACGTTCGGGTCCGATATAGTGCGGCGTAAGATGATTCTTATTTGTCACAATAGACCTCTTCTTTTTATTGGGAAATGCAAGTATTCCATAATTTATTTTAATCAACTCCCGCCAATTGACCAGTGTCAAATTTCATCTTAAGGAAAAAAAGGAAAGAATCCCGTTTTGAAGGTTTTCTTTCCTTTTTGTTATTCGTATTAATTAATATACTATTGTATTTCCTTTGCGGCATACGCCAGATAATCTTCGCGGACAGGAGAGAAGATCTGGATCATCACAGTTTGCGCGAGGCTTTCGGCGTAATGCTCCGCGTTGGGCGGGACGCACCAACTGTCGCCGGGCTTGACCTCAAAGACCTGTTCGCCGAGGGTCAGGCGCATGGCGCCCGAGATCAGATAACCGGTTTGCTCGTGCGGATGGCTGTGACGCGTGAAATGCGCGCCCGGCCGCATGCGGAACTCCGCCATGAGGGTCTTCTCGCCGTACACCAGCGTTTTCACCCGAATCCCGGGCAGAATTTCGTGATATTCATCATCCGAGTGTTTGTAAAACATAAGTCCCTCTATCTACGCTTTCCGGACAGCCTTGGGCAGATAAACCAGGTAATCTTCACGCACAGGCGCGAAAACCTCGATCGCGACCGAGTCTTCAAGGGCGACGGCGCTGTGTTCCACGTCACCGGGTACACTCCAACTGTCGCCCGCCTCCATCTTGTTGGTTTGTTCCTCGATGGAAAGTCTCAAACACCCTGAGACCAGATATCCGGTCTGTTCGTGCGGATGCTTGTGCAGGGGCAATTCGGAACCTTTTTGCATGTGCACCTCGACCATGAGCGTTTTCTCGCCGTAGACCATGGTCTTCATTCGAATTCCGGGCAGGGTCGGTTGATATTCTTCCGGGCTGTGTTGATAAAACATCGGCAATTTTTCCTTTCCAGTTTTAAGAAATTATACTCGAGCCACCGTATCCACAAAGCTAATCTTCAATTGATTAAATAATAACTTCCCCACTTTTAAATTGAAAAGAAGGACAACTGGCTTATATTTTCGTGTTCAAGCAATCTCTTAAAAAAGATTACAAGTCAATCGTCTGGTCAATTCCCTGGCCACCCTCACCCAAAACTTCGCCATCATAGACAAACCGCATGCTGTCACCCGAACGGTCTTTTTGTACTACATAAAACAAGGCCATATCTTTGGCAGATGTGCTGCCGACCTTTTCTGGCCAAAACCCGTACGTGCGTTCAACCTCTTCATTATTAAAATAGAAATGAGTCCCTTTATCCAATTTCTTGAAAACCGCTGAAAGATATTTATCCTCGTCATCTTTGTCCAGCCCAGAAGTCAGTGCTTTGTCAAAGCTGAAATCCATGACAATTTTAATAATCTCTTGTCCATCATAACGGTAATAGACACCGCTGACGTTTATTGAATCCACAATCTCAACAGACTTTACGGTTGCTTTATAGGATCTAGCGCATCCTGATAAAACAAGCATGGCAGCCACCAAAACAATAAAGATTTTCCTTTTCATTGTGTCCTCCTATGATAAAAATGTGACAGTTAACAATTTTTCAAAAAAGCTAAGCGAATTCATACCTTAATAAAGAACAGAAGAATTATTGTCCGATTATTTTTACAAACAAGGCGCCAAGAATAACCAATCATCCCCTTATGACGATCATTTTTAATTGACTCGAACAAAAACCTCCCCGAAAAACGCTGCTATCACACAAACGAAAATAAAAGTATTAGAACTATTATTCTTCTTCTGACACAGGGGGCGTCCAGGCGACACGTTCTCGCCAGCGGATCAAGATCTCGATGATCATCAGTCCCATGGCGATGAAAGCCGCCTCGGCGAAATTCAAGGCCCTGCCGAACTGAAGCCAGAGCAGCACATCCGCGTAAACGCCGAAAAGCAGAGCTTCGCGTACCAACACCATGCTCGTGGCCGCCGGTTTGGAGGGAAAACGCTTATGCATGTAATGCACGATCGGCAGAAATGTGCCGGTTATTGCCAGGGTTACCAGAAAATACATCAGCCAGCGCGGTCCAAGATTGGGGACGGTCAGGATCACCACCAGGAACAAGCCGATCCAGCCCACCAATCCCAGCAGCATGCCTGTGGTCAGGACTACCGTAAACGGCGGTAATTGTCTGCGAATCTGATCGGCCTGATTTGTCTGATCTTCCATGGTTACCCTCATTTTTTCACTGAGTAGTCTTTTCCTCCTCCATTATATCAATATCGCACCAACGCAAGAGACAGAATCAGTATTTAAAACCTTGACAGGGCTTACGAATTGCATAAAATAATACATACTGGTTTGCGTTACAAACCTGTTTTTAAGGAGATAACGATGGATGAGTTACAACGTTCAAAAAAGCGCTCGATCAGCTACTGGTTCGAAGACGGGCTTCCCGAAATAGGCACCGGCCTGGTGATCTTGCTGATCGGCTTGATGCTCCTGCTGGTTTCATACCTTCCGGAACATTCCGGCTGGGGCTGGCCGGTTGCCATCGGACAACCCCTGGTGATCATTAGCGCCTTCTACGGTGCTGGCAAACTGGTCAAGTATTTCAAGGAAAGGATCACCTACCCGAGGACCGGATTCGTCTCTTATCCACGCCGGCAGATGAACCAACGACTCAAGCGCGGCGTGTTAACCGGTATGATTGCCGCTGCGATATCCATCGGTGTTACCCTGCTCAGCGGCGTTTTAGCTCAAAGCTTCGTCCCGCTCTTTATCAGTGTGCTGTTAGGTCTGAGCTTTCTGCTTTTGGCCGTCAACTACGGCGCAAAACGTTTCTTCATTGTAGGAGGCATTGAACCGCTGATCGGCGCCCTGCTCTGCTGGCTCAACCTGCCTGATCCATTGGATTCAGCATGGTTGTTCATGGGTACGGGGATTTGCATGGTGCTTACAGGTCTGGGAGGGTTGTTGCATTACTTGCAAACCACACGACCCGCCGGACAGGAGGAATTGCCGTGAGCGCGAACCTGCAATCCAGCCTGGACGGATTGGACCGGCTACTGCATGAGCCGGCGCGGTTGATGATCGTGACCACCCTCTACCCGCTGGACCAGTCCGACTTCCTTTATCTGCTGCGCGAGACCGGATTGACCAAGGGCAACCTCTCGGCCCATTTGATGAAGCTGGAAGAAGCAAAATATATCGAAATCGAGAAGACCTACCGCGGCAAGCTGCCCCTGACACTGATCAGGCTCACCCAACAGGGCCGCACCGCGCTGACGGACTATCGAAACAAACTGAAAGAGATCATGGAGCAAATACCGAAATGAACACAACCGCAATTCATATCAAAAACCTCACCCGTCGTTTTGGCGAATTGACCGCCTTGAACGACGTTTCACTGGATATCCCGCAGGGTGAAATCTTCGGTTTCCTCGGCTCAAACGGCGCAGGGAAGACCACCACCATCCGCATTTTGCTCGGCTTGCTTCCGGCAACCTCCGGTGAAATCCGCGTACTGGGATTCGATCCCAAAACACAGTCCGTGCAGATCAGAACATGCAGCGGAGCGCTGCTCGAACATACCGGGCTCTACGAACGACTGAGCGCCTGGGAAAACCTCGACTTTTACGGCCGCATCTGGCATATACCGAATCTTGAACGAGGAAAACGCATTCAATCTCTTCTCGAATCCATTGAATTATGGGAGCGCCGCAATGAAGTCATCCGCGAATGGTCGCGCGGCATGAAACAAAAACTGGCCATGGCGCGCGCGCTGATCCACAAACCGGAACTGGTCTTTCTGGATGAACCCAGCGCCGGGTTGGACCCGCTGGCAGCGGCAACCTTACGCGACGACCTCAAACGCCTGGTCGAGTTGGAAAGAGTGACCGTATTTTTAACCACCCATAACCTGGCGGAAGCAGAAAAGTTATGTCGTCAGGTGGGCGTGCTGCACCAGGGCAGGCTGCTGGCTTGTGGCACTCCGGCCGAGATCAGCGCAAGAACTGGCAAGTCTGAACTGGAAGAAGCTTTCCTGAGCCTGGTCAGGGCTGATGGAATCTGAAAAAACAAGAGAAAGAAATATTGAGGAAAAATGTTAACCGATACACTCACGGTTTTTCGCAAGGAATGGAAGGAAATGTTTTATCACAGGGGCCTCAGAGGATACCTTTTCAACTGGATCATCATGGTACTGCTGGTGGGGGTTTACATGCCCATCCAGGTCGGCGCGGACTGGTTCAACTCTCCCGTCATGCTGCTGCTCTGGTCCTGGCCGGCGCTGCAGTTGATCTCGGGTTTGATGGCTGACGGCTTCGCTGGTGAGAAAGAACGTCATACCCTTGAGACCCTGCTGGCGTCACGCTTGCCCGATCTGAGTATCTTCAGCGGCAAAATGCTCGCCGGTCTGCTCTACGCCGGGAGCTTGTTCCCCGCCTCATTGTTGTTGGGCGCTGTGACCGTCAACCTGAAAGAAGGAATATCCAATGGATTGGCTTTCTACAATATAGGTTCGCTTCTGCAGATATTGGCGCTGCATTACCTGAGCCTGATCCTCATCGCTACTGTCGGTATGTTGGTATCCATGAGATCAACTTCGGTCAAATCAGCCTACCAGAAGATCGCCATTGTCATTTTGGTTCTGGTGCTTTCCCCCTCCCTGCTGATGGGAGTGCTATCCACGGACCTCAAGACCCAATTGCTGCAGTTCATATCCGTACCGCAACTCGGCGTTGGTGCCCTGGCAGTAGCACTGGTCATGCTTTTGATCGATATCGTGTTGTTTGTGGTCTGCCTGAAGGGATTCAAACGAGAGCAACTGCTGACCGCTTGATCTGTAATCTCCTTTGCATTTCGACCCCGGATGAGATTCATTCGGGGTTATTCTTACTTTATGAAAACAGATAGGTTTTTCCCTCTTTGGTTTTTATTCCCTCACCCTGAAGACAATGACTAAATAACTCGCTACCGCACCCCTCTCCCACGGATAGAACTTCTTTTTCTCCAGGTTGTTGATCCGTGGGAGAGGGGCAGCAGCTACCCGGCAATAACAAAGTCACTTCGGGGTGAGGGGCTTATTTATGCTAATTGAAAGTTGGTTCAAGATGTAAAGGTGACGTTTCAGAAACACGATGTTTTTTTATACAGAATATGATCATAATTACAATTTGACTACCTTGAATAAGAATTGAATTCGGACTTCTTTTATGGTAAAATCTGCCAAAATATGCAATGGGCAGAAGATGCCCACTCATTCAGAGAGGTGGAGGGAACGGCCCAATGAAGCCTCGACAACCACTCGCAAGAGCAGGTGCCAATTCCGGCAGAACGAGAGAAAAATCCCTTCGTTCTGAGAGATGAGAGAGTAGAAATCCGTTAAACCTCTCTCTACCATGGAGAGGTTGTTTCATTAAATAAATAGAGTTGCACCAGGGAGTCAATATGAAAAGAACATACACCAACCGTGCCTATCTGGACGCTATGCAGCATAAAGTAATGGTTTTTGACGGAGCGATGGGCACCAACCTGCAGATCCAGAATCTGACCGCCGAGCACTTTGGCGGTGAAAAGACCATGGGCTGCAACGATTACCTGGTGGTTTCCTATCCGCAAGCCGTGGAAAAGGTTCACCGCTCCTTCCTTGAAGCCGGTGTGGACGTGATCGAGACCTGCACATTCAGGGCCAACCGCCTCACACTGGGTGAATACGGCCTGGGCGAACGCGTGAATGAGATCAATCTCGCCGCTGCCCGCCTGGCCCGCAAATGCGCCGACGATTTCAGCACCCCCGATCATCCACGGTTCGTGGCCGGCTCCATCGGCCCCTCCGGCAAGCTGCCCTCCATGGACGACCCGGAACTCTCCGACATCAGCGTGGATGAACTGCGCAGCATCTTCTTCGAACAGGCTGCCGCCCTGCTCGAAGGCGGCGTGGACCTGCTGCTCATCGAAACCTCCCAGGATATTCTGGAAGTCAAGACCTGTATCCTCGGCATCTACGAGGCGTTCGAGAAGACCGGCAAGTACCTGCCCATCCAGGCGCAGGTAACACTGGATACCACCGGGCGCATGCTGCTCGGTACGGATATCTCGGCGGTGCTGGCCATTTTGGAAAACATGAACATCGACGTGATCGGCCTGAACTGCTCCACCGGGCCAGATTTCATGCGCGAACCGATCAATTTTCTCGGCGAGAATTCAGCCCTGCCGATCTCCTGCATCCCCAATGCCGGCCTGCCTCTCAACGTGGACGGCCAGGCCGTCTATCCGCTGGAACCCCAGCCGTTTGCCGAGACCTTGTGCGATTTCGTTGAGCATCACGGCGTCAGGGTTGTGGGCGGCTGCTGCGGCACCACCCCGGAACACCTTAAACAGCTTGTGAATAAACTTCAAACGATCAACCCGCCCGCCAGGACGGTCAAAGCACCGCCGGTGCTGTCTTCATCCATTCAGGCGCAGCCCATGCTTCAGGAACCGCGTCCCTTCTTCATCGCAGAACGCCTCAACACCCAGGGCAGCCGCAAATTCAAGAAAATGGTGCTAGATAACGATTTTGACAGCATGCTCGGTTTGGCCCGCCAACAGATGAAAAGCGGCGGACACGCCCTTGACCTGTGCGTGGCGCTGACCGAACGCGGCGACGAAGCTGGCACGATGTACAAATTGATCAAGAGCCTGGCGCCCATCATCCGCCTGCCGCTGGTGATCGACACCACCGAACTGGACGTGCTGGAAACCGCGCTTAAAAACACACCCGGACGCTGCCTGATCAACTCCACACATCTCGAAGCTGGACGCGAAAAGGCAGACAAGATCTTCGACCTGGCCCGCAAATATAACGCCGCCGTGATCGTGCTGACCATTGATGAACAGGGTATGGCCAAGACCGCCGAGCGCAAGCTCGAAGTTGCCAAACGCATCTACGACATCGCCGTCAACGAACACGGTATGCGAGCGGAAGATCTGGTCTTCGACGACCTGACCTTTACACTGGCTACCGGCTCGGATGAATTCGTCAATTCCGCCATGGAGACCCTTAAGGGCATCACGCTGATTAAGGAAGCAATGCCCGGTGTATTGACCTCCCTGGGCGTCAGCAACGTCTCTTTTGGCCTGCAGCCCAACGCCCGCGCCATCATCAACAGCATCATGCTTTACCACGCCGTACAGGCGGGTCTAGACATGGCGATCGTGAATCCTGCCACCATCACCCCCTACGCAGAAATCTCCGAAGAAGAACGCCGCCTCACAGAAGACCTGATCTTCAACCGCAGCGCGGACGCACTGCCCAAGCTGATCGAATTCTTCCAGAATTCCGGCCCGGCCGCAGAAAAAGTGGACGCGCAGCAGGAAGAATTAAGCCGCATGGAGGCTGACGAACGCCTGGCTTGGAAGATCGTCCACCGCGTCAAGGAAGACGTGGAAAAAGACGTGGACGAATTAATCGAGCAAACGCCAGCCTGCCAGTCACGCGGCGAACGGGCAGTTGAAATCCTCAACAAGGTGCTCCTGCCTGCCATGAAGGAAGTCGGCGACAAATTCGGCGCGGGAGAACTGATCCTGCCCTTCGTGTTGCAATCTGCCGAGGTGATGAAGAAAACCGTCACGCACCTCGAAAATTATCTTGAACGCCAGGAAGGCGCCTCCAAGGGCACCATGGTGCTGGCAACCGTCTACGGCGACGTACACGACATCGGTAAGAACCTGGTCAAGACCATCCTTTCCAACAACGGCTACAATGTGGTAGACCTCGGCAAGCAGGTGCCAGCCGAGACCATCATCTCGAAAGCCGCGGAGATCAACGCCGACGCCATCGGCCTGAGCGCCCTGTTGGTGAGCACCAGCAAACAGATGCCGCTGATCATCAACGAACTGCAGCGTCGCGGATTGACCATCCCCGTGCTGATCGGCGGTGCCGCCATTAATCAGCGCTTCGGACGGCGCATTCTGGTTACTGAAGACGAAAAAGTTTACGAGCCGGGCGTCTTCTACTGTAAAGATGCCTTTGAAGGGCTTTCCACCATGGACGCGCTATCGGAACCCGAATCACGCAAGGCCATCCTCGAAAAGATCAAACGCGAATCCGATCTTGAATACGACCGCGCCGCCGGCGAGACCAAACCGGAAGCTACGGCCGAAAAATCATCCATCAAAGCGGCCGATGCCATCCCGACGGTTCCCTTCTGGGGCGCCAAAGTAGTCAGCAGCATGCCGTTGGAGATCGTATTCAAACACCTCTCGAAAAATGAACTCTACAGGCTCTCGTGGGGAGCCAAGAACACCCATGGAGAAGAGTGGACCAAACTTCAGGCCGAATATGAAGAACGGCTCGAAAAAATGACCCGCGAAGCGCTGGCGGAAAAATGGCTGGAGCCCAAAGGGGTTTACGGCTACTGGCCGGCCCAATCCGACGGGAACGACCTGGTTGTTTACGACCCTGCCACGCTTGAATCAGGCAATCTAAAGGAACTGAAACGCTTTAACTTCCCGCGCCAATTCGGCGGACAAAACATCTGCCTGGCCGACTATTTCGCCCCAAAGGCTTCCGGCAGAATGGACGTGGTCGCCTTCCAGGTGGTCACCGTCGGACAGGCTGCCACCGACCGCTTCGACAAGCTGCAAGCCGCCGCCGATTATACCGAGGCCTATTTCACTCACGGCCTGGCCGTGCAAACCGCAGAGGCCGCCGCCGATTATTTGCATACGCACATCCGCAAGGAACTGAAGCTGGAAAAGGAACAGGGCAAACGCTATTCTTGGGGCTACCCCGCCATCCCCGAAGTTTCCGATCACCTCAAGGTCTTCGATCTGCTGCCTGCCGAAAAGGAACTGGGCATGAGCCTGACCGAAGCGTTCCAGATGGTGCCTGAACAATCAACCTGTGCGATCATTGTGCATCACCCACAGGCCAGTTATTACAATATCGGAGAATCGCGGGTCGACCAGTTAATGAGGGCCAAAGACGCATGACAACCAAAGATGAATTGTTAGACAAGATCACTGCCGGTAAACCGCTGATCTCGGACGGTGCCATGGGCACCATGCTGCACGCACGCGGCATCAACCTGGACGGCTGCTTTGATAACCTGAACCTCACCCAGCCTGCCCTGGTGGCAGATCTGCACCGTGAATACATCGAAGCCGGAGCGCAGATCATCCAGACCAACACCTTCGGCGCCAACCGTTACAAGCTGTCGAAACACGGTCTGGCCGATAAGCTGGTCGAGATCAACACCGCCGGTGTGGAACTGGTAAGACGAACCATCATGGCTTCATTTAAAGAAGTATTGATTGCCGGAGACATAGGTCCGTTGGGAGTGCCGCTGGCACCTTTCGGGCGCGTCCAGGCGGACGAAGCCCGCGCGGCTTTCGAGGAACAAATCGGCGTGCTCGCTTCCGCGGGGGTCGACTTGATCCTGATCGAGACCATGACCGACCTGCACGAGATCGTGGAAGCCGTCAAAGCCGCCAAGTCTGTTGCACCCGATCTGCTGGTGGTGGCATCCATGACCTTCACGCGCGACAACCGCACATTGCTGGGCGACGCCCCCGCCAAGGTGGCCCGACGCATCAATGAGGCCGGCGCCGATTTGATCGGCATCAACTGCTCGGGCGGACCAAACCAGCTGCTGAACATCCTTAAACAAATGAAAGCCGCCCTGCCCGATGGACTTTTCTCGGTCATGCCCAACGCGGGCTGGCCGGAACAGGTGGAAGGGCGTGTGATGTATTCCGCCGCCCCCGAGTACTTCGGAGATTACGCCGTCTCCTTCTGTAAAGCCGGCGCCAACCTGGTGGGCGGCTGCTGCGGAACTACTCCCGCGCACATCAAGGCCATGGCCGATAAACTGGCCGGTCTGTCCAATGTGGAAGTCTGTCACGATAAAAAATATTCAAGCCTCAAAGCAGTACGCGAAGCCGAAGAGGTATTTCCTCCCACCCAGTTCGCGCAAAAACTGAAAGACGGCAAGTTCGTGGTGGCCGTCGAGATGGATCCGCCGCGCGGACTCTCCACGGGCAAGTTGATCGCCGGAGCCAGTCTGCTCAGCCAGGCCGGCGCGGACGTGATCGACGTGGCCGACAGCCCCATGGCGCGTATGCGCATGAGCCCGTGGGCCGTGTGCAGCTTGATCCAGCGCAGGGTCGGCATCGAGACCGTGCTGCACTTCCCCACGCGCGGACGCAACCTACTGCGCGTGCAGGGCGACCTGCTGGCCGCCCACGCGTTGGAAGTGCGCAATATCTTCGTGGTGATGGGCGACCCGACCGCCATCGGCGATTACCCAGCCGCCAACGATAACTACGACTTGGTACCATCCGGTTTGATCAAATTGATCAAGCAGGGCTTCAACGTCGGAGTCGACCATGCCGGTTCGGGAATCGGGCTGCCGACCAATTTCTTTGTGGGCTGCGCGCTCAACCTCAATCCGCCCGACATGGCCAATGAGTTGAAGAATCTGCGCCGCAAGCTGAAAGCCGGCGCCGACTTCATCCTCACCCAGCCGATCTACAACCCCGAACTGGTAAGCCGCTTCTACGAAGCTTACGAGCGTGAAGACGGCAAGCTGCCGATTCCGCTGATCGCCGGATTGCTGCCGCTGGCAAGCGCCCGCCATGCCGCCTTTTTGCAGCAGGAAGTACCGGGCATCGACATCCCCGAGGATGTGCATAAGCAGATGGCAGAAAGCGGAGACCAGGGCGCAAAGACCGGCATCAAGCTGACCGGTGAATTGGTGGAACAGATCCGAGACAAGGTGCAGGGTGTTTACCTGATGCCCGCCTTCTCACGCTTCGATCACGCCGCGGAGATCATCGAAAAGATCAAAAAATCTCCCTAATTCCAACTATAGAATCGGATACAATAGAACAAGAGATAGTAACTAAGAGTTATTGAAGTATACAAATTATCGATTAAATTTATTATTACCGCACTCCTGAAAAATTTCAGGAAAAGGCGAAAACCGAAATCATCTATGAAAATACTGGTAATTTCTGACATCCATGCCAACTATACCGCCCTTGAGACGGTGCTTGAAGCCGCCGGTGAGGTGGATGCTGTCTGGTGCCTGGGCGACCTGGTGGGCTACGGGCCCGACCCCAACGAATGCGTGGAACGCGTGCGTAAACTGCCGCGGCTCACATGTGTGAGAGGCAATCACGACGTGGCCGTGATCAACAGCAAGAACATTGATAAATTCAACGAAGAAGCTGAACAGTCCATTCGTTTCACTGTCAACAAGCTGACCCCTGATAATCTGGCTTTCTTGAAAAAGCAGCGCGAGAAGATCGTCACGCAGACCATGACCATGACCCACGGCAGTCCGCGCAGCCCGGTGTGGGAATATCTGGTGGAACCATTTGTGGCCATGATGAATTTTGCTTACTTTAACACCCAGCTGGCGTTCGTCGGTCACAGCCACCTGCCGATCTCTTTCCACATGGAAGCCAACGGAGACAAGATCATCCGCACCATCGCGGAAGGCAACATGGAACTGCCCCTCACCGGACGTGCCATCCTCAACCCCGGCTCGGTCGGGCAGCCGCGCGACCGTGATCCGCGTGCATCCTACGGCATCTACGATCCCGAAGAATCCATCTGGCGCATCTTCCGCGTGGAATACGATATCCGCGCCGTGCAGCAGCGCATTTACGAAGCCGGTTTACCTGAAAAGGAAGCCCTGCGCCTGGCGGACGGCTGGTAGAGCGGAACTTTTTACTTTCTCCATACGTCTCATTGATTAAGAACGACATATAATAAATATGTAGGGTAATTTCTCGAGGAGGAGAAAATGAAAAAGAAAACTTTCCTGATTGCAATCATTATTATTGCCCTGGTTATAAGCGGGTGCGCCAGTAAAGCAGCGCCCATGGCCAGTGAAGCTCCGGTCTACGATGAAGGGCGCGGACTTGCAACGGGTTACAGCGCCGACTCCATGGAAATGGCTGTTATGGAAGAAGCCCCCGCCGCCGCTCCTGAAGCCGCCCCCAAGGCTGCCTATGATACGAACAGCTCAACCACCATCCAGCAGATGATCATCAAGAACGCCGACCTCACCATTGCCGCGGATGATCCCGCCAAGACCATGGACGACATCAGCGGTCTGGCAAACGGCATGGGCGGTTTCGTTGTCTCTTCCTATGTTTACAAATACACTACCAATGACGGGCAGGAAGTCCCCGAAGCCAATATCACTGTGCGTGTGCCAGCCGAAAAACTGGAACAGGCCATGCAGCAGATCAAGAACATGACCGGTGATGCCGGAAAATACACCATGGATGAAAGCGTCAGCGGTCAGGACGTAACCCAGGAGTATACCGACCTCAGTTCCAGGCTAAAGAATCTTGAAGAAGCCGACGCCAAGCTGAGCGAACTCTATGACATGGCCGAAACGACAGAAGATGCCCTGGCCGTCTACAATCAGAAGATCCAGATCACCGAACAGATCGAAGTGATCAAAGGCCAGATGAAGTATTACGAACAATCCGCCTCGATGTCCGCCATCAGTGTGCGCGTAGTGGCAAAGTCAACCATCGCCCCGATCACCATTGCAGGCTGGGAGCCCCAGGGCGTCATGCGCGATGCAGCACAGGCGCTGGTCAATTTTGGCAAGGGACTTGTCGAATTCCTGATCTGGCTGATCATCCTGATCGTTCCGGTGCTCGTGGTAATCGGTTTGCCGATCTTCTTCCTGGTGCGCTGGCTGGTACGCCGCAACCGCCGCAAACAGGCTGAACGTCAGGAAGCTTTGCAAAAAGCCATGGCCGGTCAAAAGCCGCCCGATATGAAGTAACCTGAATTGGAATCAAACCGCTGACAAGAAAAACTTGTCAGCGGTTTTTTTGCCCGTTTTACCTTGCCAAGGTTAGGAAAAACCTTGGCAAGGTTATAAATTTACCGTAAGTGCTATTCACGCGAATTTTGCGTCCCCGAGCGGCCAGCGCGAAAGGGATGAATTGCCCTTGCTTCTTAGAACAATAAGATAAGGTTTTGATCCAGTCCCTTGAGAGCATCTTCCCGAATTCATTAAACAGAATTCGGGAAGTGAGATTTACAATGGGACGGTTTGGAACCGCCCCTACAAGGCTTTATTTGATTTCCAGCCGGACGAAACCATCCACGTCAACGGGGATCTCAAGAACTCCGTCCTGATCGGGTTTGGCCTCGAGGGATTTGCCATTCACAGACACCGAGCTTACTGCTTCAGGCACACCTATCCTGACCACGCCGCTGGTCTTACGCGGCAGCCGGATGGTGGCCTTGACACCCTTCCCTGTCGACTGCCATTCTGCCACCTCAAGGCCCTGCGAAATGTGGAGATCGCCGCCCAGATAGACAGACTGGCCAGATGGAGCCCTGCGCCAGGCCGTCACCACGCAACCGTGAGCCGGTATGGCAGGAAACACTACGGATTCTTCATTCTCAACACAGATCACCTTGCCGCCCCAGAACTCACTGACCCAATAGTCGCCTTCGGGCAAATCAAAATCCGCCGGCGAAAGCTTCAGATCAGCCTCCTGGTCCTGCCAATTGAAGGCAGCCAACACGTGCCATTCGCCGGTCTCGTTGAGCAGATCAAGCCGCAGTTTTGAAGGCATAGCTGAATCGAACCAATCCAGCACGCGCGCGCGCTCACCGATCACCGGCAGCAAAGACTCCGCGATGCGCAGCCGGTCTTTGGGCAGGCGCGGAAGGTCGTCAGAGACCAGCAGCGATCCGCCGGTCAGGGCAATGGCGCTCGCCAGGCTCTGCACCTCGGCCAGGCTCAAACGTGTATCCGGACGGATGAGCAGACAATCGGGATCGTTGATCCACCAGTGTCCGTGCAAGGAGGCGCGCGTGAGGATATTGCGGATGGAATTTCGCGCGCTGGGCATGGCCGGTTCATTTTTGAACATGGCTCCCAGGCCGCCGAATTTTGGCGTCCAATCGCCGCTGACGTCCGCGCCGATGCGCATGGCCTCGACCAGTCCGAGCATGCTGCCGAACGGCGCGCCGCAACCCAGCAGGGTAACGTCAGGCCCCACCGCCTCGCGGATGGCTTCCATGCCGCGGCGCAGTACCTGCGCGCGCGTGAGTGTGCGGTCACGGTATTGGCAGTCCACGGCGGCCGCGTAAAGGAAGTCCAGTTTCAGATAGGGATAACCCCAGTCTTGTGAAGCCGTCTTGACCACGCGGCAGGCGTAATCCAGAGCTTCGGAGACGGTCAGGTCCAGCGCGGTGGTCAGTGCCCCCCAAACGTAACCGGCGTTGACCTTTTTTCCGTTGGCCTTGCGCAGCAGCCAGTCGGGGTGTTGTTTGATCACTTCCGCTTTTGGATGAAGAATGAAGGGCGCCAGCCACAAACCGGGCAGCAGACCCTCTTTCTTGATCTCGGCCGCCACCGGGGCCACGCCATTCGGGAACTCAGGTCTAAAAGTGAACCAGTCACCGATCTGGCTTTCAAACCCGTCATCCACCTGCACAAGCTGCAGCGGAAGGCTTTCCTGCCCTTCCACGATGGTCTTCAGGTTCTCCTGGATGATCGGCTCGGAGATCTTGGTGTAGAAGTGATACCACGAACACCAGCCCGTGGGAGATTCGGCAGGCACATCCACGCGGTTCTCTCGCGCCACGGCTTCAAGATACTTGTCCAGCGGATCGCGGTGGTCCAGCAGGATGGGATTATAGACCGCCCAATCCGTGCTCATTGTCTGACCCGGATCGAGTCGGGCGCCGTCCCCGTTCGCCCACATGGAGAGTTTTGTTTCATTATTAAAATCAGCGAACACTGAAGTGAAATGGTTCAACTGCGAGAGGCTGCCGAGCACAAAACCGCTGCGGGCGCTGCGGTCGCCCAACACGGCAAAAAAGTCACTGCTGAATTTACCCTTCCCGTTAGGCAGAGGTGTGCCGGGATTTTGGATCATAGGAAGCTGAAGTCCGCCCAGGCGGCTGTTTTCCATGCGCCCGTCCGCCGCGTACCAGCGCGACGGCGACCACGATTGCCAGCCGTTGGAATAGAAGCCAAGTTCACCCTGTCCCCTCGCTTTCGGCCACGCAACCCTGCCTCCCAGGGCAGAATCGATGTCAAGCAAATGAATGGAGTCCACTTCAACCGCTTCCGTCCCCTGGTTGGCTATTTCAACTTTCCACACTACCAACGGGTATTCCTCGACAAGGCCGAATTGCAGTCTGCACGCAAGCCCGAAATCGTCAGCGGCCAGGTCAAACGAACGCAATTCGGCCGTTCCATGCTCAGGCAGATGGGTCTTTTCCTGTTTTTCGCCCACAACCTGCCAGCGTTTATTTACAGAAACAACCTTCACGCCTTTTCGGCGATATTCCAATTTCAACCTGGCTTTCAACAGGCTTGGCAGCAAAGGGTCATTGGTATGGATGTCAAAGCTCCCGGTTTGCGGATCGAGGTTAAGCATGAAGACGTCGTTTTGGATTGTGGTCACGTTCGCTCTCCTGGATTGATCATTATGATGATTGGTACTATCTAATTTTATCCATGAAATACAAAAAGCCATACCCAATATCTCCGGAATTTATGAGTGGACGTGTATTAAACATATTTTAAAATACACACGGTACAGGTTGAGCAGACCCCCATGATATAATCGCTGCATGCCCAGCATGGTTGCATTGGATATCGAATCGACGGGGCTTGACTCCAACCGCGACGCGATCATTGAGATCGCCGCCGTGCGTTTTACCGGTCACCGGGTCGAAGCCGAATGGAACAAACTGATCAACCCCGGAAGGCCCATCCCGGCCATGATCACCCAACTTACCGGCATCAGCAACGAGATGGTGCGCAACGCGCCGCCGTTGAACGCCGTGATCCAGGAGTTCGCCGACTTTGTGGGCAACGATCCTGTGGTCGGTCACAACGTACGTTTCGACCTGGGCTTTTTGCAAAAATCACGCATCCTGCAATACAACAAGGTGATCGACACCTATGAACTGGCCGCAGTGGTGCTGCCCTGCAACAGCCGTTATAACCTCGGCACGCTGGGGTCCACTCTGGGCAGCCTGATCCCCAACAGCCACCGCGCGTTGGATGACACCCGACTGACCCATGCCGTGCTGCACGCGTTATATCAAAAGATGCTTGACCTGCCTATAGAATTCCTGGCAGAAGTGGTGCGCATGAGTGAAGCCGTGGATTGGGACGGCGCTTACATGTTTCAGCAGGCCCTGCAGGAAAAGGGGCGCATGCCCGTGCAGGCCAAAAAGGTCTGGCAGGACGATTTCGGTCTTCTCTTTGGCGGAGCCGTCTCGCTGCCTCCCCTCATCCCCGCCGAGACACCCGAACCCCTGAATGTAGATGAAATGGCCGCCATGATCGAACACGGCGGACCTTTCGCGCATTATTTTGAAAATTTCGAGAGCCGCCCCCAGCAGATCGAAATGCTGCGCGCGGTCAGCGACGCTCTCTCTGAAAGCAAGCACATGATGGTCGAAGCCGGAACAGGCACGGGCAAATCCTTTGCCTACCTCATCCCGGCCGTGGAATGGGCGCTCAAGAACTCCATGCGCGTGGTCATCTCGACCAACACCATCACCCTGCAAGACCAGTTGATCAAAAAGGACATCCCCGACCTGGCAGCCGCGCTGAATTCAGATGTGCGCGCCGTGGTGGTAAAAGGACGCGGAAATTACCTTTGTCCGCGGCGGCTCGAAGCCCTGCGCAAGATCGGACCCCAAAACGCCGATGAACTGCGCGTGATGGCAAAGGTGATGGTCTGGCTGCAGCAAGGCGGCAGCGGCGACCGCAGTGAGATCAACCTTAACGGTCCCTACGAACGCGAAGTATGGTCGCGCCTCTCTGCAGAAGATGAAGGCTGCAAAGCCGAAGTGTGTATGAGCCGGACGGGCGGCGTTTGTCCCTTCTATAAAACGCACATGGCGGCCCAATCGGCCCACATTCTCGTGGTTAACCACGCCCTGCTCTTGGCGGACATCATGACCGGCAGCCGCGTGCTGCCAGAATATGATTATCTGATCGTTGATGAAGCGCATCACCTTGAATCCGCTTCCACCAGCGCCCTTTCCTTCAGGATCACACAGACCGATTTTGTGCGTATGCTGCGCGAGATCGGCTCAACGTCCAGCGGTATGGTGGGCCGTCTGCTCGGACTGCTCTCCCATTCCCTGCCGCCCTCCGAACTGGCATCTTTGAACATGGCCGGCCACAAGATCGCGGACCTGCTCTTCAGGCTGGAGAACGATTTCTCGGATTTCATCAAAACGCTCTCTCTTTTCATGGAAGACATGCGCGAAGGCCAGCCGGTCAGCAATTACGGTCAGCAAACGCGCATCCAGCCGGCCACACGCACGCTGCCGGCCTGGTCTGAAGTGGAGATCGCCTGGGACAATACCACCGGCAGCGCCTCTTCCGCGCTGTCACTCGTCAATGATTTTCATAAAGCCGTCAGCGACGCCCTGGGCCACCCCGCAGAAGATATCGAAGACACCCTGGGCTCCCTTGCCAGCGTCAACCGCCGCCTCATGGAGGCAGTCGACTACCTGAATAAAATGGTCATGGAACCCGATGAACGCTACGTATATTGGGTGGAAGTACAGCCCAACACCATGAGGCTGGTGCTGCAGGCCGCGCCCCTCAATATTGGTCCGATGATGGAGGAATACCTCTGGCACGAGAAATCGGCCATCATCCTCACTTCGGCCACATTAACCACGAACGGCGAATTCGATTATCTGCGCAACCGTCTGAATGCAGACGAAGCCGACGAACTGGTGCTGGGCTCGCCCTTTGATTTTGAGACCTCCACCCTGCTCTACCTGGCAAACGACATCGCGGAACCGGCGGAAGCCCACGCCTACCAGCGTGAGGTGGAATCGGCTCTGATCCGACTCGCCAAGGCCACCGGCGGACGCATGCTGGCGCTCTTTACCAGCTACGCGCAGTTGAAGCGCACCTCGCAGACCATCTCCGGCGCGCTGGCCGAAGACGACATCCAGGTCTTTGAACAGGGCGAAGGCGCGTCCACCAACATGCTGCTGGAAACTTTCCGCGAATCACCCCGCGCGGTGCTGCTCGGTACGCGCGCTTTTTGGGAGGGCGTGGATATCCCCGGCGAGGCATTGTCGGTATTGGTGATTGTCAAGCTGCCTTTTGACGTACCCTCCGACCCCATCATCGCCGCCCGCGCCGAGACTTTTGACGACGCATTCAATGAATATAACCTGCCCGAAGCCATCCTGAAATTCAGACAGGGTTTCGGACGTCTGATTCGCACCCAGTCTGACCGCGGTGTCGTGGTCATCCTCGACAAGCGCGTATTAACCAAGAAATACGGACGACAGTTCATCGAGAGCCTGCCGGTCTGCACCACCAAGGTGGGTTCGGTGGTTGAACTGCCCAAAGCCGCTGCAAAATGGCTTGAATAATTCATTTGCCTTTAAATATTTCTCTCGCCAAGACGCAAAGAACGCCAAGAGGATCCTTTTTTAAGGAGTCAGACATGAAGATCATGGAAGCTCTGGCAAGTAAAAACCTGATGCTGGTTAACGGTAACCGTTGGCTGGTGCTGCGTAAAGGCGCGTTTATTGTCTTTGAACATCGTATGCGCAAGGTAACTGACACCCAGCTTTACCAGGGCGAAAATGAGGATACAGCAGTCCAATTTCTGCTTGAAGGAAATGAGTCGATCGATACGCAAAACAAGGCATAACCCAATCAGATTTTGCGGGTTATTCCAGTTAGCAATATAATCTTTTTAGGAGCAAGAAAAATGAAATATGTGATCGGTGTGATGCGTCCCAATTTCCTGATGTTGGCTGTTTCGTGTGTTTTCCTTGGTGTGGCGGCAGCTGTATGGAAAGGCTTTGAGATCACCGTCCTGGGTGTCGTTCTCTGTTTCGTGGGCGGCATCCTGGCACACGGCGCGGTCAACGCATTCAATGAATATGAAGATATCAAGAGCGGCCTGGATTTCAAGACCACGCGAACGCCTTTCAGCGGCGGCAGCGGAACCATTGTACCGGTGCTAGAGAAACTTCCCATCGCCCTGTGGACGGGCATCATCAGCAGCCTGATCTGCGTGGGCATTGGCATCTATTTCACTTTCACGCAAGGCTGGCAAATTCTGGCGATCGGCGCCATCGGCTTGTTCGTGATCGTGGTCTATACCCCCTGGCTGAACAAGATCCCGGGGTTATGCCTGGTCGCTCCCGGATTCGGTTTCGGCACCCTGATGGTGATGGGCGTCTATTTCTGCCTGACCGGCACTTTCTCTTGGACCGCCTTTGTGCTTTCCTTAATCCCCTTCTTCCTGGTCAGCAACCTGCTGCTGCTCAACCAGTTCCCCGATGTTGAGCCGGACCAGTCCGTAGGGCGCAAACACCTGCCCATTCTGATCGGGAGGCAGGCCAGCGCGGTGATCTTCGCTCTCTTTGAACTCTTCACTTACATCGTCATCATCGTGGGTGTGGCCACAGGAATGTTCCCCCTCTGGACGTTGATCAGCCTCGTCTCGCTGGTTATCGCCGTCCCCGCAGCATTGGGCGCGTTGAAGAACGCCGACAACCTGCAGAAGCTGGGTCCATCCATGGGACAGAACGTGATCCTGAACCTGATCACGCCCGTGCTACTTGGAATAGGATTGTTAATAGGATAATTAGTAATAAGTAATGAGGCGTTCAGGAAAAATCCGCGGGTTTTCGGGGATATTCGTTACTAAACAAAATTATGCATTAAATAGCATGTAAAACACCAGATACCGGGAATCCTGAAGATTCCCGGTATTCTATTAAATTTTTCAGAATTATATTTATAATTCATGGAATTACATCAATCAAAACGAGAGGGAGAACATGAAAGCCTACGGACAAATCACCTGGCAGGATTTTCTACAAGCCTATCTGCTGCACTACCGCCCCGGCGTCTTGGGCAGAGTGATCATTTCCATTGTGGTCGTATTATTGGGGGGATGCGGAATTTACGGTCTAACCTTCGTCATCCCGGATAGCGGCCTGCGCAACGTTTTTACGTACTGCCTGCCCTTTCTGGGAATCGTGGTCGCCTTCGGCTTGTTCCGCTTTATCGTGCTGCCGCTCATGATCCGAAACATGTTCACCAAACAGAATTATTTCAAAGAACCGTTCTTCTATGAAATCGATGAAACAACGCTGAATATTATTTCACCCCATCACAAGATCAGCCTGCCGCTGAACAGGATCGAGAAGTGGAAAGAGAACCAACGCCTGATCCTGCTCTACACCGACAGGGAGCGTTATCAAATCCTGCCCAAACGCATCTTTGCCGACCAGAGGGAGATCAACACCCTCAAGAGTTGGGTACATCCAGAGGTTTTTCATCAGAAGAGCGTCGCCTGGAACGCCCAGATGGTCATGCTGCTGATTTCACTGTCAGTGATCGCGCTGATTGTTATAATTACATTCCTAGGCAATAAATAATAAAATATATAATAATTACGATTTTTAAAAATTAGAATAAACACTCATAAAACAATAATAATGAAATAATCCAATTAAACTTTCACTGAAAACCTGGAAAAAATTGACAGATGCTTTTAATTAAATATAATTTGCTTAAAGGGTGACAAGAAATTCTTGTTCTTGATTGTAAAGAAAAAAATAAATCATTGTAGAGGGACATAATGGATATTGTCGTTGGAATCATCACAGGAATTCTTGCCAGTTTGGCTGCGTCATTTGTTTGGTTGTTTATTTTTGGGAAGATTAGACCAAATATAGCTATTTCACCTTGTGTTGCGAAATCTGTAAATTCTGACGGTGTAGCAACCTATAAAATAAAAATTATTAATAAAAGTCAAAGACCTATCGTAAATATAAAAGTAAGGTTAGTTCTAGTAACTCCAACCCTGGTCCCATCTGGTCAAGTATTATCCACAAAGAATATCTCATTAAAAATTGATGAGATTCTTGGCATGCCAAAATATAATAAAAAAGACGTTGAAGCAAAATATGCTTTTCGATTCATTACTTTTGAAGATTTGGATAGTATTTGGAATGATGACAAGAAACAATTCTTAATGTTTAAACTTTATGCTCAAGATTCACTTTCCAGTTTGGGAAGATATTTTGAAAAAAAATATTATATAAAACGAAGTTGCCTGAAAGAAGGCGAATTTTCTTTTGGCAACTCTTTCGAAATAATATAGCGCAGAATAGGTTAGATTAGGTCAATTAACCACCTACGACCATAACTACAAAGAGACCCGTGAAAAATCCTACAATTCCGTTAATCTGGGACTGGTATACTCCTGTTAATAAATCACATCTTTCAATTTTCCACTCATCTTCGGAGCAAACCTTGAAAAGAATCTATAACAACACCTACCTGCTCGAATCCGCGGAAGGAGCCAATGTTTTCCTGATCGGCACACCGGACGAGTTCATGCTGATCGACAGCGGTATCTTTATGAAGACACAAGCGCTGGTGAACGAACTAAATACAAACCAATACAAACTCAGCAATCTGACCAACATTCTTTTAACACACTGCCATTGCGACCATATCGGCGGGGTACGGTATCTGTCGAGGATGTGCAAAGCAGAAGTTGCCGCCCACAAATCCGATATTCCTTATATCCTGCAGCAAGCCGTGATTGACGGCCCCTATCACAACATGATGAAGGAAGAACAAAAAGTGATGAAGCAGCTTCATTGTGAAGTTCTCAAAGTAGATCACGCGATTGGCGAAGGCGACATTTACTGCGGGCTTGAGGTCATCAACGTCCCCGGACATACGCCGGGCAGCATTGCCTTATATGATCAAAAAAACAAAGCCATGTTCTTCGGTGACGTGATCCGCTACAACGACCAGCGCGGATTAACCATTGGAGTCCCCGAAAAATTCAATTGCGATACCGCACAAGTCCACCGGGATGCAGAAAAACTGCTTGCTTACGATATCGAATTCGCCATCCTCAGCCACGGCAGACCTTTTATCGGAAAAGAAGAGGTTAACCAGTTGAGATCGATCGAACCGCGATATTAAAAATGCTTAGGGGTGGGTTAAATTACGGAACCCAACCTGCAACTACTATTATTGGTGAAGGTAAAAATCAGATGTATAGAGATTTTTAAATATTCGCTTTCCAAAATCGATTAACTCTTTACAGAAATTCATAGTAGGTATAATTAATAAAGTTATACCAATTATTTCAATCATTTCATTTTTATGTAAATAATTATACAGTTCCGTATTCATTTCAAAATATAAAGGTACCCCATCCTTTTCAATTAATTTACAGTTTTTCGAATTTTCAATAGGATAATATGAACAATCAATTTCGGTTCCCTCGTGAACTAAAAAATTCCTGAAATTCCTTATCTGATCGAGTTTTTGCCAATCTTCTTGTTCAATTTGATAATTAGCTGACCGAAATAAAAATGTTTTTGCTCGATCAATTCCTTTATCAAGTTTTATTTTTTCTTTAGCAGAAAATTCGATTTTCAGTTTACATTTTTCACAAAAATCTAATAGTTCTTGTTCAATAAAAGCAAACCAAAAAACAACAAAACTGGAAAACAATTGTTTAGGTAATACTTTTTCAACTTCAATTAACTCATCTGTAAATTGGTCATGATCAATTTCTTCAACAGATGGGTCCAAGTTTTTTATATATTCATTATAACTTTTGACAATTTCGTCAGACTTTTGAACAAATGCTGAAGAGCATAACTCAAGATAATTTTCCATCTGTTCAAACTTTGCGTCAATTAACCAAAGGTGAATATTAATTCCCATTTCAGCATATTATCCTTTATTAAAAAATCAATAGTAATTAAATAACATTTTATTGGAAAACGCAAAAAAATAGAGAAGGAATAAATTGTTATCAATGTATAGATTCCGAATTTCATTCGTCAATTAAATCGGCACAATATCTACGACTTTATTAAGAAGTTGGAATTGAACTTGGTCCTGATTCGAATATATCGAAAAAAGGGTTTAATTAACCTGATAAAAAGACAGGGCCGAAAAAAAAAACACCATCTTCCTGATAAACAAAAAGATGGTGGGTTCAAAGATCGAACCCACCCTATGATAAATTTCAAAGAATAATTATAGTTTTTAAGCCAAATATCTTCCCGGCAGGTCGGGGATCTGGCGGATGAAGTTGCGCCAGAAGACACGTTTATGCTCGGGCATCAATTGCCACACCAGAAAGAATCCGGTCACCAGACCGAGGATAATAATCAACCAGGTTAAGCTGCTTTTACTCATTTTCAATCCTTTCCTGTTCAGTCATCTTGCGCGATCAGCTTCGACGCGATCAACCCGGAGGCAATGGTGGTCGGCACCCCGCCGCCCGGATGGGTGGATGAGCCAGAGAGGTACAGTCCGCCAATGGTCTTGGAACGCGCCGAGGGGCGGAAGACCGCCTCTGCGGGCAGGTCCTGCTGCAGACAGTAGATGGCGCCTTCGGGCAGCATCAGGCGGCGCTCAAAATCGAGCGGCGTGGAGCAGTCCGAGATGACCACGTGGTCCTTCAAGCCGGGGATGGCGGTCTTGGAGAGGTTGTCGATGGTGCGTTCCAGGAAGCGCGGTTTCTCCTCGTCCCAGTTGGTGTCGCGCAGGTAATATCCGCCTTCGGGGATGATGTTGAGGATGTGCTTGCCCTTAGGCGCCAATTCCGGGTCGGTGTCGGTGGACCAGCAGATCAGGCCGAAGTTCTTCTTGGCCAGCACGCCGCCTTTGATATTCTCGAAATACTGGCGGTTGATCTCTTCGGGAGAAGCCGCGATGATGCTGTGATGGGCGTCCAGCGGGGGTTTGTAATCCAGACCGACGTAGACCATCGGCACTGAGATGGAGTAATCGTAACTCTTCAGCCCTTTGACGGCCAGCGGAGGCAGGTTCTCTTCACCGATCATTTTGAGGTAAAGCGTTTTCACGTTGATGTCCGAGACGATCTTGTCGCAGGTGATCTCGGTGCCGTCTTCCAACTGCACGCCCTTGACGCGCTTTCCTTCAAGCAACACTTTGGTTACGTGGCTGTT
>ENA-OSEO01001270-OSEO01001270.1-sediment-metagenome-genome-assembly--contig:-NODE-1270-length-48443-cov-5.703139_pt1 | contig 48443 bp, 34 predicted proteins | sample MGYA00237883_ERZ534232 | MGnify/ENA metagenome assembly ERZ534232 | reverse complement strand
TTCTTGTCATCCTTAATATACCTTCCGCTGACGATGTGGCGCAGGCCCAGACCCTTATCGCCGATCATCAGGCTGTGTCGGCTTTTCAGAACATTCCCACTAGCTATTTTTTCCTGGTGCGTTCCGTACTCAACGTATTCTATGGGCATACTTCCCACGGCGGCCAGATTGTTACTGGATTGTGGATGTTGGAGGCGGAGGATGATGCGATCAATCCCGGGCTCTATGATTTGCCTTATCTCTTTGAAGAAGACTGGATTGATCTGGGTTACGAAGAATGGCTTAGCAATACTCGCTCCTACCTCAACGACCATCCGGAAACGAATCTTGTGATCTGGTCCTGGTGCGGGCAGTTGTCTGATTACGGTGCAGCACAAGTCGACGACTATCTGACCGAAATGAACCAGCTGGAGAACGACTACCCTGCGGTCACCTTTGTCTATATGACAGGACACCTTGATGGTGAAGGACCCACTGGAGCTCTTTACACCAACAACAACAGGATAAGATCGTTTTGCATGACGAACGGCAAGGTTCTCTTCGACTTTGCCGACGTAGAAAGCTACGACCCTGCAAACGTCTATTACCCCTATGGGTCTGATGCCTGTGAATGGTGCTACGATTGGTGCTCGACCAATGCATGCCCCGGTTGCACTGAGTGCGCACATTCCCATTGCTTTAACTGTTATATCAAAGGAAAGGCATTCTGGTGGCTGATGGCAAGACTTGCGGGCTGGAATCCGGTCGCCGTCGGCATCCTGACGGATCTTTCCTGGGTGAGAGTTCCCGAAGGCGGAACGGCGCAGTTTCGCGTGCGCTTGAGCTATGCTCCTGCGGCCAATGTGACGGTTACAGTCAGCCGCGTAAGCGGCGATTCGGACCTTTCCGTTCAATCGGGAGCAGCGCTCACTTTCACACCTGCCAACTGGAATGTCTATCAGGCCGTGACTCTGGCTGCGTCTGAAGACCTCGACGGCATCCATGGATCCGCGACCATCCGGCTGAGTGCCCCATCCCTGGCGAATAAAGAGATCACAGCCCAGGAGACGGACAACGACAGGCCCATGGCCCGGTATGTTCCGTTGATGATTCTTTTGCTTGATTAGGCGCCGCGGGAAGCTAACAAATCGAGGATATGGACTCCAGATCACCTCTTATCTGAAGATGGAAAATTGGGACTCTTCGGTCGTTTTAGTCATGTGATTCCTTTGACTTACTGTTAACGTGTCTATTCGCTTCTCGTATTTTTGGCAGTGGCGTTTGGCACTTGTCGGGACTACTTTTTGCGAAGAGGAGGTCATGATTAAAATGCTGACAATTGGAGCATTGTTCATTTTAACGTTGTGTCTCACATCCATTTTTAGTTGGGGAGTATCCTCGGCTGATGATTTTTACGTGATGCCCGTAGTCAAGAATCCCCCGGCGCCTGTTCCCGGTGCAGGTCAGATGCATTGTACGACTGAAACTGGCACTTCCATTGACTGTTCCGGCACAGGCCAGGACTATGATTACGAAGCAGGAATCAAATGGCCGGATCCGCGATTCGGATTCAAACTGGGTGGTTATCGTGATCGTTTAACCGGTCTCATTTGGCAGGCCAATGCCGACAATGGACCCATGAAATGGGAGAGCGCGCTCGGATTCTGCAATACGCATGTAATTTTCGATCCCGATGCCGGAATTTTTTATGATGATTGGCGGTTGCCAACATCAGGGAGCTGCATAGCCTGGTGGATTATGGCCGAGGATTGCCGGCTTTGCCCTACCTGCACCCGTTTACCATATACGATGCAGCCTACTGGTGGACTTCAACCACCGCCGGGGATTCGAAATCTGCCTGGATGGTCTACTTCTGAGACGGAAAAACCGTCTACACCCTTAAGGACAACGTTGACCAGGTGCATGCCTGGTGTGTGCGGGGGGGGCTATAATAATGCCGCTTTCTCATCAAGAATCTTCGCCGAATTCCGTTTAAGCTTTTCAATCATCCAGAAGCAGAAGGGGTGAGGGCGACCATACCCTTGAAGCAGAAAGATATTCGTCGGCGCCGATGTCGAATCGCGCTCCCATGGGCCGTCGGTCGCAGTCGATATCATTGGTCACATCGGAAGGGGCCGTGACCCGATCGATGGCAACCGTTGCAGTTGATGCGAGGTGCAAGTCTCCGCCGGTGCCGTTGACAAAAAGGGAAAGGGGCTGATATTCGAGATTGCCGGAGAGGCTTGCCGTGGCCCAATCCCGCGCCAACAGATTGTAAGTGACCAGGTTGTTGATCAGGTCTACGTCAGTCAAGGGAAAGCGCCACTCGATGGATGATGCTGAAGGGGCCTGAGTAGAAGCGACGGTATTGTGCAGCACGCGAGCTCCGCAAGCCTGCCAGAGGCTGATGCCCGAGTCGAAGCCGTCTCCGGATGCAAACAGCCCACTTTCATTGGCAAAAACGAAGTTGTTGCGAATGATGCCCCCATAGTGGTCCACGTAGGCTCCGCCTGCGGCCGGGCATGGATTGTCCGGGTAGGTCCGGACACTGCCGCTGGCGCTTGTTTCCAGCCCGAAGCCGACTCCGCGGGCGTTGTTGCGCAGCACATTGCGCTCCACCAGGGTGTCGCGACTGCTCCTCCAGAAGTGGACGGCATGTTCCGAAAGCCCGCTCGCGCACCAGAACCCTTCGATAAGATTGTCCCGAACCACCCAGTTCCAGGCCTGATGGGCATCCACGCCCCCCGTGTAGCAACCGCTGACGTGAAGCCGCCCGGCACCGGTGAGCTCAATATGGGAACAGGCGATCAGACCGTCATCAATGTAGTAGCCGGTAACGGCCGGGTTGATCTTGATAGCCTGTTCTCCCGGGTCGATGATATGAACGTTATAGATGACTGTATTCAGGGTGTCTGCGCCATCTGAGGACATCACGTGGATGGGGTGATCAACGGCTTCCCTCAGGGTCAGGTCGGCGATGCTGACATTGGAAGCGACTATCTGCACAATTTCAGTAGTGATGTAATTGCCATCGAGGACCACCGCGTCGCGGTCGCCGCTGTTCGAACGAAGGGTGACGTTGGGCGTATCCACGCGAAGGTAGGAGCCATTCATGTTGTAATATCCGTCTGCGATAAGGATCGTGACCCCGGGCGCAGCGTTGTTCACTGCGTCTACCAACTGTGGCACTGTGGCAACTTGCACCGTGCTGCCGGTGGGCGAAGGAAGGGGAGGACAGGCACTATTTGCTGGCAGACTCCCCGCGTGTGCCAGGGATGAGCCAGGTCCAGGCGTGCCAGACGTCGCCCGCTGTTCGGTAGGAAACATAACGAGCAACAGCAAAAGCGCTCCTATAGCCGACTTCTGAATGTCGATCATCATTTTGGGTCCACTCCTTATGGCTGAGATTTAACAATGCCCTTTTTGGGTGTGAGGGGGGCGTGCAAAGTAAAAAAGGAGTTAAAGAAACTCGCATTTTCATCCTTCGCTGTGGCCAAGTTGGCCCATGGGGTTTGTTTAAGATTAAGATCTAGCGCTTGCTCGAATTGTGAAAACTCACCCCAGAAGGAGCAACCTGGCGGCGAAAAGAACTATTCCAAGCTTAGCCAGTCAGTCGCTATACTCGTTGAGGTTGAAATCCATCGTGTCTGAGTTTACACAAAGCCGCGCAGGTTGGGTAGAGCGAAGCGAAACATTTCACCCTTAACGAGTATAAATAGGCTGTTCCCCAAACACTTCGCCCCGCCCTGAGTGCCAGTGTAATTAGTGTCTGAACGAAAACCCCCTACGCCCAGCCGGGTCGTGGATTTCAAATTGCGAATCATTATCCGATTGACTCGGCACTCGCGGGAAGCCCCCCCAAGCCCGAGCAGGCCTGCTATTTCAGTCCTTTCTCGCCGGATCGATCATGGTTCCGGGCGCACCTGTCCCCCTGAATTTATGAGATCATGCCAGTGAGAGGGGTTATGCCGCTTGGCGCGGCGACTCTTGTTTTCTCCTTCCAAGTTTCTCAATGCGTTTTTCACGTTGCACCTTTTTTTGCTGAAGCTTATGGCCAAGGATCTGAATATTCCTCGCCAACACGGCCAGCGCCACATACCTTTGAAAACCATCCGGACCATGATCGGGACAACGATCCAATCCGTGATTCTCTAACGCGTTGATAGCCGACTCCACTCCGGAGTGCTTTCGCTTGCCTGCCACGAAAACTTCCGAGGACTCGTGTTCTTTATCCCGCGAACTCAGTTTTCCCTTTTTCGGCAGGATCACATCATCGAGTCTTTGCTGCAGCTCTTCCCGATTCAGAGGACTGTAAAAACCCTTGTCAAAACTGCAGCTGTTCAGGGCGGGAAACCGCGTCCGGGCTTCTTCAACCATTAAAAGCGCTACCCGATCGTCGGTTTGTTGTTGCATCACATGATGATACAGAACAAAGCCATATTGATCTTCCAGAACGCACACCCGCAAGCCCAACTCCTGAGGGACACCGGCTTTACCTTTGCTGATCCACTCCGTATGCTCTTCGAAGATCGAGAATACTTTTTCATCGTGCGGGATCTTTTCCCCGGCAACCACCCGCCTGCCAATCTGATCCATTTGCCTTCGAACATGACTCATGTATCGCTCTACCTCGGCAAGCTGCTCCTCTGTCGCCAAGCCTTTCTCTCTCAGCGTGGCAACGCTCTTGTCAACCCGTTCAAGGAATGAACCGACCAATTTCAGGTACGCTTCATGAGCCTCGACAATCAGCCCCTCGCGCTCGGCCTTTTTCTTCTCATCCTTGGCGTTGGACCGCTTCAGGTTTTGTACTCTGCGAAACAACTTCTTCACCTTGCGAGTATTGTGGCTGCTTTGCCGCCAGCCGGCGAGCCCGACCGCACCACACAGCGCCGCAATCAGTGTGATTACCTTCCGCACCGCATCAAACAGTAAATTGATGTCGGTCGGGTAGTGAACATCCGTCTCCAGCACAAACGAATCACACCTGCCGCGCAGGCTTTCTTCTTTCTTTTTACCCACCAGATTGTGGCCGGCTTTGATCACGACTCCATTGATTCGATCTAAAACTTCGAGGGTGAGAAGCGACACATTGTCCTTTAGGGTCTGCAGCGCATAACTGTGCGTGTCCACTATCCCATGCCCCAACATCAACCGCAACGTCCTGTGATTGTTGGCTATTTCTCGCAGTTTGTCATAGTCCCAATTGCAGTTCAAGCGAATTGTCCCCAAAACCAGTATCTTCCATAAATCCATGCCCCGCCGACCATTGTTACGATCGGTTCCGGCCGGAACGATTCCTTCCAGTATCTTGAAGACTTCCTCTTTGACTTCCCGAGTACAATAAATGTGCTGCAACCCCATCAACAATTTGGGAATCTCATCCCGGCTGCGAAGATCAAACTTGATCTGTGAAATCTCTACTGCTCCCAATCGCATTTGCGGTTCTCTGATTTTTCGCATCGTCTTTTCTCTCGAAGATTTTCAAAAATGGGCGCCAAGCTCAACATTGTCTACTTTTGCCTTGATCAAAATATCCAATTAAACCCATATCTTAATACCACAACGCGAAGTATCTTGCACGCCCAAATGCGACACAGTCAGTATTTTTTCGTTCCATCACAAACCAGTAAATACTAGTTACTTCAAGGCGTTATGCATTGATCGTTCAGACACTAAATATCTTTTGACTTTCAGTTGTCGCGGCATCTGGCATTATTTGAGTTGCCAACCCATGAAAGTGCTGCAACTGAAAGCGCCTCGCTCATTCCAGCAGAAGCAGGAAGAGATGCGGGAAGGCTTTTGCCAGAGAATAAGAAACACTGATTACTGTGGTCTGCAGAGCGGAAATGGTTACGCTTCGATTGGGCGGCGTTTTCCACGGGGGAGCCGCCTTTAGCTCAAGCTGATGTTGACCGATCAGCAGGTTGGAAGCGGTTTGACCGCTGTTTCGCCACTCACCCTGGTCTACCCGCCATTGAGCTCCGGCGTCAATAGCTGCTTGTGGACTGATCGTCACCATGAGGGAGCCCTTAGCCACGGAAGCGTTATAAGCGGCTTGAGCGTCGATTCGGCCCCAGCCGTAAACGTTATTGGGCACATCCCCCGGGCCGTCGCCTCCGCACATCTGTGTGGTAGTCAGGGGCGCCGCCGTTTGGCGAATGATATCTTCCGGGCTGCCGGCCTGGCCGGCAAGAAAAGGGTTGGCCGACACAAGTAGCGCCGCCAGGCCGGCCACATGGGGGGCTGCCATGCTTGTGCCCGCCCAACCGCTCTCGTATGTATCGCCGGGGACACAAGAGCGGATGCCCACGCCGGGCGCAACAATATCCGGTTTAAGCCGCCCGCTGCCATCAATCGTCACCGGTCCGCGGCTGCTGAAGTAGGCAATCACATCGCTGCTGTTTGTGGCGCCAACGCTGAACGAGCTTTGATAGATAGCAGCGGGTTCATTGACGGAGCTGCATGCGGAGCCCGAGTTTCCTGCCGACTGAACGGTCAGGATGCCGGCAGCCCGTACGTTGTCCACCACTGTCAGCAGCACGTTGGGGTCTGTGCAGCCTTCACTCGGCGGGCAACCCCAGGAATTGTTGATCACGTCCGGGGCCATGGCCGGATTGGGGGCGCTCCCGTCGATGCGGGTCGGCGCCATAAACCATTGATAACACTCAGCGTAGGTGGCAGGTGTGCCGACTCCCTGGTTCATGTTGCGGCAGCCGATCCAGCGGGCGCCGGGCGCCATGCCGATCTGATTGGCTCCGCCATCGTCACCCACCATGGTGCCCATGGTGTGCGTGCCGTGCTTGGAGTCATCACATGGAAACGGTGAATCGGCCCCGCACAGGCCCCCTCCGCTGTGGATGGCATCGTGCCAGTTGTAATCATGGCTGGCGGCACCGCCGCTCCATCCCCGGTATTGATTGATAAGAGCAGGGTGATCCCACTGGTAGCCGGTGTCCTGCCCGCCGATCACAACCCCCTGTCCCGTGTAGCCGGCCGCCCAGACAGCGGGGGCGTTTACCTGCGAGATATTCCATTCTACGCCAGTGGTTGAGAACGGTTGAGCGATCGCTTCTTCAAGAGCGGGCCTCCGCAGCCGAACGGCGGGATTGGCATGAATCCTGGCCACGTCCGAACGGAGGGCCATTTGTGTGACGGTCTCCATATCGCCGCGCACCCAGATCATATTGGTCACCCAGTAAGGTTTAAACTCGACCCCGAGAGATTGGAGTGCTTCAAGCAACGGTTTTTGGGTCCGTTCTGCAACGGCGGTCAGGCGTTCAAATACCCATTTCCCTTTTTCCCGTTTGGTGGCGAGCAGAGCGCTGCCGCTGAGATCAGCCTGCTCGGTCAAAAAAATAATAAATTCCGCCTCGCCTCTTTCGGCCTGTTGAATCACCCACGGGTCCACTTTATCCTGCCATACAGCGGCGATGGCCGAGGAAGGTGTAGATAAGCAGGCGATAATCAACAGGATGCAAGTCGATACGAATATCCGGAGCTTCTTCGAAATAGCCGGGCACATAATTCCTCATCCTGTCTTGAAAGCAAACGAGCGGGCCGGTTATACGCCTCAGCCACTGGCTGCAGCCTCCAAGATTATGTTTTGAGGTTGGGTTGAACAGCGCGAAAGCCAACGCTTAGTTTGCCGAGTTTCATACTTCAACCCAGCCTGTTTGGAGTCCAAAATCTTTTTCTTGAAAGCTACAGTCTGTTCTGACTCTCACTTGTGTCAGAGTTTTAGTCCAACAGCAAATAGATGACGGGACACGTGTTGTTAATGCTGAATTCATTTTCGCACCATATTCTGGTGCATAACTGTTGTGTCCGGTGGTCCGCAAATGCAACGCTTTCTCGTCAGAAATCGTGACAATCGATGCGCCATGCGTCCAGGTCAAGATTCTTCTTCAGCCCGCTGAACCCCATGGCATTGGCTGCCGGGCAGAAAATGCTCGGTTCCCCAGTGTACTCCACTGCAAATACGGCTTTTCCGGCTTGCACAAAAGGAAGAAGGGCGCTGCACTCATCATACTCGAAACATTGCTCGTTGAGTGCCCAGTCGAAGTGAGACACAAGGGCAACCACCTGATCCAGGTCATTTTTTAAGCCGATGGAGAGCTTTCTGGCGTGGGCTTCGGCTGCCAGCCACTTATTGTAAGCGAGCTGGTCTTGCGCAGACAAGGGGAAGCCGGTGCTGTTCGTGTATCCGTCGACGTTGTCCGGATCCAGACCATCGCATCCTTTTTGCACGGCAAGATCCATGCGGGCTTGCATGATCGGGCCAAGAAGATCAAGGCGGCGGACATCCAGCCACTTTTCCCCCGGCCAGCCGCTCAAATCATTGCCTATCACGCTTTCGGGAAAATCATCGGCATCCGGCCGCCAGTCTTCCCAGCTGCCTGCACTGAAATAGCAGATGACAATCCGGCCGTTTGCATGCAACTGGTCGATCAGGCTTTTCGGTGTATCAAACAGATCGAGATCGAACATCTGAACATTAATCGAAGTATCGATGTCACCCGTGAACTGCAGCTGCCACGACGTCGCCGGCACCGGGCGCCAAATGCCGTCGGCAGGAGGCGGCTTGCGGGGCGACAATATTGCGGGCAGAAAATCCAACATGTCGGCATCTTCGGCAATACCACCGGCCGCAAACATAAGAACCAGGACGAATGAAAAAATGCTGATCTTCTTTTTGTAGTGTCGCATGGATCAACCTCTTTGCCGTTGACGGCATGCAAGGTTTATTGGCTCATCGCGGATTAGCGGGATATGGTAATTGACTCAGCCGCTTGCTTGGTTCAAGTCTCCGACTTGAACCCGCCTAACCTTCAAGCAACTTAGTTGCTATAAAGCTTGCAAGCAGGCTGTTTCTCCCTGTCGGCGTTGTTGCGCAGCACATTACGCTCCACCAGGGTATCGCGGCTGCTCCTCCAGAAGTGGATGGCATGTTCAGCAAGGCCGCTTGCGCACCAGAACCCTTCGATGAGATTGTCTCGAACGATCCAGTCTCGAGCCTGATGGGCATCCACGCCGCCCGTATAACAACCGCTGACGTGAAGTCGCCCGGCATCGGTGAGCTCAATATGGGAGCAGGCGATCAGTCCGTCATCCACATAATAGCCGTCAACGGCAGGGTTGATCTTGATTGCCTGCTCGCCCGGGTCGACGATATGGACGTTATAGATGACGGTATTCAGGGTGTCTGCGCCAACTGATGACATCACGTGGATCGGGTGGTAAACCGCCTCCCTCAGTGTCAGGTCGGCGATCGTGATATTGGAGGAGACGATCTGCACAATTTCGGTCGTAATGTAATTGCCGTCTAGGATCACTGCATCACGGTTGCCGCTGTTCGAGCGAAGGGTGACATTGGGCGTGTCCATTTGAAGATAGGCACCGTCCAGATTGTAATGCCCGTCTGCGACAAGGATCGTGACTCCAGGCTCCGCGTTGTTTACTGCATCCACCAGTTGAGAAACGGTGGCCGCCTGCACCGTGGTGCCGGTGGGAGACGGCAGAGGGGGACAGGCACGAGACGCGGGTAGACTCCCCGCGTGTGCCAGGGATTGACCCGGCTCCCACAATCGAGAAGGCGCCAGCCGCTCGACAGGAAACCAGACGAGCAGCAGCAAAAGCACTCCCGCGGCCGATTTGCATAGTTTGCTCGCCATTTTAAGTCTACTCCTTATGGCTGCGAATCAGGGAAGCACACTCTGACCTGAATCCGTGATTTTGAATTGTGGTTCCACAATGACACAATTTGGCAAATTGCTGCCGTTTGGTTGAGCGGCAATCGCGCTTAGCCGTGCTTGACCCTCGGGCTCCAGTTTTATCACGGCAAGCGGAGGAACAGGATGGAAGGTATGCGGCCCCCCGCCGGCGATTTGCCGGTGGGAAGACCAGCTGCTCCGGTCTTCCGGATAAACGCGATTTTAATACTTGAGCCTGAAGTGAAAAGATGCATAATGATTTTACAGCGCTTCTGTTGAAGAAAATATTGCCGCAATCCCTCTCAAGACTCTGCCTGTTGATCGCGTCGTCGGCGCCCTTACCGCTCGAAGCCGGCCTTTATGCAGGTTTCACGCTGCTGACATTCTCCTCTGTTCAACTACAGCGACTCTTCGTTTTCCAACCCTTCTGACATTACCGGATAACATAACAAGTTTCTTCAGGATTGCCAGGTGATTTTGTGAGAACCCCCCTCTCCCTAAAGAGCTGATAGTTGGACATAGATGAGACTGGGGGGTCGGCAAGAAATGCGGAGATGGGGCGAGTGAAGGCGCGGAAAGGGAACCTTGCGGGTTTTTCATATCAGCCTCTCCGCGTCTTCACCATTGCAGGTCGGTAGCTTGCGCCACAGGGTTTACGGGTGCAAGTCAGGTATGCTCATCTTGTTTTTGGATGATGAGCTGGTCTACCAGAAACAGCTACGGGGAGGGTCGATCATGCTAAAACGAAGAATCTTTTCGTTCGGAACCATGGTAAGTCTGCTGCCGTTTCAGGTTTTGTCCCTGGCGATGCTGATTAATTTTTGTCTGTACATCGCGGTAGCTGCGAGGAATGTTTCTTTCACTCCACATGAAATCGACACCAATTTAACGGCGCTCACTCAGTCTGCGCCGCGGATTTGGACCAGGACGGCGACCTGGATGTGGTCGGGCGGCCCACTATGGCGACAGGGTCAGTTGGTGGGAAAGTGCACTCAATGCCCAGAACATGGTTCCCACTTATCTGCTTTTGTTGCTCTGATTCGATAGCATTGGAGTTTCGATTCCTGCCACAGATAGCAATCAGGCCGCAGGAGACTTAACGACCAGTTGATGATCCTCTCAAAATACATGTAGCAATTCTCCCGTAATCCCTTTCGGATTGACGGCCGTTAAGCCACCTGTTACACTCGTTATAAATCAGCCGGCATACCGCCCCATACGCTAAAGATGCCTTCATTCCTTCCTGGTTGCCGGAGCGCAACAGGGTAATCCCTTGATCAGAAGAACGGATCGCCTGATTGGGGGAAAGAGAGTGCCATGAACCTGCAGAGGGACCAGGATATGCACAATCGGCGCTTAGGAGTGAAGGATTTTGCGCGGCGGGCTTCTGCATATACCTGCTTCTTCCTGTTTGCGGGCTTTGCTGTTTGTGGTGTCGCAACGGCCGGCAACGCTGAGAAATCTGAATTGTTTCAAGATCTTCTCAGTAATACAACCGCCTCAAGTGCGCTCAACGATTTTTCCATCTGCACCGAAGCCCATTTCCAGTATCATCCCGCAGTCGCCTTTGGCGGCACGAACTATCTCACGGTTTGGACCGACGAGCGCGCAAATAACCCCGACGTGTATGGGCAGTTAATTGACCCTGACGGGCAAACGATCGGCGGCAATTTTGCCGTATGTACTCAGAGCGCCTCCCAATACAATCCGGCAGTGGGTTCTTCCCCGACGAACCACCTCATAGTCTGGGAGGACAACCGTAATGGAAATTCAGACATTTACGGCCAGTTGGTGGACAAAAACGGCAGCCCGGTAGGTATGAATTTTCCTATCTGCGACCAAACACATGATCAATATCATCCAGCGGTTGCGTTTGGAAATTCCATGTATCTGGTGGTGTGGAGGGACAACCGGAGCGGTGCGTGGGATATTTACGGCCTGCTTATCTCGATAGCTGGCGGCTCGTTTGGCACTGAATTTGTCATATGCGGCAATCCCAATGGACAAGACCATCCAGCGGTGGCATTCGATGGCGGCAAATTCCTGGTTGTTTGGACCGATTGGCGCAACAGCAACAGAGATATTTACGGTCAATATGTTGGAGAATTCGGAGGACTCCTGCAGAATAATATGATCGTCACCCTGGACGGTCATCACCAGTATCAGCCGGCAATCTCTTTCGACGGCACTAACTATTTGGTGGCCTGGATTGATGAACGTGACGGCAACACCGCGGTTTACGGCCAATGGATATGGGCAGGTGGAGCTTCCCTCATTCAGAATTTTCCCATTTGCAGCGACGCTCATAACCAAAACCAGTACAGCCCTGCGGTTGCTTTCAATGGTTCTAAACATCTGGTTGTCTGGCAGGATTACCGCAGTGACACCTACGAAGATATCTACGGTCAGGTGATCGGTTCGAACGGATATCCGATCGGCGGCAACTTCCCGGTATGCAACAACGAGCGCAATCAATATGCGCCAAAGATGGCTTCAAACGGCTCGAAGTTTTTGATCGTATGGCATGATTTCCGCAACAATCAGCCGGATATTTACGGCCGACTGATGGCTGCACCCACCGCAATGCCCCAACTGATTCCGCTGCTTTTTGATTAGGGGTCGGCGCAGATTCCTGTTTGCGAGGAGGAGGCTTTATGAAGATTACCCAACGACATGTTTTTTGGGGATTTCTGCTGGTTCTTCTGCTGGCAACTGCGATTACAAAAGCCATGGGAGACGATGGAATCATATTGGGTGAACCGCCAATTGCTCCTGAATATATGAAGATGATCCCGCCGGCGGAGCCTCTTGAAGTCCAGGCCGTTAGCCTCTCCATTAATCCTGCCAGCCGGGATGCTTCACGCAATTTCTATCTCACCTATTATGCCAACGCCGCCCAGCCGGCCATCAACTGGACCGGCAATGTATCCACCTGCAATGCTGGAGATACGGCCGCCGCCTTCAAAGATGCCGTGGCTCTTCGCATCAATTACTTTCGCGCAATGGCAGGAGTGCCGGCCAATATCACGTTGTCCACGGCCTATAATACGGTAGCTCAGAAAGCGGCCCTGATGATGTCTAGAAACAATGACTTAGACCACTACCCTCCCTCAACCTGGGCCTGTTACAGTGCTGCCGGCTATGATGGCGCATCACATTCCAATTTCAATTTGGGCAGCTACGGCTGGGGGGCTATTTCCGGCTATATGGAGGATTCCGGAGCTTACAACAGTGCCGTCGGCCATCGTCGTTGGCTCCTTTATCCTCAATCGCAGTCCATGGGGACCGGTGATATTCCACCGACTTCCGGTTATTGGTCGGCCAATGCGCTGAGGGTGATGGACAATTACGGAGCTGCTCGTCCAGCTACCCGAGAAGAGTATGTGGCATGGCCCATGAACAACCTGAGCTTGTGCATAAGGCCTGTGCCGGTCGGTGAGAGCGAAGCGAAACACTACGAAAAGAACTCGGATAAAAGATGAGTTTTTTGGCTTTAGCCCCTATAAAACGACGCAGGAGGAAATCCAATGCATCCCAAATTGTTGCGTTGCACCGTTTACTGCAGTCTCTTCCCGGTCTTTATTTTTGCGAGCTCTTCACGAGCTCTTGCCGCTACGAAGATGGTGAAGGACATCAATCCGGGCGGCAATAGCGCTATCGTATATTTGACCAATGTAAACGGAACACTTTTTTTCAGGGCTTATGATGCAATCCATGGACACGAACTGTGGAAAAGCGACGGGACCGAAGGCGGCACCGTGATGGTGAGAGATATCAATGCCACCGGATCTAGCATGGTGGCCTACATTACCAACGTTCAGGGTTCCGCCTTCTTTCGGGCCGACGACGGAGCCAATGGTGTGGAGCTATGGAAGAGTGACGGGACTGAAGCGGGCACCGTCATGGTGCGTAATATCAATTGGACCGCCGGAGCAAGCAGCTATCCTGAGGAATTGACAGAAATGGGAGGAATTCTCTTCTTTAGCGCTGATAATGGCCTTCATGGCCGAGAGCTCTGGCGGAGTGACGGCACCAGGGACGGCACTCTGATCGTCAAGGACATCAATCCTGCTGGCAGCACAGGCTTGATGCAATGGTTCACTGTGGTTGGTGGAAATATGCTTTTCTTTGAAGCTGACGACGGCACTTACGGCGCAGAGCTCTGGAAGAGCGACGGTATCATGGGTGGAACGACCCAAATGGTCAAAGATATCAACCCGGACGCTGCCCACAGTCAACCCTCGTATCTCACAGACATAGGGGGAACCGTCTTTTTTCGAGCAGAAAGCCCCGGCATTGGTCATGAGTTGTGGAAAAGCGACGGCACTACTGACGGGACCGTACTGGTTAAAAATCTCAACCAGGCAGGCGACGGAAATCCATATGGTATAACCGATGGCGGCTCTGTCTTCTATTTTGGTGCCGAAGGAATGTTGATCGGCTACGAGTTGTGGAAAAGCGACGGCACGGACTCTGGCACCCAGGTTGTCAAAGATATCAATCCTTGCTGGACTTGCGACAGTTCCCCGAGTGATCTAATCTTTGTCAACGGCATCCTTTTCTTCTCAGCCGACGACGGGACTAACGGCACTGAGCTGTGGAAAAGTGACGGAACGGAGCCAGGTACGCAGATGGTCAAAAACATCCATCCCTCGGGGAGCTCCGATCCGAATTGGATAACGGAGCTCAACGGGCGGATTTATTTTTCGGCCGATGACGGTGTCCACGGCACCGAGCTGTGGCGAAGCGACGGCACCTCAGCGGGGACGGTCATGGTAAAGGACCTGAACCCTGGTGAGTGGTCCTCCTATCCGGGACGTTTGCTCGTCATGAACGATACCCTTTTTTTTGTCTGCAATGACGGGACTCATGGTGAGGAGCTCTGGAGTCATCGACCGTCCGCTTCCCCAGGGACGCACTTGCTGCTCCTATCTGATTGAGTTTTCGTGGGAATGATGAATTCAGGAGCGAGCATCCAACATATGAAAAGGATCGGTTGAGATCCAGGGTAAAGTTCAAGTGTTTCATGTCACCAAAATCATGCATATGGAGTAACGATGCCTTATCACCAGCCGGGAGGGCCTACGGACGGAAAGACCATGTGCAAAACGATAAGACACTCTATTGCGATTACTTTATTTTGCTGCTGCATCGATTCTCATTCACATGCCACCGACTATTATGTTCGAACCGACGGGGGCACTGCAGCCCAGTGCAACGGACTTGCCGATGCTCCTTTGCCGGGTTTGGGCACCGGCCAGTCATGCGCCTGGGCTCATCCTTTCTGGGCGCTCAACGCGGGAGATCCCCCTACTTGGAAGCTCCAGGGTGGTGATACCCTAATTATTCGTTCTGCAGTTGTAGGTTATGAGCTGGGTATTAGTGCTCCCAATACTTCCTGGTGCGACATAGGTTATCCTTGGGATTGCGTGCTTCCCGCCCTGCCCTCGGGACCGGATGCACAGCATCCAACCCGTATTCTCGGCTACGGATGGAATCAGGGCTGCGTGGATCCACCCGAGCTGTGGGGGGCTGAGAGGCCCTTGCACTTGCTCAGCCTCATCGGCACATCTCATGCGGTCATTGCATGTCTCGAATTAACCGACCATTCCGCTTGCGTTGAGTCTCATTCTAACCCGGCCGTTGAATGCAAAAGAGACACCTATCCTTACGGCGACTGGGCGCCCATAGGTATCGTGGCCTCCGATTCCACCAATGTGCTTTTACAGAACCTCTACATTCACGGTCTGGCCCACACCGGCGTGCATGCGGCGCGGCTCTCGAACTGGACCGTACAGAACGTCAGAATTGCCGGCAACGGCTGGTGCGGGTGGGATGGAGACATGGGCGAAAGCGATAGCAGCAATTCCGGTACCCTGACATTCCAGCGCTGGATCGTTGAGTGGAACGGGTGCGCCGAGACTTATCCCGGCAAGCAGCCAGATCACTGTTGGGACCAGGACCACGGCGGATACGGCGACGGCGTCGGGACTAATTCCACAGGTGGCCAGTGGATCATCGAAGATTCCATTTTTCGTTATAATACATCCGACGGGCTGGATCTGCTATATGTGCGGGAAAATCCCAGCCTGATCGAGCTCCGGCGCACCCGGGCCTACGGCAACGCCGGCAATCCCATCAAGATCGCGGGTCCTGCAAAAATCGAAAATTGCCTGATCGTCGGAGACTGCGGGTATTTTTCGGGAAAGCCTTATGCGCAGGAGATGAGCGATCATTGCCGGGCCGGTGGAAACAGCCTGGCGCTCAGCTTCGGTCAGGGAGACGATGTCACCGTGGTCAATTCGACCATCGTGGGCCAGGGAGATTGTCTGGTCGAGGCGGTATGCGATCGAGGGAACCTTCCATGTGACGGCTCGGAATCCGCCACTTTTCTAAATAACATTTTCAGGGGTTATAAGGAATTTCTGGACCCGCAAGACACGGCATGTCTTATATGGGAGGATCCAAGTGGGATTTCAACGGGGCACATGGACTATAATCTAATCTATAATGCCAAAAACAGTGGCTGCCCTCGGGGGACAAACGACTTGTGCGCCAACCCGCTGTTTGTCAGCGACAACCTGAGCAGTTTCGACGGACACCTGCAACCGGCCAGCCTGGCTATCGACAGCGGTCTCGCGGTGGGCGGGCTGACCCCCGACCACGATTTGGAAAACCGTCCACGGCCGTTCGGACCGCAAGTGGATCGCGGCGCTTTCGAGTACCGCAGCCTGCAACCCGGCAAGCCAGTGACAAGCCCATATCTGCTCCTTTTGGATTGACAGCCTCCTCAAGAGCAGTGTTTGTTTTGCATCAGCAATTCTCATTTTAGAGGTCGGACATACCGTAGGGTGGGTGAAGCGATAGCGTAACCCACCGCTACCGAAGGTTCTGGTGGGTTGCGGCGCAAACAGCCGCGCCTCCACCCACTTTACGGAAAACGATCAGCCTCCAAAATGAGAATTGTTGGTTTTGCATGGAAATGAAATGCGATTCCCAACTGCTTGCCTGCTGTTTTCTGCTTCTTGGCCATTGACCATGCGATGGAAAATGATTCTTCTAAAAGCTATGATTCAGCGTGATTGATTCCGATCGACCGATCAATACAGTGACTGTTTGTTAATTTTGACAAAATAGGGAAGAAATGATGATGCCTGTGCAGCGAGAGTCTTTTTGCTGAGATATCTATGGAAGGATGGCTCATGTTGACAGTTCACCGTGGATCCGGCAGAAAAGCCGTCCGAATTCTGCTCACGTTAGTGACTTTGTCTTTTTTGTGCTGCTCGATTGGTTTCGCGGCCTCGGGTCTGGATTCCCGTCCTACAAACACAACTTGTGTGGCGCTGGCGAGACCGGCTGGGACCCAATATCGGTTGACTCGGGTTTTTTCCCCATTGGTTTTCAACAGGCCGGTGGGGGTCCAACAGTCGCCCGATAACGGCCAACGCTGGTATGTTATCGAGCAGAGCGGTCGGGTGATGACCTTTCTGAATGGAGACCAGCAAGCCAGTGTTTTTGTCGACGTCGCGCAAGAAATTGCGACAGCCGGGGGCGAACAGGGTTTATTGGGCATGGCGTTTCACCCGTCCTATCCGAGCGTTCCATACGTTTACCTATCCTACACGGGGTTGGACGGCGGATCGGTGATTTCTCGCTTCACCAAGTCCGGTGCCGGCGATTTCCTGGAGCCCTCTACTGAAATAATGATTTTGCAGCAGCCGCAACCCTACGCCAATCACAATGGTGGCGAGATCGCTTTCGGGCCCGACGGATACCTTTATATCGGACTGGGGGACGGCGGTTCGGGCGGAGATCCTCTGAACAATGGCCAAAACACTCATACCTTGCTGGGAGCCATGCTGCGTATTGATGTTAATGCCGGTTCACCCTATGCCATCCCGCCCGGCAATCCCTTTGCGAGCAGCACGGGATGTGAGAGCGGGCAAGGGTGCCCCGAAATCTACGCATGGGGGTTCCGCAATCCCTGGAGATTCAGTTTCGATTCCAGCTCTGGCGATCTGTGGGTTGGGGATGTCGGCCAGGCACTTTGGGAAGAGGTGGATCTGGTGAGGGCAGGAAGAAACTATGGCTGGCGCTGTTACGAAGGTACCCACGCTTATAATCTGACCGGGTGCGAGCCGCTTGCATCTTACGAGCCGCCGGTGATTGAATATGCCCACAGCGACGGAAACTGCTCTGTTATCGGGGGATACGTTTATCGAGGGACTGCGCTTCCCGAATTGGGCGGCATCTATATCTTCGGCGACTACTGCAGCGGCAGAGTTTGGGCTCTTACAAATAATGGGGGGGTGAATACCGCCACAGTGCTGGTGGATTCGACCTTTCTTATAACTTCATTCGGACAGGGGAATAACGGCGAAATATACCTTACCGAAACCGGAGGCGGTGTTTATGTGCTGGAGGAAGCGCCGCCGCTTGTGCCGTATCTGCTACTCCTGAACAACTGAAGAGGGCACAGAGTCGAACTTTTTAATTTTGAGTTTTCAGTTTTGGGTTGTGTCGGGTGCCATCGACATGTTGCTTCAGCAGGAGGAATTATTTGGTGGTCTGGCACAAAGTCTGCCCATATCGCGTTGGAATCGGCTTTTTTGCTCCCAGCGGGATGCTCCAACTTCTTAGGTTTTACAGGCGTAATTGATAGTATAAAAATTTGCATTTCTCCCGCAGAGACGCAAAGGAGCAGAGAATAAGAAAGCGAACCTTTCTTTGCGTCTCCGCGCCTCTGCGCGAGGTTATCCTTGAGAGCCCGCGCGACGAGCGCTAATGCAAGGGCTCTTCAACAGCAGGGACCCTCGCGCCTAACGCCTTGCGCATTTTCATGGTTTGTTGTGACCAGCCGGTCAAGGGGGGTTCTTATGAAAACAGCATGGAGCAGGGAGTTACAGAAGCCCGCTGTCTCATCCTTCGTTGTGCCTCACAAACCATGGGGGCGGCTATGAAGAGACAAATTTCAGTGATTCTTCATACGCTTGTAGCTTTTCATGCCACTGGCAGTTCCGCCACAGATGTTTTGACTTGACAAAAAATCAGCGACGGGCGAGTCGCTGGAAAAGAGCTGGAATTGACCGAGCAGACACCCGGTGCCGACAGCTACACATCGGCCTCGGCTCGACTGCAACCCACGGTTTTCATCTACCGGGGGTGCGACCGGTGGCGGATCAAACCGCAGGAACGGTGAAGCGCTCTTCGGGTGGCAATAACCCAGGGAGCAAAAGCGGGATTTTAGGTGAGGGCATTGGTCAGGTGCGCAACGGTGTAACCCCCACTTTGTAGCATACTTTCATGGCGCGCCATCGACAATTTCCTTTTCTTCGTTGATGCCCTGACCGAAGACCAAATCAACTTTGTTCGATACCTTGGCAGCACGGCGCTCTCGTTCGCCGTAAGGGCCTCAATTCCGTCGGCGCTTCTTGAGCCCCTGCTGCTCGACTGAATCGGGAAAGCGATCAGGCTTGCGAATACCAAAGAAGGTAGTGCGGCAATTGCCGCCGCCTCTTTGGTGCGTCCCTTCTCCAGGGTTACGGCAATCTCTGGGTCAGTCCGCGTATAGTCTGGCGGAGAGGAGACGCACGCCGTCGATTGCTGGCGCAATAAAGGAACAACTACCCGGCAAAAAGTGAGTGCTCGACCATGCTATTCAGGGGCAGGTACTGGCATAAAAGGTATAGCTTTCGTCATAAACTCCCGCACAGGTGTTTCTGCCCGGAAGACCAGCCAATCCACCATCAAGCCGAGAGTTGCCGATTAGGGCTGTGCTGGTACCATCACTGAATACTGTTGCACTTGGTGATGCGGATATTATCACAGAGTGGTCGATTTTGACGTGTGAGCCGTTAACATTCCAGACTCCATAGTTGGATGCCCCGGAGGATGCCTTGGCCGTCACAAGCATCATGGTCGGATCGGAGTTGTCATTATACACACCACTGGCAATCGTGCCCCCGGAAGCCACGGCGATCACATCAGTCATAGTCGGAATCAGGTTCCCTAGCGGTGAGTTGTCGTTGTAAACACCATAAGTCCGGGTTGTTCCCCCCGAGGCTGTGGCAGCCACGCTAGTCATTGTGATACCAGCATAAGAGTTCTTAACAGCCTGGCTATACGTGCCTCCAGAAGCGTTGCTGGTCACATGCACCATTGTTGTAGTACAAAATGCATTAAGGACTCCGCAGGTGGAAACAGTTCCCCCAGAAGCGATGGCTGTCAGATGCAACAAACTTGAATTGTCGGTGAGAACATTATAGATAGCTATTGTGTTCGCACCGCCAGTATTTTCAACAGTCAAAAAGCGCAACTCCGAGTTGCTGGCACATATGATTACCCCCGAACTCGCGCTATCCACATTACCGGTTATTTTGGTGACATCCTCGCCAGAGCCTTGAATATCCACATATGGTTTCATTGTTAGTCCGGTGCTTCCAATGTCATAAATACCCGGCTCAATGATGACCAGATAAGGATTGCTCGCCGTTGCGTCCGTGATGGCGTTTATGGCATTGCGTAAGGAGGTTCCGCTTGCTGCTTGCGTGCTCTCCGGACTGACCAGCACGGTTTTTTTGGCCTTCTTTCCCACTGCCACCACATAGAAATCCGCCCAGACGTTAGTGCAAACGAACACCGTTGCCAAAACCAACACAAGACTGCAATACAATGCTCTCGTAATCTTTGTTTGCATGACCCTCTCCTCCTATGCTAGAAAATTTATAGCCAACTCCTCTTCAAACCCTGCCCAATGAGGGTTTAAAGAGATAAGTGTCAGGTTAGGTCAAAGAATTGCGGTTACTTTTTGGAGTGAGAGGAAGAAATGATTCAGAGCGCGTGCATTTAAATAAGTAAAGTTTCAAGTCTGCATGAATCAAACTGATGCATATGGAATTACACCACTTGTACAACATTTTCAAAGCCAGTTCAAGGTCCCCCCCTGAAGCATCCAGCTCTAAACCGCACCCTTTTTTTATCATATCGGCAATCTGCCAACAATTCAACCTGTTGAAAAAATATTTCATAACTTTGTCATGATGGTCTGGGCGTAGATACTCTCATCCACCGCCGGGCTCCCGATAGTAAAATGAGCTTGAACGACAGCCCAGGCTCAGGCAATACCGAGCCATGAAACCGTGATGGGAGGCCACAGAAACCGCATCCAAATGATCCTGTCGCTTTGTTTGCCTCGGTCTAGCCCCACTTTTTCTTTTTTGTGCTCTTCGGAAGCTCTTGCCTGTACGAAGACATTGAAGAGCATAATTTCGCCGTTCCCATGCCGGAGCGTGGAAACGAGCAGGAAATGTTGGTTGCGCAACTGGAAAAATTGACAGGCACGAAGCTTGCTCATAAAATTACACTTAATCGATTTCTTGTCTGCAGTTGGATGCTCCAATTCTTTTTGCCAGTGTTGACTGCGTTCATCCTAAACGGCCTGGTGGGCAAAGTCCACCCTAGCCACAAGCTGTGATTGGCTAAGTTAGGAGGGGCCTATGAAAAGAGAAATTTTAGTGATTCTTTTGACGCTTGTCGTTCTTCATACCACTGGCAGTTCCGCCACAGACGATTTGACCGGGCAAAAAACCAGCGACAGCGACGTTGCGGCATCAACTCGACTGCAGCCGACGGATTTCACTTACCGGGGGGCTTTCCGACTGCCGGACGATTTCAACTGGGGGGCTCAGGGGCTTTCCTACTACCCGCTGGGAGACGCGGGAAAAGGGTCCCTTCTGGTTACCGGCAATGACCAGGTGCCGGTGGAATTTTCCGAGGTTTCCATTCCCTCCCCGATAATTTCAGCAAACTGGCTGTCACTTCCCATTGCAACCAGGCTGCGGCCGTTTGTGGAATTTGACGGCGACCTGATTGAGAACCAGTTCGATCCCTGGGACACCATATGGGCCGGCGGCATAGAATACGTGCCCCGCCGCGGAACACAAACAAGTGACAAGATTTACGGGAGCCTGGATCACTGGTATTGGGTTTCGGACCCTTCCTTTCCGGTGGTGTGGTTCTCCGAAATGGACGGCTCGAATCCCCGCGGCCTGTTTCATGTGGGTCCCTGGGTGCAGCCCTACCACGGCAATAAGCAGGGAGATTATCTTTTTGCCGTTCCTCAGTGGTACGCGGACCGCTATCTCGGTGGAAGGACGCTGGTTACGGGAAAATGCCGCGGAACAGAATATGGGTCGATGGGGCCCGCATTGTTTGCATTCCGGCCCTGGGCGACCGAGAGCCCCAGCGGCGACCTGGATGCCGTGTCCATGCTCTGGTACCGCTTTCAACCTCTTTGCGCCGCCCCCAATGTTACCGACAAAACCAAATGCGACTATCCGGATTTCACCATGTGCGACGACTGGCGGGGCGCCAGTTTTGTCGAAGCGGGCAGCAAGCAGACCATTTTAATGCTCGGGTCCAAGGGGCTGGGTGCAAACGATTACGGGGAACCAGCCTCACCCGATGTGTGCAACCCTTACCGTGGTTACCACTGCGACCCCATGGAGCGGCAGGTGATCTTCTACGATGTGGATGAGCTGGGTCAGGTGGCCCGGGGCGCCCGGAACGCCTGGAGTGTGGTTCCTTACACCATCTGGAGGCCGACTGAATTTTACCTGCATGACGCGCAGGGGCACACCTGCGGGGATGTGGGGGGCATGGCCTTCGATTCAGCAACGCAGCGAGTGTTCATGATCGAAAGAGGGCTCGGCAGCCTCGACGATAATTCCGCCGTGGTTCACGTCTGGACGGTCGCGGGAGGGACTCCGATTCCCGCGCAAAAAAGTCATCTTGAATTCTTGCCGTTATTGCTTCTTATTGCCGGCTTTGACCCATTCCTCAAGAGTGGGCGGTGTCGTTACGAAGTCCGAAAATGGCTTCCATTCGCATTGGGCCGTCAACTCAAGCCCGTCCTGAATCACCGAAACTCGTCTGTCCGCGGAGACCACCACGACAATGACGTTTTGGTGTTGAGCGGTGAACCTTAAAGCGGAATTGAATCTGGCCCCTTTCGACCGATCTTCGTGGGGAGCGCAGCGTCCGTCCAGCAGACCCGCAAAAGCGTGCAGATGCAGGTCCGGCCTGATGTGAATAGCCCCGTCAATATTGCCCAAAGATTTTGCCAGTTGGAACAGCTTTTCGTCTCGAAGATCCAGCGGATGATCCACCACCTGCCCTGCAATTTGCACGGGCTCCTCATTGAGATCCAGAACAATGGTGCACCCGTGCTTGAACGTTTCGGTGTTACGCGTCATACTTGACACGATGGCGTACAAGGTGCTGCCGACGGACGGATCGAGCGACGAGCGGAGCAGTGCATCGTCAAGATGCACAAGGTTCGGCCGGTGGTTGGACGAATGAAAACTGCCGTCGGAAAAACTGCAAACCGGCTTGCCGGAAAATCTCAGGAAACCGTGATCCCCCAGAAAATCGGCCGTTATTCTGCAATCCGGCAGTACTCCTTTTGCCACCCCGATCACACTCTTGCCGTCCGAAACCAGCATTCGTTCTGAATCCTCAACGGCTGTCAGCAACTTTCTGGCGTGTTTATAGTTTCCTAGGCCGGGCTGCTGCAACTCGGGGAAGCGGGCCAGGAATTGAACCTTGGGGATCTCTCGCGGTTCTATGAAGCCCAGTCGGCCACGCGGCCATGATCCTTCTTCCGGCGTTTTGGAAATCCCGAGGATGGCATCAAGAATGCGATACATCTCCAGCTGACTCTCCCAGCCATACAACTCGTAGAGCTCGTCCCGGATGAAGTCCCGGATGGCGTGTGTCTTATACTCGCGGATCACATATCTGGAACTGCCCAGATAGATTGAATCTGCATTTGCGAAGTCGTGCGTGAGGAGGGTTACTGCTTGCTCGAGCCATTTCTCGGTCGGACCCGTGGAGCACATATCGGGATGGTGTTCGGTGAACCACATCTGATGGAAAATCGTCGCAGTTCTGGCTCCATATGAGATGAGCCCGGGCAGGCGCAAGTCTTCCTCCGGATAAACGCTCCACAAGCCTTCAAAATCCTCAGGACCGGCAGTATCTTCGCGCCGTTCTTTGGATGTGAGATAGATCTTGTAGAGCTCGGATTCATGACTTCGCAGCAATGCTTGCGGATCATATACGCGCATGGCGTCGTCGGGCTTTTCCGCGTAAATCAACGCGGCACGACTATGGCCGGAAAAGGAAGAAAGACCTTCAAACAATCCGTATACCAATCGGAAAATACACAGATTCTTTAATGTGTTATTGAACATGATCGCCTCGGACTTCAGTTCGAATTGCCATGGAAAACCTCCCGCCGCCTAAGCACCCCTTTTGCAGCCAATCGCCCTGGCCGGATCGCACCCGCAAGCCAGCTGTCAAAGCGATCCGGCCCTTCTCTGCCATTTTGACAAGCGGGCGTCCGCAAATCAATAATAGCAATTATTCTGCCACTTCGAGAATGGATTTCCACGGAAAAACTTCATTTTCTTGACCGTCATATCCTCGCAGGCGGAGAGCGGGATTGCTGCAGAAACTGGAGAGAGCCCTACAAATGCGATCATTCACGCCTGGAACAGCGTCCGGAACGTCTTAAGGGACGGCACACGGCCACAGCTGCGGCCGGGGCGCCTATCAAGGCATCGCGTTTCGCTGCGGGGCGCTGCCGGAAAAGGATCGATGCAGTGCGGTACAGATCCCGGGCTCTGATGAGAGAGGGCTCCCACACTAATCTTCATCGACACCTCAGTGTTTGCTGTGATGCTTTTGGGGGAACCCGAAGCGGAGCCATTTGCTCTGGCAATCGCGCGCTACCCGGGAAGACTCGTTTGTGCCTTTACAGCGCTGGGGACTGTGATTGTCATAGGAATAGAGAGAAAATAGAAAACATAGATTTGTCCTGCAGCGGCACGCGTTTTTCCGGCATCCGGCGTCCGGAATCTGGCATCGATGAAATACCGGCAGAAACTTTCGCCATTGCGCACTAATCGCCCAGCAGCAGATACCGGATTGCCGGCAAGGCTTTCGACCCGAGCACGGGAGTATACTGGATGCCGGTGGCATTGCCCAGGTTCCACTGCCCGTTCCTCAAGCTCAGGTGGTGCCTGGAGCCGTCGCCGTTCGAGATGCCGATGGTTTTGTCCCGGTGCACGATCCTGCTTGTATGGTCGTTGCCGGCCCCGTATAGAAATCTTATGACCCCGGAGGAGCTCAATTTTACGGCAACGTTTACCGGGCGTTTGTCTTGATAAGTGCGGGCTTTCCAGCGGATGGCAACCCATTGCGACTCTTCCGTGATGTAGATGGCATCCCCGTCAGTCTTCAGTACGGTCAGGTCATCCCACACGGGGGCTATGGCCTTTTTGGCTTTGAGATCGTTCACGGTGTTCTGATACGTGGGGTTTGCACGAGCCCCAAGGTAGACGATCCCGTTAGTATCTACAACGACTTTGGTATAGTTTGCTCCATAATAGGGGAAAGTGAAGGGGAGGTTATATTCCCAGCCTGCATCGTCGCCGGACCAGCTCTGCGCCGTGCCTCCCGTCGGGAAGCTCTCTGTTACCTCGGCTTGCGTGTAGCCGCTCAGCCAGGGATCTGCAACCTCCTCATCCAGACCGTACAAAGAGATGCGACGGCCCAGGTCCCACGGGTCCGAGTAATAGCTTGGATGTTCCCCTTGGTTGTCGCCATCGGCATCGAGCTCCTCCGATTGCACCGAATCATGGGCCAGAGCATACAGATAGGCTTCCTCCATGCTGACAACGCCGTCCGAGTTGCCGTCGGCCGCCGCCGGGTTGGCCGCCGCGTAAGTGAAGTAGTAGGAGAACTCATCGTAGAGGTAGGTCGGTGCCATGGCGTATGAAAGCTCCCAAAAGCGCGCCGCGGAAATGAGCACTCGATTGGGCGCCTGCAGATTGTCGATGATCCCGCCGGAAAAGCATTGCTCGAAAATACCTACCGTGGCCCTGGTCGTCACTTTGTTCACCTCTGCGGCAAATTCGGCGTCGGTGATGGTTTCGCCCCAAAGGTAGAGGATGACCGTCGGGTTGGCGTAAGGAGCAACGTCGGTGGAACCGCCGTGGTCCGTGGTAAAGATATAGAGGATGTCACCGGGGCCAAGCCGGCCCCGCAAGGTGTCGAAGACCGTCGTTAAGTTGGCTTTGGTGGCGCTGTAGCGAGTGTCGGCATATCCGTCTCCGTCCAGATCGGTCGGAGAATTGGTGCCGTCCGAGCGGTCCACCGCCGGATCCGTGCCATCGCTGATGAGCACATAGATGTGGTCTTTTTGGAGCCCGTGGGCGATCAAAGTCCTGTAGAAAAAAGAGCAGTCGTTCCAGTAGCGGAGATAGTTACTCGATTGGTTATATCCCCCGGAAATGATCACTGCCCATCGATTGGCCGGCGGCGTACCGGACTCTGACGGCAGGATGCTCACCTTGGGAGCGGTTTCGGTTGAATTCAGGAAGCTGTTCGGCTGGTCGACGGCACTCTCCTCAGCCGGCATCGAGGGAAGCGGGGTCAGTTCTTGAAAGGGAGCCATATCATTTGGCGGTGTCATGGATTTGGTGACCAAGATTTCTCCCGATTCCGTCACCAGCACAAAGCGGCAACCATGCTCCCAGTTGGCTCGAGGATTATCGTCGACGAAAAAAAGCCAGCCGGGTCCTTGCCCGAGGATCAATTTCTGTCGCCAGTTTTCAATTGAAACTCGGCCCTCCAATCTGATTGGGATGGCGTATACCCTGCGCTTCCCAACCGTGTGTCCCAGCAGTTCGTTGATCAACCGACTATAGGCGTCCTCCAGAGAGCTCATCGGAGCCGCAGAGGAAGGGAGACCTGCTCTCAGGCCGCCCATCGTGACATAGCCGGAAAGCGCCAGAGGCTTTCCTTTCGTGTCCTTCCAGGTGACATCCCCGCCTATGGAAACCGAAACCAACTGGTTGAGCGGATGCTCAGAAGCCGTATCCTCGATGAAGAAAACCCATGACGGCCCCTCCCCCAGCTCAACCGAACCCGTCGTTGTCTCGACCACAACACGGCCGTTGATGACTTCAGGATGCCCGGAGACCTTTTTGTCCGGCGGTTCACCGCCTAATACGTCAGCGACGATCTTGTCGTAAGCGAATTGCAGCGAATCAATCTGCGCGCAGCAGGTAGAAGTGGTGAACAGCGAAGAGGCGAGCAGGCAAAAAGAGACAGTGCAGATCAGAAGTAGTTCCTTTGCAGTTCCCATGGCTTCTTCTTCCGGCTTTAGGGGTGAAGGATATTATACTCGTTAAGCTTAAAAAGCTGCATTCCCGAACAGCCGAACATTGGCAAATACTGTTCGTGCTTCGATACCTCAGCACGAACGTTGTCTTATTCCCGCTCGCACTGAGGTATCGAAGGGCGAATCAAAAGGAAATATTTCTTCCTTAAAGAGTATAGATTGCGGCTGGATTTAGCGAAATCATATTACTTGCGCACCGGTATGTTAGCAAGGTTATTTTTGAACCTGGATCGCCTCCCAAGGGATGATTCCAACAATTCGCATGTGTGAAAACAGCCCGGATCATTTCAACTCGGGTGAAGGGCCTGACAGCTTTTTGCAGTGCCCCATATTGCTTAAGGGGCTATCCACTTCGCTCAAGTTACCCCAGAGGAAGTTGTACCTCCCCTCGTTCCCACGCTCCTGTGTGGGAGCCCACTTCTTGGGCGCTTCTGCACCCTCTACTGTCTTCAGCGTAGCAAAATCAGCGCAACAGACAGTCGAGCGTTTCATCCTTCCACCTGTGATTTGACCGAATCGGCTACCTTTTTGAACAACATTTTCCGTGGTTACACGGAATTTATAGACTCGACGGATACGCCTTGTCTCATTTACGACCCGGACGGAATTTCAACCGGATACATGAACTACAACCTGATCCGCAACGCCAAGGGCAGCGAGTGTCCTCGAGGCGCCAACGACTTGTGCGCCGATCCCTTATTGGTCAGCGATAGTCTGGGCAGTCTTGATGGCCATCTTCAACCCGCCAGTCCGGCCGTCGACAGCGGCCTGGGAGTGGCCGGGCTGATCCCCAACCACGACCTGGAAAACCGTGTGCGGCCGTGGGGTGCGCAGGTGGATCGCGGCGCCTTCGAATACGGGAGCATCCAACCTGTTAAACCAGGCAAGCCCCTGACCGGGCTCTATCCACTCCTTTGGGATTGAGAGTCGGTTGCAATTGCAGCGAGAAGAGTCGTTCATTTGAGGCGATCTCCGATCACGACGAGGTCGCCTTTGACTTTATATCGCTTGAACTTCATGCCGAGCTTCAGGGCTGAAACTTCAGTGCTTGCGTTTTTGTAATCCTTCTACCATAATACAAGCGACTTGAATCGGCTGCCGACTCCAGTGAAATGTCCACCATTGCTGCCTGTTGATCTGTGGCGCTGTTCGGGCGGCGACTTCCTCAATGCCTCTTCGAGCTCTGCCGGTTTATTTTTCTGTGCACCATTCCTGATCGGAAAGTCTAAAACACTTGGCATGATTACAATCTGCTCCCTTGCTATCCCCGGCGAATGCGAAAGATCCAGGGATGCCTCTCTCCGCTCGAAATGACGGAGAGTGCGAACTATTGCTGTACAGAGTGCAATATAGGCTATCGAGTTTGAAGTGCAGCGATACAGCATGGCGGTGAGCTGAACCCTGAGGAGGTGACAATGAGATCGGCACAGGCAAAGGCCATGCTTTCGTTCTACATTTTTGCTGTCCTGGCGGTTTTTGCCGGCGGTATTGTCAGGGCAGATGACGGCTTTTACGTGATCGCCGTCGGGCAAAGGGCCAAGCGCACCATTTTAGTCAGCCCGCAGAATACGCCGCAAGCAAGCGGAAATGCTCTCCTCAATGCGGTAAATGGCATTGTTGATGCTTCGGAAGCCAATTCCTATCTGGTGATCATTGAGCCCGGGGTGTACCACTTGGGCGGTAACAGTCTGCAGATGAAGCCCTTTGTCGATATCCAGGGCTCGGGAGAGAACGCAACCAGGATCGTCGGCACTATAGACAGCCGCACTTCCGGCGTACTGAGAGGCTCAGACGACTCCGAGCTCCGCTTTATTACGGTGGAAAACGAGGGTGGGGGCCCCTACGCCATTGCGATTTACAATGATGGCTCGTCACCCAAAATAACCAACGTGACCGCCATAGTCTCGGGTGCATCCACCCACTACGCCGTGTTCAATTTACTCGGCTCTCCCTCGATAACGAATACGACCATCATCGCCAGGGGCGGGCAATACAACTACGGTCTTTTCGATGATACCTCTTCTTCCAATGTGACCCATCTCACGGTCAGCGCATCGGCCGGGACGGGTAATAATGTTGCTGTGCGCCTTATTCGCAGCGATTCGACAATTACCGATTCGCAGATCTCCGTCACCGGAGGCGGATCAAGCGAAAACATTGGAGTCGATATCTATCAGAAGACGCCAAGCCTGACAAACTGCAGCATTTCTGTTTTGAGCAGCGGAGGAGGCACTCACTTCGGCGTCCAAAACACCTACGGCAACGGCGCGCGGATAGAGCATTGCCGGATCGATTCGGTGGGCTACGGTATCTTTTGCGATTCGATCAGTGGAGTGCCGGACACGACTACGGTGCTCCACTCGGACATCAAGGGAGGGTACCGAGCTATTGGGATTAAATATTCGACAGTTTTGGCGGGTGCATGTCGCCTGGAGGGCGGAACCTACAACTCCGGCGGGACCATGTCGTGCACTGGCTGTTTTGACCAAAACATGGGTCCGGTCAACTGCCCTTGATCATAAACGTTCTATACCGGATAAGGATGATAAGTTGCATTTTGTTTGCGATGTGTTGCCGATGGGTTTCGCTCCGCTCTACCCATCCTACGCCGTCCCCTGCTGCCTTTGTTGATGGGGAGGTAGGATGGGCGAAGTCACGCACTTCGCGTGACGAAGCCCCATCAGAATTTGCGCCCCAATAATGAAAATACTAATCCTTAAAGGGTATAAAAGGAGATCAATGTGATGCTCACAGAGTTGTGCAGGGTTCCTTAAACTCATAAATCGCTCGATGCATGAAGGAGGAAGGGAAAAATGAGAAGATCATCCGCACTGAAAACCTTGGGGGTATCCCTCTTGTTCAGCAGGATCTCCTTAGCACTGGGGCTGCCTATTGCTGCCGGCTTGCTGACGGTTTTGATCAACCTGAGCTCGCCCCAAATAGGATATGCCTATGGAATATCGGTCACCATATTGTCGAACCCTACTCAAGAAGAAAGCTATTACGGTTCCGAGTGCAGGGCTGTGAGTGTCAGTGAGGGGACATCGAGCGCCAGAGCGGCCCCTTTCAACTTGCTTGCTCGATCCTCATCAGCTGGCGGCCCGGGTAACGCTTTTGCTTATTTTTATGAAATGGTGATAACTGTCCAGGATCGACAAAAATTTCTGGATTTAATTCCTGCAGGCCAAAACTATCTGGACCTTCTGCTCAATGTGAACTTGGCAATAACAGTCAATACTCCATTGTATAAACTACCTTTTGGCGTTTGGGCCGTTTCAAATGTAGATGCCCGTTTGGGGCTTTCCGGCGGTCCGGAAGCATGTTTCGTGGAGACTCTAGGAGGTCACATCTCGCATCAGATCGATTGGGTAGATGTAATAACACAGTATACGGGCTTTTTCTCCGGTATTCCTGTTGGCGGTGCCAATCAAGTGGTGAGCCTGCCTGTGAGGATTTGCAGACCAGCTGCGGTCGATGTACTTCCCAGTCTAACAATCTACAATGGGGACGTTAGTGCTCAAAATGACTCTGTCGATTCCTACGCCCAAAGCAGCATAAAGTTGTGGTTGCTGTTGAACGATAACCTGCTCACCTTGCCGAACGGCACTTCACTGGCATCCCTGGGCATTCGCTACACGGTGCAGCCTGCCTGTCCGGCCGGCAGCTTAACTGCACCCGGCAACTTGCTGCTGCTCGATTAAGCAGTGCAGCACATCTGCGTCCAGACTGCTGTCGCTTGGCTGCTTGAGGGCAATTTGCGAGAAGTGGGAGAGGCGTACCAGGTCTTACGCCTGGTTTTTTTGCAGCCATGCATGCCGAACTCTCGGCTAATATTCCATGGATCGACTGTAATGAATATTCGTCGAATCAAAGGAGGTGCGATGACAAAGGGAATCCGTTTTCTGGCTGGAGTCCTTGTTGTTTTTGCAGGTCTTGCGGCAGCGGGTTTGGCGAAGGCGCCCTCGCTGCAAGGGGCTCTCCCGAGCAAGACAGGCGAAGCCGACGCATCGGTGGCTGCCACCGCATCGGCCGCCGCCGGTCAGATTGCGGGCTGCCCGCTGTTTCCTCCCGACAACATCTGGAATGTCCCGGTCGACCGGCTGCCGCTGCACCCGAATTCGGCCGCCTATGTCACGACAATCGGGCGGACCGGCCATCTCCACGCCGACTTCGGATCGGGAGAATGGGAGGGCGGCCCCATCGGCATTCCCTATGACACGGTGTCGGGCAGCCAGGCCGGAGTTGACGTCACTTTTACCTACGATGATGAGAGCGATCCCGGACCCTATCCCATTCCACCCGACGCGCAAATCGAAGGCGGCCCGCTGAGCACCGGCGACCGGCATGTGTTGGTTGTGGATCGTGACAACTGTATGCTGTATGAGCTGTTCGACGCATACCCTCAACCCGACGGCAGCTGGCATGCCGGCTCGGGGGCTATTTTCAACTTGAATTCTCACGAACTTCGGCCGGCCGGCTGGACTTCGGCCGATGCGGCGGGCCTGCCCATCCTGCCCGGTCTGGTGCGCTATGACGAGGTGGCAGCCGGCGAGATCAATCACGCCATTCGCTTCACCGTACCACAGACGCGCAGAGCGTACGTCTGGCCGGCCCGCCACTATGCATCCTCCTTGACCGGAGCGCAGTATCCGCCCATGGGGCAGCGCTTTCGTTTGCGGGCCGATTTCAACATCTCCGGCTTCTCGCCCCATGTCCGAGTGATCCTTCGGGCCCTCCAGAAATACGGCATGATACTGGCCGACAACGGCTCCTCCTGGTATATCTCCGGATCTCCCGACGAGCGCTGGGATAACGACGTGCTGCACGAATTGCATCAGGTTCCGGGGGCAAATTTCGAGGCGGTTGACGTCTCATCCCTCATGATCCACCAGGATTCGGGTCAGGCAAAGACCGGTGCAACCGGTGATTCCAACCCCCTGGCGGCCGTCTATTTGCTCCTTGATTAGCTAGATTTTTCAAATATCAACCGGGTATTCCAGCTCCTGGAAGGTTGTTTGTTCATGGTCGGGTTTTTAAAAAAACCGAAGGCATTATGATTCGGCGAGATTACAATTGATTGGCTCTGATCGTGTAGCCATTTAATACGCTAACCGGGGCGGGTGGGTTCGGCTGCTACAACTGTCTGCCATGGGGCTTGCTGCAAAATGTCTCAATAATGTTCTCGCAATCCCGGCAATGAAGCCGAGTCTTGATGTCGACTACCCGGATTTCATTCATCCAGCAGCAGAAGAAGGTAAATAGCGGGCATGGCACTTACCGGCGAGCGGTAGACGATCACATTGCCGGTGACAGTGTCCGTTTCCCCCTGGCCGTCAGTGACCTCCATCTGCACGTAAAAGACAGTTATATATTGCCACGGCAGCAGGGTGAAGCGGTGCGTGATCGTTTTCGTGGCGCTCCATGTGGTGTCGTAGGTATCGTCGTGATTCCAGTCCCAGCGCACCTGAAGGTTCGAGGTCGAGTGGGTGGTGTCGGTGGAGCAGGAAGCGTCAAACGTGAAATCGGTACGGCTGTCGCCTTGCTCCGGAAGCACACGGAAGCAGGCCCTGGGCTTGGTGTTTCCGACTATACGTGCGTTCACACCGCCGCCCGCCCAGCTCACCAGAAAGTTAATGGGTCCGCCTGCCACGGCCGGCCGGCCCGAGTAATAAGCGATCTGGAAAGCGTCGTACATCGTCCCGCTGGGAAACAGCTCGCGCCCCCACAGGTCGTACGAGCGCTTGTACACCACCAGGTAGCGTGGATCTTCCAGCAATAATCCAGTCATACCGCTGGCTACGTCAACAAGGGTTCCATCATCCCAAGAGCTCCAATGCACAATTTGGTTGACAGAGCCAAGCGTTCCGTCACCGGCAATGAATCGTGCATACACGCCTTCCGGGTAGGGACTCGGAAGCGAAGTTTGGATCGAATCCCATACCACCAGGTATTGATCCTCTATGGGGCAGGCCGCTACCGCAGGAAATGCTTCTTCGTCCGACCAGCCGGCGACGACGGATTCGGTCAGCACAGAACCCGCACCGGTCACCCGGACGCCATAAACGTTGTCATTAACCCTGGGGTAGTCGTGAGTGGACACAAGATATTCGTTGCGTACCGGATTGTATGCGACATCAGGCCAACTGCGATTATCAGGAGGATGGTTGGCGACAAAAAACGTGCTGCCGGCAAACCCGCTTCCGCTGGCATAGACGCGGCGCCCGACGGTGGGAAAGTAGGTAGAAGGACTCGGATACTTTGTGACCCACACCACCAGGAATTCGTCTTGAACCGTGGAATAAGCGACCGAATACTCACCATAGCAATGGACGGTGGTCTCGATGATGAACTCGTTGAGGGCGGAATCCGGACCGTTGCCGGGAATGAATCGTCCGTACATGTGACCCCCGGCACCTCCCCGGTTCCACACCACAAGGTAGCGGTTGCGGGAAATATCGTAGGCTACGCGAGGCATCCCGTCCGACTGGTACGGGCTCGTGATTTCAAACGGGTCACCCGCCACCTCGCCGCGGCTGCTGACAAACCGGCCACGCAGGCCTTGACCGCTATCTGCTTGCCAGACCACCAGATACTGGTCGAAGATGGTATTGTAGGCCACGTCCGGATACTCTCCGAAAGTGCCCTCCTCAGTGAGGGTGATCCGAGGGCTCATCAAAGGATCCGACCAGACCGGGGGCAGGGCGAGCCCACAAATGATCATCAGTGTCAATACAGTTATTATTATGGATTTTTTCCGGCTCATGGTCCCCTCCAGTTTGGCAGGTGCTACGATGCATCGTTTTCCGTTGCCGCAGATTCGGTCCTTGATTAAATCAAAACAGCAAAGCCTCCAAGAAATCAAGACGGCTTGGAGGCTTCATCCGGGAATTTTGGCTAAAATTCTTTGCATCGTCGAGATCCTCAATGAAGATGGAAACCCGTATAAATACATTAAAACAATTACCTGCCGGCCGGGCAACCTCACAACAAAATTAAAAAGAAGTTTGTATTGAACCTGCGTTACAAGTATTGTGTTACATTGGTTTTATTTTGGATACTTGACGTATCCCCTTCTTCTCGCGACATAGCTTCGAATGAGCCATAACCGATAGAAAAGGAGGGACAACCTTATGCGCTTCCTATTTACGGTTACCAGCAGCCTTCTGTTCGATTCTCATATGGATGAACTTGCGCAGACGGACCGAGCAAAAAGAAGAGCCTCGGCCTTAATGTTGATCTGGTGTTCGTTTTTTGTTGGCTTCACAGTGAGCATACTTGCTGGAGCATCCGCATCTCTGGCGGGCGTTCCACCTAGGTCGATATTGCATAAGGATGTACAGGTGGGTACGGATTCCAACAATCAAGAAACAAATCCCACCATGGCCTTCGCTCAGAACGGCAATTTGTATCTGGTATTTGAAGCCGTCACATCATACAGTAATTCCTACCTTTTGCTCTATCGTTCCAACAACAATGGCCGAACCTGGGACTACCTCACGGCCCTCAGCGACACAACCGCCGACCTGCGGGAGCCTTCTCTAGCGCTGGCAGGCACCACGCTGCTGCTGGCTTACATATCGGACGATGGGACCACTGCTGTCCCTGTAGTGGCTACGGCCGATCTTTCTGCAACGCCGGTTACCTTCACGACTCATTCTGTGCCGGTAAACTCCAATTACGAAGGACATTCGAAGCCGGCACTTGTAACCGACGAAGCCTTTGAAGGCCCTGATTGGAACGCCTACTTAGTCTGTGAGGCTTCCCGGGGTTCCGGCAACTCTGACATTCTCTATTGGCGATCTCAAGATCAAGGTGGGACATGGAGAGACAGAAACGGCAACATTGCTCCAGAAATCCTTTTCGGGCTCGACGCCGCAACAATCTGGCGTGACCCTGACCTAGTCTATGGGGGCGCCCTTTTTGTGGTCTGCGTCAATGAAAAGGCCACAGCACAAGAGATCTGGGCAGCTGATTTGGGTGCACACGGTGTATTCAACCCTTCGAAGCAGCGTGTGGCCATCCTGGGTGCTTCTCACAGCTTCGGGATTCCGAGCCATGCGGTGGCCCCCGATATCGAAGCTTCCCGTTATCAGCTCATGATTGTCTGTACCGTTGAATCCGGGGGAAACGATAACATCGCCTACTCTCGACTTTCCTGGGGCGTCTGGACGGAATTGCAGCAGTTGCAGGGACAGAGCTCGGAGCACGAGTTTGCTCCGGCTTTGAGCTCTAATGGCGGTTGCTTCCACGTGAGCTACACTGATCAACACCATCAAGTATCCTATACGCAGCTTCCTCCAACCCAATACGAAACCTGGCAGACCGAACCGGCCAAGGTAAACGACGTTCCCTACGCAAGCGGCGTGCACACGAAAAAGGCCATTACTTCCAACCGGCAGACCGACAGGGCCACCATTGCATGGGCGGACTATCGGGATGGCGCACCCGATTACGACATCTTCTCGGACTATATAACCTGGCCTGCGCCTGTTCCGGTTCTCATGCTCCTTCTCGGCGATTAGATGCTGATTTGTAGGGGTTCGATCATGGCAAGTTGCGTTGAACTTTGGGGAAAGCGGGGTATTGTCTTCACGGAAATCTAGACAAGCGCTTGACCTTCGAGCCCAGCTTCCTGCAGGACTTGAGGAATCCGAACTGTTTGCTTTAATAGACCGGCTCAGCGCGGATTAGTGGGATATGCTCCTTGACTCAGCCGCCTGGTTGGTTCAAGTCTCCGACTTGAACCCGCCCGACCTTCAAGCAGCTCAGTTGCTATAAAGCTTGCGAGCAGGCTGTTTCTCCCTGTCGGATGCAACGCTCACGGCGGAGTTGTGCAAATGTCAAAATGGCTCAAGTCGGAGACTTGAACCAACCTGAATCCCGCTAATCCGTGAACAGCCAAAAGAATCAGTCAATCCCTTTCTCATGACTGCTCACTGTTGATTCATAGGCCGGACGATCTGAAATCTGCAAACACCTCGATGGTGGAATCGCAAAAGCGACGGCTGGATTTTTAACAGGGGCATTGACTGTGGCGCTCTAGAACGTACAGTTTTCATTCAGCGGAGTCTACAATGCGTGAGCTCGTGACTTGGACAACACTATCCAGATATGTGGACAGCAATTATGACAAATGGGAACAGTTTGCGAATGGGAATCAGTTTGGGCTGGTGATAGTGAACCAGCAAGACGAGGCGGTCTTGATCAATTCAGCGGCCCGCGAATTGCTCGGTGTGAATCAACATGTTTGCATACCCTGTAAATTGTCCGGCCTAACGCCTGTTCATCTGCCCGAGATGTTCTCTAAAGAAGTCTTTGGCGAGCGCGAATATATCCACCATAACAGGGTTCTTAAGATTCGTCGCTTTTCGTTTGAAAACAAGGGGGTTGAGTGCTCCGTTTATCTTTTCCAGGACCAAACGCAGTGGCAGCAATTCATGCAGGAAATAAAGAGTTACCGCGACTTCAGTCTTGACCTCAAGACCATCTTCGACGCTGCATTCGATGTCCTTTACGTGAGCGACGGCGATGGCAATACTCTTCGAGTGAGCTCCGCATGCGAACGACTTTGGGGACTGAAGGAAGAAGAGCTGGTGGGCAAAAACGTCCGAGAATTGGAAAGAGAAGGCGTATTCAATCCCTCTATCACTCGACTGGTCTTGGAACAGAAGAAACAGGTGAGCTCATTTCAGACTACCAAGAACGGCAGGCGGCTGTATGTCGTGGGGACTCCGATCTTCGATGAAGAAGGCAACATCATTCGCGTGGTCAATGCTTCGCGTGATGTGACTGAACTGGATATGCTGCAACAAGAGATCGAAAATGTGAAGACTCTGGCCCAGCGATATCAACAGGAGCTTATGGAGTTGCGCAGCAAAGAGTATCAGAGTGAAAATATCATCTTCCGCAGCAACAGCATGAAACAGCTCATGTCTTTTGTTTACAAAATCGCATCCGTCGATTCCACGGTGATTGTCAGTGGGGCGTCAGGGGTGGGCAAAGAAGTGATTGCTCGTGAAATCCATAAACTGAGCGAGCGCCACAGCAAGCCGTTTATAAAAATCAACTGCGGGGCGATCCCGGAGGCTCTCTTGGAGTCGGAATTGTTCGGCTACGACAAAGGGGCCTTTACCGGTGCGAAATACAGCGGTAAGCCGGGATTGATTGAATTGGCCGACACAGGAACGCTGTTTCTGGATGAAATTGCGGAGCTGCCGCTCGCTCTTCAAGTAAAACTGCTGCAGGTCATTCAGGAAAAAGAGTTCATGCGGATTGGCGGCACCAATCCGATCAGGGTCGACATTCGCATCATCGCGGCCACCAACCAAAATCTCTTGAAGCTGGTAGAGGAAGGTAAGTTTCGCGAAGACATGTACTACCGCCTCAATGTCGTCAATTTGGCGATTCCGCCGCTTCGTGAAAGAGCCGACGACATCATACCCTTAGCCCAGCATTTTCTGCAGAAGCTCAACAAGAAATACTTCCAATCCAAGCAGTTTTTGCCGGAAGCGCTGGATGCATTCTTGACTTATCAATGGCCGGGAAATGTGCGCGAACTGGAAAATACCGTAGAACGTCTCGTAGTCACAGTAGAGCCACGCATGATCAGTCTGGAGCATTTGCCCGAGAACATGAAGGCTCGGCAAGGGCTCGGCCCTAAACCCAGATTCGACTGCAATGAAATCATACCTCTGAAAGAAGCGCTGGCGATTGTCGAGCGAAATCTTTTACAGCTGGCAATGGGGCGCTATCACACCACCAGTGCTGCGGCCAAAGCTCTGGGTGTCAGTCAATCCACCATCAGCCGCAAACTGCAGAACATGGCAGGCAAATGAACGCCGGCCGCTGATTTATGCACTTTCGCATAAGCTTTTATGCACTTTTGCATAAAGGAGCCGTCTGCACCACGTGCAAGTTTTCCCCACAAAACTGTTGCGTCGGCCTCATCGATTATTCATTTAAGTATTATCGAGTCGCATCGCGACAGCGGATGGAAATTTATGGTACTCCACTCAGCAAACGGCTTGCTGCCGACAAGCAGTTCCGCGATGCCGGCTAACTATGCAGCTTTTCTCTCGAATCATCGGCCGGCAGCAACCTCTTGAAATGCATAATGCCGAGCTGCCGGACGGTTTATCGGACATTGGTATGTATCTTGCCAAGTCCATACCGGCACCAACGGATTTTCCCGCCGGGCATTGCCGAGGCTCGATAGGGAGCTCGGTTGGAGGCAGCCGCTTTGTATCAGTTCGACAACAGTTGGCGTGGGCGAAGCAGAAAGGTTTAAGGGCTCAAAGGGCAAGTTCTGAAACCGCATCAATGCAAGGGAGGGTACCATGATGAGAAAAAGTATTATCTCAACACACACGGTTTTCACCACTTTTTTAACAGTTGTGTTTCTTCTCGGAACGATCGCGACCACGGTATTTTCTGCCGAGCCTGTCAAAATCGGGGCATCCATGTCGTTGACAGGCAAGTACGCACGAACGGGAGTTTACACGAAGGACGGCTATGAGCTATGGGCTCAGCAAATCAACGAGCAAGGAGGATTGCTTGGACGGCAAGTCGAATTTGTAATCTATGACGATCAAAGCGACCCCAAGACGGCCGCCAAGCTCTATGAGAAGCTGATTACCAGCGATAAGGTCGATTTGCTCATGGGACCTTACTCCAGCGGCGTGACGTTTGCCGCATCCACCATCACCGAAAAGTACAAAATTCCTATGATTACAGCCGGAGCCACTTCAGAAGAAATCTGGCAGCGTGGTTACAAATACGTTTTTGGCACCGGGCCTCACAATGAACAGTATTACATCGGCGCTTTTGAACTTGCCAAACAAATGGATTTTAAATCCATCGCCATCATCAATGCCGACGATCTCTTCCCCCTGTCACTGGCCAAGGCCGTGGAAAAACTTTCTAAGGAAAACGGTGTCGAGGTGGTCATGCAGGAGGATTTCCCCAAGGGTAATCAAGACTTCACGGCTCTCATCACCAAGATCAAGGCCAGCAATCCGGATATTTTGTTCGGAGGAACCTACTTGCCGGATTCTGTATTGCTCATGCGACAGATGAAGGAGCAGAATTTCTGTCCCAAGATGATCGTTCTCTCAGTCGGTCCCAGCCTGCCCGACTTTCAGCAAGCGCTCGACGCGGATGCATCCTATGTCATGGTGGAGAGTTTCTGGGAGCCGGCCATCGATACTCCAGGCAACAAAGAATTCACCGAGGCCTACACGAAAAAGTTCGGTTATGAGCCTGAATATCATGGAGCCTGGGCCTACTCCGGCTGTCAAGTTCTGGAGGCTGCGGTAAAAGAGGCGGGCGGTCTGGAGCCTGAGAAGGTCCGTGAAGCCTTGACCAAAGTAAATCCAACGACACTGCTGCCCGGAGAATACAAAGTGGACGGCAGCGGCATGCAAACCGGGCAGATATCCATGATTGCCCAATGGCTTGACGGTAAAAGGGAAATTGTCTGGCCCGAAAAATACGCCACCAAGAAAGTCGTTTTGCCGGTGCCCGCCTGGGACGCTAGAAAGTAAATCCGTCAATATTCCCGGCTTCGATCATCGTTTCGGCTAAATCATGACCGTTCGTGCTGAGGTATCGAAGCACGAACGAGACGGTTGGCCCTCCTTCGGTACCTCAGGACAGGCTTCGATACCGCAGGGCGAACGGAGTTTTGGATGCAGATGGCCGAAACGATGATCATGGCCATATTTCCCCTCACCAGGGCGGGCGCCGAAGGACGATTCATGCCTACGGCGCCCGCGGATAATTCCCACGAGATTTCCGAGGAGTCTTTATGGCCGTCACCCTGTCAATGTTTATTCAGAGTGTAGTGGGCGGAGTTTTCACCGGCTCAGTTTACGCTCTGGTTGCTCTCGGACTGACCATCATGTTCGGTGTTATGCGAGTGCTCAATCTCGCCCACGGTTCATTTGTGATGTTGGGTGCCTACCTGGTCTTTTGGGCCTATACGCTTTTTCATATAAATCCGCTAGCGGCGATCGTGCTGGTCTCTATGCCGATTTTGTTCCTGTTGGGAATGATCATCCAGCGCTATCTGATCAGTCGACTTTTCAATATTCCCCCTGAAGATTTCGAGTTGATGAGCGCCATCTTCTGTTTTGGGCTTTCGAGTCTGATTATCAATTTGGCCATCTATTTTTGGACTGCGGACTTCCGTTCGGTGAGGTACATTACGGATGCACTTACCATAGGCGGAATCAGCTTCTCGAAGATACGAATCATTAGCTTCTTCATCGCGATTCTTATCACGGCTTCAGTAGCTTTGTTTCTCAAGAAAGCCAATTTGGGGATGGCCATCCGTGCCACTTCGCAGAACCGCGATTCAGCAGAGATTTGCGGCATTCCCACACGGAAGCTCTTTCTGTTTGTTTTCGGTCTGGGTTGCGCTTTGGCTGCCGCGGGAGGCTCCTTGTTGGCCATCCAATACACAATCTATCCGCAAATGGGCGATGATTACACCACCAAGAGCTTCTGCATAATCATCCTCGGCGGTATGGGATCATACCTGGGTGCCTTCGCCGGAGGCATAATTCTCGGTCTGGCCGAGGCTCTATCCACTTTGTTTATCGGCGCCAAATTTTCCGAGGCTGTGGCATTTCTCGCTCTGATTTTGATATTGCTCATCAAACCCACGGGATTGTTCGGGGAGAGAAATTGATGACCGCCAGAAATCAGCTCACATTTATTATTGCTCTTTTGACCGTACTATTGGCGTTATTCCCGATTATTGCATCCGGCTATGGTCTTTCCTTGTGCATCACTTTACTCTTGTATGTCACCATGGCTGCAAGTTGGAATCTGCTGTCCGGCTATACCGGCTATGTTTCCTTCGGTCACGTCGGTTTCTTTGGAGCAGGCAGTTACGCAGCGGCGATCATGATCGGTCGATTTGGTGTTAATTGGCTCGCCGCTTCGTTTTTTGGAGCTATGGTGGCAGCGTTTTTGGCGCTGTTGATCGGCTGGCCGGCGCTTCGCTTGCGGGGGCCCTATTTTGCGATTGTGATGCTGGGGTTCGCCGGAGTCCTCAAGAATGCTGTCATTTTATGGAAAGACGTCACCCAGGGAGGAATGGGGATATCCCTGCCCCCGATCCTGGATATCAAGCCAATCTACTATTTCATGCTGGCCTCTGCCCTGTCAATCATCGGCCTGACCCATATCATCACCAGATCGAAGTTCGGTCTGCGACTGATATCCATCAGGGAAGATGAGGACGCTGCTTCGGCAATGGGCATCAATGTCACATTCTACAAAATAGTCACTTTCCTTCTAAGCGCGTTTTTCACAGGATTGGTGGGCGGAGCCTTCGCCTGGTATTCAAGCTATATAGAACCGGGCTCCACCTTCGACATTAAAGTTTCCATCGAGTTGATCATCATGTCGTTGCTGGGTGGCGCAGGAACCGTTCTAGGACCGCTGATCGGTGCAACCATCATCATTTTAGGGGGAGAATATTTCTGGACCCAATTCCCCCTGTTGCATCAGGCTATTTTGGGAATACTCATCATTGTTGTGGTTCTTTTCCTTCCCGAGGGAATCGTCGGATTTTTCAGCAAGGATAAAGGCTCGGAAAAAAGGAATCTCCTGGTATGGATGTTCAAAACGAAGTGATCCTGAGTCTGCAAGGGTTAACCAAGAGCTTTGGCGGTCTTATGGCAGTCAGCGAAGTCTCCCTTGACCTCAAGCGCGGGATCATCCATGGCCTGATCGGCCCCAACGGGTCCGGCAAAACGACTTTGATCAATACCGTCACCGGAATGCACAAGAAATCATCCGGTAAGGTGTTTTTTAACGGAGATGAGGTCAGCGAGCTAAAACCGAGGCTTCTTTCCCGACGCGGGATCTCTCGGACCTTCCAGATCTCCAGGGTATTCGGAAAGCTCAGCATTCTGGAGAATCTTCTGGTGGTGGCTCGAAAAGGCGGGTTGAAGGAAAATAGCGAACGCGCAATGGATCTGTTGCACCAGGTGGGACTTGCAGAAGACCCCGCAAAGACGGCCGACTCCCTCCCCTACGGACAGCGAAAGCTGCTCGAATTCGCCCGCGCAGTGATGACCGAGCCGCGGCTCATTTTCCTGGACGAACCGACAGCCGGAGTCAATCTCAAGTTGGTCGACAAGATGATCGAATTCATCTATGCACTCAATCGCGATGGAATGACTTTCCTGGTGGTGGAGCACAACATGAAAGTAATGATGAGTCTGGCTGAAACGATATTTGCTTTGGAATATGGGGTAAAGATCGCCGAGGGAACGCCCGCTCAAGTGCAAAACGACCCAGAGGTGATCCGGGCTTACCTGGGAGAGGATCAAACCACATGAAAGAGCTGGTTCTTTCCGAAATCCATCTGCATTACGGCTCGGTCCATGCTCTGCATGGGATTTCTCTGGAAGTGGAGCGAGGCTCTATAGTAACCCTCATCGGAGCCAACGGCGCCGGCAAGACTTCAACGGTAAACGCCATTGTAGGACTGCGCCAGGTGAGCTCGGGTCAAATCGCGTATCGCGGCAAAGACATAACCAGAAGTCCGGCTCACGAAGTCAACCGCATGGGCATTTCTCTGGTCCCCGAAGGGCGCCAGTTGTTTCCTCTGTTGACCGTAGAAGAAAATCTGCTGATGGGAGCTTACAGTAGCAAAGACCGGCACCAGGTGAAACAGGATTTGAAAAAAATGTATGAATTATTTCCCGTGTTGGGGCAGAGACGGACTCAGCTGGCCCAGTCCATGTCCGGCGGTGAACAACAGATGCTGGCCATAGGGCGGGCATTAATGTCTCGTCCTGATTTTCTTATTTTGGATGAACCTTCTTTGGGTCTTGCACCCATGATCGTGCGTGAAATTTTTCGAATCATCGAACAGATTCGCGAAGATGGAGCCACTATTCTACTGGTTGAGCAAAACGCCAACCTGGCCCTTGCAACGGCAGAATATGGCTATGTACTGGAGATGGGCTCGATCGTGATGCATCAGGCAGCTCGCAATTTGAAATCCGATCCGGCCATCAAAGAGGCCTACCTGGGAACCTGACCTCTGAACGGTTTTCGTTTTGTTTTGAAAGCTCGTGCACTGGTGAGACCTTTCACCCTCTCAAACAGCCGCATTATCTGGAATGGAGCGTCTCATGTCTCAAAGCTCTGGAAAAGAATTACACATAGAAATCCCTTTGTACGCACTGCCAAAGGATACAGATTTGCAGACCTTCACACCCTTGGTCCAAGAGGTAGCAGCAAGTCTCGAAGAAATGGGAGTTTTCGATCAACGCGAATTTGAGCCGGCGCATGTTTTTGTCATCGCTAAAGGAACCAATCCATGAATAAGATGTCTGTTATTGGGCTCTCTGCTTGCGAGATTGGCCGGATGGTCCGCTCCAAAGAGCTTTCACCGGTTGAAATAGTCGGTAATTTGCTGGAGCGCATCCACCAACTGGATACAAAAATCAATTCCTTTATCCGGGTGCTTGACGACGTTGCCCTTGCAGATGCCGAAACGGCACAAAAGGAGATCATGGGAGGGCAATGGCGAGGGCCACTGCACGGTGTCCCATTCGCGGTCAAGGACATTTTTGATGTGCAGGGAATTCCGACCGCAGCCGGGAGTAAGGTCTGGAAGGATTTTATAGCAGCGGAAGACTCTGTGGCAGTGCAAAAGCTGAAACAGGCCGGCGCCATTTTGGTTGGAAAACTGAACATGCACGAATTGGCTTTCGGAATAACCAGCAACAACCCTCACTTCGGCCCGACTTTAAACCCCTGGGACCTTTCAGCCTCGTGCGGGGGCTCCAGCAGCGGTTCCGCAGCAGCGTTGGCGGCAGGGTTTATTCCGCTGACATTGGGTACCGACACGGGAGGCTCGATTCGTATCCCCTGCTCGCTCACCGGCGTGGCGGGGTTAAAGCCGACTTACGGGCTGATCAGCCGCAAAGGTGTCCTCCCGCTGGCTTGGTCCATGGACCATGTCGGCCCGATGGCGATCCATGTGGAAGATATTGCAGCGGCCTTGGCTTTGCTCGATGGTCGGGATACAAAGACCCGGCAAAGTACAGTTTTCCAAGATGATAACCAAGAAAGGCATTGGCCGGAACACCTTGATGGGATCACAATCGGATTGCCGACCACTTTTTTCTACGAGGACTTGCGAGAGGACATCAAAGAGAGAGTTCTTGACTCCGTGAAGGCCATGGAATCGCTTGGCGCAAGCATTAAGGAAGTTGATATTCCGGGGATCGTTGAAGCGGACCGAGCGGCATATACTGTTTTGTTTTCCGAGGCGGCTTCCAGCCTTGAAATCCACGCGCGCACGCGCCCTCATGAGCTGGGCGAAGACGTGATGGCCAATGTTCGGCTGGGAATGACCATTCCGGCAACTCGATATATTCATGCGGAGCGCGTTCGCAGCAAACTCTCGCTGGAGTTGCAGGAGGTTTTTTCGCGCATCGACATTTTAGCGGTTCCAGGCACCATGGTGGATGCACAGCCACTTGGTGCAAAACACGCCCAATTGAGCTCGGAAAGAAGCATTGATATGCGCACTGCAATGACCCGCTACACCCGCTATTTCAATCTGGCGGGCAATCCGGTGCTGAATATTCCGTGCGGGCTCTCGAATCGCGGCTTGCCTGTAGGCATGCAGCTCGTCGGAGCGCATTTTACCGAGGCCAAGCTTTTGCGTGTGGGCTATATTTTCCAGAAGGCCTTTCCGTTGAACCCGCTACTGCCCGAACTCGAATGAACACCTTTTTGTGGTAGTAAAAGCAGTCAAGCAGTGGAAACTACGTTTTGGCATCGGTGATGAAGAGGAATGGATATCGAAAGCGAATCCCATCAAATGGCTGCGTGGCTTGCGCAAGCAATTAAAGATTTCACCCGCCGGTCGCCGCAGAATTCAATAATGAATCGAGAAAATGACAAGGCTTGGGATGAGCCATTGGTGGGCTTTTCCTCGGGTGACGATCCTCTATACGAGGAATATAAGAGGCATATAGGAGATTTTTACTGGACTCCGCTCGAAATCTTCAAGCTGACTTTTCCCGACCTCAGGGTTGCTGCAGATCGATTGACCGTGGTGAGCTGGATATTGCCTCAGACGGGGCTCACTCGTTCCGAGCAAAGGAAACAAATTCAGCAGCCGGCCGAAAGATGGATCAGGTCTTATATTTACGGAGAAGAATTTAACAGCAGCCTTCGCAGGTATGTCGAAATAACGTTGCATAGAACCGGTTACCGGGCGGTTGCGCCGGTTCTCTCCAAGCTATGGAAAAGAAGCACGTCCGGCAATTATGGCTTCGCGTCGACCTGGTCGGAGCGTCATGCGGCATTCGCTGCGGGTCTTGGAACATTCGGCCTGTGCGACGGATTGATCACGCCGCGAGGCAAGGCCGTACGCTGTGGATCGGTGGTGCTGAATGCTCGAATTCCGGCCAACACGAGACCTTATCACGATCATCACCAGTATTGCCTATTCTTCTCCAAAGGGACCTGCGGCAAATGCATCGATCGATGCCCTGCAGGAGCAATCAGCCCGGCAGGACACGACAAGGTCAGGTGCAAGGACTACACTCGGGGAACCGTATTGCCGTTTATTAAATCGCGATACGGGCTTGTTGCCCATCCTTGCGGACTTTGTCAGACCGGGGTGCCGTGCGAAAATAGAATTCCGCTAACCGACAAGCTGGATTGATCAGTTCTGCAAATGTTTGAGCAGGATTTTCCTGGCCGGGGCTCAAGATTGGGAAGCAGCCAGAATGATCGGATTCGATCCATTCGTAACAGTTAAGTTGGGGGAGCTCACACAGACCTTTGAGAAAAACGGCTCTTCGCGGATTAACGTGATGTGGTCCTCTGCCGATCGCCTGGGTTGGTTCAAGTCTCCGATTTGAACCTGCCCGACCTTCCAACAACTCAGTTGCTATATAGCTTGCGGGCAGGCTGTTTCTCCCTGTCGGATGCAACGGTCACAACGGAGTTGTTCTAATGTTAAAATGGCTCAAGTCGGAGACTTGAACCAACTTTGAGTCCCGCTAATGCGCGATGAGCCAGAAAAATTCAGGGATTCTCGTCCAGAAGAAGAAGCGACCGGGGCGCCACGAGCCCTGCCGAACCAGGCGGAGGAGGCAGCGGACCAGAGCCGGTGATCGCATTGTACCAGATGGTGGCGATGGCATCGTATCCCGTTCCGTTCGGGTGGTTGCCGTCTGCGCTGAGGGTGGCCCAGTTCTCGAAAATGGTCGTGTTGTAGAAATCAACTGTTTGGCCGCCATGGGTTGCCGCATGCGATTTCGCTCTGTTGTTGTACACTGTCACCTGGGTTGACATTCGCGCCGCATATTCGTCGGTGATCCCAGGAAAGGTTGCGTCTCGCAAATCCGGGTCAGTAATAACCGGCCGTCGGGACTGGTCGTCCAGCAGGGCAATATAGAGGGCCGCACCGGTCGCTTTCAATGCGGCGAGAATGGTATTGACATTGTCGGCAGATTGATTGAATTCGGATTCCTCGCAGGCCTCCATTCCCATGCTCGAACACCAGGTTTGATAAATTGTAAAATTATAAAAACCGAACAGGTCGTTGCTGCCGATCCACACCAGAGCAATCTTTTGGTTCGATGCCGGGGCGGCATTCAGGGCGTTTACCGCGGAGGTCAATTGTTTGTTGATCAGATCGCTGGTCGTGTCTCCGGAAATAGCAAAATTCTGTACAACCGATCCGGGGTGTGCCGGCAGGAGTTTGTTCAACAGCCTGGGAGGATAGCCGCCGCCAATACCGTCATCGCCGTCGCCGGCGGTCAGGCTGTCGCCAACGGTAACCAGGGTGATCGGCTGACCGAACGCACCTTGTACACAGAGACAGGACAGCAACAACAAAAAAAGGACATTGTGTAATTTCATTGTGTTTCCTCCCCTGACGAAAGTATTGCCTGCGGTGTATCGTATTTACTCAAAACGCAATCGCCGGCATAAAAGATTATAGGGTTGAGCCTAAACCCGCACAGCCTCATAACCGCCTATTCAAGAAATCAATAAGCATCGTGCCCGTATCCGCCTCGCACACACCACACAGAGTTCTTGACCACCTTGCTGTTTGTGTCTACAAAGCCAAATTCGGTACCCACGAGCCAAGCCTTCGCGGTATCTTGAGCGTAGGTGGTGGAAGACCAGAAGGCTGCGTTCGCCACATTCAGAAAAGGATGGCCGGCGGGAAGTGCTGGCATTGAGGTACTGCCATCAATTAGGCTAGCTAATTCCTCCACTGTCGGCAGCCGCCATCCCTTCCGACCTGCAATCTCTCTTTTGTAGCAGTATTCGTCCGCAGTGGTCTCGGTGGTGGACTTCCAGGGTTTTCTCGCGAGACTCTCGGTATCCGGCGACTTTTCCCAAACAAGGCCGGTCTCCTTGTCCAACACCGCAGCACCATCCAGTACCAGTTGAAATCGTGTGGCGCCAGGAATCTTCTTGTCCCAACTAGTCACTTGCCCTTTCGTCGGGATAACGTAGAAATCGGCCCCGACATAGGAGACAATTATCAGGATACCCAACAGAACCAAAAAAGAAATCACTGATACCTTCTTCATGGTTTTCTCCTTCTTAGGAAATAGAAAACTAATGTTGAGACTTCTCAATAAACCCTGGGACAACAGTCCCCCTAATTGAGAGCTATTGAATTTTGTTTAGATAGCTTCGAGCCTGAAGGAGAAAATTACCAGGAGGTCGTTACTTGCAAGAATGAAATCGGACCCAACTCGCCCTTTAGGCTGCTGGTGATAGCAGTTTTGTGAATGATTGCCAGGGGCAGAGGGAATTGCAGCAGTCACTGTAACTGTAGCATTCTTTAGGCCTCAATCAAAACTGATTGTAGATACATATAGCAAGGTGAGAATACCGAAAGCAAGTCCACGATGCAATAGCTGATGGCTAATAGTGTGTTTAGCGTTGTTACGTCAACAGCAATTCCGATAATGCCGGTAGAAGTTTTTTGCCTCGTTTTCTGACGTTGTGTACAAATTCAAAGAATCCAAGGTAGAGCGGCAGGTTCTCTTGAGAGATTCCGCGATGGGGGTGAAGCCATCAGCGTAATTAGGACCAAACACCTTCAAGCATAAGGGTCGAATCTGCTCTTGACTCATTTATAATCTGAGACGAACTGGATGAGCGCAGTACGAGGGCACCCTCGGCAGGCGCTTGAACTAAATATGAGTCAACATAATGACCCCTTGATTCGGTCTGTGCGACGGATTAATCACGCCGCGAGGCAAGGCCGTACGCTGCGGCTCAGTGGTGCTGGGGCCAGGGTTCCGGCAAGCACGAGACCTTAGATCATCACCAGTATTGCCTATTCTTCTTCCAAGGGAGCTGCGGCGACGGAAAAGACGCATCCGAAAGGTGCTGGAAACCGTTTTTGGCTTGAAAATCTGGGTGGTCTGGGACCCTGCAAGCCGCCTTCCTATCGCTCTGCGTTTCGCAACGATCGAAGTGAGCGATGT
>ENA-OSEO01001268-OSEO01001268.1-sediment-metagenome-genome-assembly--contig:-NODE-1268-length-48458-cov-7.052810_pt1 | contig 48458 bp, 36 predicted proteins | sample MGYA00237883_ERZ534232 | MGnify/ENA metagenome assembly ERZ534232 | reverse complement strand
TTATTGCAGCCCTTGGGCAGAGACCCCCACGGGCGGGCAGAACGCTGTTTGGTTGCGGCCGTCAGGCCGCCTTAGGGTAATGCCAAGGGAATAAACGCATCCTGGAGCAATTTTTACACCTTGGCTTGGCCTCCATAAAGCCGTCCCTGCCGCAAGGCGACAAGGCGACATATTTCATTTGAAGACGCCCGCAGCCTGTGGTAACTTGGTTGATCCAGATTGTTTGAAAAGTTTCATCCTTCATATTTTTTATGACAGACTATATGAAAACTATGCCCCTGCGGTCTTCCCTCTTCGTGATGTCCCTGCTTGCATTCACGGCATCCGTTTTCTGCCTGTTTCCAGGGCGCAGCCACTCGACAGAGATCCTTACCGGGGCAAATTCCAACAATGTGTCCGCATACAAGACATGTGCTCAAGGCCATATCTATGTGACGGCGGTGAAAGCTGAAGACAGGGTCGCCTCCGAAACATGGAAACCCAAGCATATCCCTATAAATCTTCATGCGCGGCGAACGAATTACCAGAAACCTACGGCCCGGGGCGTCTATGCCATATCGGGACTTGACCCTTGCCAACACGCTGTGTGGCTGTATATGGACACGGCCGGCGAGGGAGGCGTGAATCATCATGAGTTTGCCGATCCGGTCGGCTGATGTCTGACGTCTGGCCGATCTGCAGCTGCCCGTTGTCACTGTGAACAGGGGCGAAGTCGCTGAAAATTCGCATGAGGTCCCCCATCAGACAAGCTCTTTTATAGGCCTGAAACAGGCCCTCCTTTACAGCAACGGCGGCGGAACCCTCAAGACGCTGAAAGGAAAGCATGTCCTGCATGTATGGGGAACGCCCGAAGAAAAGGCCTGTGCCACCGGCTTTCTGTGCGCCCCACAGATGCTGGACTCGCTCAACTTTGTCGTCATAGAGCACTATTGAACGAGCACCGCTTTGTATGAAAACGCCTTTATCCCTTCGTAAAGGCGCAACTGAACCGGATCTATGAGAACTATTCAAGCGTATGAAAGTGCCCAGAGAGGGGGACTGCAATGATGTTCAAGAAGTACCACAAGGCATTTACACTCATCCCTTTGGCCTGCATTTGCTGTTGTATTTCTGCCTTTTTTGCCTCCTGCAGCGAGGATGGAGAGTCCAGGTCCCCCGTAGACGATGGTGCGCGTTCCTACAATGATCAGCGGTTGGATCATTTTTCACAGCAAGAAACCAGAACATGGAAGCAGCGCTACTTTGTCAATGATAAATTCTTCGATGGCAGTGGCCCGGTATTCTTGTGTGTGGGCGGCGAAGGAGATGAGCTTACACCTGACGTTGTCGAGACAGGAACCGTGCATTGTGCGGTCATGGTAGATTTGGCCAAACAGATAGGGGCGCTGATTCTGGCACTTGAGCACCGCTACTATGGCGAAAGCCAGCCTGTGTCGGATCTCTCCACAGCCAATTTAAAATGGCTGACAAGCAGGCAGGCCCTTGGCGATATCGCACAGTTCCATGCATACATCAGCGAAAAGTACAAGTTGAAGGGCGACACGAAGTGGGTAACCTTTGGCGGCAGTTACCCGGGGATGCTCGCCGCGTGGGCCCGAATAAAATATCCGGATCTCATTTTTGCGGCTGTATCTTCCTCCGCTCCCGTTGAAGCCAGGTACAACATGCAGGGATTCAACGACGTAATGGCCCAAAGCATGGCAGCAGCGACAGTAGGAGGTTCTGAGCAATGCGTTGAACAGATTCGGAGGGCGTTTAGCGATATCGGCACGCTTTTGGGCAGTGTTGAAGGTCGGCAGTTCCTGTATGACCGTTTTAACCTCTGCACCAGCACAGGGGACCCAGATCCATTGAAAGACAGCTACAATCAGTTTCAATTCATCTACTATCTCAGCACACAAGATGGCATTGATCTTTCGGGTTCGCGCACGGGGTCCCTGTTCCCAGTACAGTCGAATGATCCAAACTGTGAGGAAGATGCCTGCAGCATTGAGAGAGTTTGCTCGGACTATATGTTGAACACTGACCTGGGGCAGCCGATAGACAGGTTGGCCAGTTTGTGGAGCCTTTACGCTGGCAAGGGATGTACTTCGGTCGATTACCAGACGGCAACGATAGCTCCCTTACTCGATACCTCTCTTTCATCCTGGCCAATCCGCTCCTGGCAGTACCAGGCGTGTAACGAATTTGGATTTTTCCAGACCTGCGATCCCGGCACCGAGTGTCCGTTTATACAGGAACCTCACATCAACAGGGTAGAGGTCTGGACGTATCCCTGCCAGCGCGCTTTCGGTATGGATGCCAACGCTATCCAGCAAAAAATCTATGAAACAAATGAATATTATGGCGGATGGAACCCGGTTGGGACAAGAATCATGTACCTTAGCGGGAGTATCGATCCCTGGTATTCTCTCAGCGTATGCAGAACACCGGACTGTCGAGCATTGCCTGGACAGCCGGTCTTGTGGGTAGAAGGCGCATCGCATCATTTCTGGACGCATGCCCCTGGATATTATGCACCCCCTCTGTCCGATGGAGTGGTTCAGGCCCAGGAAGCCATAAAATCACAGGTCCTAACCTGGCTTGAGGAATGAGTTCAGGTCCATAGATTTGGAATGATTTCATGGATGTCCCTTGCAACGGCATGATGGCCTTAAAGCCTGCACGCTGGCCGGTCGCAAAACAGCGCAGGAGCAGATGCGCTCGGGGGCAATCGGGATGATGCCAGAATGATTTGGGTGTAAATGTTTGGCGTCCAAATGTGCGGCTGAAGCCGGACCTACCCGTCCGTTGGAGATAGGACGGCCGGAAGTGAAAACGAAACGCAGCTCAAAAAAGCCCCAGTTCCTTGCCCCGTTGCACAGCGGTTGGAAATTTCTTTTTGAGGGATTCCTGTTCCTGGGCGTCCCGGACCATTCGGATGTCCTCGATATGCCATCCGGGTACGACCATGACGCCGTAAAGCCCCCAGTCATATTTCGGATCCTTTTTCTTGACAAAACCCATCCATGTCCGGGCGGGAATCACCTGCTGCATGACATGGCCCTTGTCCACCTCGGGGCCGAGGACGACCTCTTCCCAGGTCCCGTCCGGATAGAGGAGCATCTGGATCATGGGGGCGCCTGCATGATAAAGGAGGATTTCATCGGATGTGAGGATGTGCCAGGGATCGATGGGGATCTTGGGGCTCATCAGATAGTAGATGAGAGATGCGGCCGAACGCTCTTTTACCATGTCCGCCTTGAAGGCCGATTCATAGGTGGCCCGGTAATACCCTGGACAGGCGTCGTCCGACATGGGCTGAAGGTCAAGGCCTCGAATCACCGCTTTCGCGGAGAGAGGCTGATGCCCGGTTGTGCTGCATCCGTTCATGACCATGGCCGAAATGGCGGCGGCCGCGAGCCAGTTCATGGTTTTCATTACCAAAGTCCTCCTCGGGTTTAACGTTGAACGACAGTAAATTCCTCAAGAAATCCATTCGAATCTACCGGGATAGAACGCTCACCACGCCCGAATGCCGCACACATGGCATTTATCTTTCAGAGTCCGATGCCCCTGGATCATAGGGCACAGCGTGCTTGTCTGTGTTCACGTCCACGGCATAAATGCCTGGGGGATAGGGCTCTCCCTTTTCATGCCGGGCCACAAATCCGCACACGAGGCTGTAGAGTTCTTCGAACACGCCGTCAATGACCTCTCCGGGCACCCCGTAGTAGAGAAAGTTGATGGGCATGGCATCGCCCAGTAGATACAGATCCTTGATGGGGTGTACCGGATCTGCCGGGGCGCCGGGCCTTTGTTCAAAAACGATGCGGACGTGATGACCCTGCAGTGCCCGGTTCTGGGGGTCCATGACAGGCCGCTTCTGCAGGCGCACCGGGTGTCCGCCGATAAGAGGATGCGGGTCGGTGGAAAGGGCTTCGAGCCAGTTGGTGAGGTCAGCAAATTCAATGGTCTTGGTGGAGCCGCTGGCAAAAAAGAGGCGCCTGGCGGAACCTTCCAGCAAAAGCCTTTCGTAGAAATTCTGCTTGAGAACAGATACGCCGGTGATGCCCACAAAAAGATCCAAGGATTTCCAAGCCTTGTCAGGAAGTTGACTGATGTCGGAAAATTCATGGGGCTCACGGTCGCGATCTCTCTCCGCCTTGAGATCAAGGCTATAGGCCGCGCCGTAGGAGACCCGCTCTTTCAGGGTCTTGAACACAAAACGGCCGATGTTGCCCCTGGAGCCCAACACCAGCGCATAACGGTGGAGCATGCTTTTCCCGAGCCCGTTGAAGATGGATTCCACGGCATTAAGGATGGAATAGGCGCAGGCCTCTGCTTCCACGATGTTCTTGTACCGGGATGTGGCAATGGTCAGGGCGGGAAAGTCCAGACCATTTCCCTCCTTTTCTACAAACTGGAGTTGATAGTATCCGTTTGTCGTATGCTCGAATGTTGCGGGAAGGACCCCGTCAAGCCATGTTTTGAGAGGCATATGCGTGTCCGTGTCCGGAGGAGGCGCTGCGCTGAACAGCTCCAGGGCATGGCCCAGGGTCCGGGACTCGCGGCAGAGGCGGTTCAAGAGGGGGGCCAGATATCCGCCGTCTTCAATAAGAAGTACTTTGCGACCCTCGTCCATGGCGGCAAAGGCCTCCTTGAAGAAGAGATGTCCTGCCGTGAAGCGCATGGAATCCAGATAATTGCCCCGCAGGGTGCGTAGGGTCCGGTCCAGATCTTCGAGGCCTGTGAGGGGGGAATAACGGCGGGACAGAATGTAGGCGCCGGCCACAGATTCACGCAATTCGATCCGCTGAAGGGCGCAGAAACGGAAACGGCCCTCGGGCAGGCTCAGGATGTCTTCCAGATGAAAATCAGGCACAACGCCCTGGTAGCGGATGAAGAGGGTGGTCAGGAAGCCGCACTGGGAGCCATCCAGGGCCTTGACAAAACCAAGCACTTCCGAGGTGGCATGGTGAATGAGAACAATGCGATAATGTTCAAGAATGCCGACCGGTGCGGCCGCCTGGGTCTCCATGAGATGGGGCATCCGTCGCAGGTGGGCCCCCATGTCGGGCTGTTGCCGGGGTTCGCCGATGCTGATGTTTAGCATGGCGCCCTTGCGGGACAGGTCCAAATAGATGCGGTCCTGACCGTGCACCATCTCAATGGTGTCGCCGGCGGCCAGGATGCGGACCAGGCTCTCATCTTCCAGCAGGAGGAGGACCTTGGACAGGAGCAGAATGAACCATGCATCCTGGCTTAAAAGCAGATTTTCCGAGGTTTCCTGGGTCCACCTGAAGACGGCGCCGGTCACGTTCTCAAGACCAGACGCCACGAGCAGTTCAAAGAGCGCTGCCTGCCGTCCGGGGATCTCGATATATTCGTTGTGCTGGTTCTGGCATTCCCGGTGGATCCCGGTAAAAATTTGCTCGGCCATAATCGCAATATCCTGCCGATAGTGCCGACGCCCGGCTTCATGCACTGCTCGATGGGGAATCCGTTTCAGGAAGAGCCGGGACTGAACTCCGTCCTCGATTGTCAGACGGACGAACCGGCCGCGGCGGTCATGCTCGAGGAGAATGAAATAGCTGGAGGGTCCTTCACACGTGGTGTGAAAGGGAAAGAGGAGGGCCAGACCCGAGGCATCAGACATCTCGCATGTGGCATCGGCTTCCATCCCAAAGGCTTTTGGGAAAATTAGGCCGCCCCAGCGTGGGGTTTGTATGGCGTCAAATACCAGACGGAGGTGACGGCCGAAACCATCGGCGTCCTCCAGTACCTGGCGGGCCACAGGTCCCCGGGCATAGACGAGCACATGGGTGATGCCGAGGGCCGCCAGTTCGGGCGTATTTTCCACATCCACCATGGTGCGTGTCAGGATGTCCCCATTGGAACTGCGGCAATGCTCCAGCACCTGGCTGGCCAATGAGCGGACAAAACCGGGGATGCCCGAGAATACCCGCATGGCCGTCATGTCAATCAGATAGCTCCCGTCGCCCTGTTCCATCAGGGGGATCCCGAAAGAGGTCTGCTGGGGCCCGTGAGGGACATCGCGGCTCTTTGCTTCCTTTTTGAATCGTGAGGCGCGCATCAGGTTGTCCAGGATGGCGCCGATCTGCTTTTTCTGTCCGCTCTGTTCCAAAATCCTGCCTCAGTTTATAATGTGTCCGCATTGGTGCTGCGGCGGAGGTGGGCGGCCTTTTGCTTCAGGGTCTTGAAATAGTCGGTCCCGGTGATTTTTTCAAGATCTGCGTGCTGTTTTCCACGGTCGATTCGGACCCGCAATGTTTTCACCTCGCGTTTCAGGTCTTCTTCCCGTTTTTCCACGGCCTGGACCATGTCCGAGAAGACCGCTGCCATGGTTCCCAGCTCATCCGGCCTGCTGCGAATGATCGACAGTTCATTCAAATGCGAGTAATCGCCCCGGCCCACCCGTCGCGCCAGATTCGTCAGGCTCACGAGAGGCGCTGTGATCTTCTTGGCGCTCACTGCGCTCACCGCCAGACCTGCAATAAGGACAATCAGGGTTACGGCCCCCAGCGTATAGAGTTCTTCTTCTTCAATTTGATCCCGCATGGTGATGAGAATGCTGCACACCCAGGTGGTCGGCACCGCGATGATGAGGAGATAATAGACCGCCCGGATGGTGCGCATCTCGATCCGGGCAATGAGGAGACCCGCGGCCTGCATCATGGGGGGGACCAGCATAAAGGCCCACAGGGTATCGGTGATAAAGATAGGAAGAAAAAAGCCGAACAGGGCCGTATGAAACGATATCCGGCCCAGCGCGAACTCCAAGCCTGTTGAAAAAGCGAACGGGATGCTCGCTGCCAGAAAAAGGAGGATCAGCAGTTTGACGAACGGGGCGATGGCATCCACCGGCCGGGCCCCCACATATCGGGCCAACCCTGGTATGAGCCCCATGAGTCCATTAGCGAGACTCCAGTGCACCGCAAAAAAAGGGCCTTTTCCGCCGATGGCATAGCCGAGCATATCCCCCAACGCCCCGGAAACGAACCCCGCGAGCGGACCATACAGTATCCCCATGAACATGGGAAAGGCCACCTGGGGCCTCATTTCGGCAAAGTTGCACCCGGGAAGATAATACTTGCCGGACAGATAGTTGGCGAATCCGTAGATGCAACCCACGGCGATGCAGATGACGGCGGGCCTGAGGCTTTTGATTGACATATGTTTTGCCCACCTCTGATAAACCTACGAACGGAGTGCCTTTGCCACTTTCCTTAATTCCGAGACAATGGGATGGTCCGGATACTGAACCGCAAAAATATCATGACTGGCCAGGCCCATCATCTCCTCGGAATGGGGGATGGCGCCGGCGACCGGGCAGTTGTAGGCATCTGAAACCGTGCGGCGGATCTGCGCCAGATCGAAGACAACCGGCGCCTTGTTAATAAGGATCATCATCCGCGGGACATCGAGTTCCCGAGCGACCTCCACGGTCAGGCCGGTTCCCTGATAATCCTGGTAATCAGGGCGCATGACCACCAGAAGGGCGTTGGAAATGGCAATTGAGAGAAGGGTCTCTTCGTTCAGCCCGGGGTGGGTGTCGATGACCAGGACATCCAGATTCAGCATCCGGATCAGGTCCCGAAAACCGTCGCTCAAGAGATCGATGTCATAGCCGTCGTGAAGGACCCGGGCGATGTCAGCCGCATTAGCACTGGACGGGATCAGATAGACCGCGCCCCTGCACGCGCCCCCAAGGGCCTGACTGACATCGCAGGCCGTCTGTTCAATGCTGCACCGCCCCCAGAGATAATCGTTCAGGGAATAGACCGCTTGCTTCTCGTCCAGCCCGAAGATCACGTGGATCCCCGGCGACTGGATGTCCGTGTCGATGACGCCCACCCGAAGACCGTCCATGGCATACAGGGCCGCGAGGTTTGCGGATGTATTGGACTTGCCGGTCCCTCCTCGAAATGAATGTACCGATATCACATCAGCCATTGGTCTGCTTTCCGCGCCAAGGCAGCAAGGCCTTTTTAAAGACTCCCATTGGCTCCTTTGGAACTTGCCGGACCCAACCAGAGATAGACACGCCATTCTTTGAGCACAAACCAGGGATGTCAACACTGGCATCTATTACACCACGGAGAGTAACCATGGCGACATTGTATATGATATTTCACTCACTATCAATATCAGGGACAGGAACGTCCATGATTTATCGCCTTCACGAGCCTTCAAGCGCGACATCTTGCCTCGCCCCCACTGCGGCGCCTCTTGCAACATCCTTTTTTACACCGACTGCACAAGCCCCAGTCGCCCGCTGAGCGCACAATAACACGCCAAGCTCCTTGCTCGGTTGCAGAATCTCTCGCGGCCCCATTCCATGGATTTCCGCCACCCTCTCAACAATGCGATCCAGGTCATGACCGCGGCGTTTCAGTTCGTAATGCCGCTCATATGTTTCCGACGCCTGCAAGATCACTGACTCTGACAAGTGCGAATCACCCAGAATCCCCGCATGACTCATCGCATTTATAAATATCGTAAGATGTTAGCTCATTGAGGTCCGGCAGGGGGGCTCGGGCCAAATTTTCATTAAAGTCCCATCCCACATGATTACCCCCGATGACTGACTACTTTTTTTTTGACCGCTGTTCTGGTACACTCCTTCCGATGCCGCGACACGGGCCGACAGCATCGTAGTTCCGGATTGTTATTGCAGACAGGCAAGGGAAGCGATGAAAACCGATCTGAAAGGGCTGAACGCCCGGGAGACCGAACAGTGGGCCGTGGACCATGGCCTTGAACCCTATCGGGGGAGGCAGATACGGCACTGGCTCCTGAACCGGCTTGCCGCTTGCTGCGAAGACATGCAGAACCTGCCCAGGCGCATCCGTTCCCTTGTTCAAGAAGAGGCCATCATTGCGCCCCTTGAGGAGCTCACTGCCCTGACCTCTGAAGACGGGACCCGGAAATATCTGTTTCGTCTCCAAGACGGCCACCTGATCGAATCGGTCCTCATCCCTGAGCGGGACCACCTGACCCTGTGCATCTCATCCCAGGCCGGCTGCGCCATGGGCTGCCGGTTTTGCTCCACAGGCAGGCAGGGATTCAAGCGAAACCTCGCCCCTTCGGAAATCATCGAACAGGTCATCATGGTCAAACGGTCGCTCAACAGCCCGGAGCATCTGACAAATATCGTGTTCATGGGCATGGGGGAACCCCTTGCCAATTATGATGCGGTTATCAGGGCCATTGAAAACGTCATCGCCCAAGACGGCATGAATTTCTCCCACAGGAAGGTGACCCTGTCCACCTGCGGTCTGGTCCCGGAGATCCAAAGGCTCGGACACGATACTACGGTCAACCTGGCCGTGTCCCTGAACGCGGCAGATGATGCGACGCGGAGCCGGCTTATGCCCGTCAATCGGAAATACCCCATCAGTGGGCTGCTCCAGGCATGCCGGGAATTCCCCCTGCCCAATCGCCGCATGATCACCTTTGAGTATATCCTGATCAACGGCATCAACGACCGCGACCAGGATGCCCTGAACCTGACGCGGCTCCTTTCGGGCCTGAGGGCCAAGATCAACCTGATCCCCTTGAACCCTGGCTCGGAGGCGGATATATCTCCTCCCCCCATGGAGCGCATTCTGGGGTTTCAGGAGATCCTCACAGAACGCCATTTCACAGCCATCATCCGAAAGAGCAAGGGAAGGGACATTTTGGCCGCGTGCGGCCAGTTGACCGGGGTGTATGAGAGGACCTGATGAGAAAACTGAATCCCCAACATATTGCAGCCGTTTCCAACCGGGTGAACGCCTGCCCTTATTTTGAACTCCTCTCCATGGAGATTGTCTCTCTTAATGAGGGACGGTCCCTCTTGAAGGCCATCATCCAGGAAAAACACCTCCAGCCCTACGGCATCGTCCACGGGGGCGTCTATGCATCCCTGATCGATGCGGCCTGTTTCTGGGCCGGCTATACGGAGATTGAAGAGCCTTTGGCGCTTACCACCGTGGAGATGAAGCTGAACTACCTGGCCCCGGCGAAGGAAGGCATCTTTATGGCAGCGGGCCAGGTGGTCAAGACCGGCAAAACCCTCTGTCTGAGCGAGGCACGGATCACGGACCAAAAAGACCGTCTTTTGGCCCACGGCACGAGCACCATGATGGTCCTTCAGTCGCTGCAACTGGAAGGCCAGCACAGCCTCCCGCGCAAGTTTCTGGATTAGATTGCAACTTCTCCGCAACGTGCGAAAAAGTTTCCCCGTGGGGGTCTCTGCCCAAGGGCTGCAAAAACCTTGTACAGCTCGTGGGGACGGCAGCAGGGCTTTAAAATACAGTCTGTTTAAGCCCCAAGGACACCCTTTCACCTGCCCGCCATGCGAGTGAGGCGAGTCAGGCGGGTCGATAGGGATTCCTTGCTGCCTTTCAACAAATGCTATCCCGAGCCCGGGGGCGGTCGCCGAACGATACGGCCGCATTTTATTGCAGCCCTTGGGCAGACACCCCCACGGGCGGGCAGGCTGCTGTTTGGTTGGGGCCCCCAGGTCGGCTTAGGCCGTCGCCGTGGGGGCCCCGAGAAAGCCGCGGGCGATCTGCTGGGCCATAAGGGGGGCGTTGCCCCCGGCCCGGTTGTTGACGATCACATTGATCCGCTTCCCCTCCTGCACCGCGGCCTCGATAATTTTTACTGTGTCTTCAACCATGCCCGGGGTCTGCATCCCCCTGACCAGGGCATTGAAGGGGTGGGCCTGGGCATAGGCGTCTTCGTAGCGCACGCCCCTCGGGGTCATGAGGCGGACCACAGCCGATTTCAGGTTGAAAAACCGCCGGCCTCCCATAAGGAACTGCTTCCATAGAGGCGGGAGCCATGTCCAGTGAGACAGGACATGCCCTACCCCCCATTTTGCCAGCACATCCAAAACAGGCCCGGTCAGCAAAAATTGGGTCCGCAGCTCCACATGATACCGGTCATCGGCCGGAACGGCCCTGAAAAAGGCGGCCAGCTCGCTGGCCGCATGGGCTGGGGACGTTCGGCCCTCTTTTTTCTGGTATTCCTGTTCAAATAAAATGGCCTCGATCCACGGGTCGAGGAGCTCCAGGGCCGGTTCATAGAACTGCCGGACAAAGACCTCCGGATTTAAATAATCCCTGTTTTCAATGTAGCTCCCCTGGCGATAGAAATGTCTGGCAAAGACGGCCTGTGGCGCCTTGAGCACCAGACGATTCCCCGGCTGAAGGTGGTGGGCGTAACGGCGGAGGAGATGAAAGACCCGGGTCGGCTCACCCCTGTTGTCACGAAGGGGAGCATAAAAGGTAAAATCGAGCTCAAGCGTTGGAAAGTGCTCAAAATATTCCTGCACCGAGGCCACAGGCAGGACCTCTTCCACAAAGGCCTTCCCCCCCACGGTCTTGGTCCGCCGGGCAATCTTTTTTTCCCACCGCCCCCGGGTATAGATCTGACCCAACCATCCGGCATACCGGTCGCTGGCCGTCCCCAACAACACAAGGGGATGGAGCTCGCGAAACTGAAACGACTCTGGGTTGGGCGGACCGGTTCCCTTCATGAGATATCTCAGACCTGTCTCGCCCGGCACGGAATGTATCGGGGAAGCGGCGTACCCGCGATCCGGTCCCTTTGGCCGCTTGGGGTCAACTCATTCACATCCACCCCATACGCCTCGTTGTTGCACAGCATCCCGAATCCATGGAGGATCGTCGCCGTTCCCTGAGCAGGCATGTCTGAGATCTCAACCGGGATCCTGATCCAATACGCCCCGGTGCTGACCCATGCCTCCTTCCCCTGGCAAACGCCCAGATCCCCGGCGTCTTTCTCGTTCACAAGCAAGGGTCCAAACCTGTTCGTAATCGTTCCGGCCAGGATCGCCGGGACGCGTCAGCCGCAGGTCTTGACCAGACAGGCGCTCCTGCCGCCTGACTTTTTCGGATGGGTCTCCCGGCTGAATCCAGCTGTTTCTGCGAGGGCCATGGTTTGTTCAAATGCGTCCTGGGATACATGTCCCCTGGGCTCCACCACAATAAGCCTCCCGCCTTGCCGAAGGACCTTTGCCATCTCTAAGAAGAATCCGGCCTTGTCTAAAACCTCGTGGACCATGTGAATGGCCGCAGCAAGGTCCACTTGACTGGACAGGTCGTCCAGACCGTATTTGTCCGCACTGATTTGACGCAGCTCAATCCTGTCTCCCAGCCCGGCCCTGCGGGCCCTCCGGGCCAGGACAGACAGCATTTTCTCCTGTATTTCCAGGGCGATCACATGGCCGGTGGGTCCAACCATGCGGGCCAGAGGAAGGGTGAAAAACCCCATGGCGCACCCCGGCTCCAGGACAGTCATCCCCTCCCGGACAAAAGGTCCGAACATCCTTTCAGGGTTTTCCACAAGCCTCCTCAAGGGGTTGAGGAGGAAGTACCCCATCCAGGGGGGACACACGCGGTTGGCCATAGGACCTGCTCCGATGGAGGCAAAAAGGTTACAGGCTCAGGCGCCGGCCCATAATGTTACAGGAGCCCTCGCCTTCTTTTACGAAGGGTAGAGAAAGTGCGCCAAGATGTCAATCATGGGTTTTTCTCTCGGCCCGATGCCGGGGGCTTCAGGGTTGCAGGTACTGCGCCGGATGCTCCTTGACATTTTCCCCTGGGCCACAGTATTTTTCTCAATATTGAGTGGATAATGCCCTGACGGCTCTCACTTATAATCTGAAACAGAGCCGCATCGTGGGCAGCCGAGCTCCCTACAAAATTACCCGTATCCGTTTACAAGACGCGGTCGGCAATCAATCCGGCCGGCATGTTTTGAAAGGACCGTAAGCGCATGAAGATATCGCCGGGCGCGTTTGAGGTGGACCTGTTCCCGGAAGAGGTGGACAGCCCGGACCACCCCTATGCAGCCCAATTCAAGGAGATCCTGGAGGGCCTGGCAGAAGAATACAGGTGCACGCTTCTCTCTTTTGAGGTGAACAAGGGGACCGTCACCTTTTCTTTTGACAGCGATGAACTGACAGCCGCCATCCTCCAGTTGCTCAACCAAAAATAACGCCGAGCGCCCAGGCCGGGCCTTGACTTCAGGAGGCGCTTCAAACGCATCTCTCTTTGCCATGAAAGCCAATCTCGATCATATCGCCATCATCCTGGTCAACCCTCAGATCCCGGAAAACATCGGGTCGGCGGCCCGGGCCATGAGCAACATGGGCCTCAGCAGACTCGTCCTTGTATCGCCCAAAAACTGCGACCTCTGCCGGGTGGTCAAGACCGCTACCGGAACATCTGTGGATCTGGTGGAACAGATGGAGGTCTATGATGATCTGGGAGAGGCCCTCGCGCCGTATCACCATATTGCAGGGACCACTGCCCGCACAGGGGCCCTCCGGCCTGCCATGTCTCAGCCAAGAGGCCTTGCCCGGGATCTGATCACCCTTTCGCAGAACAACCTGACGGCAGTGCTTTTCGGACCGGAGGACAGGGGACTCTCCAATGACCATCTCCGCCGCTGTCATACCATCGTGACCATTCCCACGGCCTCCTTTTCCTCCCTGAATCTGGCCCAGGCGGTGATGATTGTCTGCTATGAGATCTTCCTGGCCTCACGCGCGGAAACGCCGGAGGTGGAACCGAGACTGGCCAACAGCTTTGAACTGGAGGGGATGTACGGCCACCTCAAGGAGGTCCTGACAAAGATCGGGTTTTTAGATCCCCAGAACCCGGAGCACTGGCTCCTGAACATCCGTCGGTTTCTTTCCAGGTTCCCGCTCAGGGCCCGGGAGGTCCGGATCATCCGGGGCGTGTGCCGTCAGATCGACTGGTACACGTCGCAGGCCAGAAAAGGAACGTCGCACATTGAACCTCCAACGTCCAACATTCAATGAAAAGGAGCCGCTTTTTCAGGCGAGGAGGGCGTCCCAGTCGAGGGGCTTGAAAGTCTTGTGGAGAAAGTGGTCGTCATCTACCGCGTTAAACGACAGGTTGCGAAAGAACTTGGGGGCCACATCCTGAACTGCTGAGAGGGGGATCACCGTATCCCGAGTCCCGTGATAGATGGAAACAGGCATGTCCACCTGTTGTTTACTGCCAGGGGCCGCTTCAATCATGTTGACGGCAGGGGCGAGGAGGACCATGCGCGTTACCTGCGAGGGGTGTTCCATGGCAAAAAGTGCGGCCATAAGCCCCCCGAAACTGGACCCCACGATCCTGATGTCGGACTTCCCGGCAAGGATCTGATTCAGCTGTTCCATCCGGGTCGTCAAAGGGCCTTCAAAGGTGGGGAGGATCATGTCAGGAAATTTTTCCCGAAAAAACAAGGCCTTGGTCCCCTGATTGCTGCTCTCCAGTCCGTGGATAAAGATGCGCTGGGTCATCATCCGCACCCGATCTTTCTCATGCGATGGTTTTCACGGGCCTCGGCGATCTCGGCATCGGAGGCCGGCCGGACCGCCGTCACCTCCCCCTCCACAAAGGCCGAAAGCCCGGCCAAAGGCTCATTGAAGTCTACCAGCACCGTATCGTCTCTGACCTCCAGGATCTTGAAGGAGACCAGGCTCCCCTTCTTCATCTGGCGATAGTACTGGCCTTCCCTCAGCCGTTGTCTGATAAGACCTTCCTTGGGGATCTCCCGGATCAGCTCCGTGTCGCGTTCTCCGTAGATCTCGGCAGCGGGTATGTGAACGGAAAATCGATGCCCCGGTCTCGCCCCTTCCAGGGCGGCCTCGAGGGAAGGGACCTGTTCCTCCACTCCAAAGACAAATCGGGTTTCGGTTTCAGGCTGCTCTCGGAAATGGCCCGGGGCAACCTCGGTCCTGAGGATAAACCGAATGGTTACGAGCTGGTTCGTCTGGACGGCATCCATAGGTCTTCTTTGTTGCCTCATGTGACCTCCAGGATTTCGTATTCCTGAATGCCGCGGGGGATCCGTATCTTCACCTCATCTCCTACACATTTCCCGATAAGCCCCCGTCCAAGGGGCGATTCAATGGATATTTTGCCTGCTTCAGGCGCCGACTCATAAGGCCCCACCAGTTGATAGGTCACCTCCTCCTCTGTTTGGATGTCAAACAGAAGAACCCTCCGTCCAAACACCACCCGATCGGTCGGGCCGTCATCCGTGGAGATCACTTCGGCCCTTCCCAGGACGTCCTTCAACTCATTGATCTTCCCTTCCAGGAACGACTGTCTTTCCTTGGCCGCGTGGTATTCCGCATTCTCGCTCAAATCGCCATGGCTCCTCGCCTCGGCAATGGCCTTGATGTTCATGGGCCGCTCCATGGTCTCGAGACGGGTCAGTTCCTCTCTCAGTTTTTGAAGCCCCTCCTGGGTGATCGGGATTTTTTCCATGTCTGTCTCTGCTCCAAATATCTTGGATGGTTGGTTATGGCCTGTTGCCTGCTGACGTTCATCTGAATGAGCCTCGTCCACTCATGAACTGTCTGTCCGAACGAACACTTTGAAATTCGTATCGCTTTGTCCGCAACTTCTCCGCAATGTGCGAAGAAGTTTGCCCGTGGGGGTCTCTGCCCAAGGGCTGCAAAAACCGAATAGATCTCCTGGGAACGGCAGCAGGGCCTTAAAATACAGTCTGTTTAAGCCCCAAGATATGATGATTGCCTCAATTGCATCATCTCAATACGTCGGGGCATGGCTGAGCATCCCTTCAAACCCGATATAAAAGGCTGACGCCCCCCTGCCAGCGCCTTCTGGGATCTTGAAGGCGACTGGCGCCAAAAGACCTTTTCATGATGAGAGCGCATCATCGACCTGAAGGCCTTGGCGGGGAGGCCTATCCTATGGAATTTAAAATATTTTTATCCTCTACATATTGAAGTCGCACCTTACAGGCATGCCCTCAAAGATCCGAGGCAGCGGCTGCTTCAGCCGCACAGGGTGCGTGGGCCTTCGGATCTGGTTGTCCTGATCGGCGCAAGGCCATGGCACGACTCACGGCTTTCCTGCGTTCGCTTAAATTAAGGACATTGGATTCAGAATACAACCCCATGGCCGGGCTAAAATCCCAGGGCCAGTCCGACCTGGCGGATGCAGAGGGAAATGGTGTAGGCCACCACCAGATTGAATGCAACGGAAAAACCGGCCCAGGCCCACGATGTCTCCCTCCGGATGCTGATGACCGTGGCAATGCAGGGAACATAGAGCATGGTGAATATAATAAGCGTAAAGGCCTGCAACGGATTCCAGTGGGGGTCGTTTTTCAGCCGCTCAGAGAGGGATCCCGTCTTTTCAGGATCCACCTCGCCCAAGGAATAGGCGGTCCCCAGGGTGGAGACCACCACTTCCTTGGCTGCAAATCCCCCCACCAGGGCAATATTGGTCCTGTATTCGAAACCGAGGGGCCTGGTAATGGTCTCCAGGCGCTCCCCCATCCAGCCGGCGATGGTCCCCTTGAGCGCTGTCTGCTGCTCCAGTTGTTTGTGGCGATCGATCTGATTCTTAAATGACACATACCGGGAAGCGGCCGTGCGAATCTGAGGATCCAGCTTTTCCGGAGCAGGCCTTCCGCATGCCAGCTCGGATGCCGCCTGGGCCAGCATTGTCAGATTATCATTTTGGCCGAAGCTGTCAGAGAGGGGCCCCTCGCCGCACACCGCTTCATCCAGTTCGGCAATATCCTTTTCGCCGGCGACAATCCCCCGGATCTCAGGAGACTGGAGAAAGGCCGCTGTCATCTCTTTGCGCTCTTTCTCATACCGCGCTGCCTCCTCTTCGGAAAGGCCAGGGAACGTCATCATGGCCCACAACACAATCGAGAAGGCCAGGATAACGGTCCCCGCCTTTTTGATATATTGCCAGGTCCTTTCCCATGTGTGGATCACAAGCCCCCTCAGCGTGGGCGCCCGGTAAGGGGGAAGTTCCATGACAAAGGATGTCTTGGGACCCTTCAGGATGGTCGACCTGAGAAATTTGGCTGCAAAGAGGGCAAACAGCCATGAGAGAAGGGTCAGGATAAACATGATGCGGGCCTTGTCCCCGGTAAAAAAGGCCCCGATGAGCAAGGCATACACAGGAAGTTTGGCCCCGCAGTTCATGAAGGGGATCACCAGGAGGGTGGCATACCGCTCCTTGGGGTCCCTCAGGACCCTGGTGGCCATGACCCCAGGGACCGCGCATCCGCCCGAGATGCCGCCGCTCACAATCATGGCGATGACCGAGTTGCCGTGAAGGCCAAACCAGCGCAGGACCCGGTCGAGCATGTAGGCAACACGGGCCATATATCCCGAATCCTCCATAATGGCAATGGCAAAGAACATGAACATGATGAGCGGCACAAATCCCAGGACCCCTCCGACTCCGCCGATGACCCCGGAGACGAGCAGGGACTGGAATATGCCCTCCGGCACTATCGCCAGGACGATCCGGCTGAGGCCGTTAAACAAGGTCTCCAACCACTGGATGGGCAGATCGCTGGCCCAGAAGGTGAAGGAATACATGCCGTAGAGCACAGCGATCATGATTGCAGGGCCGATAATCCGGTTGGTGAGGACCTTGTCGATCTTGTCCGACATATTGATGCGCGATTCGATCCTTCGTTTGGCCGCCTTTTTGACCATGCCCGCAATGTAGCCGTAGCGGTAATCGGCAATGATGGCCTCCGGCTCCTCCTCCAGGGTACTCATGGTGTGTTTGTAGATATCGTCGCAGATGGCCTCTATTTTGGGACCCAGGACCGGGTCCCGCTTCAGCAGCTGGGTGATCTCGGTGTCCATTTCGAGGCACTTGAGGGCGCGCCACCAGGAAGGATATTTCTTGTCATAGATCTCTGACTGCTCAATGAGGGCAGATATCTGGGCAATGGCATGGTCCATGTCCATGCCATAGGAAATGGGCGCCGGTTCCCATGCGGGTCTTTCCTCCGCAAGGGCGACCACCGCGTCCAGAAGGTCCTGAATCCCCTTGTTGGACCTGGCCACCATGGGCACCACCGGCGCGCCCAACTGATCCGACAGGAGCTGAGCATCGACCACAATGCCTCTCGATTCCGCCATGTCCATCATGTTGAGGGCGATCACCAGGGGGACCCCCAACTCCTTGAACTGCACGGCCAGGTAGAGGTGCCTTTCCAGGCTGGAGGCATCCACGATATCCACCACCAGGTCCGGCCTCTCATTGATCACAAAGTTCCGGGCTACCAGCTCCTCCAGTGAATAGGCGGTGAGCGAATAGGTGCCCGGAAGGTCCACCACCTCGATTTCCCGTCCCTTGTGCATGACGGTCCCGTACTTCTTTTCCACAGTCACGCCCGGATAATTGGCAATATGCTGCCGCGCACCGGTAATGGCGTTAAAGACGGTGGTCTTTCCGGCATTGGGGTTGCCGGAGAGGGCGATAGTAATCTTCTTCTTCACTTGCTCAATTCCTTAGGCCCTTAATTCATCTCACTCCGGCACATCCACCTCCACAAAGATGCTGCTGGCCTCGTTGTTCCTGAGGGTCAGGACAAAGTCCCTCAGTTTGACCGCCACCGGATCCCTGAGAGGCGCCCGTCCCTGGATCTTGATAGGGGTTTCAGGCACCAGACCCATCTCCCTCAGTCTCCTTCCCATGTCTCCAGTGGCGCTGACCTTCTTGATGACGCCCCCCTGGTTGTCGGACATCTCCCTCATCTTGATGACTTTTTTCATGATGCGTATTGATTGCTCGGTTGACAATTAGAGGTGCAAGGCGCATAGGATGGTGCGCCGGCCCTACGAAATTCTTTTCAGACAATCCCGAATCAGGCCTGCCACCCCAGGCGTGGCCGCCAGGAGGTGATCTTCGATCTTGCTTCCGTCCAGGTACTCATTCAGGAAAAATTCCTCTCCGTCCATCCGGTAGATCTTTGCGCCTGAGGCCTCTACGATCACCCGGGCCGCGGCCAGATCCTGGTAGGTCTCATGGGCAAAGATCGCCGCATCCGCCTGCCCGCCTGCCACATAACAGAGGTGGGCAGCTGTGCAGCCCAGGCTCCGAATCTTTCCCGGAAAAGTGGTCTGGTACTGATCATGGAACCGGGAATAGGTGAGAAGGACGCTTTCGTCATTGATTTCCGGCTCGCTGAAGGCGTGTATTTCCCGATCCCCCTGAAAGGCCTTTTGCCCGGCCCGTGCGTGAAAGAGATCTCCTGTTCCAGGCATGTAAAAGGCCCCGAAAACAGGCCATGAATTCTCCAACAGGGCCAGCGACATCCCCCAGATGGGGACGCCCCCCTGAAAATTGGCCACCCCGTCAAGGGGATCAAAGACCCACAGATACCGCTCCCCGGCGTGGCTGTAGCCTTTGTCTTCCATATGATTGGTAAAGATCCGGTGATCCGGAAAGCGGGCGGCCAGCTCTTCCTGAAAAAAGGTGGCCAGTCTGAGTTCGGCCTTGGTCACCAGTTCCTCGTCAAACCTGGCATCCCGCTCTCCCCTCCCATAATAGGGGAGGGCCAGTTCTCCGGCATTCCGGATAACCTGCACGGCAAAATCGGTCAGATGTTCAATCGAATCGCTCTCTGTTGCCACGTCTTCCCCCCGTCCCATTTGCTCCATCACGCCTCGTGCCTGGGGCCTTGCGCCTCATCCCTTATCCCAGAATGGCCCTCGATACGATGGTCTTTTCCATCTCCTTGGTCCCTTCATAGATCTCGAGGATCTTGGCGTCCCGGTAAAGCCGCTGGACCTTGTACTCGTCGATGTATCCGTAGCCCCCGTGCATCTGGACCGCCTCGTCCGCACACCGCACTGCAATCTCAGCAGAAAACCACTTGGCCATGGCGATCAACCCGTGGTCCACCTTTCCGTGATCCACAGACCAGGCCGCCTCATAATACAGATTCCTGGCCGCCCGGATCCAGGTCGCCATCTCTGCCAGTTTGAACTGAGTGACCTGAAAGGACGCGAGGGGCTTGCCAAACTGGTGTCTCTGTTTGGTGTGCCGAATCGATTCCTCCAAGGCAGACCGGGCCAGGCCCACGGCCTGGGCGCAGATGTGGAGCCGCGTCCGGTTAAAAAAGGCCATCAATTCATAGAAACCCTCGCCTTCCTTTCCCACCAGGTAGTCTGACGGGACCCGCAGGTCGTTGAAGGCCAGTTCTGCTGTGTCGGACGCCCGAATGCCCAGCTTGCCGCGAATCTTGGTGGACTCATACCCGGGTGTGTCGGTGGGCACCAGGATGAAGCTGTGTCGATGGTGGCGCGACGGGTTTTCCGGATCGGTCTGGCAGTATACTAACATATAATCGGCCAGATTGCCATTGGTGGCAAACATCTTGGCGCCGTTGAGGACCCATTCATCGCCGTCTTTGACCGCGGTCGTCTCGGCGCCGGTGACATCGCACCCTGCATTGGGCTCTGTTATGGCCGTGGCCAGAATGGCCTTGCCTGACACCAGCCGGGGAAGGACGAGCTTTTTCAGCTTTTCCGACCCGAACAGGTCCAGGAGTTCCGAGCCAAAGGTAGCGGACAGGATCGCCTGGCCGATCCCGGGTTCCACGCCCCAGAATTCTTCTGTGATGAGACAGTGTTCGAGAAACCCGTACCCGGCCCCGTCATAGGCCTCGTCGATAAAGACCCCCACAAATCCCAGTTCGCAGGCCTTGCGCCACAGGTCCAGGTCAAAAGACTCGTTCCTGTCAAATTCCTGGGCCCTGTCCGGGAACTCCTTGGATGCAAATTCCCTGGCCGCCCTGACAATGTCCTGTTGTTCCTTGCTCAATGAAAAATCCACGGTCTGCTCCTTATCCTTCTGCCAGTTGTTGTTTCAGGGCCTCGGCCACCTTGAAGAGATCGTCTGCCACGCCGTAATCCGCCACCCTGAAGATGGGGGCCTTGTGATCCTTGTTGACCGCAATGACTGTGCCTGCGCCCGTAATCCCCGCCACATGCTGAAAGGCCCCGCTGATCCCAAGGGCCAGGTAGATCTTGGGCCGTACAGATTTTCCAGATGTCCCCACCTGATGGAATTTGGGAAGCCAGTTCTTGTCCACCACAGGCCGGGAGCAGGAGAGGGTGGCGCCCATTTTATCTGCCAGGTCCCGGATGGCGGCAATGTTTTCCTCTTCTCCGACGCCCCTTCCGATGGAAACCAGAACCTCGGCCTGGGTGATGTCGATCTCCCCGACCCCGGCCTCCACAAACTCCACGAAGGTCCTCCGGGGCGCCGGCAGGTCGGCCGGCACGTCCCGCTTTTGGATCTCGCCGGGGGTCGTCTCAGCATCATCAGGGGGAAGAAAGGCCCCGGATCTCACGGTGATCAGATATCCCGGCGAGTCCTTGAACGAGACCCTGCTGAAGATCTTTCCGCTGTAGATCTGTCGGATAACTACCGGCCGACCGGCCGATTCCTGGATGTCCACACAATCCGTGGCCAGGGGAAGCCCGGTTGTGATCGACAAAGCCGGGGCCAGGTCCATGCCCCAGGAGGTATGGCCCATCAATGTCAAAAACGGCTGGCCCTCCTGAACAAGGCGGCCCACGATTTCCTTATACAAATCCGAGTTGAAGGTCTCAAGCCGGTCGTCTTCAAAGACCAGGACCCTGTCTGCCCGGCTGGCCAGTTCGTCAGCAAAGCCCGAATCCTTCCCTGCCAGCAGCAGGACCGTCAGACGGTGGGAAAAAGTCTGGCAGAGTTCTCTGGCCTTGAAGAGCATCTCGAAGGTGATGTCCCGGATCTCGCCTTTCCTGTGTTCTGCGACCACATATATATCGCCCATTTATAGATTCACCCCCTTCTCTTTCATAATTTTGATGAGTTGCGCCGCCACCGAAGCAGGGTCGCCCTCGATCATCTCGGCCCCTGCGGTCTCGGGCGGGAGATAGACCTCCTCGATCCGGGTCCGGGGGCTCAGATCTTCATCTGACAGGCCCAGATCCTCCACAGGGAGAACCGTCAGCTCTTTTTTCCTGGCCTTTCGGATCCCCATGATGGAGACATATCTCGGCTCATTGATCCCGGTCTGGATGGTGAGAAGCGACGGGAACTGGATCTGTGAGACCTCGTCCATGCCCCCCTCCAGTTCCACCCGAACCCTGGCCGTGGCGTTTTCCGGTTCTATGCCCGTGACCACTGCGGCATGGCTCAGGCCCAGGGATTCGGCCAGCATGATCCCTACGACTCCGCTGTTGTCGTCGTCCGCCTGGACCCCTGTAAGCACGAGATCATAGTCCATGTCCCCAATGACTTTTGCCAGGATCTGGGAGACGACAAACCCGTCCAGTTCCCGGGCCCCCGGGTCCACCCGGACGGCCTTGTCGGCCCCCATGGCCAAAGCCCGCCTCAGGACCTCTTCGTCATCCTCGTTCCCGATGGTAATGGCGGTCACACTCCCCCCAAAGTTCTCCTGAAGCCGCACCGCCTCCTCGATGCAATAGTTGTCCCAGTCGTTGATGACATACGCCAGGGCCTCTTTTTTGACGCCCTTTCCAGCCTCGTCGATCTCCAGGTCCACCTCCTGGGTCATGGGGACCCGCTTGATGCAAACGATAATGTTCATAAGATGCCTCCTCGTGTTCAAATTTAGACGCTTTGCCTGGAACTTCTCTCCAGCGGGCGAAAAACTTTGCCTGTGGGGGTCTCTGCCCAAGGGCTGCAAAAACCGAATACAGCTCCTGGGAACGGCAGCAGGGCTTTAAAATACAGTCTGTTTAAGCCCCAAGGACACTCTTTCATGGGACGGTATGTCCTTGCTGCCTTTCAATAAATGGCATCGCGAGCCCAGGGGCGGTCGCCGAACGATACGGACGCATTTTATTGCAGCCCTGGGGCAGAGACCCCCAGGGGCGGGCAGAACGCTTTTTGGTTGCGGCCGTCAGGCCGACTTAGGAATTTCCCTTTTCGTTTGGACGTGGGCGCCACGTCATCAGCATATAGATCCCGATTCCCCCAATCATGATCGGGAACAGGATAAAAACCGCCAGCCTCACGGGATTTCGGCTCACGATCAGCCGGACCCCCGGTCTTGCGTCAGTGACGTCACGGCTTTTTGTCCCTTTGAGCAGGGTGAATCGCTTCAAGGTCACCTGAATGTCCTTCCATACAAAGGGCCTCAAAAAATAAACAGGACCCTGACCCACCTGGGTTCCATTGTGCATCAAAGCCACCTCGCAGAAGTTGGCTTTTGGGTCAAATGCCCCGGCACGCCGCTCCTTGGGCCGCTCAAACAGGATGGGATGGTCTTCAACGTGGATCGCCCTGACTGCAACGGCGTAACCTTCCGGCAGGGGAAATGTCTGGCCCTCGCGCAGGGTGACGTGTTCGTATCGATAGCCCAGTACAAAGCTTCCGAAATGACCCAACGCCACCAGGCCGAAGACCACGTGAATGACCAGCATGATCAGTTTGGACGCGGCCTGCCGGCTGCGCATGAGCCTGAGGATCTTGATCCAGGAGCAAAAGATCAGATTGATCCCCAAAACAGTCATGACAGCGCAGACGCCCACGAACCAGAGCTTCAGTAAAAACGGGAGATTTCCGGACCCGGCGAACCATTCGGGGGCCAAGAGGCTGTTCATGACCCTGAATCCCTCGGTCAGGCGATCCGACTCCGCCATAACGATTCCCCAGGCAAACCAGAACATGAGGACAATGAGGATGACCGTGGTGAACTGCAGGGAGGCAAGCCGTTCAGCAGGCCGTTTCATGACGCCCCCTTGGCAATCGCCACGGTCAGCATCAATACGGGCGTCAGCACGGCGATGATGGACCTGAGATCATCGGACCGGGGGTTCTTGCCCGGGACATGAAAGGCGAACATAAGGCAGAGGATGATCAGGGTGGATTGAAAAAAGGCCGGGCTCCAGTGCCAGAAATCCCCCCATCCCTTTTGACACCAGACGATCCCCGCGTACTCGCCGCAGAGGAAGGCGACTGCGCTCAACAGGAGAAAATTGCGGCCCTGCCGAAAAAGGGGGTTGCCGGCCCGCCTGCGTTCGGGTTCCATTCGAAACCGGATAAAATGCGCGGCTGAAAACAGGGCGAAGGCGAGCGCAAGGCCCCGGAAGCCGTGAAACAGGATCACCCAGATGCAGGAGTGATGAAATCTGTATGCAGGCGGCTCTTTTTGAAAAAAGAGGGTGACCGCAAAGAGCAGGAGGACTTCCATCCAGACCCATGTGCCCACACCCATCCTCTCTTCTCCCCTTGGGCAGGCAAACACCCCGAGCAGCCCCAGGACAAAGGACGAAAACAACAATCCGCCGAAAATTTCAAAGACGGGCGGCTGACCGGACACCAGAAAAATGACCGCCAGGACCAGGACGTTGAAGGCCACAGCCCCTGCGGACGCCATCCGGCAGATCCCTTCGCGCTTGAAGAGAGAGGCCGTCAGGGTCGCGGCATACAGGATGCCCGCAGCCGCATATCCTGCAACAATCAGATGCTCCATATAAAATCATCCACCCTCAGTAAACAATGCCCATCTCCTACGGGCTGCAGAATCCAGATCAGAGAAAGAAGGCAAGCACGCCTGTAGGCCCTGCATCGATCAAACGTGATATATGACTACCGGTCGCTTTTGTCAAGCCAAATCCAAGAAAAGCGTCCAGAGCGCATTATACTGACCTGAGCTAACCGAAAACGACCATAAAAAGCTGTGGCAAAGGCGGGCAAGATCGACCACGGACCGCCATGCGGCCGGCGCCGGGAGCGTGTAAAGCCTTTGATGACGGCCCACAGGCCATTGCAGTTGAAAAGATAGCTGTTTCCATCTATACTTCGATGCTGACAGAGGCAGCCTGTTGGCCGCTGCCGCTGATCTTCGCTATCAAGGAATGGTTCACTGGGTGAGTTGCGGTCTTTTTATCTAAGGCGGCCTGACAGCCGAAACCAAACAGCGTTCTGCCCGCCCGTGGGGGTCTCTGCCCAAGGGCTGCAATAAAAGCGTTCATTCGTTCGGCGACCGCCCCCGGGCCCGGGATATTCTTTATTGAAAGGCAGCAAGGAATCCCTATCGACCCGCCTGACTCGCCTCACTCGCATGGCGGGCAGGTGAAAGGGCGTCCTTGGGGCTTAAACAGACTGTATTTTAAAGCCCTGCTGCCGTTCCCATGAGCTGTATTCGGTTTTCGCAGCCCTTGGGCAGAGACCCCCACGGGCAAACTTTTTCGCATGTTGCAGAGAAGTTACAGACAAAGATTCTAATGCCTGACCGGCTTTCCCCTTCGTAAAGGGGGACAACGGGGATTCTATGGGCACTTGAAAGAAAATATCAGGGTTTTCGTCCGGCCACTATGATAATGGGAAGGGTTCGCGACGCATGAAAGTCGGATATCTCTTGAGCTCATATGTGTCTCACCTGAAGGCCGGGGCCGAATACATCAAGGCCCTCAGGCTCCTGGGGGTAGAAACGGTCAGCGATCCAGAGACCGCGGACGCGGTCATCCTCCATGACGAACCCCCATCTTATCCCCTTTATTTCCAGCGTCTTCCCGTCTTAAGACACAAGTACGTCATTGCCTATGCGGTATGGGAAACAGACATCCTTCCCCAGGCATACCTGAAAGGTCTGCGACTGGTGGACGAGATATGGACCTGTTCCGAATACACCCGGACGGTTTTTTCAAGGCACTTCGACAATGTGTACAAGGTGCCCCACGTGGTCCCTGCTTACAGGGTGAGCCGGCCGGATGTGGAATATCTAAAAGATCTCTTGAACTATGATCCGGAGGCCTATTATTTTTACACTATTGCCGACGCGATCAACCCAAGGAAGAACCTGTTTGCGGCTGTGGAAGCGTTCCTGAAAGTCCAGCCCATGACCCAGCGAAAGGTCTTTTTTGTGGTAAAGCAGTACCGAAAGCCCGTCCCCTACCTCTCGTCCCTGCCCCACGTGATCAGCATAGCCCAGGATCTGAGCGAGGCACGGATACATGCCCTCCATGCGCTCTGTGACTGTTATGTCTCTTCCCACTGTGCAGAGGCATGGGGCCTCAGCATATCAGACGCCATGTCTTTTGGAAATCTGGCGGTTGCCACCGGCTATTCGGGAAATATGGAGTATATGCGTGAGGATAATTCCTTTCCCGTGACGTATGCCCTTACCCATATTCGAGAAGAGGACCTGCGCTTTCAGCCCGGCCTGCTTGAGAAGGGGATGCGGTGGGCCTACGTGGACGTGAACGACCTTGCCGGGAAGATGATGCAATGCCTTGGTCAGGCCGACCTCAGTGAAATAAAAAGGAGTGCGCGCCAGACGGCGGTCCGCTTCAGCCACAGGCATATCGCCGGGATCATGGAGATGCGGTTGAAGGCGATCGGAGAAAGACTGCGGCGCCCGCTCACGGTGAAACCCCAATTCCATGAAACACCTGGCAGCCCATTAGATCCCTGACCCATCCGGTTTCTGGGAGATTGACAGGAGCCACTCCTCAAGTGCCCGCACAGGTCCCTGATCCTCGTAAAGCCTTGGCAGGCCCTGGGCAATCCGGGCCGACAGGTCGGCGCGGGCGCCGCGATCCTTCCCCAGGCGCACGGCCATTTGGGCCAGGTCTTCCGTGGTGTGTGCCACAAGATCGGCCAGGCCGATCCGCTCAAGGACTGCGGCCGCATGATTGGCCCGCACCGTCTGACCCCGGCAGGTCAGCACCGGCAACCCGACGGCCAGGCATTCCAGGGCACTGTTGAATCCGGACCATCCGGGATTGTCCAGGAACAGGTCGCATGCGCGGCTTACTGCATCAAACTGCTCGGCGTTCATCCGGGGCAGGATCCGCACATGCCGGTCGAACTCCAGCCCCTGGTCAAGAAAGGCCGCATGCAGACGGCGATGCAGGATCTCAAAGCCTGCTTTTCCCCGCATCGGACCCAGAAACAGGAACCGGGCTTGAGGGAGCGCTCTGGCAATGAGGGGATAGAGGATGTCATGGCGAGGTTCATATTTGCTGATGTAGTGGCAGCACCAGAAAAGGACTGTTTTTTCATCCGCACCCAGACCCCTCCGGCTGGCAGCATGCGGCCAGGTGGGCCGGGGCCTGTACGCCACGCCGATTCCCGGAAGCGGCACGACTTTTTCTCTATAGGATTCTTCGGGCCGGTCCGGCTGCATCAGCTCGGATGAGAGAAACACGTCCACGGTGGACAGGCCGGTGGTCTGGGGGTGGCCCAGGCCTACGGCCTGGACCGGGGCAAGCCGCAGGGCGGCCAGTTGTATGGTCAGGCCGTCCATGCCGATCTCCGGATAGATCAGGGCATGCAGCCGATCCCCGGCAATCATGTCTGCCCATTGTGAAACCGGTCTCGGACCTCTGTTGAAATGATCGGCCGCAGCCGCCGCCCCATCTGTAATTTCATCACAGCGGACCCCGAGGTGGTAGCAGAATACTTCAAATCTGGTCCGGTCCAGTCCCTCGATCCACCCGGCCAGGGGGATCTTCCAGACCGAATGGCTGCAAAAAAAGGCCGAGGCAAACCCCACCCTCATCCGCTTGCCCCTCTGGAGGGGACGCCGGATCGGTCTCAGATGGTGAGGCAATGTCCGGCGGGCCGCCTCCTCAACAAGTCCCCCGTAGAGCCGCATGAGGTCATTGTCGTCTCTTCCCTGATAGGCCAGCAGAAAAGGCTGGGCAAGCCCCACCGTTTCAAGGGAAAAATCAGGGGGTATATGGCAGGCAAATGCTTCCAGACGTTGTTTGAATTCCATGCGGCAACCCTCAATCTCTTCTTCTGATGTGGGCGCCGCAGGCAGGGGAGCAAACAGGCGTTTCCATTGGACCATGGCCTTTCCGGGCCGGAGGGCCTCTGCCCTGGCCCAGACGTCATCGGCCTCGCGCCACAACCCCTGTCCGTGGAGAAGGTCTCCCAGATTGACGGCCGCCTCAGCAAGCTTCGGATCCGCAGACAGGGCTTCCCGAAAGCGCCGGGCAGCTTCATCCTCCCGGCCCAGGGCGCGCAGGGCATTGCCGTGGTTCATGAGCCAGACTGGGTTTGGGGAGGCGCCGGCCGCGGCCTCGGCCAAAACGGGCTCGGCCTCTGCAAATCGGCCTGCCTCCAACAGGACCGCGCCGAGCATCCCTTTATGCTCGGGCTTGGCGTGCAAGGAAACGAGCCTGCGAAAACAGGCCTCGGCCTCAGTTAGGTCTCCGTCCTGATAGGCCCTGCGGCCCCTATGTTCCAGCCCGGATCCCTGCGTGCCCTCCTTTGAAAAAATCCTGCCGGGCGGGTGCGGATGCCAGGCACAGGCCCGCCGGATGGCCCGGTCCCATTTTTCCAGAAACGGCCCCATGGGGAAAAAGCGCTCCACTGTCCGTTTCCCCTCCGACCCGATGGTCTTTGCCAGGCTCAGATCCTCCAAGAGCATATGGACCCGTTGGCGGAGCCCGGAGACATCCGTCGACACATACCCATCCACCCCATCGGTAAGCGGTGAGACCGGATTTGAAAGGGACACCACGGGCATGCCGACGGCCATGGCCTCCAGCATGGCCAGGTTGTACCCGTCTTCCCATTTGGGTATGGTGGTGTTCAAGAAAAGCCGGTTCTGGCGGTATGCCTGTTTCAGGTCTTCCCAGTCCCTCGATGGCCTCGCTCCCGGTATGTCGGGATTGTCTCCCATGACCAGGCTCGGAAGGCCCTGCAGCACGGCCTCCTGCATGGAATAGCCGCTGGTCTCATCTCGCAGCCTTATGAAGTTGCCCACCCGGAGGACCCGTGGGTTCTCCCCCGTATAACCGCCATAAAGGGATACATCAATGCCCGGCATGATGACCTCTCCGGGAAGGTTCCAGTCATAACGCTTCGTCTGAGCAATAAAGACGCAATAGACCCCTGATATGAGCTCACGGATCTGCCGGCGGCAGGCCTCGATCATTTCCGGCCTGTCCCTGTACTGAGGCTCGGTCAAAAACCGGGTGTGAAACACCAGGATCTTGGGCAGAGAAAACGCTCTGGTAAATGCGATGTCGGCCACATTGTGGCCCAGGACCAGGTCGTAATAGTTGTTTTTGAGCCGCTTGAGGGCCTCCGCCGTGGCGATGGGGGTCACGTTCGGCGTGAGGGGCCGCATGTTCTCGTGCCAGGGTTCCTTGTGGATATGGCCCTGCCTGTTGGCAGGCGCCACATCAAACTGATGATTTAGCCGGGCGAGGAGCGACAGATAAGGGGTGTGCCAGTTAAACGAAAGGATATTCATGCTTTTCTTCCTCAACGGTCTCCAGGAGCCCGTGCTTGAGCATCCACATGATCTGGTAATGCACCTTTCCTCCCTGGGACCCCATGTGACCAATGATTTCCTGGAGCGATCTGGGTTCAGATGCGAGCGAGGCAATGCCCCGCACCGTATCCGGGTTCACCGCCTGATCCATGCCCGGCAAGAGCGGATAGTCCTGGCCTGCCGTTAGCAGGGCCTCGGCAAAATCGGTGTTTCTCAGCCGGTCATCAGGACGCACATGTCCGGTGAAGTAATGGGAAAAGGACCGAAAATAGTCGGGAAAAAGGGGTTGCTGGCAGGCGGGGCAGGCATCCCGGACAAAGTCTGTTTTCATCCTGAGCCATAAATCCTCCAGCCGCTCTATGATCAGACGGTAATCATAATGGGTTTCGAATCGTTTCCTGGCCAGTGCCCCCATCTGACGGCAACGCTCAGGGTGCGAGAAGAATTCGGCCATGGCCTGTGCCAGCTTGTCGACATCCACATACACAGATTGCGCCACGTACCGATGGAGGGCTGCCTCGTCTGCGAGGGGTCCGAATTCCATGGCGGAGAACAGCTCCAGGGGGCTCCATCGCGTGGGGATAAGTCGGGCGACCTCGGGCGTCGCGATCTCCCGATACCCGCTGAAGTCGGAGACAACCAAGGGAAGCCCTGCGGCCAGGGCCTCCACAAGGGTCAGCCCGAAGGTCTCTTGCAGGTTGTCGCTGGGAGAGACAAAAAAGTCGGCCGCCTTGAAAAGGGCCGCCTTGTCGCACTCCGAGATATCGGTCTTCAGGACGGTCGATCCTTGCAGACCCAGGGCCTTTGTCCACAGGTCCACCATGGAGACGTATTCAGGATGATGGGCCGCGCCTGCCAGGATGAGCCGCCAGGGCCTTCTTTTTCGATGCACTTTGTGAAAGGCCTGCAGCAAAGGGAAAAGATCCATCTTGTCGTATTCAGAAAACCGGCCGAAACACAGGGCTGCCGCCTCGTTTTCCGAGAGGCCGATGCGGGCCCTGGCCTCCTTTCGGTCGACCTTGTCAAAGGAAGCACTGTCAAAGCCGAAGGGGACAACCTCCATTCTCACATCCGGCGGCGGGATATGCCGCATCTCCTCAATCTGCTGAAACCAGTCCCTCAAGACCCTTTTCCCCGCATCCGACGAACAGATAATGGCATCCTGGGAGGTGACGCCGCCAAAGGACATTTCCTGGAGGTGCAGCATCATGGAGGGGTAGCTGATGGAATGGGTGAAGGAGGTGACCGGAAATGATCCGGTCCGGTTTCTGAAGTGGCAGAGGGCATTATAATGGACGATGTGATCGGTCTGGTGAAAGACTGTGTAGTCATAGGCCTGAACCGCATCAGGCAACTGGGTCCGGTAAAATACCTTCACCCGGGATCCGGCCTTCACCTGTCGAAACAGGTCGGCGTGAGCCGCCTCAAACGCCTTCCTGTGGGCCTGGTTGACAAGGAAAAAATGGTACTCGTCAAAATGCCCGTAACGCAGGAGGGCCTCAAAAAAATGATAGTTGGCAACCCCCTTGCCCACCAGCTTCCGTGCCTGAGCAGGGGGCAGGTAATCGTCAAGGCTTGCCCAGATTCGCTTCTCCATAGTCTCCTGTTCCTGTTGCCGCCTTGTGTTGGGTCTCGAAACCTTGGATCGGCCAGGAGCTTTGTCTCACGACAACAGACTGACGATCTCCTCTGCCCGATGCCGGTAGGTGTGCTCCCGCAGGACCCGTTCCTGTGCCCTTCGGGCCATTTCCCGACGTTCGGATTCGCATCCAAGGAAGTGGTCAATGGCCCCTGTCATCTCCTCCCAGGAGGTCAGGGCCGTTATCTCCTCTTTCAGATCAAAATGAAGGGGCATCAGTTGGCGCATATCCGTCAGCTGAAACGCCCCAAGACCTGCCAGCTCAAAGGTCCTTGGATTCACGAAATCACCCTCTCCGAACGATGCAGGACGCCGGGAGGAATGCAGATTGATATTGATGAGCGAGCGGCGATAAATGCTTCGGGCCTCCTCATCCGAAATCCACCGGTCGCCGATGACCACAGACCCGTTCCCGCAAGCGACCCAGGCGTCTCCGTATATCTGGAAATCGGCCCGCTCGAGCTGACTGAAGAAATGGATCCTGTTGGGGTAGGGGGCCCCTACAAAGGAAACAGGGATCGCTGGAAGCTGCTCCGTTTCATGTGTCCTTAGATTGGCGTCAAAGGCCGGAGGGAGATAGTAGAAATTGCGACACCCCATCTGCTGCAGCTCGTCCCAGAACGGATCTTTCTGGATGGTGAGATAGTGATCAAAAAAAGGGGCATAAGACCGCCAGTAGGAAAAGATGCGGTAGTCCTCCACGAACCAGAAGCAGAGGATAATGCCCGCTTTTCTCAACTTGATCAACAGCTCCGGGTTGAACATGGGGGACTGGGCAATCCCCAGCATGGCATCCGGCCTGAAATCAAGCACCGTCTCCATGAGCCGGATGTCGCACCGCAGAAGAAAACGGGCCGACAGATCCCTGTCTTTTGTCTTGACCGCCTTCACAAAATCGTCTTTGAAGTCGGAGTAGTCGAGGAACCGGGTCTCCTGCCCAATCTCCTGGAACCCGCCATAAATGGCCTTTCCAACCGGGACCGACCCCCCCTCCACCGCTCCGACCACCAGTATCCTCATAATCCCCCTTTCCCATGACCGAGCGCATCGTCCCTGTGCATCTCAATAGGGCTCATACGCCTTCTCTTCCATGATGCGGGCCCCCAGGCGTTCATTGATCTCCCTCTTGATCCGGGATCTCCTGTCGTTGGTCAGATAGACCGATCTGGCAAGACGGACAAAATCTTGACCAAAATCCTTGTTTCGTTCGCATCGCCGAATCGCGTCCTCGATCTCCCAGAGGCATTCATTCACGCCTTTGATCTCGCGATAGAGACTGCTCAAGGCAGCCGATGCAGGAATCTGGCGGAACATCGCCTCTTTCAAGAGGTCCAGTTCGGTTTCGATATGGCGCAGTTTCTCCACATCCTGGATTCGGGCCTTTTTGATCTCGAGGATGGCGATCTTATCAAACAACTCGCCGGGCGAGATTTCTGCACAGACCTTCATCTGACATTCAACCCCATACGTTTCTGAACGGCCCTGCAAATTCGGTCAAACACCCCTTTCCAGTCGTTCAGTCGCGTCTGTCGGAAAAGACGCATGCCGGGATACCAGGGGGTGGTCTCTCCTGAAAGGCCCCATCGCCAATCAGGGATATGGCAAAGGGCGACCCATGCCGGCGTCCCCAATGCCCCGGCCAGGTGTGGGATGGCCGTATCCGAGGATATGACCAGGTCCAGGCTGGCCATAATCCCTGCCGTATCCACAAAGGCATCGGGTCCCTGATCCACCCCCGGGCCCAGGTCAGCCATGGGGACTTTGTCCTTTAGTTGCGCAGCCTGATCTGTCCCATGCCGTTTTTGGAGGCTCACCAGGGTCACCCCCTCCATGCCCGCCAGATCCCGGAAGTGTATTAACGGGATGGACCGATGCCGATCATGCGAATAGGCAGGATTGCCCTGCCAGGAAATCCCGATCCGGAATCCCTCCATGCGGCGCAGCCGTCGGCCCCAGAAATGGACCCGATCCGGTTCCGGCCGCAGATAGGGGATGTTTGAAGGGACCGTGTCCAGCGTGGTTCCCAAAAGCCCGGGCAGACTCATAAGCGGCATCTCGCATGTCGTTTCCTGTCCTCGGGAAGCGCCCACCGCCTTCATGATAATGCCTTCGGCTCCGATCAGCCCTCTCAGGAGCCTCAAGAGACGTCTGTCCGCCTCAAAGACCAGTCTGGCATCCCCGACCCGGAGGAGAGGAAGATAGCGCACGAACTGAAGGGCATCCCCTAAGCCCTGTTCGTGATGGACCAGAAGGGTTCCGCTCTCAAGGGCCGAGCCGTCCCATCTGGGATGGCGGGGTCGGCCTGGATGTAGGCGTCGCCAGCCGTCCGTCTCGAGGCGCCGCTCATACTCCTTCCATCCCTCAGCGTAATTTCCCATAAGGAGACAAAGGAGTGCCCGGTTCAGGCGGGCCTCCGGGTAAGACGGGGCCATGGCCACGGCCCGGTCAAAGGCTTCTGCGGCCGCCTCCATCTGCCCGACAGACTGATAGGCGATCCCCATGTGCACCAGGGACTGCACATGTCCTGGATCCAGTTTCAGGGCTGTCTGATAGCATCTGACGGCCCCCTCAAACTGATCCTTCTCCTTCAGCCCGTTTCCCATCATATAGTGGCCGTCCGCGCAGTCGGGGGAAAGCGCCAGCAGACGTTCGGCCCAGGCGATGGCCTCTTCAGGCCGTCCCAGTTCCAGCAGGGCAGCCCCCATCTTGGGGTAGACCTCTGTGTAGTCAGGCCTGACATCCACCGCCCTCTGAAACCACAAGAGGGCCTCCTGGAATTGTCTCGCCCGGGACCATGCCTTTCCCAGGTTATAGCAGGCCTCGGCAAAATCGGGCTTGAGTCGGATGGCGTCCTGATAGTGAGCAATCGCGCCCTTCACGTCCCCCCTTTCCTGGCAAGCCGCACCCAGACTGTTATGGAAAACAGGCTGGCTCGGGTCGATTTCGACGGCCCGGGAGATGAGACGCACGGCCTCGTCATACTCGCCGGCCTGACGGTGTATAAGGCCTTTGAGGTGCAGGGCGCCCGCGTGCCTGCCGTCTGTCCGGAGGGCCTTCCGGCACAGGGCCAGGGCCTCTTGCGGTCGGCCTTCCTGGAACAGGACAGCGGCATCGGCAACCAGGTCCTCGGCCTGGACCATCCCCGAGGGACCTGCCTTTGCAATTTTATCACCCCCCTGAGACCTGACCCGTTGTCCTGATCTCCGGACCGCCAGGGTCCTGAGGGTCTCGGCCGTCCGTTGTACGACCTCTTCCCAGTCCCCCCGCCGCCTTTGCCGGAAAAGCCGTGCAGTGGGATACCACGGCGTGTATTCCCCCTTCAGGAGCCACCGCCAGTCCGGCACAAACGGGAGCAGGATCCAGACAGGCCTGCCCATGGCCCCGGACAGGTGGGCCACCGCCGTGTCCACTGAAATGATCAGGTCCAGATTCGCAAGGATGCCTGCTGTGACCGAGAAATCATCAAGTTCTTTCCCCAGGTTCACGATCCCCAGGTTCTGCAGCTCCTCTTCCGCCCCTTCCCGCCCCTGTTTTTGCAGGGCATAAATTTGAACCCCCGGAATCCGGGCAAGGGGTCCGAAGGCCTTCAGCGGGCACGAACGGTTGCGGTCATCCTTGTGTCGCGGGTTCCCTGACCAGACCAGACCCACCTTAAGACGGGGCCCGGTCAGCCTTTCTCCCCACATCGCCGCCATGTCAGGATCAGGCCTTATGTACGGGATATCCGCGGGTATGTCGCAAAGGGTGGTTCGGAATATCCTGGGCAGGCTCATCAGGGGGACGCAGCAGTCAAACGGCCTGTCTATCTCCTGATCCAGGGGACAGGAAAATACCTCATCCACGCCCGCCACAGTGCGGCACAGCTTGGCCAGCGATTCATGCACCTCCAGCAAGACCCGTCCCCCCCTTGCCTTGACCATGGGAAGATATCGGACAAACTGGATGGTGTCTCCCAGACCCTGTTCATGGTGCACAAGGATTGTCTGTCCACGCAGAAACGACCCGTCCCACCTCGGCCTGTCGAGGCGTCTCGGATAGGTTGTGGCAAGATCGTTTCTCTGAAACCGGACCTCATATTCCTTCCAGCCCTCATGGTATCTTCCGCACAACAAGAGGGCCAGGGCACGGTTCCACCGAATCTCCACATGCCCTGGATCCAGTCTCAGCGCCCGTTGGAACACGTCAATAGCCTTTTTCACCTCTTGGTTGTCGCGATAGGCCAGCCCCATATTGTTGAGTGCTTCCACATGCCGGGGCGCCATGGCCAGGACCGCCTCATACCGGGAAATCGCATCAGAGAGTGCCCCCGATTCCTTGAGGGCGTTGGCCATGTTGAAATGGGCCTCCACCATGTCGCCTTTGAGATCAATGGCCCTCTGATAGCATGACGCCGCCTCGCAAAAACGGCCTGCCTCTTTGTACGCATTTCCCAGGTTGTAATGGAACTCGGGCACGTCAGGCCTGATTCGCAGGGCCTTTCGCCAGCAAGCCGCGGCATCCCCGAAACGGCCCAGGTCTTTCAATGCCAGCCCGGCATTGTGGCAGGCCTCGATATGGTCCGGCTTCAGCGACAAGGCCTTTTGGTAACAGGAGAGGGCCTTTTGAAGGCTCCCCATCTGACGGCAGGCATCCCCCATCAGGCAGTAGGCCTCCGCCATGTCGGGCTTCATCTGAACGGCCTTTGAATAGGAAAAGAGGGCCTCGTGCAGGCGACCCGATCGATGTAGACGGACCGCCTCAGCCATGACCTGCCTGGGATCCCGAAACAGATCCCGTGGGACCAAGGGCGCATCATTTTCCTCTGACCGGACACGAACGATCTCCCGGCCGGGCCATGCCTCTGCCAGATTCCTGACGGCCCTGATCAGGCGGTCTACCGGAGCTTCCCACTCCCCCCGAACCTCCTGTCTAAAGAGGCGCATGGTGGGATACCAGGGACTGTCCTCCCTGCCCAGGAGCCAGCGCCAGTCCGGGGCAAACGGGAGCAAGGTAAAGGTCTTTTTGCCCATGGCGCCGGACAGATGGGCCGTTGCCGTATCCACCGAAACCATCAGGTCCAGATTTTCCATCAAGGCGGCCGTGTCCGAGAAGTCATGCAGCATGTCCCCCATGTTGACGATCGTTGCGCTCTCGGGCAGGTCCTTTGCCTGTTTGCCGGCCTCCCCCTTCTGAAGGCCATAGACCATGACCCCGTCCAGCTGCGCCAGGGGGGCAAGGAGGCGAAGGGGACAGGCCCTGTTGGGGTCCGTGGCCTTTCCCTCCCACACCAGGCCCACCTTGAACCGGTTTCCCAGGAGCCGTCTTCGCCAGGTTGCGGCCTTTTGGGGGTCTGCATAGAGATACGGGACCTGCGCGCAGGCAGGGATGGTCTCGAGGTTCGTCTGAAAAATCCCGGGGAGACTCATTAAGGGGATCCAGAGATCAAACGGCCCTTCTGAGCCCGGGTCGCCACTCCTCTCCCTAAGGCCGTCGATCCACGGCAGGGAACGAAACAGGGGGGTCAGGGGATGCTGGGTCTCCAAAACGACCGTTCCACCGAGGTCTTTTACCAACCTCAGGTATCGGACAAACTGGATCTCATCCCCGAATCCCTGCTCGCCCACTGCCAGGAGCCGCTTTCCGCGAAACAAGGTCCCGTCCCACCGGGGCAGACCGGGGTCCTCTCGCAGGGCGTCGGACCACGCCTTTTTCCGGAATCGCCATTCATATTCTTTCCACCCTTCCTCAAAGGCCCCGACCAAAAGAAGCAGGAAGGAGAGGTTCCAATGGGCCTCCCCGTAACCCGGGTCGCACAGGATGGCCTGTCTGAAACAGCGGATGGCCCAAGAAACCCGACCCAGGCCCTTGAGGGCTGCGCCCATGTTATTCCAGGCCGTGGCCCAATCCGGCGCCAGGTCCAGGGCCTGCTGGAACATATGAACAGCTCCCTCCAGATCCCCCTTTTCCCCAAGGGCCGCACCGACCCGGTTGCAGGTCTCCGCCCTGTCCCATGCCCCGGTTTCCCGGCAGTCTTTGGCTGTGTTGAGCTTGCTCGACATCATGGGCTCTCATCCCATGGCTGCGTCTCTTGTCTCAAGAATCGCCCCTGTCCCGGCGGTCCGCCACATTGCCTGATAAGCCGCTTCCATTGCGGCCGCAAAACCGGGCCCGTTGCACAGGGGGGACTTTCTCAACCGGCCCCGCATCCCGGCCCTCAGGGCCTGCAGCCGGTCCAGATCGCCTGCCAGTTCCACCGCTTTTCGGGTATATGCCTCCTTTGTATCGGCAATCAGATCGCTCAGCCCCACCCGAGTCAGGATGCTTGCCCCCACCCGGGCCGCATGACGATCCCCCTTGAGCGTCACCACCGGCGCCCCCATCCACAGGGCCTCGCACGTGGTGGTTGTGCCGTTGTATGGAAACGGGTCCAGCCCTACGTCCACCCGGTTGTACAGCCACAGGTGCTCCTTCATGGTCCGGGCATGCCCCTCAAATATGATGCGATCTGCCGATATCCCGTGCCTGGCAAACATCTCCAGACATCGGCCTCGAACCCCTGCGTCCATCAAAGGCTTGCTCTTGAGCATCAGCAATGACCCGGGCACAGACAACAGTATCCTCGACCATACGGCCGCCGCCTGCTCGTTCATCTTGGAAAAGTTGTTGAACGATCCAAAGGTCACCCTCCCTTCTTTCAGGGCCGGGAGCGGCGAGACATCCCCTGCCTCTTCGGGCGGGGCATAGCACAGAAACCCCTCCGACAGCCTTGCCAGTCGTTCGCTGTGCCATCGGTCCGCATCCCCTTCAGGATCGGCCACATGGTCTGTCAGCCGGTAACCCATGACCCCCAGCCCGGTCGTACCCGGATATCCCAGCCACGTAACCTGGACCGGCGCTGGCCTTTTCGCAAACACCAACAGCCGGTTGCCGGCCGTATGCCCGGCAAGATCCACCAGGATGTCGATCCGGTCCTCCCGTATCTGCCGGGCCACTGCATCGTCCCCCAGCCCCACAATAGACCGCCAGCGATCAGCCAGTTCCCTTATGCGGGCCGTCATGCGGTCCGGCCGCTTCACGTCCGCATAACAGAAAACCTCCACCGCCTTCCGATCATGGTTCGCTATCAGGGGCAGGAAAAACCAGCTCACCGAGTGTTCCCTGAAATCGGGCGACACATATCCCACCCTCAGCCGACGGAACAGATCCGGGTCGTTCTCGCAGGCAGTTTCCCGGGCATGGCCCGCGCCGTGCTGCTGCCCCCAGTTCAACGATTCCCAATATATCTCCCTGTTCCCTGCATCCGGATCGTACTGCATGGCAAACAAAAGATTGCTGTGGGCCTCCGCATAGCCAGGCCGGATCTCAAGGGCCTTTCGATAGCATGCAATAGCCCTCTCCAATGCCCCCTGGTCTCTGAAGGCGCAGCCCAGGTTATTCCAGGCCATGGCACTTTCGGGATCGATGCCCAGGGCCTTTTCATGGGCCGACACGGCCTCTGTCAAGCGGCCGACGGCCTTGAGCGCGGCCCCCATGTTGTTGTATGAGGCGGCATGATCCGGGCTTATGTGAATGGCCTCTTCGTACCACTGAATGGCCTCCTCGTACCTGCCCAGCGCCTGGAGGGCGTTTCCCATGCTGCAGCGGGCCTCCGCATTCTGCGGCCCGAACCGCACGGCCTTTCGGAGGTTGCTGATCCCCTCCCCGATCCTTCCCTTGGAAATCAGAATATTGCCGATGTTGTTGCAGGCCTCCGACAGACGGGGCCGCAGTTTCAATGCCTTCCGGTAACACCAAAGGGCCCTGTCCAGTTCCCCCCCCCGCTGAAACACGTTTCCCAGATTGAGGTAAGCCTGCACATGCGCAGGGTCCAGGGAAATGGCCTTTTGCAGCCACTGCGACGCACCCGCACTCCTGCCCATATCAAGAAAGGCGACCCCCAGATTGTTGCAGACCATGGCATCGTGCGGTTCTGCCGCGAGGGCCTTTTCATAACAGGCAACTGCCTCTTCCAGTTGGCCATTTCGGTGGAAACGGAGCCCCTCTCCAAAAAGGATATGGCCTCTTGCCCGGCATGATCCATCGGGAGATGCCGTGGCCGCATCTGACAAACCGGCCTTAACATGCTCTCCATGACTGCACCAGGAGGCCCACGCCTCCCGAAACGCCTTTTCTACGGATTTCGCAAAACCGGGCCCGTTGCACAGGGGGGACTTTCTCAACCGGCCCCGCATCCCGGCCCTCAGGGCCTGCAGCCGGTCCAGATCGCCTGCCAGTTCCACCGCTTTTCGGGTATATGCCTCCTTTGTATCGGCAATCAGATCGCTCAGCCCCACCCGAGTCAGGATGCTTGCCCCCACCCGGGCCGCATGACGATCCCCCTTGAGCGTCACCACCGGCGCCCCCATCCACAGGGCCTCGCACGTGGTGGTTGTGCCGTTGTATGGAAACGGGTCCAGCCCTACGTCCACCCGGTTGTACAGCCACAGGTGCTCCTTCATGGTCCGGGCATGCCCCTCAAATATGATGCGATCTGCCGATATCCCGTGCCTGGCAAACATCTCCAGACATCGGCCTCGAACCCCTGCGTCCATCAAAGGCTTGCTCTTGAGCATCAGCAATGACCCGGGCACAGACAACAGTATCCTCGACCATACGGCCGCCGCCTGCTCGTTCATCTTGGAAAAGTTGTTGAACGATCCAAAGGTCACCCTCCCTTCTTTCAGGGCCGGGAGCGGCGAGACATCCCCTGCCTCTTCGGGCGGGGCATAGCACAGAAACCCCTCCGACAGCCTTGCCAGTCGTTCGCTGTGCCATCGGTCCGCATCCCCTTCAGGATCGGCCACATGGTCTGTCAGCCGGTAACCCATGACCCCCAGCCCGGTCGTACCCGGATATCCCAGCCACGTAACCTGGACCGGCGCTGGCCTTTTCGCAAACACCAACAGCCGGTTGCCGGCCGTATGCCCGGCAAGATCCACCAGGATGTCGATCCGGTCCTCCCGTATCTGCCGGGCCACTGCATCGTCCCCCAGCCCCACAATAGACCGCCAGCGATCAGCCAGTTCCCTTATGCGGGCCGTCATGCGGTCCGGCCGCTTCACGTCCGCATAACAGAAAACCTCCACCGCCTTCCGATCATGGTTCGCTATCAGGGGCAGGAAAAACCAGCTCACCGAGTGTTCCCTGAAATCGGGCGACACATATCCCACCCTCAGCCGACGGAACAGATCCGGGTCGTTCTCGCAGGCAGTTTCCCGGGCATGGCCCGCGCCGTGCTGCTGCCCCCAGTTCAACGATTCCCAATATATCTCCCTGTTCCCTGCATCCGGATCGTACTGCATGGCAAACAAAAGATTGCTGTGGGCCTCCGCATAGCCAGGCCGGATCTCAAGGGCCTTTCGGCAGTATCGGATGGAATCAGGAATCTCCCCTTTTTCCTTGAGGGCCAGGGCAAGGTTATTGTAGGCCTCTGCCTTGCTCGGGTCCAGGGCAATGGCTTTTTGATAGCAGCGCACCGCATCTGTCACCCTGCCTGTCTGATGATAGGCATATCCCAGATTGTGGAAGGCGTCCGCATACCCGGGCCTTAATGAAATGGCCCTTTTATACCCATCCACCGCGGCCTCAATTTCCCCCAGCTCCTTTAGGGCCGTGGCCATATTGCAATAGGCCTCAGGGGTATCCGGGCTGAGCCGGATGGCGCTCCTGTAGCAGGCCACGGCCTCGCTCAGCCGGCCCCGTCGCAGAAGGGCGTTCCCCATATTGAAATGGCAGGCCATGGCGTCGGGGGCCATTTCAATGACCTTCGCATAACAGGCAATAGCCTCATCCAGTCGGCCCTGGGCCTGATAGGCCTTGGCCAGTTCATAGGTCGCCTCCGCATGGCTGACATTCACTGTGGGGGTTCCCGATTGACTCAAGCTGTCAGACCTCCTTTGCTTGGCATTGAAACAAAGCAAGACATGATTTTAGCAGGCAATGCAAATGGCGTACCGGATGAAGCAGACCTTTGGACCCTGCTTGGCCGGGCGCTTTGTTGGACGCGACGATCCTGGAGCTGAAAACGGGCAAAGCTGCCGACCCCGCTGAGTCAATTTGTTGACGCAGACAGGGAGGCAGGGAATCCCTTGGCGATCAGGCAGTAAGGGGCTTTTTGAGAGGTCAGGAGAGAAAAGGGCAGGGCATTGCCCTCTGAAGGCGGTTGGCATGGAAGTTGTATAAGGTTGAGACACAAGGGCAATGATCGTGAACCTCAAAACCCAACGCATCTTTCAATGGACCCAAAAAATCCACAAGACAACCGTTTGCTTCGCCCCACAGCCTCTTGGGCCTGGGTCAGGCTGTGGGGCGCAATGATCCTGCTCTCCTTTTCAGGATGCGCCGGAGAATATGCCGCCACGGCCCCGCCCCAGACCGGCCCAGGGGAAGGGGTTTTGCTCCCTGAGATGAGCGGTCATGCAGGCGCTGAATTTATCATGGCCAGTCTTCCGGAGGAGATCTATACAGCCCCGGCCGTCAACCATACGGCCAACGCAAGGGTGGGGGTCTTTCCCTTTTCCGAGCCGGACTATGCGCCCGGCACGGGATCCGCGGCCGGCAGGATCTTGTGCGGTCAACTGCAGAAGGGCCGCGCATTCCGGGAGGTAATATTCCAGCCGGAGATGCCCCACATGCCCCTCGGCGATCTGACCGAGGCGGCCAGACGCAGGGGCCTTGACCTCATCATTACAGGCCGCTTGAACGACTATTTTGAGGGATCCGCATTTTTGCAATCCCGCGTCAGCGAGACCATTCAGGTCATCAGCGTGCAAGGTGGGAAACCAGGGATCCTGTGGCATGCCAAGGCGCGCGAAACCGGATCTCCGGCCCGGTCAATGGACCTCATCTTTCTTGTGAGCCAGGGGCAACAGGCCCCGTCCGCGAAGGCGCTCATGAAAAGGAATGCGGAGAAATTCTGCAATATGATCCTTTGGCGTCCCCGTCAGCGCCGATGACAGAGGCCTTGGACAGGTTCGCGGGTTCCGGCCCCTGCCCCTGAGTCATGCGCCTTCTCCTTTCTGGGCTCAAACGAGAGGCATTCTTTTCCCGAGCTCATCCGGACTGCGATGCACGGCATCTGCAGGCTCTTGAACCCCATGGCCCGACACCCGTAGGGAAAGCTCCTGTCCCATGTAATGTAGTAGTGCCGGCACCCTCGACAATCGCTCATAAAACACCACCAAAAAGCTTTGCAGCGCGGGAGGACAGAGCCAGTCGCTAATCAACCGGGACGGGTGCAGCGCTTCGGTCGTCCACGATGAGCCCCATTGACTCCAGCATGTCCCAGGCCCGTTGGTGTTCCGCGTCGTCTCGATCCATATTGCCCCGGGCGATCTCCGTCAAGGTCTGGTCACTGATGCCGGCCTTCTTGAGTCGGATCATATCTCCGGGCGTAATGGTCTTGAGGGACTTGGTGGTTTCCCCGTAGACGATCTGTTGAGGGCCTTTCATAAACGAGCCGTGCCTGACAATGCCTTGGATCGCCTCGTCGCTCATGCCGGATTTCTTGAGATCGATGATCTCGTCCACCGTAAAGGCGCAGGTCTCCACGGCCTTTTCTTCAATAACGGTCTGAATCGTGGCGCTGCTTATGCCCGCCTTTGCGAGCCGGGCCATGTCGGCAGGGTCAAGGGCCAGGGCCAGTCCACATCCCATGCACAAGATACCTATGCCGAAACTTGAAACGATGCGCTTTTTCATTTCATTCCCTTACGCCAAAAAGTCCAGGAGGTTCCTTTTTAAGGCATTGGATGCAGCGGTCAGGGCTGTTTCATAGGCGGTCTCCTGCGCCTGAAGCTCCACCGCGACCTGGGCCGCATCGGCATCTTCTGTCTTGGAAAGGACATCCTCAAATTTCTGCTTCATATGGTTCCAGTATTCCTGGGTCTGCTCCAGGCGCTTAAACGCAGTGGACTGCTCTGAGACGACCGTTTCCACCTGAAAAACAGCCTTGCCAAGGTCCTCGGCAGCCCTGGCCAGGGACGGGGCGTCAAAGTCCTGGGATTCAAGGGCGGTCTTTACTTCCTTGAGCACAGCAAACACATCCACGCCGTCCGCGACCCCTGATCCGGTAAACACCTCATTTCCGTGGACATTGATCTTCATGTGGATCCCTTCGCCCACAATGGCCCGTATGGTCCCGCTGTCGCCGTTGTAGAGCCGGTTGTAGAAGCCGAACCCCGTGTCTGCATCACAGGCGTCCACGGCCTCTCCATCGGCCGCTGTTCGGATCACAACCGCCTCACCCATAGCTGCAGCGCTAAAATCGGCCACAGCGTTGATTGCGGCCTGTGTGGCCGCAGCCACCTCCTCTGCAGTATCGCCGCTCGATATGTCCACCTCTATGCCGGTCCGCCCGGGCGTCTGAGGGTCTGATGAGGCATTGTCCACGTCGTACCACACATAATAATCAGTTTCAGAGGACTGGATGGTGAAATGCTCCCCGCCCTCCAAAGAGGCCGCCTCCTTGGCAGTCACCTCGTCCCTCGGAAAAGGAAGGGTGTCCGTGTCATGCCCGGCGAACAGGTACGATCCCCCCAGCCGCGTGTTGGCGATGTCGCGCACCTGATCATAGATATGGGCGATTTGTCTCACAGCTGTGATCCGTCCTGTTGGATCGTTGGCAGAGGCCTGGCTCGCCGCAATATCCCTTGCCTGGCGCAGGAGTTCATGAACATCTTCCAGATTGCCGACCGTCGCCTCCACCCGGATCTTGGCCGTATCGATGTTGTGCATATACTGCTCAACCGAGGCCACTCTCCTGCGGTAGTCCAGGACCCTGTTCATGCCGATCGGATCGTCGGAAGGCCGGTTGATCCTCTTCATGGTCGCAAGTCTTTCCTGGGCCTTTAAGAGGCGCTGCGAGCTGATGTTCACGCTCCGCGCCATCAGATTTACAAATTGTCTGTTGGTAACCCTCACGCGCAACCTCCCGTTTATTCATGCATGCCGTTCTTTTGACCCCCTCAGGCAGAGACAGCCCCCGGGAACCCACGCCATTAGACTCTTTATTTGTAACTTCTCTGCATGGTGCGAAGAAGTTTGCCCGTGGGGGTCTCTGCCCAAGGGCTGCAAAAACCGAATACAGCTCTTGGGAACGGCAGCAGGGCTTTGAAATACAGTCTGTTTAAGCCCCAAGGACAGTCTTTCACCTGCCCGCCATGCGAGTGAGGCGAGTCAGGCGGGTCGACAGGGATTCCTTGCTGCCTTTCAATAAATGGTATTCAGAGCCCGGGGGCGGTCGCCGAATGATACGGTCGCATTTTATTGCAGCCCTTGGGCAGAGACCCCCACGGGCGGGCGGACCGCTGTTTGTTTGCGGCCGTAAGGCCGGCTTAGCTGTTGACAGAAGGACGCTTTATCCATTACGGTAGTTATCTTGCGTTCGTTATGCGTCAATTTTCGATCACATTGAGAAAGGGAGATTCCCATGACCCAGGATTGGATACGGCATATCGACCGGCTGATTAAACAGAGACCGGCCTCCAGGAGCGCGCTGGAGGCCTTTAGGGGAATTGCGCTCCTCATGGAAAAGGCAAGGCCCGGGGGTGTGCCGGTTCATGTTGAGAAGAGGGTGAGGGATTTGCAGCAGAAAGAGGGCTTTCCCCTCTTTTCAAGGGAGGACCTTCCCCTCGATCTCAAGACAGCTGCTGATCTGTTGGAGAAATTTCTGGCACATCTGAGCGGGTCCGACAGAGACGATGCCAGGGGGCTGGAAAAGGCCCTCAAAAAGGTCGAGTCTGCCAACGATTGGGCAGAGAGGCTGTTTGTGTTCATTTTGAAGCAAGATGACCCGGCGGTTGCTGAAATGGGAAGGGAGGTGAGCCTGAATCCCGGCGTGCTGGCCTTTCTTGGAAAGACTGCCTTGCGTCCTTGCTTGGAGCGGCTTCGGGAAGATGCAGCCTCATACCTGGACAAGAAGACATGGGACAAGGGCTACTGCCCCCTGTGCGGGTCTCAGCCGGATATGGCCTGTTTTGAAAAGACTGGGAAGCGATATCTCCATTGTGAGCTGTGCGGGGAAAAATGGCCCTATCCAAGGATCCAGTGCCCCTTCTGCAATACCGTGGAACAGGAGAAATTAGGCTATTTCGAGGCCGAGGAGGAAGAGGGACTTCGAGTCTATTTCTGTCGGGAATGCCATCGATATATCAAGACCGTAGATACGCGGGCCTTTGAGGAACCGGCCCCGCTGGAGATAGAAGGGCTGGCCACGCTTCACCTGGATGTCCTGGCACAGGAAAACGGCTTCAGGTAAAAACAGCTTGACAGACCGTCATTGCCCAAGGCAACTCAGATAGAACCGGATGAGTCCAATCTGTTCTCTGTAGAGAGAACCTTGCCCATCCGCCTCTATGGCCCGGAGGAGGGCCTCAGAGGCAGACCTGGCATCAGCCAGCCTTCCCTCTGCAGTCAGTTTTCGAAAAAGGTAATCGTATATGCGCATGCAGGAGGGGAGACTGCTCTCCATAAACAGGGAGATCGTCTCCTGCCAGCGGCCCTGGTCTGCCAGATAGGCCATGGCCAGAGACCTGTGAATCGCAGGATCATGAGGGTTCTCATAGGGAATGGCATAACCGAGACCCTCTTCAATGTAGTGTTTGAGCCTGAAAGGACTTTCAGGGGCGCAGAAGTAGCAGGGAAGCAGATATCCATCCGAGGGCGTTCCGTAGACATGCTTCAGCCCCTCTCCCCTCTCTATCATCCGGCATAGCCGGGTGCCGTCGTAGATCCTTCCGCCCACCGTATATTCATACCGTCTCAGGGGGCCGGGCCTGTATCTTTTCATGTGCCGGATGGAATCATCCACGGTTTTATAGGTCTCGCCCGGGAGGCCGAAGATCATGGACAGGGTGCAGGGGATGGCGAACTCGTCGCACAACTCCAGGGTGTTCTCAATGTCCCTTCGGCGGTACGAGACATGGTTCCGCTCCAATACCGCATCCGAAAAGCTGTCGCAGGTGAGGATAATGGAAAAGCCTGCCTCGGCCAGAAGGCGGGCAAAATCGCGGTCAAAAGGCCTGGGCAGAAACTGGGAGGTGAAGGCAAACCGCTCATGAAGGCCCTCCCGGATGATCCGTTGAACCAATTGGCCGGGATAGGCAAGGTCGGGCAGATTGAACTCGGTGTCCACGAAGAATATGTGCCTGACCGCGTCATTCATCTTTGAGAGGGATCTTATTTCCCTGACAACCGCTTGCATCTCCCTGTACAGCGGCCGCGCCCCCTCGATAATGGGCTCCACACAGTAGCTGCATCCCTGATTGCATCCCCTTTTCACCTGTGCCGGAAGGCCAACGGTCTCGAGGGCAAACTGGAAAGATTTCTCCCGGCCGCTGGACCAGGGTCCTTCTGAAAAGGAATACGGCTTCTTGGGATTGATGCGAATCTGGTCGCTGTCCCGATAGACGAGCCCGCTCACGGCCTGGATCTGTTCTCTGTGAGGAAAGGCCTCTACAAACTGTCTGAAGGGCTCCTCGCCCTCCCCGATCACGCCATATTCCACCTCCAGATATTGCAGCACCGCCCTGGGCGAAATGGTGAATCCGCCTCCGCCGGCGATGAGAACCGTCCCCGGGGAATGGGCCTTGATCAGGTCCACCATGCGCCTGATTCGGGGAAGGAAATAAAAGGTCTGAAACTCCTCTCCGCAATAATCGCCGTAGGGCTCACAGGCCAGGCATGTGTCCAGATTCCGTATCCCCAGGCCGATGATGTCCGGTTGGGCCTTTTTCAAGATGTTGATGAGATTGGTCTCTACATCGGGATCCGGCAGAAACGGATATTCAACCGTCACGCGATGTCCGTATTGACGAAGATAACGGGCAATCAGGCCCAGCCCAAAAGGGTATACCTGTTTGACAAGGTAGTATGGGTCTGTATAGAAAAGCAGGACGCTGGCCTGATGCATGTTGCCTCCCTTGGTCTTGCAAATTTCATTCGTTTATTACCATCAATGCGTTTCGGCTTCAAGCCTTGCCCGCCAAAGCGATTCGCCAAGGATTCTGTAAACCGACTTATGTCAATATTGATATATATAACATATTGATTTTTAAGCAAAAAAATATTGACAACAGCATTTATTTGGGTATTTAATCAAAACTCCAACTAGTTTACACCGCCATTTCGACCAAAACCAATCAACAGCTTAAAAAATGGGGCAGACAAAAACGGTATGTCCAAGGATCAATCGTTGTGGCCAGCTTTGATGCAGGCCCTGGAGTACCGCTTCGGGGCCGTGTTGCCTGAGGTCAATCCCAAACCTTAAATCTGACACAAGAAAGGAGGAGGCATGAACGTTACGCGTCGTGATTTCTTTAAGATCACAGGGGCTTCTGCCGCAGGCGCTGCGATCCTGGGGCTGGGCCTCGATTTGAAGCCCTTCAAATCGCATGCCCAGACCCTCAAGCTTCGCTTTGCCAAGGAGACAACCAGCATCTGTTGCTATTGCGCGGTTGGGTGCGGCGTCATCTGCAGCACCGGACAGGCAGGGGCAGGGAAGATCGTCAACATCGAGGGGGACCCGGACCATCCAATCAATGAAGGGGCCCTGTGCGCCAAAGGGGCGGCCCTGAGTCAACTCGCCAACAATGAAAATCGACTGACTGCGCCCCTCTACCGCGCTCCCTACAGCACCCAGTGGCAGAAGGTCTCATGGGACTGGGCCCTCTGGACCATTGCCAAGCGGGTCAAGAAGACACGGGACGAGAGTTTTGAACACAAAAACCCCTGCAATTCGTTTATATCAACCTCGGGAAATATCATCGACCCACCGACATCGAAAACAAACCCTCCGAAAACCCTTCGCGCACTAAACCCTGAACCTGATATTAATCCATAGGTAATACCTTCACGAAAATAAAACCTTTTTGCTCGGACTGGGGCACCAGAATAGTCTAAAGGTAATTTCGAATATCGGTGAATATCCAGGCCGTTGCCTTCCCAATTCACTAGATACTCGTTGTTCCCAAACCATTTCCTATATCCACCCCCTTTGTTGTACGGAAACCATTTCTTTTTGGAATCGAATGCCTGTTCCGGCGATTTCATTCCAAAACCAATTTCATGGCCACTAACTTCAAACCACAAGCGAAGAAAAAGGTTGTTATTGCATGTTGCTAAACCTTGTTTTATCGCTGAAAAAGAATCAAGCGGAGTAGATTCTGAAAACACAGAACGAACTGTATTCCCAGCCCAATACGCGATCGGGCTACCGGGTATCTTCTTGAAATCTGCGGCAGAGGATCGGAAGAGCCAACCGCAGCCGGGATTCTTGACTGCTTCTCGAATGGCGTCATTTTTCTCGGCTTCAGAATTATCTGCCACCAAATTTAGATAGCCGCCCTTGTAATCCAATCGGTTTGTGCTTTCCAAAACAAATGCAGTTGTCGAAACAACCTCACCGCCGATACTGTCGAAAGCCCGCGCACCAAGGTGAGCCATTGATAGCAGTGTGTTCTGGCCCAGAAGACGCGCACGCAATGCCTCGAAGGATGACAAAAACATCCAACTTTGCATGGTTATCATCGCAACCGCTCCATGCTTCTGAGCAAGGTCAAGGTTACGCTCTATGAACGTGGCAAACAGATCAGCCTTGCTGAAGGGGTAATTGTCCTTTACCCAAGCGCCTAAACGCCCATTCATTCCTCTGCCGCCCATATACGGCGGGTTGGCTATCACCACATGGTATTTCGGGCTGAGGTAATCGGCTTGCCGCAGG
>ENA-OSEO01001266-OSEO01001266.1-sediment-metagenome-genome-assembly--contig:-NODE-1266-length-48560-cov-9.231689_pt1 | contig 48560 bp, 48 predicted proteins | sample MGYA00237883_ERZ534232 | MGnify/ENA metagenome assembly ERZ534232 | reverse complement strand
CGTTCTCTTATGCGAGGGAGCCAAATCGTATAAAGGGGACGGAAACTCAAAACAGGGAGGTTCTTTATGACGGAAAACGAAAAACAAAAGGTTGGGATCTTTCGCTTCAGCGTGATTCACGAGTTTGTGGGTGGCGCGGCATTGAGCCGCAGGGAAAGGAAGCAGCTGTTAGAGGAGAAGTGTGCCCGAAAATGGGATGTCCCGTGTTCGAGCAAGAGTCGCGTCAGCCGCGGCGCCATTCTTCGATGGATCAAACTTTATACCGATAGCGGCGGTCGTCTGGAATCGCTGTATCCGAAGGGGCGATCCGATAGCGGAAAAAGCCGGGCCATAGACGAGGAGACCGGACTGACCCTGATTCGACTTCGCCAGGAGATGCCGGATGCCACCGTACCTGCTTTGATCCGCATGATGAGGGATAGGGACCTGCCCGGCAAAGAATTAAAACCCACCACGGTGTATCGGTTTTTGCATCATCACCACCTGATGAAGCCCTCAGAAGGTCCGCATCCGGACCGGCGCAAATTTGAGGCCGAACTGCCCAACGACATCTGGCAGTCGGACGTGATGCACGGCCCGATGGTCACGGTGGGAGAGAGGAAAAGAAAAAGCTACCTGATCGCCTTTATCGATGATCACTCCAGACTCATCCCCTACGCACGATTCTACCTGTCCGAAAACCTTGCCTCGTTTCTGGATGCCTTTGAAAAGGCCCTGTTGAAAAGAGGGCTGCCCCGTAAGCTGTATGTGGACAATGGATCGGCTTACCGGTCCAAACACCTGGAGCACATCACCGCATCTTTGGGCATCGCCTTGATTCATGCAAGGCCATATAAACCCCAGGGAAAAGGCAAGATTGAACGGTTTTTCAGGACCGTTCGCATGCAGTTTCTTTCTGAAGCGCGCCACATGAGCCTGGACGAACTCAACGGGGCCTTCGACCTGTGGGTCCGGCAGGTCTATCACCAGAGGACCCACTCCGGAACAGGAAAAACGCCTCTGGATCGGTTCACCTCCAAGATGGAATGTCTTCGGCCCTCTCCCGAGGATCTAAGGGATCATTTTCGCATCATTGCCAGGCGAAGGGTGGCTAAAGACAGGACCCTTACCGTGGATGGACATCTTTTTGAAGCCCCTGTCAACCTCATCGGACAGCGGGTGGATCTCCTTTACCACAAAGACAGTCCCAGGCGCGTTGAAATCCGATGGCAGCAGAAAAGCTATGGGTATCTGACGTCAGTCGATCTGAATGTCAACTGCCGGGTCAAACGGGCTAAAAACAATCAGGCCCTCATCAGTTCCAAGGCGGATACGCCCAAAGGGGGAAAGGTATGGTGAACACAATGAATTACCGAACTTTTTTTGAACTGGAGCGGGAACCGTTTGCTTCCGACATAGAACTTGAACATATCCTCAAGACCCCTGCGCTCAAGGGGGTTGAGGAGCGGATTCTATATGCGTTGGGACTGGGGGCCATGGCCCTGGTCACCGGCGAGATCGGCAGCGGAAAATCCACCGCCCTTCGATATGTGACCGGGATGCTTCATCCCTCACAGTATAACACCCTGTATATCACCGCATCCACCGGCTCCATACTGGAACTTTACCGGCAGTTGCTCCATGTGTTGGGCATGGACATGGGGGGTGTTTCCCGCGCCGTCATGATCCGGCGCATCCGGCAGGAAATCCTCGACCTGGTGCACGGCAAGAAGCTGAAAATGCTCCTGGTTATTGATGAGGCCTCCCTCCTGCGACTGGAGGTGTTTGCAGAGCTTCACACCCTCACCCAGTTTGAACAAGACTCCAAACCAATCCTCCCCATGGTCCTGGCAGGACAATCCAACCTGATTGACACCCTGATGTATCGATCCTCCCTTCCCCTCGCATCTCGTATCGTGGGACGCAGCCATCTTGAAGGGGTCACCCGTGAACAGATGGAGCAATACCTCGCCCATCACCTCGCCATCGCAGGCGTGAAACACAACATCTTCGATGAAACAGCCGTTACCGCCATCCAGCAGGGATCCGGAGGTCTCTTCAGAAAAGCCAACCATCTGGCCAGAGGCGCCCTCATCGTCGCTGCAAAAAACAAATCCATGACCGTCAATGCCGATCACGTCCGCATGGCTGCCACGGAAATCTTTTAATCCATCCAAACAAGGAGAAAACCTATGAATGCCTATGAAGAAGAGGTGGTGTACGAGATCAAAATGGATCAAATCTCGGGGGAATTGGAGGAGATGATATTGGATGCCATGATCGCTGCCTTAAAGAAAATAAAAGAACGAAACCGTCACTTCTCAAAACTAACAGCTCAGGCCCACTCCGAACCTTTCCCTTTCTAATCTCACTCTGGGGTCGTTCATTTAGAACGACCCCAGTCCATCTATTGTGGAAATCCATGCCTCAGTTCAAAATAATTAGAAAATGCCGTTCCATTCAATAGGGAAGTCTACAGGCTGGCACCAGATCATATGCATTTATACGTGGAGTCGGACGCAGTCGTTGATACACTTTCAACAATAGACTTTCTTGATCAGAGAGAACTCTGGAAAGAGAATAACTGTCTTTTAGAATCTTTGTCCGTAACTTCTCTGCTTTTTGGTCATGGGGAATCAGACGGTTAGAAGCTGCTCTACCATGGCCTCCGTGTCTGGCGGCGAGATGGAACAGGCGCCATTGGAGCAAAGATGGAGAACGGCCTTTCCTGTTTCCGATTCAAGCGCGTCCGTGTAAGCCGCTATCTCCTTCAACCGCCGGGCATTCGCCCGCGTCTTGAACACGGCAACCCTGTTGGGGGCAAAGGTGCGGTTGAGTGCCGCCAGAAGCCTTGATGTGTCGGGGGCCTCGGGGTCGCCGACGATAACCGCCTCCTGCCCGGGTCTGATCAAAAAGTCAAGACCACAGAGGAAATAGGCATAGGCCTCAGGCTGCGCGGCCACGGTCCCGGAAAAGGCCCGGATCTGGCCCTGTGCCCGGGCCTCCCATACCGGATCGCCTGTGATTCTGGAGAGTATTGCCAGGTTCAACAGGGCCACGGAGTTGGCCGAGGGCATGGCCCCGTCAACCAGTTCCTTGGGCCGCACCGGGAGATCCGACCGTGTCTCCGGGGTGGAAAAAAATCCGCCCTGTTCCTGATCCCAGAAGTCTTCTATCATGATCTCCTGAAGGGCCATGGCCTCTTCCAAAAATACCAGGTCAAAGGTCGCCTGGTACAGGCCGATCAGGCCCAGGGCCATAAAGGCGTAATCAGAGGCGTGGGCGTCAGGCGTCACGTGGCCGTCCCGGAACCGATGGCAGAGCCGGCCGTCTTTGTCCCGCATCTTTTCCAAAACGAACCGAGCGGCCCGGCAGGCCGCCTTTTCGTAAGGGGGATGGTTCAGTACCCGCGACCCCAGGGCCAGGGCCGCAATCATGAGCCCGTTCCAGTCCGCAAGGATCTTGTCGTCTTTCAGGGGATGCACCCGTTTTTCACGCACCGCAAACAGCCTGCTGCGAAGGTTCTCCCATTCATCCTCCAGATCCTTCAGGGCAACGCCTGTTTTTTCGGCCCAGTCTGCCAACGGCGCCGTCAGATGGAGGATATTGGCGCCGGTCCTGCGGCCGGTCGCCTCATCGGCAAAGTTTCCTTCCGCACTTACTCTGAGTATCCCCTCCCATCTGCGACCCGCCTCAGGGCCCGTGGCCTCGCGGAATTCGTCAGCGGTCCACACATAGAATTTCCCCTCTTCGCCTTCGCTGTCCGCATCCTCCGCCGAGTAAAACCCGCCCGAAGAAGAGGCCATTTCCCTCAGGACATAGGCGAATATCTCCTCGGCTGTCCGGGCAAACCCCGATCTGCCGCTGATCTGATATGCCTCCAGGTAGGCCATGGCCAGGAGGGCCTGGTCATACAGCATCTTTTCAAAATGGGGGAGAAACCATCTCTCATCCGTGGAATAGCGGTGAAACCCGTACCCCACATGATCCCAGATCCCGCCCATGCGCATCCGGGTCAATGTCTGCTCCACCATATCCCAGGCCGTGGATTCCCGGTTGGCATGGTGGTATCGCAGGAGGAAAAGGAGCCGATGGGCCGTTGGGAACTTGGGGGCTCGTCCAAACCCACCATAACCGACATCGAAACCCTGGGCCGTCCGGCGATAGGCCTCTGTCAAAAGACCGGCCTCGGGCGCATCGGCCGGCGTGAAGGCGAACGCCCCGGAAAGCGCCGCATGGATCCTGTCTGCGGAATCGTTGACCTTCTCCTTCTGATCGGACCACACCTTCCTGATCTGCTGGCAGATCTCGATAAGGCCCGTCCGGCCGTACCGGCTGGTCTTCGGGATATAGGCGGCGGCAAAGAAAGGCCTCTTGTCCGGGGTCATGAATATACTCAAGGGCCAGCCGCCGCCCCCGGTCAACATCTGACAAGCCGCCATGTACACTGCATCCACATCCGGGCGTTCCTCCCGATCCACCTTGATGCAGACAAAGGTGTCATTGAGCCTGGCCGCCGCCTCCTCATCCTCAAAGGATTCCCTTTCCATGACATGGCACCAGTGACAGGCGGCATAGCCGATGGAGAGAAAAACAGGACGGTTCTGGGCCCGGGCCAGGTCGAAGGCCTCCTCGGACCAGGGGTGCCAGTCAACGGGGTTATGGGCATGCTGGATCAGATACGGGCTCTTTTCGTGGATGAGGCGGTTGGGCATGACGTCCTCCTGTGGATCTTGGTGTTGTTCGGGTTCGTTGCTTATATGGGGTCTAACCCATCCGAGATGGTGCGCACAACCTGCTGCATAAGCGGCCGTGCCCGAAAGAAGGGCGACTTTTTTCGCGTCTTTTGAATCGCCGACGCAATCCCGCCTCATTTCTGATCATTCAAACCGTTTCAGGAGAGAGGGATCGTCCAGCTGCGAGATATGCTTTTTCTCCGCAATGGCCCGTGTGATCTTGGTGAACCCAGTGGCATCCCCCAGCATGATGCAACCCACGATGCCGCCTTTGTCCAGGACGATTTTCCGGTAGGTTCCTTCACCCGCGGCCACCCGTGCATCCAGCTCATTGTCCGCATCGATATTGCCGGCAGAGGCCAGGTCCACCCCGGCCACCTTGAGGGTGTTGGACATGGTGGTCCCCTCGTATACACTGTCCGCACCGGCCATATTTTCCCCGACAATTTTCCCCTGCTCTGCTGCGGCCGGCCATATCCCGTAGGAGTTACCGTTGAACTCGGCCGCGTCCCCTGCCGCGTAGACATGGGCCCGGCTGGTCTCCATCCGTTCGTTGATCTGTATCCCCTTGTCGCGCCTGAGATCCATGGCCTCGGCCAACGCCATATTGGGACGCACCCCCGCAACCAAGGCCCTGCGTGACCCGGTCGTTACCACGTCCCCCCCTGGTGTCGTATCCGTATCGCATCTTCATGCCTCGACAAAGCGGGGCGTCTTAATTATCCGGCCCCTGTGAGGAGCGGGTATGGGTCAGGTCAGGGATGGGCCCCGGCGTTCGGACGAGGGGCTGATCCATGGGCGGTTCGGTCTATGACGGCTCGTCCACAGGCTCCCGCCTCTCCCGGGATACCGGGACCATGGGGGTTTCGTTGACGATCAGCCGGAAGATATCGGGCCTGGCGTAATGGCCGGCCACATCAAAGTCGAACTTCCCCCGGCCGATATCGTTGAGGTCCAGATCCGCGGTCAGGATGGTCTCCGCCTCGTAATGGGGACCGGCCAGGACCTCGCCCATGGGGCTGATGATGGCGCTGCCGCCCCGCATGAGGACCGCGTCCGGCGAATCCCCGAGCGATACGCGGACGGTGTCGGGAAAGTCTCTCTTGCGGATGAACTGGCAGGCGGTCAGGACAAAGCAGCGGCCCTCGAGGGCCACATGCTGCATGGACGGGATCCAGGTGTCCCGATCGTCCGCTGTGGGGGCGCAGTAGAGGGCCACGTTCTTGGCGTACATGGCCATGCGCAAGAGAGGCATGTAGTTTTCCCAGCAGATGACCGAGCCGATCCTCCCATAAGGGCTGTCCACAGCGGTGAGGGTGGAGCCGTCGCCGAATCCCCAGATCATGCGCTCCAGGGCCGTGGGCATGAGCTTACGGTGCTTGCCGAGGAGCCGACCGTCCGGGCCCAAGAAGAGGACCGTGCAGTAGCAGGTGCCCCTTTCCCGTTCGATCACCCCGATCACCACATAGGCCCCGGAGGACGCCGCGGCCTCGCCCAGCCGTTGGGTCTGGGGACCCGGGACCTGGATGGCGGCATCGAGATACAAACGGAATTCCTCCCGTCCTACCGGATCGCGGGCCCCCACCACCAGGCCGTAGTTGAGGCCCTTGGGATACCCTGTGATAAAGGCCTCGGGGAAGACAATGACCCTGGCCCCGGCGCCCGCGGCCTTGTCCATGAGCCGAACGGCCTTGTCCACACAGGCCTCTGTGTCAAAAGGGACGGCCCCTGCCTGTACCACTGCCACACGGACGTTCTTATCGCTTCCACTTGCGTTCATCTGCTCGCCTCCGTTGCATGTTGATTGAAACCGCGTTGAGACTGGGCGCCATATTAACAGATCCGATGGGCAAAAGACAGGGCTGCAAACTGTTTGGACCGACCCACCGCACGATGCATGCTCGCGTTTTCGCCATGATGCGTGACAATTCGCCCAAGATAAACGGACATTTTTTGAGGGCGTATGTTGCCGATGAAAGGGTTTAAAAAGCCGAGAAAGGTAATATCTTGAAAGGATAGGCTGCACATGATAATGTGTTGATCCTGAATTGAAAAGAGGCGTTATAAGATGATACCAAAAGATTATGCGTTTGAACAGGGGCCGATCCGGCCGCCCAACGAGGCCCGCAGCCTGCTTCTGCGGGTGACCCGCAACTGCCCCTGGAACCAGTGCCGGTTCTGCCCGGTGTATAAAAAGCGGAAATTCTCCCTCCGCACGGTGGAGGAGATCGAGGAGGACATCTCCACGGTCCGGGCCATCGTGGACGACATCAAGGCCCTGTCGTGGCGCCTGGGATACAGCGGCGAGGTCAACGACCCGGTGATCAATGCCATCTTCGGCAACGGCCGCGGCCGCAGTGACGCCTACCGGAGCGTTGCGGTCTGGCTTTATTATGGGACAGGCGCCTGTTTTCTGCAGGATGCGGACAACATGGTCATGAAGACCAGGGACCTGGTGGAGGTCCTGAGGTTTTTGAGACAAAAAGTCCCGGAGATCACCCGTGTTACCACCTATGCCCGATCCCGCTCGGTGGTGCGCAAATCGGTGGAGGCCTTGACCGAGATTCGCCGGGCCGGCCTGGACCGGATCCACATCGGCCTGGAGACCGCGTATGATCCCCTCCTAAAGTTCATGAAAAAGGGGGTCACCGGGGCACAGCATATCGAGGCCGGACAAAAGGTCCTCAAGGCCGGGATGGAGCTCTCCGAATATGTCATGCCAGGCCTCGGGGGACAGGAGATGTGGCGGGAGCACGCCCTGGCCACGGCAAAGGCCCTCAATCAGATAAATCCCCACTTTATCCGGCTCCGGAGCCTGAGGGTCCCCAAGCGGGTCCCACTGTACGAGAGCCTGATGGATGGGTCCTTTACCATGCAGACGGACGACATGGTCGTAGAGGAGATCAAGCTCTTTATCGAGACCCTGGACGGGATCACCAGCGTGGTGACCAGCGATCACATTATGAATCTGTTGGAGCAGGTCTCGGGCAGGCTGCCGGAAGACAAGGAGAAGATGCTGGATGTGATCCGCCGGTATCAGGAATTGTCCGACATAAATCGGCTCATCTACCGCCTCGGCCGGCGCGGGGGGACCTATGGCTCCACCGATGACCTGGAGCGCGATCCAGTCACCTATGGAAAACTCAAGGCCCTCTTGCAGGATGTCCAGGCCAGGGAGGGAGCAGAGGGGATTGAAAGGCTGATCGCCGATATGGTAGACCAGTATGTGTAGAAACCAAATTGTGCCTGAACGAAAACCCCATTCAGGCACAATTTCGAATTGAGGAGCTGACGATTGAAGGGCCGGATATCCGACTCCCCTGCATTGGGAAATGAAAAACAGACAACCTATAACCCGTAACTGAAATTCCCGTGAGTTATTATCCCATATTCGTGCAGCTTGAGGGCATGACGGCCCTTGTGGTAGGGGGCGGGGGTGTGGCCCGCAGAAAGGTGGAGACCCTCCTCGCATTCGGGGCACAGGTATCCATCGTCAGCAGAGACCTGGTCCCGGAGCTGAGGCAGTGGGTCAATGACGGCGCCATCCGCTTTTTGGGGCGGGACATGGCGGATTCCTTTTTTGACCAGGTCTCCCTGGTGATAGCGGCCACGGACGACGCAGAGCTCAACCGAAGGGTAAGCGAGGGCGCCCGCAAAAGGGGCCTCCTGGTGAACGCCGTGGATCAGCCGGCCGACTGCACCTTTATTGTCCCTTCCATTGTCCAAAGGGGGGATCTTCTCATCGCCGTGTCCACCTCCGGTAAGAGCCCGGCCCTGTCTAAAAAAATCCGGAAAAGCCTTGAGGCCCAGTTCGGGGATGAGTACGCCCGCTTTCTAACCCTCATGGGCCGCGTGCGCAGGGCCGTTATGGACATGGGGCTTCCCCAGGAGGAAAACAGCCGGATTTTTCATGAGATCGTGGACAGCGACATTATGGAGGCCCTGGCCCGAAACGACCAGGAGGGGGTGATCGCCGCGCTCAGAGGAATCCTCCCGGCCAGTGCGGAGATCGGGCCGGTTTTGGAAGAAATGTGATGATGCGCCATTGTATGCGTCAGCGCTGGAAAATGTCCGTTTTTATTCTGTTGTCACGCAAAGATGCAGAGAAGCAAAGAGGGTTTGACCAGGCCCGCTTGGCGCTCTTCTTTGCGGCCTTGCGTGCGTCCCGTCATGGCGGGATAGGTTCCGGTCCATCCGGGTTAGGGGTCTCATGACATCACCCTGGTTCAGCCTGGCCCTGGGTCTCTACCTCTTGGCGGCAGGCGGATTTACCGTATTTATCATCAGGCAGCAGCCGTGGGTCTTCAGGTGCTCTTACTGGATCCTGGTGGCGGCATTTGTGTTTCATACGGTGTTTCTGGGATATGGATACTGCCAGTTGGGAACAGCCCCGGTCCTTGACCTGAGGTCAGCCCTCTCCTTTTTTGCCTGGTGCCTGGCAGGGGTCTATCTGGTTGTCCAGGTCCGCTTCAAGCTGAGGGTCCTGGGTTCCTTTGTGGCCCCCCTGGCGGCCTTCCTCATGATCATCTCATCAGCCGTTCCCATTGCCGCAAACACGGCAAAGCCCCTTTTCAAGAGCTTCTGGCTGACGATTCACGTGGGGACCGTGTTCACAGGCGACGCCCTCCTGGCCATTGCTTTTCTGGCCGGCCTCATGTATCTGATACAGGAAGGGCAGATCAAGAAAAAGCGCCTGGGTTCCATGTACAGCAGACTGCCGTCCCTGGCCACCCTGGACAGCATCAATTACCATGCCATCGTCTATGGCTTTCCCCTCCTGACCGTAGGCATGATCACCGGTTCGATCTATGCCCAGGTCGCCCTCGGCCGTTACTGGCAGTGGGATCCCAAGGAGGTCTGGTCGCTTATCTCGTGGCTGTTCTATGCGGCCCTTTTGCACCAGCGGCTGGCCGTGGGATGGCAGGGCAGAAAGGCGGCTGTCTTGTCCATCGTGTGTTTCGGGGTGTTGCTCTTCACCTTTGTAGGGGTGAGCCTCTTGATGGGGGGATATCACAGCTTCAGCAGCATGGGGGCGCGGTAGGGACCATGGAGCATATCATCGTCATAGGGATGAACCATGAGACAGCTTCTGTTGAATTGAGGGAGCGTCTTGGCGCAGACGCGGACAATCCCAGAAAGGCCCTTGCATGGATGCGGAACCTGGAGGTGATTCGGGAGGGATTCTTTCTCTCCACGTGCAATCGGGTGGAGGCCCTTGTGGTGGCGGATCAGATCGATGCGGCCCGCGGATCGGTGGTTTCCCTCATGGCGAGGCTTGGAGGGATCGACCCGGGCGACCTGATGCCCTGCCTCTATGTATTTGAGCAGATGAATGCGGTCAGGCATATCTTCAAGGTGGCCTCCAGTCTGGATTCCATGGTGGTGGGGGAGCCCCAGATCCTGGGACAGATCAAAGAGGCCTACGGGCTGGCCACCCGTGAAAAGACATCCGGCGTTATCCTCAACCGCCTCATGCACCGGGCCTTTCATGTGGCCAAGCGGGTGAGGTCCGAGACCGGGATCTGCGGATCTGCGGTCTCCATCAGTTACGCGGCCGTGGAACTGGCCAGAAAGATCTTCCATCTGTTAGAGGGGAAAAAGGTCCTCCTCCTGGGGGCCGGCGAGATGGCCGAGCTGGCGGCCAGGCACCTTTTGAGCCACGGGATCAGCTCCCTCATGGTGGCCAACCGGACCTTTGAACGGGCCGTGGAGGTGGCCGGGCGCTTTCAGGGCAGGCCTGTATCGTTTGACGAGATCGGATCCATCCTTACCCATGTGGACATCGTCATCACCTCCACAGCGTCGCCGGGATATGTGATCACCCGCAATGAGGTGAAGCAATGCCTCAGGAAGCGGCGCAACCGGCCCCTCTTCTTCATCGATATCGCGGTCCCCCGGGATGTGGAACCCCAGGTCAACGATCTCGGCAATGTGTATCTCTACGACATCGACGATCTCAAGGGCGTGGTGGCCCTGAACCTGGCCCAGCGAAAAGAGGAGGCAGTGAAGGCCTGCCGCATTGTGGAGGAAGAGGTGGGCAAATTTGAAAAGTGGCTCAAGACCCTTTCCGTGGTGCCCACCATCGTTTCCCTCCGGGAAAAGGCCGAATCCATCATCCAGGCGGAATGCGCCAAAAGTCAATCTGCCCTGGAACCGCTCTCCCCTGCCCAGCACCGGGCCGTTGAGACTTTAATCCGTTCCATTGTGGACAAGGTGTTAAACGATCCCATTGTTTTCTTAAAGGAAAGATCGGGCCGGCCCACGGTCAACACCTATCTGGACCTGACAAAAAGACTGTTTCAATTAAACGGGATGGAGAGCCAGGCCTCGGGCAAGGTGGAACACGGGGGCGACTGAGCAGCCGGGCTCTCATGATTTGTCCCGACCGATTTTGCCGGAATGGAGGATGCTATGGATGTGGCCGCAATGATTCAAAAGATGAAACAGCACCCCCTCTATCCTGAGATGGGGATGATCGCCAGCCATCTGGGCGTGGTGAGGCAAACGTCCCTGAGCGGGGAGCGGGTGACCGCCATCGACATTGACTTTGATCAGGAGGAAATCGCCCGCATCGCCGAGGAAACAAAAAAAATGCCCGGGGTCATCCATGTGCTCATCGAGACCGCTGCCCCGGGCCGACTGGCCGTAGGGGACGATATCATGGCCGTGGCGGTGGGCGGAGACACGCGGGACCATGTGTTCCCGGCCCTGATCGACACGGTGGATCGGATCAAAAAGCGGGGGGCCAGGAAGCGGGAATGCTTTTCCATATGAGCTGGATGCTGGGTGGCGGTTAATGGTTTGCGGACCCATTACGAACAATCGACAAACGGAGATATTGCACTATGGGCATGGTGGACGTGACGGAAAAACCGGTGATCCGGCGCCAGGCAGAGGCGGGCGGAAAGATTCGCCTGGCCCCTGCCACGCTCCAAAAGATAGCGGCCCGAGAGATCAAAAAGGGGGATCCTTTTCTGGTGGCCGAAGTGGCCGGCATGAATGCGGCCAAGCAGACGCACCTCCTGGTTCCCCACTGCCACCAGATTCCCCTGGACACGGTGAGGATCGCATTTGATCTGGCGGACGATGGGGTCGAGGCCCGCTGCTTTGTCAAGGCCCAGGCCAGGACAGGCGTTGAAATGGAGGCCCTGGTAGGGGTGAGCCTGGCGCTCAACACCCTGTGGGATATGGTCAAGTACCTGGAAAAGGATGATCAGGGCCAGTACCCCGGAACCCGCATGACCGATATCCGCGTGATACGAAAAGAAAAGGGCGGAAAAGATGAATAAATGGCTCATTGCATTGGGCGTAGCTGTATGCATCGGTTTCAGTTCGGTCCCCGGCCGGGCTGAAAAGGCCTATGTGACCAACCCGACCAAGATCACGCTTCGGGCCGGGCCGGGCATAAATGAAAAGATCTTGGCCATGGTGCCCCAGGACGAACCCGTGGAGATCCTCGGTTCTCAGGAGGGATGGCGTCGCGTTCGGCTCCTGGATCCCAAATGGAACAACAAGGAAGGCTGGATGGTCAGCGGATTCCTGGCCTCCACCGTCCCGGGAGAGATCGTGGCCCAATCGCTCAAGGCGGAAAATGTCCGCCTCAAGGATAAGCTGGCCAGGATCGAGGCGGAGTGGGAGACCTTGACCGATGAAAGGGACCAGCTGCGGACCAAGCTCCGGGAAAATGAACAAGCATTGATGGAAGTCCAGGAGAAGTATGACAAGCTGAAGCAAGGGGCTGAGAGCTATCTGAAGCTCAAAGAAGAATATGCAGCCGCCCGGGAAAGGATGGAAAATGCCGTAGCTGCGGCCAAGCGCCTGTCCGAGGAAAATGAGGTCCTCAGGTCCTCCGAGAGAAACACCTGGTTCATGGCCGGGGGCGCCGTGATGCTGGCCGGGCTTATCTTCGGCTTTGTGCTGGGCAAAAGGGAGAAGCGGCGGAAGTCGAGTTATTATTGAGGCGCAAGGGAAAAGGATCTGATGAACCAACGTCTGTCAGGGCCGCATTTGGGGAACGCCCCCACATGCGAGATCATCACCATCGGAAGCGAGCTTCTGCTGGGCCAGATCGAGGACACCAACACGGTCTACCTGACCCATGAGATGGCCGGGCTGGGAATTCCGGTCCATTTCAGGACATCCGTGGGCGACCGGCTGAACGAAATGGTGCAGGCCCTTTGTTCGGCTGTTGACCGCTGCGATCTGGTGATCACCACAGGCGGGCTTGGCCCGACCCTGGACGATCTCACCCGGGAGGCGGTTGCAGCCGCGGCCGGAGTGGAGCTGGAATACCGGCAGGACCTGATGGACGAGATCGCGGCCATATTCAGGAGATACGGCTATGTGATGCCGCAAAACAACCGCAGACAGGCCTACGTGCCGGCCGGGAGCATCGCCATATCGAATCCCGTGGGCACAGCCCCCGCCTTTATCACAGAGATCGCCCACCGACCCGTCATATCCCTCCCCGGGGTCCCCAGGGAGCTGAGATATCTCATGGGCCATGAGGTGCTTCCGTGGATCCGGCAGCGCTTCCATCTCGTGGATCACCGGGTCAGCTACCAGGTCCTGAAGGTGGTAGGCCTGGGAGAAAGCGGGGTGGACCGGTTGATCCAGGATCTCATCAAACCGGGGGAAAATCCTGAAGTGGGCCTTCTGGCCTCTGAGGGAGAGATCAGGATCCGGATCGCCGCGGTCGCAGAGGGGGAGAAGGCGGCATCGGATCTGATCGATCCTGTGGCGGCCGAGATCCGCATGCGGCTGGGAAACAAGATCTTCGGCCAGGGCCATGACACCCTTGAAGGGGTGATCCATTCTCTGCTGGATCAGAGGGGGTTGACCCTGGCCCTCCTGGAGACCTTTACCGGCGGCCTGGCCGCAAAGCGGCTGTTCAATGTGCCTTCATCGCGATTGATTCAGAGCAGTGTGATCCCTGATCGCGAGCATGTGAAGGCATATCTGGATCAGACGGAGGTCTCCCTCTCACCTGAATCGGTTTTGGCCTCGGCCTGCAGGGTGATGGACAAGGCGGGTTCGGACGTAGGCCTGGCGATCCTGGGCTTTGTCCAGGAAGGCCAGGGAACCCATTCGGTGGTGAAGGGGTGCGCGGCGGCCGCAGGGAAGGGGATCAAAAAGACCTTTTCGTGGGAAATGGGCGGAGACCTGCCCGCCCTGCGGACCCGGGGCGCGGTCATCGGGCTCAACACCCTTCGGCTTGCCCTCGTCTGATCCGGTTCAAGCCCGTTTCCAATATGCGACAGGAAAGAGAGACCATGATCGGGAAGACCATTGAAGAACTCCGGATCGGGGACAGCGCCCAATTCGAAAAGACCGTCTCAGAATCGGATGTGTACCTTTATGCCGGGGTGACCGGCGATTTCAATCCCGCGCACCTGAACGAAGTCTATGCGGCCAAAACCCACTTCAAAACACGCATCGCCCACGGCATGCTGACGGCCGGATTCGTCTCAGGGCTCCTGGGGATGCGCCTGCCCGGACCGGGGACCGTTTACATCCGGCAGGAGCTGGAATTCCTGGCCCCTGTCCACATCGGAGACACCATCACGGCCCGGGTGGAGGTGATCGAGATTGTGAAAGACAAAAACCGGGTAAGCATGCGGACCTCGTGCGTCAATCAGGAGGGGGCCCTGGTCCTGGACGGCCAGGCCGTGATCAGCCCTCCCAGGGCCCCTCGCGTCTGAAACGACCCGGCCTGGAGCCTTGCATGATGGAATCCTTTTCCCCTGCCTGTGAGGCGTTCCTCTTGGAATTAGAGGGGTCCGTCTCCCTCTCGCCCGAACATTTCCAGCACATGATCAGGGATTTTCATGTGGATATGGAGAGAGGCCTCCACGGCCGCGACAGCTCCCTCAAGATGCTGCCTTCCTTTGTTGACAGGCCCAAAGGAGATGAAAGGGGCCGATTCCTTGCCCTGGATCTGGGCGGGACCCATCTCAGGGTCCTTGAGGCGGCGCTTGACGGGAAGGGAAAGGCAGAGGCCCTGGCCCTCAAGACCTTCGCCGTCCCAAAGAGGGAGATGCAGGGGACAGGACATAGGCTTTTTGATTTCATCGCTGCCTGTATCGACCGCTTTCTGACCGACTGCTCCCTGGACAGGGCCAAAACCCATGATCTTGCCTTTGTCTTTTCCTTCCCTGTACAGCAGACCGGGATCGCCTCTGGCAAGCTTGTGAGGTGGACCAAAGGGTTTACTGCAACCGGAGTGGAGGGAAGGGATGTGGTTTTTTTGCTGAACCAGGCCTTGAGGAGGCAACAGATCTCTTGTCTCAGGGTTGCGGCCCTCACCAATGACACAGTGGGCGCCCTCATGGCCGGAAGTTATGCCGATCCCTCCTGCGATATGGCCGTTATCCTGGGTACAGGAACCAATGCATGTTACCGGGAAAAACACATTCATATCCGCAAGCTGAGGGGGCTTTCTCCTGAAGGGCACATGATTGTCAATATGGAATGGGGCAATTTTGACAAGGCGAGAAGGACCCCTTACGATCTGCGGGTGGATGAGCTCTCGGTCAATCCGGGGGCCATGTACTTTGAAAAGATGGTGTCCGGGATGTATCTGGGCGAAATCACAAGGCTTGTTATGCTGGATGCCTTCCGGCAGGGCCTTGTATTTCAGGGCGCCGCCCCCAACTGGCTGCACGAAAAGGACGCCCTCAAGACAGAGGATATGTCCCTGATCGAGAAGGACGACGCCCCGGGCCTTGATGAGGCAGAGGCCTTTCTGAATTACAGGGGAATCTCGTCAACCCTTTCCGACAGGCATTTCCTGAGGCGTGTGTGCCGCCTCGTCTCGGAGAGATCCATGAAGCTCAGCGCGGCAGCCGTCTCAGCGGTGATCTCCTGGATGGATCCAGACCTCGCCCATAGGCACGCGGTTGCGGTGGACGGGGGCCTCTTTGAAAAATATCCCGGATACGAGATGAAGATGACAAAGGCAATCAAGGAACGCTGCCGCGCACAGGCCGACAGGATCCGGCTGGTTCATCCCAGGGACGGTTCCGGCGTGGGCGCGGCCATCACAGCCGCGGTGGCCGCAGCCGCAAAGACCGCCAAGCCGCCGTCCCCATCCACATAGACGCAGCTTATGGAAATTGAGATCCTCACAGCGGAATCCCTGGGCGTCAGGGGCCTGGGATGCCATGTTGCGGCCGGGGGAAGGCGCATCCTGATCGATCCGGGTTTTGCGCTGGGTTACATGCGGCATAAACGGCTGCCCCATCCCAGGCAGGTGGCCCTGGCAGAGAGGGCTCGACGACGGATTATCCGCCTGTGGGACCAGGCGACAGACATCGTCTTCAGCCATTTTCACGGAGACCACGTGCCGCTCGTGGATGCAAACCCCTACCAGCTTGACGCCCATGCCCTTATGGGTCTGAATCAGCATGCCCGCACCTGGAGAAAGCGTCTCGAGCATCTTTCGCCCCATGAGGCAGCCCGTGAAGCCTCTTTGAAGGCTGTTCTTGACATGGACTTCCTGGATGGAGAAAACGTCACGGCCGGAGTTCTCCGCTTTTCGAGGGCTGTGCCGCACGGGGACCCGGATGAGACCCATGAATCCGTAATGATGACCCTGATTGAGGAAGAGAAGCGGTTTGTCCACGCCCCCGACATCCAGCTCCTTTGCAACGAGACCGTCTCTGAGATCCTGGACTGGCAGCCGGAGATTGTGCTGGCCGGGGGCCCGGCCCTCTACCTGTCCCGCCTCAGCCGGGAACAGATGGAGCGCGCCTGGCAAAACGCCCTGAGGCTGGGCCGCGGGGCACATGTCTTGATCCTCGATCACCACCTGTTGAGATCCACACAAGGGGTTGCCTGGCTGGACCGGTTATCGAAGGCCCTGGGGAAACCGGTCTTGTGCGCCGCGGATTTCATGGGGGCAAAGAGGCAATTCCTGGAAGCGGAAAGGGAACGGCTTTACCAGCGATTTCCAGTGGCCCAGGACTGGCATGAGGCATACGCAAAAGGCCAAGCCACCACCGAGGGATATGAATGAACCGCATGACGCAAAAGGGCGCATGAAAACATATGAGATTCTATGTCTGAAACTTCTCTTAAACGTGGGAAGAAGTTTGCCCGTGGGGGTCTCTGCCCAAGGGCTGCAAAAACCTTACACAGCTCGTGGGAACGGCAGCAGGGCTTTAAAATACAGTCTGTTCCAGCCCCAGGGACAGGCTTTCACCTGCCCGCCATGCGAGCGAGGCGAGTCAGGCGGGTGGGGCTGCGTGTCCTTGCTGCCTTTCCATATACGTTATTCCGAGCCAGGGGCCGGTCCCCGAGCGATGCGGCCGCATTTTATTGCAGCCCTTGGGCAGAGACCCCCACGGGCAGGCAGGCCGCTGTTTGGTTGTGCCGGTCAGGGCGGCTTGGGGCAAAAGGTTTCAAAATAGGGCTGTGGCGATTCTGTTTGCCCACACTGGGAAGGATCCCCTGAAAAACCTTGACAAATTTGGACGCGCTGTAATATCTTTTTTGCCTGCCAAGTCGCCGGTGATCCACACATTCTTTATCTCTCTCACATCGGGTGCGCCATGACAAAAGACCGGGAACCGTTCGAGGCCGACAAACAAGCGGGGGAGACATTCCAGGACCCTGAGCCGGGAGGACCCTCATCCGCAGGGAACAACAGGGCTGCTGCATCCCCTGATGACGACGTCATAGAACTGGTGGATGTGGTCAGGGAAGGGGACAGGGTTCCGGACAGGGATGCAGACGATGCCCTGCATACGGGGGGCGAAGAAGAAGACTTTTTGGGCGAGGAAGACGAGGAATTGACCGATTTTTTTCTGCCGCTGGAGGAGCCCGCCCTAAAAGACCGGGAATCCGATCTCCCTGAACCCGACCCCCGGCAGAAGGCCGTTGACTCAGACGGCTTTGATTTTGAGGCCCCGGAAGAGGAGTTCGTGGACCATGCCCTGGACGATTTCCCGGAGATACCCGAGGAAGACCTGAATCTGGCCATGGCAGACCTCATGGAGGAAGAAGAATCCCCTGCATCGATTCCCGAGGCCACGGAGGAAGCAGCGCCGCCCATTTCCCAGGAAAGGCTGGAGGCCGTCATCACCCGCGCAGTCGCCGAGGCAGTCGATCGGGCGGTGAGGGAAACCGTTGCCGACGTTGCGGAAAAGGTGATTAAAGAAGCGATTGAAAGTCTCAAACAGAGCCTTGATACGACGCCGGAGTGAGCCAGGCCGTCCTGCAGAAGGCCTTGGTTCAGACCCCATAAAATCAAATATCGCCAGAGGGGGTTGTAAGGGGAGCTGCAATCCCCTTTTTCTTTTGCCTCTCTGTATGAGCCCCCGGCCCCCGCAGACGGCCTTTGGCCTGTGATGAGACAGGGTGCAGCCAAAAGCCTTCGTTCGATTGACCCTCATGGCCTGTGAGAAATAAATGCACCCGGTCCCATGTGCTGGCTTGCTGCATGGCAGGGATGCTGCTAAACTGGATGAACCAACATGTTATCAGGAGACGCGGATTCATGAAAACCGAACAGATTCCCAAGAGTTATGAACCCGAACAGGTGGAACGGAAATGGTATGCCTACTGGGAGAAGAGCGGCCTTTTCAGGGGGGAGGCCGTCTCTGACAAGCCGGCCTATTGCATCGTGATCCCCCCCCCCAATGTCACCGGGACCCTCCATATGGGCCATGCCCTGAACAACACCCTGCAGGACATCCTCTGCCGGTATAAAAAGATGAAGGGATACAACGTCTTGTGGCAGCCGGGGACCGACCACGCAGGGATTGCCACCCAGAACGTGGTGGAAAGGGACCTGGCGGCCAGAGGCGCCGACCGGCATGCAGTGGGCAGGGACAAATTTATCGAGATGGTCTGGGAATGGCGGGAGAAATACGGAGGACTCATCATCAACCAGCTCAAGCGCCTGGGCTGCTGCTGCGACTGGAGCAGGGAGCGCTTCACCATGGATGAGGGACTTTCCAGGGCTGTTCGAGAGGTGTTTGTCCGGCTCTACGAGGAGGGGCTCATCTACCGGGGAGATTACATCATCAACTGGTGCCCCCGGTGCCATACGGCCCTGGCCGATCTGGAAGTGGAACACCACGACACGGAGAGCCGTCTGTATTACATACGCTATCCCTTTCAGGGCAAAGAAGGGCATCTGACCGTGGCCACCACCCGTCCCGAGACCCTCCTGGGCGATACAGCCGTGGCCGTCAACCCTAATGACGACCGGTACAGGGATCTGACCAGCGCCCATGTCCTCCTCCCGATCCTCGACAAACCCATCCCGGTCATCTTCGATCCGTACGTAGATACCACATTCGGGACCGGGGCCCTCAAGATCACACCCGCCCACGACCCCAATGACTTTGAGATCGGGAATGCCCACGGCCTCGAGCGGATCAAGGTCATCGACGAAAACGGCGTCATGAACGAGATGGCCGGGCCTTACCAGGGGATGGACCGGTTTGAATGCCGGGAGAGGATCGTGGCGGATTTGGAGCAGAACGGCCTCCTCGAGAAGATCGAGCCTTACCAGAACGCCGTCGGCCACTGCTATCGATGCAAGACCATGATCGAGCCCCTGCTTTCAAAGCAGTGGTTTGTCAAGACCGCCTCTCTCGGCAAGGCGGCCAGCGATGCGGTGCGGGCCGGCAAGACCCGAATCCTCCCGGCCAACTGGGAAGGGGTTTATTACGAATGGATGGACAACATCAGGGACTGGTGCGTTTCGAGGCAGATCTGGTGGGGCCACCGGATCCCTGCCTGGTATTGCCAGTCATGCGGGGCCGTTCACGTGGCCAAGGAGGCCCCGGCCCGTTGCAGGACCTGCGAAAGCCACGACTTGGTGCAGGAAACAGATGTCCTGGACACATGGTTCAGCTCGGCCCTCTGGCCCTTTTCCACCCTGGGATGGCCTGACGAGACGCCTGAACTCAAGACCTTTTACCCCACCTCTGCCCTGGTGACCGGCTTTGACATCCTCTTTTTCTGGGTAGCCCGCATGATGATGATGGGCATCCATTTCATGGGAGACATCCCGTTCAGAGATGTCTACATCCATGCCCTGGTCAGGGATGCGGAGGGCAAGAAGATGAGCAAGTCAAAGGGAAATGTCATCGATCCCCTGGCGGTCATGGACCGGTTCGGCACAGACGCCTTCCGCTTCACCCTGGCGGCCCTGGCGGCCCAGGGGAGGGACATCAAGCTCTCGGAAGAGCGGATCCTGGGGTATCGCCACTTTGTCAACAAGCTGTGGAACGCGGCCCGCTTCGCCCTCATGCACCTGGAGGACGGGGGGCCGCCGCCCCCAAACAAAGAATCCTACACCCTGGCGGATCGGTGGATCCTGACCCGGATCGGGCAGGTCAGCCAGAAGGCCTCCGACGTTATCGACGCCTACCAGTTCAACGAGGCCGCCGGGCTTGCCTATCAGTTTGTCTGGCACGAGCTGTGCGACTGGTATCTGGAGATGGCCAAGGAGGCCCTGTATGGAGAGGACGGGCCGGTCAAGGATGCGGCAAGGGCCGTGGTCCATACGGCCCTCGCTGCGGCCTTGAAGCTCCTCCACCCGTTCATGCCCTTTGTCACAGAGGAAATATGGCAGCGGCTCCCCGGGACAGAGGGAAGCATCATGATCGCCCCGTTTCCCCAGGCTGACGAGTTCCCGGCAGACGAGGCCGCCTTGAAGGAGATGGACCTCCTGATGGGGGTTATTGCCGGCATCCGCAATATCCGGGGAGAGATGAACATCCCGCCCTCCAAAAATGTCCATGTGGTCATTGAGACCGCCAGCGGCATAGACGAAGGGGTCCTCACCCGGAACCTGTCCCATATCCGGACCCTGGGCAAGGTGGACGAGGCGACCATCGGCCAGGGCCTTGCCAAACCGGACAAATCGGCCACTGCGGTGTTTGAACAAACCTCTGTACACGTGATCTTAAAGGGTTTGATCGACTTCAAGGAAGAGGAACGCCGCGTGGCAAAGGAGATCTCCAAGGCCCAGAAGGAACTGGAGGCCTCCCAGAAGAAACTCTCCAACAAAGGATTTCTGGAAAAGGCCCCCGAGGAGATCGTGGACGAGGTGAGGGCGAGGGCAGACGGCCTTTCAGCAAAGCTTGCCAAGCTGAAGCAGAACCTCTCGCTCCTGGAGGCCCTTGATGACTGATATGGGACCCATGGCCCTGCGCATGATCCATTTCGCCCTTGAGGAGGACCTGGGAAGCGGAGACGTCACTACGGATGCGGTCATCGATGCGGACCTGCGCGGCGAGGCCGTTCTCATTGCCCGGGAAGCGGTCGTTCTGGCCGGCATGCCCGTATTCAAGAGGGTCTTTTTGGAACTGGATCCGGACATCTCCTTTGAGGAACATCATGAGGATGCCGATCGCATTCCGCCCGATACCAGGGTGTGCATGGTGCGAGGCAGACTGGGGTCCATCCTGCGGGCAGAGCGGACGGCCATCAACTTTCTTCAGCGCATGAGCGGCATCGCCACCCTTACCCGGCAGTATGTGGATCGGGTCGCAGCCCACGGCGTCAGGATCCTGGACACGCGCAAAACCGCGCCCGGCCTCCGCTGGTTCGACAAGTACGCAGTGAGGACAGGGGGTGGATGTAATCACCGCTTCGGCCTTTCGGACGGCATTCTCATCAAGGACAACCACATTGCGGCCGCAGGCGGCATCTCAAGGGCCGTTGAGATGGCCAGAAAATATGCGCCCCACACCCTTAAAATCGAGGTGGAGGCCGAGGACCTGGCCGGGGCCATGGAGGCCTGTCGTGCAGGCGCAGACGCTGTCCTCCTGGACAACATGGACCCGGCACGCCTGGCCGAGGCCGTGGGTGCGATCCAGGGCGAGGTCCTCATCGAGGCATCCGGGGCCATTACCCTGGACACCATTGAAGCGGCAGCCCGTACCGGGGTGGACATGATTTCTGTAGGGGCCCTGACCCACTCGCCAAAGGCCGCGGATTTCACTCTGGAAATCCGCCCCTGGACCGAGACCATCGAGGTATGAACTCTGGATTTGCCGTGGCTTTAAGGTGAAGACCCGAAAGGGGAAAAGCCGAACCCTGGCTGTTTTGGGTAGATTTCCCATGGACGTTCCTGCCATTGACATGAAAGGCGTGGCCTTCTCCTACGACAGGATTCCTGTCCTGGAGGATGTCACCCTGACCCTGAAGCAGGGGGATTTCCTGGCCATACTCGGTCCCAACGGCGGCGGAAAGACGACCCTGGTGAAGCTCCTTTTGGGGCTCCTCAAGCCTGACAGAGGGGTCGTCAGGGTCCTCGGGCAGTCGCCGCACCATGCCAGGCGCCGCATGGGGTACGTGCCCCAGAACACCGATGCCAACGCCGCCTTTCCCATATCGGTCTTCGACGTGGTCATCATGGGTCGGCTGTCCCGGTTCCGCATCGGGAAACCCTACTCCCGGGAGGATCGCTTGAAGGCGGAGCTTGCCCTCCAAAAAACAGGGATGTGGCACGTTCGCCATGCCCCCATCGGACACCTCTCCGGCGGGCAGCGACAGCGGGTATTTATCGCCAGGGCCGTGGCCACCGATCCTGAGATCCTCTTTTTGGACGAACCCACGGCCGGCGTGGACCCGGAATTCGAGATCGATCTATTTGAATTCCTAAAAGAATTAAATCAGAAGGTCACCATCGTGATCATCACGCATGATGTGGGGGTGATATCCCGCCATGTCAAATCGGTGGCCTGCGTCAACCGGCGCCTCATCTTCCACGAAGAAGGGCAGATTACCCCAGAGATGCTCGACATGGCCTATCAATGCCCGGTGGACCTGATCGCCCACGGCATCCCCCATCGGGTGCTCCCGGCCCATACCGAGGAATGAGCCCATGTGGGAGGCCTTCCAGCTCGAGTTTATGCAAAACGCACTCCTGGCCGGAGTCCTTGTGAGCGTCTCGTGCGGCATTATCGGGAGCCTCGTGGTGGTGAACCGGATTGTCTTCATCTCAGGCGGGATTGCCCATGCCGCGTTCGGCGGGATCGGGCTGGCCTTTTTCCTTGGGTTCTCCCCGTTTCTGGGGGCAGGGCTTTTCGCGTTAGGGATCTCCCTGATTGTGGGCCTGGCCAGCTTCAAGACGCGGCACCGAGCGGACACCGTCATTGGGGTGTTGTGGGCCGTGGGCATGGCCGTGGGCGTAATCCTCATCGATATGACGCCGGGATATCATGCAGACCTCATGAGCTATCTCTTTGGGAGCATCCTCACGGTCCCTGGATCCGACATCCGGATGATGATCCTCCTTGACGCGGCAATCCTCCTGACGGTGACGGTCTTTTACAAGGAGTTCATCGCCATGTCCTATGATGAAGAATTCGCCTTTGTGGTGGGCGTCCCGGTCAGGGCCCTCTATTTTGCCCTTTTGGCCATGACGGCCCTCGCGGTTGTCATGACCATTCACGTGGTGGGGCTGATCCTTGTCATTGCCCTTCTGACCATCCCCGCTTATATTGCAGAGCGTTTCACCCGGTCGCTGGGACAGATGATGGCGCTTGCATCCATCTTGGGCGTGTGTTTCACCCTGACCGGCCTGTGCCTTTCCTATGCCTATGACCTCACCTCAGGCGCCGCCATTATCCTGGTTGCAGGTCTTGGGTTTTTTGGCTTTCAACTGATCGGTCTGATAAAGAGAAAGGGAGGGCGTCGCCAGTGGGCATCAATATCTTTTCGCCGGTAAAAAAGATCAAGAAAAGGGAAAAGGACAAAGACAGCTTCGACACCCTGATCGAGGTCATTGAAAGGTTCGCCCCCAGGGATCATTTGTCCGAACGCGAGGTCTATTATTACAACTACAGGATCATGGACGCCTACAGGCAGCCCCTTCTGGACCTTCTCGAAATCGCGTCCCAGGTCGATCGGTATCGAAGGGATCCCGACGGCCACAGCCGCCGGCTTTTTATCAGGCTCAAGGCCTTCTATGACGTGAAGGGCCGGCTCTCCCTGGAGGAGGCGGTCCAGGAGGCGGCCCTTATCCGGCGCTTCCGGGACCTCCTGATCTATTTTTACGGGAAAAGGGACCTGTCAGGCCAAGACATCCAGGGGATCCTGAAACACATACAGCCGCTTTAGGCCGACCCCCTATGAAGATCGTCCCTATCCAGCGTCCCAGCAGCCGCATCTATAAGCGGCTCATGAGCCTGACAAAGGCACGGGGCGTCAAAAGGCACTCCCTGGCCCTTGTCAGCGGCCCCCGCCAGACCCGGGAAATGGCGCGGGACTTCCCCGATCGATGTGAGGCCCTTGTTTTCTCAGAAGATCAGAGGCCTCTCTATATGGAGCGGCTGGGACCTGTCCCCGCGTATCGCCTGGCCAGGGACCTGTTCCGTCAGATCGACCTGTTCGACACAGGACAACCCATTGTGGTGGTCAAGATCCCACGGTTTCCCGCGCTTGCACAAAGCACCTGGCCCCCGGGATGCACGCTCTGCATCCCCTTCCAGGATCCGGTCAATGTGGGATCTACCATCCGGGCGGCTGCGGCCTTCGGCGTATCCCAGGCAGTCATCCTGAAGGAGGCGGCCCACCCGTTCCACCCCAAGGCCATCCGGGCCGCGGGGGCCAATGTCTTCCGGGTTCCCATGGTTCAAGGGCCTTTTATCAGGGAACTGGCCTCGGCCCCCGTGCCTGTCGTCACCCTGTCGGCCAGAGGCAAGGATGTGCGGGCATACCGGTTTCCCCCGCGCTTCTGCCTGGTTCCCGGGCTTGAAGGTCCGGGGATTCCAGGGGGGATCCGGGGGGCCGAGGCCCTCGCCATCCCCATGAAAAACGGGGTGGAATCCCTCAATGCCGCCATGGCCACGGGGATCGTGCTCTACCTGTGGCAGGAGGGAATGAGGCATAAAGCGGGAGATCAGCAGATTCAGAGAACAAGAGACCGACAAAAGATGGGAGACGATCGACCATGAAGAGCCAAAAAGAGATCCACGCAATCGTGGTGGAAAAGGATGAGAAGACGGCCCGTGCCGTTCAAAAATTGCTGACAGGCAGGGATTACCGCCTGAGCCTTTTTTCCAGCAAAGAGGATGCCCTGAAGGCCCTTAAAGAGCAGTCTGCCTCGCTGGTCGTGGCAGGCGAGGCAGAAAACAGCGCATCCCCCTTAGAGATCATGAAAGCGGTCGTCATGACCTCCCCCATGACCTCCATGATCCTGGTAACCGACCTCCCCAAGGAGGAAGTTGAAGAGAAGGCGGAGGGATACGGAATCCTGGGCCATGTGGGAAGGGCGTGCACGGAGGAAGAGCTGATCCCCCTTCTTGAGGCATTCGAGAAGATCCTGGGGTCCGTCTGAGAGTATCAGGGCCGTTCAAGACCCATCGGACGGCCCCCTCTGTTTAAGTGCCGCTCTCCGCCTTCCTCACGGGGTCGTATGTTTCAGCTTGTCCACCCTGACTTCCTGTGGCTTGCCCCACCAGCCCTGTTCTTGCGATTCTTTGCCGGTCTCCAGGGTGGGATTTTTATACCCGAACCAGCTGTATTTGAGATGGTCCCAGTTCTTGTACATGGTATCGTGCTGCCAGAACTCCGACTCCTTGGCCGCGGTCCCGCAACCCGCGAGAAAAAGCCCCATCAAGAGCGCCAGTCCCAGTTTTTTCATGGTTGATGCCTCCTTAGCTGTGTCTGCCTGAGATGGATGTTAAACAGCCCTGAATCCCAAAAGGGCCCAAGGCGGCCTGACGGCCGCAACCAAACAGCGTTCTGCCCGCCCGTGGGGGTCTCTGCCTGTATTTTAAAGCCCTGCTGCCGTCCCCCCCACGAGCTCGATTCGGTTTTTGCAGCCCTTGGGCAGAGACCCCCACGGGCAACCTTCTTCGCACGTTCCAGAGAAGTCACGGACAAAGATTCTACGCTAAAACCGAAATGTGAAGGCCAGCCCGGCCGGCCTTTTTTTGGAGGCAAGGACGCGCAGGTCAAGGACGTCGCCCAGCCCTTTTCGAAAATCATCGCGCACCTCCTTGTTCCATTTGTGGGTCACATTGACCGCGCTGTAGATATTTCCCGCATACCACCCTGCCTCAAAAAAGGCCAGGATGCCCCCTAACACATCGTGGTCCTGATGAAACGACTCCACGGTAGCCCAGATAAAAAGGCCGTTCAGCAAAAATGCAACCAGGGCATCCTTGTATCGCGACACATAAGCGTGGCCCAGGCCAGGAAGGATGCCGGCCATGACCCCGGCCCATGCGGGATCTTTATGGGGGAGCCGTTCTCCTTTGAGGCTTTCCACAGACAGCCGGGCTGCGCTGGGGTAAAGCCGGTCCCCCTTTCCCACCCTGCTGAAATCTTCGGACGCCTCCTGCCACCGGTTTTCCTGCATCCGGGTCCATCCGAGGCGGTAATGGGCCGCATTTTTCAGCCCGGGCGAGGGGTCCGCCTTCAGGACCTCTCCAAAGAAGGTTGCGGCCCTGTCGAACTTGGCCTCCCGGTAATAGGACTCGCCCGTGAGAAAGAGGGCCTTTCCGGCAAACTGGCTTTCGGGGTCCTCTCTGATGGTGAGGGCAAAGATCTCCCGGGCCTCCCTGTGCCGCCCGTCTTCCAGGCAACAGATCCCGATCAGGTGACGCGCCAGGGGGACGCGCCGATCCTCCGGGAAAAAATAGATGAACCGATCCAGTTCGGCAATGGCTCGTTGATAGTGGCCCTTCTCCATGCAGAAACGGGCAAAATCAAACTGCCGGTCGGCGTCAATGGTCAGTTCCTCCGCCGCACCAGGCGTCACGGTGAAGCACAGGATCAAGATCCCTGCCAGAAAAACCCAAGCCCCCTTATTCCCGGTTGTCCTCATTGCTTCCATACCACCAGAAATCATTGTTTTCCACCGGGTCAAGGATCTTGGGCCCCCCATCGCGCCATAGGAGGGGGGAATGCCGCCCCTCATCCGCCTCGTGAATGAGGCGGTCCACGGTCATCACCCATCCGATAAAAAATCCGTGCTTCCGGAACGCCTGGGCGCTGTATGAGGAACATGTGGGTTCGCTGGGGCACCGCTGACCATCCACCGCAGAGACATGACGCCACACTTTAGAGGCGAACCATGTTCCGATGTTGAATCCCGCCTCATTGGTCCGGCCCGGATCATCTGCCGGCCCGGGGAGGGAATCCCACGCAAGGGCATTGTCTACCGGCCCGTGCCAAGCGAGGAGCGTGCCCGCAACGATCATAACGGTTAAGGTGAACCTGACAGCTTTTGACAATGCCTTCATCGGGTTGATCTGGTTGCCGGATGTGTGTTCCTGGCGCCTGGAAAACGTTCCCTCGCGCCTCTCGCCCAACCCCTATCTAATGGACTGCCCGTCATAAGTCAAGCGGTTCGCAGAAAGGTGGAGGGATCATTATCCCTTGACCTCTGTCGATTTTCTCTATATGGTTCAATTAACGGCGTTTGGCCTTTCTCGCCGAAACCCTTTCATTCAACAAGAACACTGCCATGTATTAAGGAGAAATCAAATGGCCTGGGATTGGGACAAGCTGCAGGAACAGAGGAAAAAGGCGTCGGGTGGCGGCCCCGGCGCCCCTCCCAGCATGGAGGAGGTATTTGAAAAGATCAAGGGCGCCAAGAAAAAATTTCCCGGTGGGGCCTGGATAATCATTCTTGCCATCATCTTGATATTCCTTGGATCGAGCTGCTTTTACACAGTGGCTGTCGATGAGGTCGGCGTGGTCCAGCGATTCGGGAAGTACGTGAGGACCACGCAGCCCGGGCTCAACTTCAAGTTCCCGAGGGGAATCGAGACAGTCACCAAGGTCAAGGTCAAGTATGTGTTCAAAGAAGAGTTCGGGTTCCGCACCCTGGAGCCGGGGGTGCGGACTCGCTATGCCTCGGATACGGCCTATCAAAACGAGGCCTTGATGCTGACGGGCGACCTGAATGTGGCCGTGGTCCCCTGGATCGTCCAGTATCGCATCAAGGATCCCTACAGCTATCTCTTCAAGGTCAGAGACATCCGATCCACCTTCAGGGACCTGGCCGAGGCCAGCATGCGTCTGGTAGTGGGCGACAGCAGCATCAATGAGGTCATCAGCAAGCGAGAGGAACTGGCCATCAAGGACAAGGAGCTGCTCCAGAAATACCTGGACGAGGCCGAAACCGGGATCCAGGTGGTGACGGTCGAGATGAAGCGGACCAATGTCCCGGAACCGGTGCAGCCATCCTTCAATGAGGTGAACCAGGCGGTTCAGGAAAAGGAACGGCTGATCTACCAGGCCAAGGAGGCCTACAACAAGGCGATCCCCGCTGCCAAGGGAAATGCGGAAAAAACCATCAAGGCGGCCGAAGGATATGCCCTCGACCGGGTGAACCGGGCACAGGGGGATGCGGCCCGGTTCCTGGACCTGTACGAGGCCTATGCCAAGTCCGAAGATGTCACCCGCCGGCGTCTCTATCTGGAGGCCATGGAAAATATCCTGCCCAAGCTCGGGGAGAAATATGTTGTGGATGCGGATCAGAAGAATTTTCTCCCCCTGCTCAACCTGGGAAAATCGGAAGGAGGCGCCAAATGAAGTGGAAAATCCTGATCATTCCGATCATTGTCGTGGTCATAGCCGCCTACTCATCGGCCTATATCATCGATGAGACCGAACAGGTCATTATTACCCAGTTCGGCAGGGTGATCGGCAAGCCCAAGACGGAGCCCGGCCTTTATTTCAAGATCCCCATCATCCAGAACGCCAACTTCTTCCCCAAGAATCTGCTGGCATGGGACGGCGATGAGGGTCAGGTGCCCACGCTGGACAAGACCTTCCTTTACGTGGACGCCTTTGCGCGCTGGAAGATCGTGGATCCCTTGAAGTTTTTCCAGACCGTGAACAATTTGACCGGGGCCCTGGCCCGGTTGGACGATATCATCGACCCTGCGGTACGGAATTTCGTGACCTCCTATTCCCTCATAGAAACAGTCCGAAACAGCAATCGGGTCCTGGACAAGCTGGATGTGGAGGTGGAGGACACCATGCAGGAGGAACTCCTGGCAGAGGTCACCACAGGGAGAGCGGCCATCACCCGGGGAATCATGGCCCAGGCCCAGCCCAAGCTGGCCGATTTCGGAATCGAACTGGTGGATGTCCAGATCAAGCGGCTCAACTATGTGGAAGAGGTGCGCAAGTCGGTCTACGCAAGGATGATCGCTGAACGCAACCAGATGGCCCAGAAATTCAGGTCCGAAGGCGAGGGCGAGGCCCGCAGCATAGAGGGAAACCGCGACAAGGAGCTGAAGCGGATCACGTCCGAAGCCTACCGGATCGCTCAGGAGAAGATGGGAAAGGCCGATGCCGAGGCCACCATGATCTATTCCAAGGCATATGGCAGGGATCCAGAATTCTATTCATTTGTGAAATCCCTGGGGGTCTACGAAAAGACCATGGATAAGGAGACGGCCCTTGTCCTGTCCACCGATTCGGATTTCTTGAAATATTTCAAGAGCTACAAGGACAAGAGCCCGGTCAGGCGAGGCGATTTGCCTCAATAGGTTGGATGACGTCTGCGAACCACAAAGGAGACGCAACATGGTAAGGACCGAGATATCGCTCTTCCTGAAAAACGCCCCCGGCGAACTGGGAAAGCTGACCGCCATGCTGGCGGAGGCCGGGATCAACATCGACGCACTGACCATCCAGGACGCCTCCGAATATGTCCAGGCCCTGTTCAAGGCAAGGGGAAAATCACTCAAGCGGGTGGCCCCGGCGGCCAGTTACGGCTCCATGCAGAAGGACTCTGTGGACCATGCCCTGATCCGGCTTTTGGTGGAGAACACGGACAAGGCCCTCGACCTGCTCTCCAAGGCCGAATATGTCTTTGATGTGCTGCCGGTCATCGCCCTGGAGATCGACAACCGACCGGGAAGTCTGGCTGAAATGGCCAAAAAATTCGGCGAAGAAGGCATCAATATCAATTATGTCTATGGGTCGGCCCTTCCCGGAGACCACCGGGCGCTGTTCGTCTTCTGCCCGGAGGATATCGACCTGGCGGCCAGGATCTTCAGGGATTAGCCTCCGCCGTCCGTCTCAGATCGATTATCTTGAGCTGGATGGTTTCGGCCCCCTGCCACCGGTTCAGCTCGGGCGTGAACAGGATGTCAACCCTCTCCCCGTGCAGGGGATGATGCGGCCCCAGGCCGAACCCGATGGCCTCATGAACGGTCTCTCCCTGGCGGAGCCGCAGCTTGAGGTGCCGGTCCCCCACCACGCGCGACCCCGCCACATCCACGGAACAGGCCAAAAAGACCGGCGCCGGATTCTGCTCCCCAAATGGCGCCAGCGAAGCCACATCGGCCACTGTCTGCCGATCCACTTCCCTGAGGAACAGATGGGCATCTGCATGGATAACCGGGACCAGGTCCTGCTGCGTCAGCTCAGCCCCGGCAATGGCTTCCAATTCCCTTTTCAAGTCTTGGAGGCTGGCCGCAGGGAGTCTGAAACCTGCTGCATGGGCATGGCCTCCAAACCTGTCAAAAAGGGGGGACAGCCGATTCAAGGCCCTGTACAGATGGAAACCGTCTATGCTCCTCCCTGATCCGGAGGCCATATCGTCCTGGATCCCCACCACCAGGGACGGACGGTGATATTGATCCACCAGCCTGGAGGCCACGATCCCCAGGACCCCCTGGTGCCAGTTCTCTCCCCACACAATACATGTCCTGCGATCAAGAAGACGGTCGTCCGCCTGGAGCATGGCCGCGATCCGGTCCAGGATCCCCTGTTCCAGGCCCTGTCGTCGGGTGTTGGCCACATTCAGCATCCGGGCGAGGTCGCGGGCCGTCTCATCCCGGTCAGCGGTCAAGATGCTGAGCCCTGCCTCGGAATCTCCCATTCTTCCCGGTGCATTCAGGCGGGGGGCCAGCCTGAAGGCCAGATCATCGGCGCCGATGGCCGAAGGATTCACGCCGGCCGCCTCCATCATGGCCCTGATGCCGGCCCACCTGGAATCGGCCATGCGCCGCAGCCCTGCTGCTGCCAGCATCCGGTTCTGCCCCACGAGGGGAACGCGGTCCGCAATGGTGCCCAGGGCCACCAGATCCAGGTATTCCCTTAGGTCCGGCTCTGGCCGACCATTGAACCAGCCCCTCTCCCTCAAGGCCGCCCTTATGGCCACGGCCAGGAAAAAGGCCAGCCCAACCCCTGCCAGGTCTTTGAATGGAAAAGAACACTCGGGCTGATGGGGATTGATGACCGGCCAGCACGGCCGATATGTCGGGGGGACCTGATGGTGATCGGTCACCACGGCCCTGAGACCCAGTTCCCGGGCCAGGGCGACCTCTCTTTCGGCCGAGATGCCGCAGTCCACTGTGAGAATCAGGCCGGTCCCCCCCTGGCAAAGCCTCTGGATGGCGTGGGAATGGAGCCCGTATCCTTCCATGAGGCGGTTGGGCACATAGGCATCTGCAGGCACGCCAATGTCTGAAAAGAAATTGAGGAGAAGGGCCGTGGCCGTGAGTCCGTCTGCATCGTAGTCGCCGTACACGGTGATCTTCTCACCGTCTTGGATGGCCTCCAAGACAACCGCCACACCCTGTTCCATGCCCTTCATGAGCATGGGATCGATCATCTGGGAAAGGCAGGGAGAAAGAAAAGCGGCTGCATCGGCTTTTTCTGTAATCCCCCGGTTGATGAGAAGCCGAGCCTGAAGGGGGCTTATGCCCGCCTCGCAAGCGAGCCTGGAGGCGCCGGGTGCAGGAGGAATCAGTTTCCATATTCTACGGGTAGGCACGATGGACACTCGTCGACATGTCTTGCGCAGCTTTCACCCGCCAAGGATGGCCTCAATGGCCGCCACATCCCGGGGCACATCCACTTCCACCGAGTCACAAAGGGTCTCTGCCACCTTGATCCGGTATCCGTGTTCCAAGGCCCGCAGCTGCTCCAGTTTCTCGAGGGACTCCAGGTTTCCCTGTTCCATGGAGGTAAACCGGAGCAAGAAATCCATGCGGAACGCGTAAAAGCCCAGGTGCTTGAAATGGACTTTCTCAGGAACCCCATCTCGGCAATAGGGGATGGGGCACCGGGAAAAATAGAGGGCGAACCCGTCCCTGTCGGTGACCACCTTGACATGGTTCGGGTTTTCAATCTCTTCTTTGCGGGATATGCGGTATTTCAAGGTGCTCATGGGAAGGGACCTGTCCGCTATCAGGGGCCGGACCAGATCGGTCACCACAGACGGCTGAAAACAGGGCTGATCGCCCTGGATGTTGACCACCAGATCCTCCGGCCCGAGCCCTGCCTTCAGGGCGGCTTCCGCAATGCGGTCTGTGCCGGAGCAGTGGGCGCCTGCGGTCATGACAGCCTTTCCCCCGAATCCGCGCACGCACGCTGCAATCCGCTCATCATCGGTCGCCACATAGACTGCTGACAGTTCCGGACACGACACGGCCCGTTCATAGGTATGCTGGATCATGGGCCTGCCTGCGATCAGGACCAGGGGCTTTCCCGGGAAGCGGGACGACTGGTATCGTGCGGGTATAAAGGCGGTAATCTTCATCTTAGATCATGCTGGATGCTGGGAGCTGGATGCTGGAGAATCGAAAATACCTCAACCCCCGCTCCAATAGCTGGCACAGGCCGAATCGGACTCCCAGGCCGTGACCCTGACGATCTTGACATGATCGGTATTCAGTCTTTGGGAGAGGGATTCGAAGATGTGGCGGGCGATATTTTCGGATGAGGGCTCGAGGGTCTGAAACACCTCCAGGTCATTTAAGAACTTGTGGTCCAGGCCGTCGAGGATCTGTTGGGTCGCCTGCTTGATTTCCCTGAAATCGATCAGGAGGCCGTCCTCACCCAGATGGGTTCCGGCTGCCGTCACCTCCACCTTCCAGTTATGCCCATGGAGGTTCTCGCACCCCCCCTTCATGCCCCGCAACTGATGGGCTGCGGCAAACTGATCGATGATTTTCAATTCGTACATGCGCAGGGCTCCTCAATAATCGACCTTTTTTGCCTCGGCCTCATCCTCTACGGTATCGGCTGGCAGCTCCTGGGTTTCTTCCTCTTGGATAAACTGGCCGTCCGCCCCCACCCTCCTGCCGCACTCGGTGCATCTCCCATCGATGACAATCCCTGTGCAGGTCCCGTCCGGGCACAAGACCCTGTCTTCGAGATCAAACCCGGCCTCGTCCTCGTCAGGCTCCTGTTGCGCGGTGTTCTTAAGACCTTCTTTCAGGGGGGCCCCGCAGGCCATGCAATAATTGGCTTCATCAAAAACCGTGGGTGCTCCGCATTCAGGGCAGGGAGACCCTGCTATCTCTTCTTCACAATGTGGGCATTTCATCCTCTGGCGTCTCCTTTCATGGAACAGGGGCCCGCAGGCAGGTGGCCGTTTTTCTCACGCCGTGCAGACTCCCGCCGGGCCAACCCCCTGCATTCAGGCGGGGAGCAGGGTGAGCATAAGGAAACGAAGGCCAAATGTCAAACACTAAGCAACTGTCGGACGGCCCGCGACCACCAGCCCTTTTCAGGAAAAAAAGATTGATTTCATCTAAAAGATGCGTATAATTGGGTTTTAGCAATGATTCCAGTTGACGGCTCAGGCGTCTGGACGAGCGTTTTTAGTGGGGGTGTAGCTCAGTTGGGAGAGCGGTACGTTCGCAACGTACAGGTCAGGGGTTCGAATCCCCTCATCTCCACCATTTCTTTCCCTGAAACCTCCGCCTGGCAACAGCCCCGATCCTGAACCAAAACCCAGTCCCTATGAATCGAACAACTGCCATAGAACGCAAGACAAAAGAAACAGAGATATGGCTCCGCCTCGATCTGGACGCCGGCGGGCCTTCCAGGGTGGACACGGGCATCCCCTTCATGGATCACATGCTGGAGCTGATGTCGGCCCACGGTTTCCTCGAAATGGAAATCAAGGCGCGGGGAGACACCCAGATCGACGATCACCACACGGTGGAGGACCTGGGCATCACCCTTGGCATGGCCCTCCAGAAATCGCTGGGAGACAAGACCGGGATCCGGCGATACGGGGAGGCAACCATTCCTATGGACGACGCGCTCGTGAGGGTGGTAATCGACATCTCAAACCGACCACTGCTGGCCTACCGCGTCGCACTCCAAAAAACCACTACAGGCGCCTTTGATACGGGTCTTATCAAAGAGTTTTTCAGGGCCTTGGCAACCCATGCCGGCCTGACCCTGCACATCGATCTTCTGTCAGGAGACGAGCCCCACCATGTGTCAGAGGCCATTTTCAAGGCCTTTGGCAGGGCGCTGGACCAGGCGACCGGGATCGAAGCACGCTTAAAAGGGAAGCTGCCTTCCACCAAAGGCGTTTTATAGAAAAGGGCTGATCCATGCGCACCAAACTCCGTGTCGCACGGTCACGTTGCGGCCTGCCTCTCATGATCCTGTTTTTCCTTTGCGTGCCGGGGGGCTGCCAGGGCGACAGCCGGCTCATCCCCTCTGCCCACGCCCCTTCCGTGCCCGGGACAGACGCCATGGTGGTGATGGGATTCCAGCCCGCCACGGCCCGCCAGCAGGGACCTGAACTCGTCCGAAATCCCATAACAGGCACCTCCCTCATGTCCTGGCCGGTTCCCGAAACCGTGGTGGAATGGCTCACAAACCAGCTTTTTGACATGCTGGTCCAGAAGAAAGACATGCGCCTCATTCCACCGGGTCAGGCCCGGGGGGTGCGCGAGACCATCACCGGGTCAGATGCGGGTTCGAGCATGCACCCTGTTGACATCATAAAGCATATCGGCAAGGCCTTCCAGGCCGATGCCGTCCTGGTAGGACAGGTTTACCGCTGGCAGGAACGGGTGGGAACCGAATACGGGATCGATAAGCCGGCCTCCGTAGCCTTTGATCTCTCCCTTGTGCGGCCTGCCGACGGCGCGGTCATGTGGCGCGGCAATTACGACAAGACCCAGAGGTCGTTGTTCGAAAACCTGTTTGACTTCAATACCTACATCAAGAGCGGTGGTCGATGGCTGACTGCACAGGAGCTGGCCCTTTTGGGACTCGAGCATCTGATCGCCCAGATGCCCGGAGGCAGCCCCCCGGCCCATAAGCAGGGAAAGGATTGAAAATTTGCTGATTATTCCGGCCATTGATCTGAAGGGGGGCCGCTGCGTCAGGCTCAGGCAGGGCCGCATGTCCGATGAAACCATCTACTCTGATCATCCAGAGGAGATGGCGGTCAAATGGCACGATTGCGGCGCGAAAAGGCTTCATCTGGTGGACTTAGACGGCGCTGTGAAGGGCAAACCGGTCAACACCGAGGCCATCAGGCGCATCGTGGCCGCTGCGCCCATCCCGGTGGAACTGGGCGGGGGCATCAGGGACATGGTTGCGGTGAAGGCCTACCTGGATCTGGGTCTCAACTATGTGATCCTGGGCACCGTGGCCATCAAGGATCCCGGTTTCGTGCGCGAGGCCTGCCAGGCCTATCCGGGACAGATCATCCTTGGGATCGACGCCAGAGACGGTTCCGTCGCAGTGGAGGGATGGACAGAGGCAACCAGGCTCCGTCCTATTGACCTCGCAAGGCAGTTTGAAGATCTGACCGGCCTGGCAGCTGTCATCTACACCGACATCAACCGCGACGGCATGAGGACGGGCTGCAATGCCGCGGCCACCCGGGACCTGGCAAGGGCCACCCGTGTCCCGGTGATCGCCTCGGGCGGGATTTCGAGCCTCGAGGATGTTCTCGAAATCCTTCCCCTGGAACAGGACGGGGTCATGGGAATGATCACAGGGAGGGCCCTTTATGATGGAAGCCTGGACCTTTCCGAGGCCCTCAGGGTCTGCGAGCAGAGGGATCCGCGACAAAAATAAGAATTTTTTCTTGACATAGGAAAAAATTGTTATAGAATCAAAAGTTTCCATTTTTTAAGCCTGTAACAGGAACCTATTTTATTGAATCACGTTATGACGCTGCAAGAAAAAATCGCCGAAGATCTCAAGCAGGCAATGAAGTCCAAGGACAGCCTGCGCGTCTCATGCCTCCGCATGCTCAGGGCCGGCCTCAAGAACCTGCAGGTGGAAAAGGGCCACGAGCTGAGCGAAGAAGAGGTCCAGTCCGTCATCTCGTCCATGATACGCAAGGGGAAAGAGGCTGTTCAGGAATTCACGGACGGAGCTCGTCCGGACCTGGCTGCCAAGGAGGCCCAGGAAGTCCAGATCCTGTATGACTACCTGCCGCAGCAATTGACCCCGGAGCAGATCGAGGCCAATCTGCGTCAGATTATCGCGGATCTCTCGGCCGGGGGGCCCAAGGACATGGGCAGGGTTATGAAGGCGGCCATGGCAAAGATGGCAGGGCAGGCCCAGGGCAAAGAAGTGAGCGACATGGCCAAGAAGCTGCTCAGCAATCCCTCGACCGGAGGATAACCCGCATCCCCCGTGACAGTTTTCCATCGACCGGATGTCTCACGTGGTTGAGAAAAGAAATCACCGTGCCTCTTGGGGCACCCCTGGCGATAAAGACTTCATGATCGAACACAGCTGGCAGGTCCTGGAATACGATCGCTTGCTGGAAATCCTGTCCCGATACGCCTCCTCTCCCCTGGGGCGGTCCGAATGCCTCTCTTTTGTCCCGTCAAACGACACCAAAAAGATCGCGCACGAATTGGGCCTGGTCTCAGAGATGAGGCTTCTCCTCAAGACGAGCGGTTTTCCCACGTTTGCGGATCTGACGGACCTGAGGCCGCTGCTCGACAGGGCCAGGGCCAGGGGGGCGCATTTAGAGGCCGAGGAGCTATTGACGGTCCTCCTGCTGGCTGAATCAGCCCAGACGGTCCGCGGGTTGCTTAGACGCGAAAGGACATTGTACCCGGGTCTGGCCAACATCCTGGACGAAATGCCCGATCTCGGCGCCCTGGTCAATAAACTGAAAAAGACCATTGCCCCCAACGGGACCATCCGCGACAGTGCAACCCCGGTTTTGGGCCGCATCCGTCATCAGAGGCGTCGCCACCGCTCCCATCTGGAAAAGAAGCTGGGCGACATCCGGATGACCAAGGGGCTGGGCCGCAACAGCGAGGACCACCTGGTGACGGTCAGGGACGGCCGGTACGTGATCTCCGTCAGAAGCGACCTGAAATCGCTTTTTGGCGGCATTGTCCATGATTACTCCCGCACCAGAAGCACCTGTTTTGTGGAGCCGGTGGAGGTGATTGAGGACAACAACCGTTCCACTGAACTGGCCCTTGAGGAAAAGGCAGAGGAAGACCGCATCCTGGTGGAGCTGACCGGGGCAGTCAGGGAGATGTCGCCCGAGATCCTGCGCGCCCAAGGCCTGATCGCCAGGCTCGACGGGCTGTATGCCAGGGCCCGATACGCCGAGGACCTCTCCTGCGTGCCGGCGGAGATAGACAACGCCAGGGGCATTTTGCTGAAAGAGGCCCAAAACCCGATCCTCTTGAGTTTGTGGCGAACAGGGGAAAAAGATCAGGCGGAAAAACCGGTCGCCGTGGATATCCGGCTGGAAAACGAGCGAAGGCTGCTGATGATTTCCGGACCCAACAGGGGCGGAAAGACCGTATCCCTCAAGACCCTGGGCCTGATGACCCTCATGACCCAGGCCGGGATGCATATCCCTGCGGCCGAAGGCAGCTGCCTCCCTGTTTTTGATCATTGCATGGCCGACATCGGAGACGAGCAGGACATTCAGGCTGGACTCAGCACCTTTTCAGCCCATGCGGAGAACCTGAAGCGCATCCTGGAATCAGCCGGGCCAAAGAGTCTGGTCATCATCGATGAACCCGGCATGGGGACCGACCCCAATGAGGGCGCGGCCCTGACCATGGCCGTGCTGGACGAACTCTCGCTAAGGGGTTCCTTTGTGGCCCTGGCCACCCATCTCAACCGGCTGAAGGCCTATGGCTTGTCGAACCCGGCGGTCCTCAATGCCTCCGCGGTGTTTGACCAAGCATGCCATCGGCCCACCTTCAGGCTCCAATACGGCGCCCCGGGCATCAGCCATGCCCTGGAAACCGCACGCGACTTGGGCATGCCGGCCCCTGTTCTGGAAAAGGCCCGGGCCTATCTCGACCAGGGCGATGTTGAACTGAACCATGTGATCGAAAAAATGCACCGCCTTATGGCAGAGACAGCGACAATCAAAAAGGAGGCAGAAGAGGCCAAAGAGCGGCATCTCGCCGCGGCCCAAGAGACCCGTACGCAGCTGGCCCGGTTGGATGACGAGAAGAAGGCCCTCACAGAGGCCTATCGGCAAGAGGCCGAGGCGGCCATTGTTTCGGCCAGAGAAGAGCTGAAACAGACCATCAACCTCCTCAAAAGTCGTCAGAGGTCTGCCCAGGCCGAGGCATCCAGGCGGTTCAGGGCCGTGAGAGCGTCCCTGTCAGCCCATTTTGAACCGGCAACAAAGACCAGGTCGGCCTCAGGCGAAGCGGGACCCTTGAGAGAGGGACAGACGGTGTTCCATGCCCGGCTGAAGCAGCGCGGGGTCATCCAGTCCGTAGATGGGACCGCCGGCCGCGCCTCTGTCCTTATAGGGAAGATGAAGATATCTGCCGATGTCAGGGACCTTCAACCGGTTCACGGAAAAACAGGTCCCCGGTCCCCTGAAAACTCGGGTTTTGCCCAGGCAACCCTGTGGAAATCGGTTCGGGAGGGCCCTCAGCCGGGCCGATTAAACGTGGTGGGATACCATGTGGACGAGGCTATCCCCCTGATCGACAGGGCCGTGGATCGCGCATTGCTTGAAGGCAGGATGAGCGTCACCATCATTCACGGACACGGCACCGGACGCCTGCGGGGGGCGATCCGGAATCATCTGAGGGCCATGCCGTTTGTCAAGGCAGTTGCCAGCGCCGACCCCAGGGCCGGGGGAGACGCCGCCACCGTTGTGGAGATTGGTTAACATTGCGTCTCTCAAGGGGGCTGCCGGGTCTTAGCGTGGCGGACAGAGGAAACACAGGGATCGATGCAATCTGTCAAGGAAGAGATAAAACGGGCCGCGGATATCGTGCAGGTCATCGGGCAGTATGTCCAGCTCAAAAAGGCCGGAAAATCTTACATGGGCCTGTGTCCCTTTCATGCTGAAAAGTCTCCCTCCTTTACGGTGAGTCCGGACAGGCAGATCTTCCACTGCTTCGGGTGCAAAAAGGGGGGAGACGTCTTTGCATTCTGGATGGCATATCATGGGACGACCTTCCCGGAGGCCGTCAGGGACCTGGCCGAACGGTATAACATACCGATCCAGGAGACATATTCCTCCATTGAAGAGCAACGGCAGGCCCGGATTCGCGACGGGCTGCTCAAGATAAATGAAGAGGCAGCGCGCTGTTTTGAGGAGGCATTGCACCTGGCCCGCGCCGGCGATCCCGTGGTCAGCTATCTGGAGAAGAGGGGCCTCTCTAATGAAATTATCTCGGAATTCCGTTTGGGTTACGCCCCCGATGCCTGGGACAGGCTCACACGCTGGCTGAAAGGCCGCGGATGCGACATGGCCGCGGCCGTCCAGGCCGGCCTGATCATCGCCAAAAAGGGGGAAGGCCACTACGACCGTTTCAGGGGCAGGCTCATATTCCCTATTTTCAATCTGCGGGGTCAGGTGATCGGTTTTGGCGGCAGGGTGCTGAACGACGCACTCCCCAAGTATCTCAACACGCCGGAGACCCCGGTATTTCACAAGGGGGAGTTTCCCTACGGTCTTCACGCCTCGTACCAGGCGATCCGGGAAAAGGGAACGGCCGTGATTGTAGAGGGGTACATGGATCTCCTGTCCCTTCGTCAATACGGCCTGAATGAGGTCGTTGCCACCCTGGGCACGGCCCTCACCCCCCACCACATTCGCAGGATCAAGGGATACGCCAAGGAGGCCATCGTGGTCTTTGATTCGGATGATGCAGGCACATCGGCCGCCTTGAGAAGCCTGCCCCTTTTTCTGAATGAAGGCCTCCCTGCCAGGGCGGCGGTCCTGCCCCGTGGGCACGATCCCGATACCTTTGTAAGGGAAAAGGGTCTCACTGGGTTTCTGTCGATCCTCGAGAAGGCCGTGCCCATGTTCCAGTTCTTCCTGGATCAGAAGCTCACGCAGGGGACTTTGGCCATCGAGGCAAAGGTTCAGGTACTCAAAGACATCCTGCCGGTCCTCTCCCAGGTCCGCAACGGGGTCCAGCGGTCTCTCTATGCGGCACGTCTGGCCGAGAGAATCGGGATCAAGGAAAAGGTCATCCTCTCCGAATTGCAAAAGGCAGGCCAGGGATCTTCACAAGAGGGCCTCCAGAGGGCCTTTGCAGAGGACGAGGCTCGATCCGCGCAACGGCAGCGCATCGGAGATGCACAGGTGCTCAACCTGCTCCTCCATCATCCCGGGGCCATATGCGACCTTCGGGATGCAGACTGCATGAGCCTGTTAACGGATTCCGCGACATGCAAGATCGTCAAGAAGATTTTTGAGATATATGATCAGGATGGCGGGCTTTCCCCTGAGCGCCTGGAAGAGGGCCTGGAGAGCGACGATCTTCGCATCCGGCTCAGGGAGGCCCTTATGGCCCAATCCATCTATTCAGAGCAAGAGGTCCCTCAGGCCGTTCAAGAAATCGAGATCAAGGTCCGCCAGAGCAGACTCATGAACGCGATAGAGGCCGCCAGGGGAAATCCCCAGGCCTTGAATCAGGTTCTCCTGGAGCTGAAGACCCTGGAGGCCCGCCGGCAGTGAGAGGCCGGCCTTTTGCCTTAAGGCGGCCTGACGGCCGCAACCAAAATGTCTCACACAAAGGCACAAAGCACACAAAAGATTTTTTTGCAAAGAAACGGGAACATGCCCTTTTCTCTGTGGTCTTTGTGTCTCCGTGTGAGCCTGTAAAATAAGGCGCACTGACAAAATACAAACACATTTTCTTGCTTTTTGCGACAGAAAACTGGGCGATAAGAGCAGTTTCATTCGTTGGCAGCACCCCGGTTCGCCCGGGTTGAGCGATATCCACTATCCCGGTTCAGCCGGGTCTGGAGGTACGATGATGGATAAGAACGCCGATATGATCAATTTGAAGCGGTTGATCGATAACGGAAAAAACAAGGGCTACATCACCTTTGAGGAACTGAATGACGATCTTTCTGAGGATTTCGTTTCCTCTGAGGAGCAGATCGACGAGCTGATGATGATGTTTGAGGAGCTGGACATCATGGTCATCGACGAGGCGGCCAAGAAGAAGATCGAAAAGGCCAACGGCCCCAAGAAAAAGCAGTTGGCAGAGGAAGAAAAGATCGACGAGGCCGCCCTTGATCTCACAGACGCCTCATCCAGGGTGTCGGATCCTGTCAAGATGTACCTGAAGGAGATGGGCCGCATCTCATTGTTGACCCGGGAAGGGGAAGTGGAGATCGCCAAGCGCATCGAAGAGGGAGAAAGAAAGGCCCTGGAGACCCTCCTTCTCTGCGGCGTGGGCATAGAGCACATCATTGAGCTGGGCGACAGGCTGAACGAAGGCGAGGTGAAACTCAAAGATGTGATCAATGACCTGGAAGAAGACGACAGCTACATGCTGATGGGCGAAAAAAAGGAATCCGTCGTCAATCTGATCGAGCAGATCAAGTCCCTCAATGAGAGCATGTGCAGGAAGCGCCGGCAAAAGGCCGCGACCGGATGCACAGAAAAGGAGAAAAAAGAGCTCACCGCCCAGATCAAGCAGGATCAGAAGGAGATCATGAAGCTGGTCAACTCCTTCAGTCTGGAGGACCGACAGATCCAAAACATGATTGTAAGGCTCAAGGCCCTGGCACAGGAGGTCGGAAAGGCCGAAAAGGATCTCGAGGAATGCATGCTGCGCGCCGGTGGGAAGCCCATCTCCTACCTCAGGAAATGTGCCGCCAGGATCCCCAAGACCGCCAAGGACGACCAGATCGTGACCCCCATGAACCTCTCAAAGGCGGAAATCCTGGAGTTGCGCGACAAGGCGGACAGGGCCCAGGAGACAATCCGAAGGGCCAAGGAACGCACGGATCTGACGCCCCGGCAGATCAAGCAGAAGCTGGAAAAGGTGAAAAAAAGCCTTGATATGGCTAAAAAAGCCAAATCGGAGCTCATTCAGGCCAATCTACGGTTGGTGGTCAGCATCGCAAAGAAATATACCAACCGGGGGCTCATGTTCCTGGATCTGATACAGGAAGGGAATATCGGATTGATGAAGGCCGTGGACAAATTCGAGTACCAGCGCGGGTACAAGTTCAGCACCTATGCCACATGGTGGATCCGGCAGGCCATCACCCGGGCCATCGCAGATCAGGCCCGCACCATCCGGATCCCTGTCCATATGATAGAGACCATCAACAAGCTAATGCGGACATCCCGGTATCTGGTGCAGGAGCACGGTCGGGAGCCGACCTCAGAAGAGATCGCCGAACGGATGGACTTTCCACTTGAAAAGGTACGAAAGGTCCTCAAGATCGCCAAGGAGCCCATTTCCCTTGAAACGCCGATCGGTGAAGAAGAGGACAGCCATCTCGGCGATTTTATCGAAGACAAGAATGTCCTGTCTCCGGGCGATGCGGTGGTCAACTTCGGGCTGGCTGAACAGACCCGGAAGGTTTTGACGACCCTGACGCCGAGGGAGGAGAAGGTCCTCAGGATGAGGTTCGGGATAGGCGAGAAGGCGGATCACACCCTGGAAGAGGTGGGCCGCGACTTCTGCGTCACCCGAGAGCGCATCCGCCAGATAGAGGCCAAGGCCCTCCGCAAACTGAGGCACCCCAGCAGGAGCAGAAAGCTCAAAAGCTTCCTGGAAAACTGAGAAATCAGGCGGCCTCTGAAACGGCCCGCCTGTTGGTCCTCCATTTCCCCGGGCCGCAATCCGGGGTCCATCATTGCATCTTGGGCGCGAGCAACTGTTGAACGTTCCCCTTGAAAAGGACGGCCGTTGCTTTTGCTGCGGCAAAGAGAATCCCCACGGGCTCCATCTCCATGTCCTCAGGGACGGACCCACGGGGGTTAAAACCGAATTCATCGCGCGCAAGCGATACTGCGGCTGGTCCCAGTATCTCCATGGCGGGGTGATCAGCCTTATCTTTGACGAGCTCCTGGGGTGGGTCTCCTTCCATCTGGGCTATGACGCGGTCACGGCCCGGCTCGAGGTCCGTTACCGTCAGCCGGTCCCCCTACGCTCCCGGCTCCTTTTCAAGGGAGAGCTGAAAAAAGCGGAAAAGGGCCTTCTCGACATCGGGACCATTGCCTGGCTCGAGGACGGGTCTGTGGCCGCCACGGGCAAGGGCCGCATGATGGTCGTCCAAAGACGCCCCCCCACATCCGGCCGGTAGGCAATCCCATCGATTCCGCGCCTCCCGAAACCTGCCTGTTTGCCTGTGTCGCGTCATGAAAACCGCTGCGCCTGCCCCCTGTCTGTCGCCATTGGCTTAATACGGGGTCTCCAGGGACAGGGCGATCATGCGGTCCAGGAGCTCGGACAGGGACATGCCCGCAGCCCGGGCCGCCAGGGGAAAGAGGCTGGTTCGGGTCATACCCGGGACGGTGTTGGTCTCCAAAACGTAGAGGGTCTCCTCGCGGATGATCATGTCGGTGCGGCTCCACACGCGGCATCCCAGGGCCCTGTGTGCCTTTTTGGCGCACTGCCTGGCTGCCTCGGCCGTATCCGGAGAAATGGGGGCCGGGCAGATCTCCCGGGTGGCCCCCGGCGTGTACTTCGCCGCGTAATCAAAGAAGGCATAGGCATCCGCCGGCACGATCTCTATCAGGGGGAGGGCCTCGAGGACCTGATTGCCCACTATGCAGCAGGTAATCTCGGTTCCCCCCACATAGGCCTCCACCAAAACCTCCCTGTCATACTGAAAGGCCTTGTCGATCCCGTCGATGACGGCCTGTCGATCATAGGCAATAGTGATGCCCAGGCTGGATCCCTCGGATACCGGCTTGACCACCACCGGGGTCCCCAGCCGCTCTATCAGAGGGTCCACAAAAACCGTCTTTCCACTGCACAGAATCACGTCATCGGCCACAGGGAGCCCTGCCCTTTTAAAGACCTGCTTGGCCGCCCCCTTATTCAGGGCCATGGCGCTGGCCAATACGCCGGACCCTATATAAGGAATGCCCAACACATCCAGCATTCCCTGGATCCTGCCGTCCTCCCCAAACTTTCCGTGGAGGAGGATCACAGCCAGATCTATTTCTGATCTGTCTCTGAACAAGCGCTCCAGGTCATCCCTGGGATCGTATCGGGTCACAGCATATCTGTCCCGGTCAAGGGCCTCAAAAACCGCGTCTCCACTTTTTAAGGAAATCTCCCTTTCGCCGGACCAACCCCCCGACAGGACGGCAATCCTGGTCTTGCCCGTCATCTTCTCCTCCTGTTTTCTGAAAGCGGCCCGGTTGTCTGGACGTCGCGCCCCGGCCGCGGCCTGTCTTGTATCGGTCCCCATCCCCTTTGACGGTGTATAACATGCCCGCCAGGGTTTTAACCCCTCAATATTGAGATCATAGGTTCGAAGCTCAATACCCTTGCACACGCAACAGTTTCGATCGCGTCCCCCTTTGACAGGACTTTGGTTGTTGGTGTAAGATCCCTGTGCGAATGGAAACCCTGTGGCCTTTACCCTTTGGCGGACACATAAAAATGACCTCTGAAGAACTCAAGCCCCTCAAAGCGGCCGGCGTGTGGACCTGCATCATCCTGGCCGGTCTGGTTGCGACCTGCATCAGCTTTTTCTGTATCGTCTCCATCTGGCAGGGTTTCGCCCATATCCAGGAAAAGGGGTCCTGGGCCCCCATCGTCGCCGGCACCTTCGTCTTCGGCCTCGCCGCGTGGCTCTATGTTCGAGGCGCCAAGGCCCTGCACAGAACCCTCACCCCCAAGGAACTCGTAGACCTTTGAACAGCCGGGGCCTGTTTCACTCACCCTTTTCCTCATAAAATGCCTTTAAAAAGGCTTCGTCCTTGGGCGACAGGTTAAATCGGGCCGAGGCCTTTTCAATCAGTCCGCCCATGGACCGGTTCTCATCCTCCAACCGGGCTTCCGCGATCCACTTTACGGCCTGGCGCACCTTTTCTCCCTTGGGCTGGATGGTTCCCATGTCTCACTCCTTGCGCGTATTGCGCCCTAAAATTCCCGTTCCTGTTTCAGATCCCGCACCATGAGTTCTCTCATTGCATCCCTGGGATCTTTGCCCTCATACAGGATCCGATAGACCTCTCTGGCGATCGGCATGACCACCTCCATTTTTCGAGAGAGCTCATAGGTCGATCGGGCCGTCTTGACCCCCTCCGCCACCATCCTCATACTCCGCGTGACCTCGTCAAGCCGCATGCCTTTCCCCACCTTGAGCCCCACGGTCCGGTTCCTGCTCTGATCGCCCGTGCAGGTCAGCACCAGGTCCCCCAGCCCGGCCAGTCCGGCAAAAGTATGGGGATGGGCCCCCATGGCCGCCCCGAGGCGGGTCATTTCTGCGAGCCCCCTTGTGATGAGCGCGGCCCGGGCATTTTCACCAAAATTCAATCCATCCGAGGCCCCGGCCGCAATGGCCATGACATTTTTCAAGGCGCCCCCCAACTGACAACCTATCACGTCATCGCTCGTATAGACCCGAAAGAAGTCGGTAAAAAACAGGCGCTGGAGTCTTTCTGCATGCCCCATGTCCCGGCACGCCATGGTCACCGCTGTGGGGCGCCGGCGGGCCACCTCCCTTGCAAAACTGGGTCCGGCCAGACAGGCGAACCGGGCCATGTATGTCTCACCCAGCACATCCCCGGCCACCTGGGACATGACCATAAGGGTCTCGTTTTCAATCCCTTTTGTAGCGGCTGCCAGGCCCATCTCCGGTCTCAAAAAGGGTTTGATCCCTGTGAGCACGTGCCGGAACACATGGGAGGGAACAGCCAGCAGTACCAGCTCTTTGCCGGAAAGGGCCTGTTCAAAGGAAGCAACCGGCCTCAATTGCCCATTCAGCCGCACCTCCGGCAGAAAGACCTCATTGACCCTCTTGCCGCGGATCTGCTTCAGGACCTCTTCCTCACGCACCCACAGATCCACCTCAACCCCCTTTTCACTCAGGAGATTGGCCAGGGCCGTGCCCCAGCTGCCTGCCCCGATCACGCCCACCCGCGTTATCTCAGATTCATAGGCCGCCTTGTCCTTCATGCTGCGGATCACGCCTCCTCTTCCATGACCTTGGCCACGCCAACCACCTTCTCGCCTTCTCCCAGATCGATCAGTTTAACGCCCTGGGTGTTTCTCCCGATCACAGAGATGTCCCCGGCCCGGAGCCGTATGATCTTGCCGTGTTCGGTAATAATCATGAGTTGGTCCTGATCGTTCACCTCGTAGGAATAGACGACAGGCCCGTTTCTTTCAGTGGTCTTGATGGTGAGCACGCCCTGGCCCCCCCTCTTTTGGCAGGGGTATTCATCCGTCCGGGTGCGCTTGCCAAAACCGTTTTCCGTCACTGTCAAAATGGTTGCGCCCGTGCCGATAGTCTCCATGCCCACCACGTCATTCCCGGGGGCCATGCGGATCCCAATCACGCCTGACCCGAGCCTGCCCGTGCTCCGCACATCCGATTCGGGAAAGCGGATGGATTTTCCTTCCCGGGTGGTCAGAAAGATGTCCTGGCTGCCATCGGACACACGCACGGCAATGAGTTCATCCCCTTCCCGGATGGTGACCCCCATGGTTCCCACAGACCGGGGGTGACTGTATGCGGTGAGTTCTGTCTTCTTGACAAAGCCCTCCCGCGTCGCCATGACCACATATTTTCCTTCATCAAAGTCCCTTACCGGCAAAATGGTGGCCACCCGTTCCCCCTTTTTGAGTTCCAGCAGGTTCACAATGGCCTTTCCACGCGACATGCGGCCGGCCTCCGGGATTTCATGAACCTTTTTCCAGTAGACCCGTCCCTTGTTGGTAAAGAACAGGAAATAATCGTGGGACGAGGCCACAAAGAGGTGTTCCACAAAGTCCTCGCCCTCAGGCCTGGCCCCGGTCATGCCCTTGCCCCCCCGGCGCTGGGCCCGATACAGGCTGATGGGATTTCTCTTGATGTAGCCGTTGTGACTGATGGTCACCACCATGTCTTCCTCTGCGATGAGATCCTCCAAATCGATGTCATCCACGTCATCCAGGATCTCGGTCCGGCGCTCATCCCCGTAAGACTCCCTGATCTCCCTGATTTCATCCTTGATGATCTGAAGCACCAGGGCCGTGTTGGCCAGGATCTCCTTAAATCGCGCGATATCCTTGATGAGATCCTGGTATTCGCCGTTGATCTTTTCCCTCTCCAGCCCTGTGAGCCGCTGGAGTCTCATGTCCAGGATGGCCTGCGCCTGGATTTCCGAGAAGCCGTACTCCGATATGAGACGGGTCCTGGCCTCTTTGGCGTCTGACGAGGACCGGATCAGATCGATGATCTCGTCAAGAAATTCCAGGGCCTTTTTGAGCCCTTCCAGGATATGGGCCCTCGCCTCGGCCTTTTTGAGATCAAAAATGGTGCGTCGGACCACGATCTCCCGACGGTAGCGGATAAAATGGGAGATGATCTCCTTGAGGGAGAGGACCTCGGGCTTTCCGTTAACAATGGCCAGGAATATAATGCCGAAGGAAGTCTCCAGTTGTGTGAACTTGTAGAGCCTGTTTAGGATCACCAGGGCCACGGCGTCACGCTTGACCTCGATGACGATCCGCATCCCGTCCCGGTCGGATTCATCCCGGATCTCCGAAATGCCTTCTATTTTCTTATCTCTGACCTGTTCCCCCAATTTTTCCAGGAGCTTTCCCTTGTTGACCTGGTAGGGGATTTCCGAGACCACGATCCGCTCCCGGTTGTGCCCCACCTTCTCGATAAAGGCCCTTGCGCGCATCTTGACGATGCCCCGGCCGGTCTCATAGGCCTCCCTAATCCCCTTTTTGCCGCATATAAATCCGGCCGTAGGAAAATCAGGGCCGCGCACCACCTCCATGAGTTCTCCTACCCCGATTTCCGGATGATCTATCACCCGTTCCACTGCCTGGCAGATCTCCACAAGGTTGTGCGGGGGGATGTTGGTGGCCATTCCCACGGCAATCCCCGCTGAACCGTTCACCAGAAGATTGGGGATGCGCGTGGGCAGCACCACAGGCTCCAGGAGCGAGCCATCGTAAGTGGGGGCGAAATCCACGGTTTCCTTTTCGATATCCGAAAGAAACTCCTGGGTAATGCGCGCCATCCGCACTTCCGTGTACCGCATGGCCGCGGGCGGATCCCCGTCTATGGAGCCGAAGTTGCCCTGCCCATCCACCAGGGGATACCGCATGGAAAAACTCTGGGCCAGCCGCACAATGGTATCGTACACCGCGGTGTCGCCGTGGGGATGGTACTTGCCGATCACATCGCCCACCACCCTGGCCGATTTCTTGTAGGGCCGGTTAAAAAGATTCTTGAGATCGTGCATGGCGTAGAGGACCCGGCGGTGAACCGGCTTGAGGCCGTCCCTCACATCCGGGAGGGCCCTCCCCACGATCACGCTCATGGAATATTCGAGATAAGACTTTTTCATCTCATCTTCGATCTTGACCGACTGATAAACTGCATCTGGCATCATTGCCTTTTAGTTCTCCAATTTCTGAGTTATGGGCCGCTGTTTTAAATTAGACAGTATCCGAACGGAAACTCTAAGATTCGGGCAACCTCAAATATTCATAGCACTGCCTGATCGGCATTTCGCTCGCGCTTTAGACTCTTTGTTTGTAACTTCTCCGCAACGTGCCAAGAAGTTTCCCCGTGGGGGTCTCTGCCCAAGGGCTGCAAAAACCGAATCGAGCTCCTGGGAACGGCAGCAGGGCTCTAAAATACGGTCTGTTCCAGCCCCAAGGAGAGGCTTTCACCTGCCCGCCATGCGAGCGAGGCGAGTCAGGCGGGTGGGGCGGTATGTCCTTGCTGCCTTTCCATACA
>ENA-OSEO01001264-OSEO01001264.1-sediment-metagenome-genome-assembly--contig:-NODE-1264-length-48620-cov-15.412294_pt1 | contig 48620 bp, 38 predicted proteins | sample MGYA00237883_ERZ534232 | MGnify/ENA metagenome assembly ERZ534232 | reverse complement strand
CACCCCTGCGGGGCGGGTCCCGGTTTCTTCACACCCTTCGGGTGCTCAGTCCCACCGCTTCGCGGCGGGTCCCGGTTTGGCCAATATCAAGGGAATCAAGCGTTTGCGCGGAGGCGATCTGCAGGTGCCGCACAATCAACCGTGCAGATTGACGCCGAGATTGGCCAAAAAGACCATTTCCGGATGGAAACAAGCTTGCGATGGGCCGGATGCAGCGGACCCCGCGCAGGCAGCGGCGACGGCCCGACCGGTAACCGCCAGGGCCTTCGATACGCTTTCCCGGAAGCGGCTCAGGCCTCGCCGAACCATTTCATCAGGCCGTAAAGGATGAACATCACGATGGTTGCATAGAAAAAGAACGAACGTTCCCTCTCCCTGGTCCACCTGAATTTCCCTGAGGTTTCGGCTTTGCTCTCCTCAGTAGTCATGGGTCGGCCCTCCTCTCGGTGTATTTCGGGGTTCGGCACTACTCCGAACCTTCAAGGATCTGCCGGGGGGATTTCATGGCGCTTCTTGCCTGCGCCACCCGGATCCTTCCTTCGATCTTCTGCCGGTTGTGGAAGGCGTCCTCCGCCTTGCCGATCAGATCATCGATGTCGGTCGGTTTCATGAGGTAGTCGGTGGCGCCTGATTTGAGCCCTTCGACGGCGCTGTCGACCGTTGCGTGACCCGTCAACATGATGACCTCCACCATCGGGAACAGGTTTTTGATCTGCTTGAGCGTGGCGATCCCGTCCATGCCGGGCATCTTGACATCGAGAATGACGACGTGAACGTTCTCCATCCTGAGTTTCTCGAGGGCCTCGGCTCCGCTCCCGGCGGTGATGACGTCATACCCTTTTCTTGCCAGCAATTTCTGGGTGGTGGAGAGGAAGCGTTCCTCGTCGTCCACCAGCATCATCTTCATGGTTTCCATTCTGTTACCCCCTGTCGATCGAGTCTGTTTCAGGCCGTTTCCTTCCGGAAACGCTGTTTTTGCCTGTCTCGGCGTTTTTCTGCGCCTTCGCCTGCCCGGCGGCGCCCTACGAGGCTGCAGGCAGACGGAGGGTAAAGACGGTGCCTATTCCTTCCGCGCTGTTGACCTCCATCGTTCCGCCCATGCGGTCAACGATGCCGTAGCAGACCGCGAGCCCCAGACCGGTGCCTTTTCCGACCGGTTTCGTGGTGAAAAAGGGGCTGAAGATCTTCTTCAGGTTCTCCGGGCTGATGCCGCAGCCGTTGTCCTTGACGAACAGTTTGACCAGTCCGCCCTCCGATGGCTCCGTGCCGACGACCAGTTCCCCTCCTTCGGTCCCGTGGCGCGCGAGGACCGCATCGACGGCGTTGTTCAGGAGATTCAACAGCACCTGCTGCAACTGGGCCGGATCGCCGTGGACCGGAGGGGTGTCGGCGTGGATCTGTTCCTGGATGCCGATCCCGTGCACGGCTGCCTTTTTGGCGACCATCGCCAGGATCTCCGGGATGAATCTCTGCAGGTCGACATCCCGGATGACCGGCTCGCTCTTGCGGCCGAATTTCAGGATGGCCTGCGTGATCTCGGCGCAGCGGTCGATCTGGGAGTTGATCTGGCGCATGGAATCCTCGATTTCATCGAGGTCTTCGGAGGGCGTCAGCGAGCCCTTTTCCTTCATGTCGGCCATGATGTTGTCGATCAGCGATTTTTCGGCCTTGATGATCTGGAGCGGGTTGTTGATTTCGTGGGCGAAGCCGGCGGCCATTTCCCCCAGTTCCGCCAGCCGCGCGGCACGCACCAGCTGCTCTCCCAGTTGTTCCCTTTCTGCGTCCATGTCCTCCATGCGGCGGATGATCCGATTGGTCAGAATGAAGGCCGAAACAAGGATGACCGCGCCGCCCAGCAACGTCGTGATCAGGATCAGGATGCTCGCCTTGCGCAGGGCCGCGAAGGCGTCGCGCTTTTCCTGGCGCACGACGAGGAGCCATTTCTTCTCCGTCAGCCAGGTGGTCGCGAACAGGTAGGGGAGCCCGGCGGCGTCCTTTTCGACGAAGGTCCGAACCCCGCTTTCAGGGGAGGGGTAGATGAGTGTTTCGGGGTCCTTTTCCATGAGCTGGCCTCCGGCCCTCCGTTCGGTCTGAAACAAGCCCTCCGCATTGAGGAGGTAGGCCTCCCCCGTTTCGCCGATTTTCACCTGCTTGACCAGTTGGTTGAAGAGATCCGTGTCGATTGTCGCCCTCAGGACCCAGTTGCGTCCCGCTTCTTCGCGGGTCAGGGCGATGATGAAGTGGGGGATGCGCCGGTACCCCAGAAAGACATCGCTGATGTAGAAGCCGTTCTTGAGAACGGCCTTGAACCAGTCGGCATCGCTGTAGTTCCGTCCTGTCAGTTGATAGGGGCCTACATAGGCCACGTGCAGTCCGTCCTGATCGAAGACGCCCAGATCCAGAAAGGCGTTGGAGGTCTTTTGCAGCAGCGTGAGCGTGGCTTGAAGGAACTCGGGACGGCGAAGCGATTCGAATGAGTGGATGTCCGCGATACAGCTCAGGTCGGCCCTACGTTCCCGAAGGAAAGAATCGATCATCTGCCCGTGGTCGAACGCAATCCGCTTCATGTGCAGGACAGTGCTCGTTTCCTGGGCGTTCTTGAAATAGGTGTATCCGATGATCAGGACGAGGACGAAAGGGATCAGCGGCCCGATGATGGAACTGGTCAGGAGGATCCTTCTGAGAGTGGCGTAGTGATGGTTTTGGCCGTTTGGGTGTCCGGGCTGATAGGGCATGATTCGCTCCCCTGATCCGAGGTTACGTTCTCTCTGTTCTTCAAGGCAATGTCTATGCCAAAGACGATAGGGGTGGAAAAGCGGCCTAATAGCTTGAAATGCTGACGCTTCGATCCCGGGATGCGGGGAGGGGAAACCAGATAGCACCTTTCGGCTGTCGGACATTTTTACAGTCTGTAAAAGGGCTCAGGCTGCTGTCCCCGCGTCATACCGGGGCGTTGCTCGCCCGGTGGCATGGCCGGTCCCCCTTGGAGTGCTGCTTCGGGAAACGCGGAGAGGGGTCTCTTCAACGGCATGCTTTTTCTTGACTTCTTGAGGCCATCGATCTAGTCTCCTACTATATGAGAAGTGATTCTTACAATATAAGAATTTTGAAGGGGAACAGGCCGCGGGTCTTTTCCGATTGGGCGATAAGGAGGTGAAGATGAATTTTACCGATTACCTGCGCATGAACGCCGTCAAGTACAGGGGGAAGGTCGCCCTGATCGAAAGACACCCTGCCAGGACCGGACGTCGGGTGCTCACCTGGAGCGATTTCAACGCCGAGGTCAACAAGGTCGGAAACTTCCTCCGGAAGGATCTGGGGATTCAAAAGGGAGACCGGGTTTTGCACCTGTTCAACAATTCGATCGAGTGGTTGACGACCTACTTCGGCATCATCAAGATCGGCGCCGTGGTCGTCCCTCTGAATTTCCGATTCATCGAATCGGATATCGCCTATGCAGGGGACATCGCCGAGCCGTCCGCTTTTCTGTTCGGGCCTGAGTTTCTTGACCGCGTCAACAACGTTCGGGAGCGGCTCAAGACCGTCCGGCGGTTCATCGTCGATGGGGAGGTCTGTCCGGAGGGGATGACTTCGTTCTCCGAGATCGAGCGCTCCGCCGACACGTCAGAGTGTATCGTCGACATGCAGGACGGCGATGACCTGGCGGTCATGTTCACCTCCGGCACGACCGGGAATGCCAAACCGGTGGTCCACACGCACGGAAGCATGCAGGCGACCGCCGTCGGAAACGGCTTGAGCCTTCCGCTCACGGTGGACGACAATTACCTGATCGTGCTTCCCCTCTATCATTCGGGCAGCCTGTTCATGTGGTTTTCCTATTATGTGGTGGGCGCGACCGGGACCCTCATACGCGAATACCGGGATCCCAAATGGCTTCTGGAGGCCATCGAGGAAGAGAAGGCAAACGCCTTCCTGGCGGTGGTCCCGATGTGTGTCGACCTGATCAACCAGATCGAGGTCGGAAAGATCGATCCGGGGCGGTTCGACCTCTCTTCCTGGAAATATGTGACGACCGGCGCACAGCCCGTGCCGCCCCATATCTTCAGCCGATTGGTGGACCTCTTGCCCTGCAACGTGATCCATACCTATGGGACAACGGAGGCGGGCGGCGGTGCGACCTGGTGCATCTATGACGCCGATATCCTGCGCAAGCCCGGCTCGATCGGGAGGCCCGACTTCGGGGTCGAAGGGCGTATCGTCGACGAGGCGGGGAAGGACGTCGCTCCGGGTCGGGTTGGGGAAATTGCGATCCGGACGCCGCGGCTCATGAAGGGATATTACAGGAATGCGGATCTCACGCGGCAGAGTATCCGCGACGGCTTTTTTTATACAGGAGACCTTGCCCGGATGGACGAGGAGGGGTATTACTATATCGTCGACCGGAAAAAAGACATGATCACCAGCGGCGGGGAGAACATCTACCCGGTGGAGATCGAAGAGGTCTTGCACGAGCACCCGGACGTCGACGACGCGGCGGTGATCGGGTATCCGGATGAGCGGTTCGTCGAGATCGTCATGGCCGTGGTTCAGCTGAAAGAGGGGAGGATGGTCGGCGGGGAGGAGATCATCGCCTTCTGCAAATCGAGGCTGGCGATCTACAAAGTGCCGCGAAAGGTGGTCTTCGACCGGGTTCCCCGGAACCCGACCGGCAAACTTCTGAAAACGGTGCTCAGGGAGAAGTACTCTGGTGCGAAGGAAGCGTTCAAAATGATTTGACGAAGGGGGAGTACGCATGGATGACCTTAGAATCGCCGTAGTGGGTATCGGGGCGACGGGCGCCGTTCTGGCGGCGGCCCTGCTCAGCCGCGATCCGGACACGATCCTGGTGGATCCCAGGCCGGGATTGGCGGAGGAATTGCAAAAGGGCGGCATCCGCATTACGGGGCAGCTCGATTACCAGGTCCCCGTCCGCCGATTTTTCGACCGCATCGAAAAGTGCAGGGAGCACCGCCCGAACTGCATCTTCGTCGCCACCAAGACCTTTCATCTCCCGCAGGTCTTGGAGGAGTTGAAGGGCGTGTTCCAGGAGGGGACCAAGATCGTCAGCACGCACAATGGCCTGGGTACCGAGGACCTCATCGCCGACGCCTTCGGCCCGGAGGCGGCCTTCCGGATGTCCCTCAATTTCGGGGTCGCCCTGAAGGGACCGACCGCGGTCGAAACGGCCTTTTTCAACCGTCCGAACCACCTGGGTGCCCTCGTCCCTGAAAACCGGGACTTTGGCCAGCGCCTGGCGGAGCACCTTTCCGCCGGCGGACTCGATACGGAGTGCGTCGACGACATCAAGCTGTTCGTGTGGAAGAAGATGATCATGAAGTGCACCATGGCCTCCATCTGCGCCGTGACGGACCGGACCATCAAGGACGCCCTCGAATTCCCCCCGACCCGTGAGATCGCCGACTGCTGCTTTCAGGAGGTCCTGGCCGTCGCCAAGGCCAAGGGCTACGATCTCGGGGAGGACTATCTGACCCAGGCCCTGGGGTATCTCGAAAAGGTGGGGGTGCATAAGGATTCCATGTGCGTCGACATCGCCAACAAGACCCGGACCGAGATCGACTTCCTGGGCGGGAAGGTCGTCGAATACGGGAAGGAGACCGGCGTCCCCACACCGTGCTACGCGACGATGGCGAACCTCGTCAAGGCCATGGAGGACCGTTACCTGCGGCGTTGAACCGGCGGGGCATTCAGGGGTTGGAAGGGCCGGTGCCGCTGCAGGACTGCCTGCCGTCCGGCGGATGGCGGCACGCCCGTGGAGAGGACCGTTTCAGGGTTCGGTGGAAGGGACGTTGATTATGAGCCGAAGCAGGTGGATCCACGTGGGCGACATCCTCCGGATGAATGCGCTCCGGGATCCCGGTAAACTGGGATGGCAGGACAAGGCGAGGGAGTTCACGTTCGCGGCCTGGAATGACCGCGCCTGCCGCTTCGCCGACGGCTTGAGACGTCTGGGCGTCGGGTACAGGGACGCCTTCGGCGTCATCTCGTTCAACCGGGGGGAGTGGATGGACATCTACGCCGGGTGCGCCAAGGGCGGCCAGGTGGTGGTGCCGCTCATGTTCCGGCTGGCCGCGCCGGAGATCGAGTACATCGTCAACCACGCGGAGTGCCGCGGACTGGTGGTCGAAGCGCCTTTCGTCGAACTGATCGACGGCATCCGGGACCGGCTGAAGATTCCGCAGGGGGCCTTCGTCTATCTGGGTGAGGACCCCGTGCCCGACGGGTACGTCGGTTACGAGGAACTCCTCGCCGGTGCGTCGCCGGAGGAGCCGGGCCGGCGCGTAGCCGGGGAGGATGTCTGGAACGTCATGTACACGTCGGGGACGACCGGGCGGCCGAAGGGCGTCGTGCGCACGCATGAGAGCCACATCGCCCATTATCTCCTCAGCAACATCAACATGGGGGTGCGTCCGACCGACAAGGCGATGCTCGTGATGCCCATGTGCCACGTCAACTCGATCCAGTACTCCTTTCCCTACACCCTCGTGACCGCGCCCGTATTCATCTGCAACATGGCCAGCTTCGATCCGGAAGATCTCCTGACGACGATCGCCCGATACGGCATCACCTACACCTCCCTCGTTCCCACCCATTACCAGATGATCCTGAGCCTGCCGGAAGAGACACGGAGGGGCAAAGACGTCTCCTCGATCCGGCAGCTGCTCATTTCCTCCGCGCCGGCCTCGAAAGAGCTGAAGCTCGCCATCATGGACTACTTCCGGAACGCGGAGTTATGGGAGGCCTATGGAAGTACGGAAGGCGGGCTGGGGACCCTGCTTCGGCCGGAGGACCAGTTCCGGAAACTCGGTTCGATCGGCAAAGAGATCTTCGGGAGCGACCGCATCAGATTGCTCGACGAGAACCGGAACGAGGTCCCGGAGGGGGAGGTCGGCGAGCTGTTCTACCGGGTGCCCTGCGTCTTCAAGGAATACCTGAAGGATCCGGAGAAGACCAGGGAGGTCTTCGAGGGAGACTGGTTTTCCGCAGGGGACATGGCGCGGCGGGATGAGGACGGCTATTACACCCTGGTGGACCGGAAGGCGAACATGATCATCACGGGGGGTGAAAACGTCTATCCATCCGAGGTGGAGACCGTCCTCAAAGGGCATCCCGCGGTGCGGGAGGTCGCCGTGGTCGGGGTGCCCGACGAGAAGTGGGGCGAAGCCATCAGGGCGGTCGTCGTGCTGCGGGAAGGCCATTGGCCGAGCCCGGCCCTGGCGCAGGAATTGATGGATTTCACCCGGGGGCGGATCGCCGGCTACAAGCGGCCCAAGAGCGTCGACTTCATCGGGGAGGAGGAGATGCCCCGGACCGCGACGGGAAAGATCCTCCATCGGATGCTGAAGAAGCGCTATCGAGGTTTGTGAATGGCTGCGGAAACGGACAAGGGTTTCGGATCGCTCGAAAAGGCCATTCGAATCCTGTGCCTCTTCGATGCGGAGACCCGCGAACGCTCTGCACAGGAGATCTCGAACAGCCTGAACATCCCGTTGAGCACCACCTACAATTACCTGAAGGTCTTCCTCCGCAACGACATCCTCAGCAAAGACGAAAACAGCGGCAAATTCCGCCTCGGGTGGAAGGTATTCAAGCTCGGGGTCCTGGCGGCGGCGAACGTTTCTTTGCTGGAGATCGCCGCGCCCTATCTCCTCTCGATCGCCCGGCGGACGCAGGAAACCGTCGTCCTGGCCTTGATCGACGGCCTCGATCTGCTCTGTGTGGATACGATCGAAAGTATACGGCCGGTCAAGCTGACGATGAAAAGGGGCGCCAGGCTCCCCATGCATGCCGGAGCCCCGGGAAAGGTACTGCTGGCCTACAACGAGCGGAGTTTCCTCGACGAGGTGATCCAGTCGAGAGGACTCCCGAAGGTGAACCGGAACACCATCACGGATGCAAAGGCACTCGGGCGCGAACTCGAGGTCATCCGGGAACAGGGGTACAGCCAGAGCGATTCGGAGGTCGATTCGGGGGCCGCGGCCCTGGCGGTTCCCATTCTGGACTACACCGGGCGGGCCGTTGCTTCCGTCTCGTTGATCGGATCTCTTGAGGCCATCCTGGGAAGGCATCGGGCGGGGCTGGTCGAGATTCTGAAAGAGGCCTCGGAGGGGATTTCGGAAAAGCTGGGATGGGTCCGTCCGGCGAGTCTCATCAAGCAGGGGCCGGAGTCCATCGGGAAATGAGGATGGGTCCCTGCCCGTCTCTCGATGGGAGAGCAGGCGAATAGGCATAAACCGCGGACCGGCAAGGGTGAGGGCTGCCGGCCGCGGTTTTTTTGGGGGTTGAGCTAAGGCGGTTCGATTCTGCAGCGGTGCTACTTTTCCTTTTCCTGTTCGAGGACCCTTCCCGGGAAGCGGATCAACTCCTTGATCCTGGCCGAACGGATCTTTTGTTCGTGGGCGTCTTTCTTCTCGAAGGCCTGCGCCATCTTGAGCATCAATTCTTCCAGTTTCACCGGCTTCAGCAGGTAGTCGAAGGCACCGAGCTTCATCCCCTCGATGCTCGTTTCGACCGACCCGTGCCCGGTGAGAAGGATGACCTCGGCCAGGGGCTGGATCTTCCTCATCTCCCTCAAAGCCTGGATGCCGTCCATACCGCCCGGCATCTTAATGTCGAGAATCACGACGTCAAAGAGCTTCTTTTTCATGACCTCGAGCGCTTCCTCGCCGCTCTGGACACCGGTCGTATCGATCTGGCGCTTGTTCAGGCGGTTGACCAGGGTCTCCAGAAAATCCGTTTCGTCATCTACTACCAGCACTCTGAAACTGTCCATAATGACCTCCTTGGGCTGAAGCAATGTCGTGGCAAAAACCGTGTAATGGATGAAACCCCGGCGACCCCGTCAGACTGCATCCGTGCGCGGCCCGGGCATCGGTCCCCGGCCGCGGGAGGATGTCGGCACCCTTGGTTGGAAACGTCCCGGCTCGAGATGCTCCTTCCCGGATCGGAGTCCTGGTCGTCCTACGTTATCCTTCCCGCAAATCCTGATTATGCTGCTTCATCCTTTTCCTGTGGACACCAGTGTACTTTCCATCCGGAAATGGTCTTTTTGGCCAATCTCGGCGTCAATCTGCACGTTTGCTTGTGCGGCGACCTGCAGGTCGCCTCCGCGCAAACGCTTGATTTCCTTGATATTGGCCAAAAATCCTCATTTCCGGATTGGAAACCGAGTTCTACCGCAAAAACATTTCCGGATGGAGACTAGATATTGGCCAAACCGAGACCCGCCGCGAAGCGGTGGGACTGAGCATGCGCAGCGTGTAAAGAAAAACTCTCCTTTCCGGATTGGAAACGGAGTTCTACCCCAAAATCATTTCCGCATGGATACCAGTGTAGCTTTGCGGGAGGAAAACGGAAGCAAAATGTGTTGCGGCCTCCCGTCAGGCTCCCCTCCGTCCGGTTTTTTATTTCTTTTCGGGCAGAACCACCGGCAGACGGACGGTGAAGACGCTGCCTTTCCCGACGGTGCTCTGCAGTTTGATGGTGCCGCCGAGTTTTTCGACGATCCCGTAGCTGACCCAGAGCCCGAGTCCCGTACCCTTTCCGGTGTCTTTCGTCGTGAAGAAGGGGTCGAAGACCCGTTTCTGGATTTCCTCCGGCATACCCGGTCCGTTGTCGGCCACTTTGACGTGGATTTCGGAGCCGAGCTGCCGGCTTTTGACCTCGATGCGCCCTTCCTTGCCGATGGCGTCGATCGCATTCGAGATGAGGTTCAGGAAGACCTGCTGCAGCTGAGACTGATCGCTGGCGACGATCGGCAGATTGGGGGAAAAATCGGCTGCAATCTCTATATTGTTGATCCGCGCGTAATTTTCCAGCAGGGCGATCGTTTGCCGCAGGGTCTCGTTCACGTCCACGTCTTCGAGCCGCGGCTCCATCCGCCGCGCATACCCCAGCATGTTGTGGACGACCTTGCGGGCCCGCTCGACGTGCTCCTCGATCTTCCGGATGGAGTTCTTGAATTCCTCCGCATTGGCGCTGTCCCTGAAGGATTCCTCCTCCAGCAGGTCTTCCATCCACCCGGTCTTCTGCAGGATGACGGCCAGGGGGTTGTTGATCTCGTGGGCCACCCCGGCGGCCATCTTGCCGAGCGCCGCCAGTTTGTCCGATTGCACCAGCTGCGCGTTCAGCTCGTTCATCCGTTTGTCGGCGTCCTTCAGCCGCTTGATGCTCATTTTGGTGGTGAAGATGGTGGTGAGGATGATGGCGAGCACGCCGCACAGGATGATCAGGACCTCGACGTTGCGGGCGGCGAAGAGCCCTCCCATCTCCTCCGCGACCTCCTGAGTGATGACCAGGAGCCACTGATCCTTCTTGAGCCATCGCCCGGCGTATAGGTTCTTCCTTCCGTCCGCGTCGATCTCCTCGAACAGGGTGGTGCCCCCGCCGAACTTGGTCTGATCGATCCCGGACTGGCCGAGGATCTTGCCGTTCAGGCGGGGCTGGGTCTGGTAAAGGCCGTCCCGGTTCAGAATGAACGCGTCCCCGGTCTTTCCGACCTGGGCGGCCCGGACGATGCTGCCGAAGACATCCGGATCGACGGTGGCCCTCAGGATCCAGCTGTTCTGATCCTCCTGACGCCGTACGGCGATGATGAAGTGGGGCAGTTGGCGGTACCCCAGATAGACGTCGCTGATATAGATCCCCTTGCGCATGACCTCGCCGAACCAGGGCTGCTGGTAATAGTTCAGCCCTTCGAGGTTGTAGGGCCCGATATAGGTGCGGTGGGTGCCTGCGTTATCGATGACCCCCAGGTCGACGAAGGCGCCGGCGCGCTGGTTCATGACCTGGAAGATGTTGGCGAGGGCCTTTTGTTCGAGCATCTCCTGGAAGTGATGGGTGTCGGCCATGGCGGCGAGGATCGCCGTCCGCTCCTTCAGGAAGAGATCGACGGCCTCGGCCTGGGCGCTGGCGCGGTAACGGATCTGCTCGGCGATCTTGTCGCGGTAGAGCCGGGCGAACTGATGGTAGATCGTTGCGCCCAGGAGGATCAAGGGTGCGAACGAGACGAAAAGCGTCACGGCGATGATCTTTTTCTGCAGACTTGTGTACAATCGGGTCTTCATCGCGGCTTCCCTGCAGGGCGGACGGTCCGGGGGTCCCTTCGCGCCCGCCGTTCGGTTGTCTCACACGTTCACTAACTCAGGACCGGCCAGTCGAGAAACCTCCAATACCCCAGGATGGACCAGAACCAGAGCACGAGCCAGGCGATGATCGTGACGGGCAGCCCGTATTTGACGAAGTCGAACACGCTCAGGAGGCGCTCCCCGGTCTCGGGGTCCTTGCCCATGCCGAAGGCGATGGCGTTGTTGGGGGTGCCCACCACGAGGAAGTTGGCGAAGGAGGACGAAAAGGCGCAGGCCAACCCGAGCTTCCAGACATGGACACCCGCCAGGGCGCTCATGGGCAGCACGATGGGGCCGAGGGCCGCCACCGTCGCGCCGTCCGACATGAAGTTCGTCATGGCGCCGGTCAGGACGCTGACCCCGATGGCGAGCATGTCCCCCTGGGCGAGGGCCTTCGGCAGGAAGTCTACGAAGGTGTTGGCCAGCCAGAGGCCTGCGCCGGTGAACTTGAGGCCGGCCCCCATGGCGGTGGCGGCCGCGTACAGACCCACCACGTCCAGGGCGACGCCCTCCTGGATGTCGTCCCAGGTGATGATGCGTGCGAGGAAGAGGGCGATGACGGCATACATCGTGGGGCCGCCCAGGCCGGCGTGTTCCCCGAGGATGATCCACGCTGCGACCAGACAGACGAGGATCACCGCCATGATGGCCTCTTTTCCGCCGAACCTGGGCATGCGCGCCGCCTCGGCCTTGACGACCTCGGCCGGGTTGATGTCCTTCACCTTGAAGCGCGCCTTGCAGGCGATGTACATGTAGGCGCCGATCATGACGCCGCACACGGGGACGAAGGGCATGCCGTATTTCATCCACTCGAGGAAGCTGATGCCCTTTCCGAAATCCATCAGATACCCGGCCATGATGGCGTTTCGGCCGCCCGCCGCGGGGGAGCCCGGCCCGCCGTGGTTCGCGGCGAAGCAGATCCCGAGGAGCAGGAAGACGGCCAGGGCGCGGTCCTTTTCCACGCCGTACATCCTGCAGGTGACCTTGTAGACCCCCATCAGGACGGGGATCAGCAGGGCGACCAGGGCGTGCTCCGAGAGGAAGCTCGCGCAGACGGCGATCGTGGGCATGAAGATGAAGGCGAACGCCTTGGCGCTCTTGATGCGGCTCAGGATGATCAGCCCGATGCGCTTGTCGAGACCGGTCTTGGCGACGCCGACCGCGACGACGAGGATGCCGAAGATGAAGAAGACGGCGTCGGACATGTAGGCCTTCGAGATGTCATTGATGGGGAGGATGGCGAAGAGATAGAGCAGGACGGCTACGAGGAGATCCGTGGCGCCGAGCGACAGGGCCTCCGTCGCCCAGAGAAACACGCAGACGAAAAAGATCAGCAGCATGATCTTCAACATCTGAGCGGTCTGCTCCGGCGTCATGAGCCCCTTTTCCTTGTGGGCCCCTTCTTCGCCGGATTTCTGAGCCTCAGCGCCGCCATGGGCGGCATCGGCCGCCCGCTTGGCTTCTTTGAAGGCCTCCGGGCTGAGCTTCTTGTTGACGGCATCCGTGATGCTCTGGCAGTCGGCCGGCAATTTGTACCCCGCGGGCTTCTCGGTTCCCACGAGACTGACCATGCTTTGAGGCGGGGGCAGGATGTACAAACCGACGAAAACGATCAGCGCAGCCAGAAGCAGGATCGGTTTGTATCCCGGGCGGCTGGCCCACAAGCTCTGATCGGGGTTTGAGTCCGCACTCGCTTTGACATGTGACATAGGATCCTCCTTTGGTGTGACAGCGGTATCTCTCTTGTAGGTTCATTCAGACAGCGTCTTCGGTCCGGGCCGAATCCCCTGGCTCCGAAAGCACTCACTCCCCTTCAGCGGCGTTTTCCGGGGCCGATCACCTTCCTCATCGAGGGCCTTCGAGGGCGTGCCGGTGACAGGCAGCCTTCCCTGGAGTTCTTTTCAGTGGGCCCGGCCCGATTCGAGGGGCCCGCTCAACCGGCCAAACTGAGGCGGGCGCGACGAGTTCCCGGTGGGCCACCGCCGGCCCTGGTGCCTGCAGCGGCACGTCGATGGTCAATGGTCGGCACCTATTTGGGGTCTATCAAGCTTTGTGCCAAAGGCGTGCGAACGTCGCTGAGGCCCCAAGGGGCTGAAAGGATTGGAAGGTGAAGTCACGCAGCGGAAGGCGAGGGCAGGCGGTAGGCCGGCTCTTTGTCGGCATTTTTTACAAGGTGTAAAAGAGAAAGGGACCCGGCCGAACGACGAAAACGGCCTGCTGATGGCCGAAGCCGAGGGCCGGGCGGCCGAGGCGGGTTCTCAACCTTGTTCGGCGGGATCGGTTCGGGGTGGATTCATCCGGGCGGAGTAAGCCTCTCTGATCTTTTCGAGAAGCTCGTCCAGTTCGCAGGGCTTGGTGAGGTAGTCGAAGGCCCCCAGGTCGATCCCCTCCCTGGCGGCCTCCGCCGAACCGTGGCCCGTCAGCATGATAACGGCGAGATCCGGGTCCATCTTCTTGAAGATCTTCAGGACTTCGAGTCCGTCCATGTCTTCCATCTTCAGATCCAGCACGGCGACGTCGAAATCCTGGCCGCGCAGGGCCTGGATGGCCTCCGAGCCGCTCAAGGCCTTGGTGACTGCGATCTTGCGCTTGCCGAGGCGATTGGCAAGCACGTTCACGTAGCCCACCTCGTCGTCGATGAGCAAAAGGCGGATCCGATCTTCCCCCGCGTGTTTGTTCGTCGGCATGAATCTCTCCTGGAAAAGACCGTTTCGGGGCGACGACCGAAAACGGATGAATGGATCAGGGTGACAGCAGGATCCCCGATCCCGAGCCGGGGTGTTTCCATACTCCGTGCGGCCGAGCGAGGCTCCTTCCCTGTCTTCCTCGACGAAATCCTTCGATCAGGACCCGAAGGCGCCGCGCTGGAGGCGGGCCATCCGGGCGGGGGTCCCGAGACCGAAGGGGACGGCCCTTTCCTGGTTTCGGGCCGCTCCCTGGATTTCCCGGGGCAGGTCCTCCGAGGCCCGTTTCCACGGAGCGGGGTGGACGTCGAGGTTGACGGAACCGGGCGCGGTCAATTCCCCTAGATCCGGCGGGTCGTAATTTCCTTCATCCTGGCCTCGACGATCTTCCCTTCGTGTTCGCGTTTCTTGGCTGCGGCTTCCTGGACCTTTTTGAGCAGCAGATCCATGTCGCAGGGTTTCATCAGGTAGTCGTAGGCGCCGAGCTTCATGCCCTCGATGGCCGTTTCAACCGTAGCGTGGCCGGTCAACATGATCACTTCGACCAGGGGCTGCTGCCGCTTGATCTCGCGCAGGGTGTCGATGCCGTCCATTCCCGGCATCTTGACGTCCAGGATGATGACCTCCGTCTGCGGCTTGTGTTCGAGAAGCTTCAGTGCCTCTTCGCCGCTGAAGGCCGAGTCGACCTCCAGTTCGCGCTTCGTGAGCCTCTTCGTCATGGTTTCCACGAAGGGTACCTCGTCATCGACGAGCATGATATGGGCCAAGCTCATGGTGTTCTCCTTTCTGGTTCAGTTCGAGGGTCCAGGCGATGCATCGCCGGTTGGTTTTTCGCCCGGTGCGGTGTCCGTTTCAGCGGTCTTGACGGGTGCGAAGGGCAGGATGACCTTGAAGGTTGTGCCGACGTCCAGCTCGCTGCGGACCTCGATTTCCCCCCCAAGCTTCTTGACGATCCCGTAGCAGATGGCGAGTCCGAGTCCGGTTCCCTTCCCGACGGGTTTGGTGGTGAAAAAGGGATTGAAGATCCGGCCCAGGTTGGCCTGAGGGATGCCGGGGCCGGTGTCTGAGATCTCAACCAAAAGGGTGTGATCAGACTGCTTGGTGCCGATCTCGAGCGATCCTCCGCGCTTTTCCATGGCATCGATCGCGTTGTTGATCAGATTCAGAAACACCTGCTGCAGCTCCGACTGGGAGACCCTGAGAAGCGGCAGATCCTCCTGAAAAGCAGTCAGTATCTCGATGTTGCTGAACTTGGCGCGCTGTTTCGATAGGGCGACCAGTTCTTCCAGCAGTTCGTTGATCTGCACCTCCTGGATCCTTGGGTCGGTCTTGCGGGCGAAACTCAGGAGCTTGTGGGTGATCTCCTTGCATCGTCTTCCCTGCGTGCGGATCTGCTCCAGGGCCCGTTTGAACTCCTGAAGGTTTTCGCTGTCTTTGAACTCCTCTTCAGCGAGCAGATCCCCGATCCAGCCCGCTTCCTCGACCATGATCGCCACCGGATTATTGATTTCGTGAGCGATCCCTGCTGCAAGTTCGCCAACAGAAGCCAGTTTGCCCGTTTCGACCACCTGTTCGTTCATCATCCGCTTCTCCTGGTCGGAACGGTAGATCCTGTTGACCATCCGCCTCGAGACCATGACGCCGGTGGTGACGATCAGGAGCACGCTGAGAAGGATGAACACCAGGCTGACCTTGAGGGCGTTGTTGAAATCAGCGAAGGCGTCGGCGGCCTTTTGCCGGTAGACGAGCCACCAGCCGCCGTTCTTGAGAAAAACGGAGACGTAGATCGCCCGCTCTCCGGCCTCGTCCCGGGTCTTGACGATCTGGACCTCTCGGCCATTAGACTGTTGTTGTGCAAGCAGTTTGAGATAGGGACCGGTCTCCAGGCTCACGTCCAGAAAGGGTTTGGTCTGGAAGGCCCCCAGCCGGTTCAGGATGAAGGCGAACCCTGTTTCTCCGATGCGGATCTTTTCGACCAGGTCATTGAAGGCGACAAAGTCGATGGTGGCCCTGAGGATCCAGGGCCGGCCGTTGGAATTTTCCTTGACGGCGATGATGAAGTGCGGGAGGAGCCGCAGACCCAGAAACACGTCGCTGACGTAGAACTCTTCCCGCATGACCCTTTCGAACCAGTCCGCCGTGGAATAGAGGGCCTTCGTCAGTCTGAAAGGACCGGCGTAGGCACGTTGAACGCCTTCGGCGTCGATGACGCCGAGGTCCACGAACATGGGGCCGAAGGTGCTTTGAAGGACTGCCAGTTGGCTTTCCAGGAACGACTGATCTTCGAATTCTTCCAGGGTGTAGTTTTGCGCCAGGAACCTGATTTCACCGAGCTTTTCGGTCAGGAAGGCGTCAATGTTCTGTTTGTGTTTCCGCACCAGGGTGGTCAAATGGGCATTGACCTTTTCCTGGTAGGAGTGATGGAAATGGTAGAGGATGAAGCCGCTGACCAGGAACATCGGCGTCAGGGAGACGATCAATACGGCCAGCAGCATATTGCGGGACAGGGAACGATAATAACCGCTCCGGCCCTCATTTTTTGGCTCCATCGTAGGTTCGTCTCCCTGCCATCCATTTGGATAGGATTGTTCGGTGCGGCCACGTTTTCGATCCGCAGATCGGAGGAAAAATCCTACTGCCCGGATGGAAGCGCCCTACAATCTATCCGGAAATGATCTGCAGTTGCCACCGAACCTTCCCATCCGGAAATGAGGATCTTTCTTCCTTCACACCCTTCGGTGCTCAGCCCCACCCCTGCGGGGCGGGTCCCGGTTTGTTCACACGCTGCGCGTTCTCGGCCCCACCGCTTCGCGCCGGGTCCCGGCTTGGCCGATATCGAGGAAATCGGGCGTTTGCGCGGAGGCGACCTGGTGGTCGCCGCACGGGCAAACATGTAGATTGACGCCGAGATTGGCCGGAGAGACCATTTTCGAATAAAACTTTCTAAGGTCCGGACCGCTGTTCGGCAGCGGAAGGGGCTTCCGGCGAGGGGCCGTCATTCGGGAGCAGATTATAGATGAGAGTTTTCAGCGGTTCAATGCTATTCCCCATTTTTTCGACAAAGCCCAGGGTGTCCAGGATCTCGGACCACTGATCGTCGACGGGGAGAAAGCCGTGTATGACGACCGGCAGGGCGGGGATGCGGCTGTCGAGCTTCTCATAGAGTTGCTCGTCCTTCAGGTCCGGCAGATCAGGGTCCAGGATCAGGAGGTCCAGCCGTTCGGGTCCGAAGGCCCAATCGAGCACCTCCGCGGCGGATTTGGCCAAATGGACCTTGAACCCGTCGTTGGCCAGTTCACGTTTCAAGAAGTCCCTGATGTGCGGATTACGGTCAGCAACGAGAATCGTAAACATCCTTTTCACCGCCTCTGCCTCCGGATACATTCCCGTTGTTAGGAATGGCGGATCCGCCTTGCTGCTCCGGGAGGCCAATGGCCTCCATCCTGCTTCGGGTTCAACCCGATCGATCCTGCAGCCTGTGCGCTGCCGGGCCGTCCGGACTTTCTCCGGCCGCCGCGAAGCAGCCTGGCCGCTCACCCGTTCAGTTCGAGGCTGAGGGCATACAGGCCGTTTTCGGCGGCCTTTTTGACCTCGAAGCCCAGGCGCCGGGCCAACGCCAGCATCTGCGTGTTTTCCGCGAGCACCTGCCCGGTGATCTTTTTCATGCCCTTTTCCTTGGCGATCCCGATCAGGCGCTCCATCAGGGCCGCACCGATGCCCTTTCCCTGCCAGGGATCGCCCACAGCGACGGCGAATTCGGCCTCTTCCGTCCGCGGGGTGCTCATGAGGCGTGCGACCGCCAGGATCCGTTCGTGCTCCACCTCCGTGTCGATGGCCACCAGGGCCATGTCGCGGTCATAATCGATTTGGGTCAGCCTGGCCAGCATCTTCGTTGGCAGGGCTTTCAACGGGCTGAAAAACCGGAAATAGATGCTGCGGGGAGAAAGGGCCGAAAAGAGGTCGACCAGCAGAGGCGCATCTTCCGGTTTAATGGCGCGGACGAGGAAACGCCTTCCGTCTTTGGTGTTGATCATGGCCTCGTACTGGTTTGGATAGGGGCTGATCACCAAATGCGCGGGGGACGGCCCGGCGGGCGGTGCGATGCGGATGCGTGCATCCACCGTGAGGCCGCGGTGGGCGTCGAGCAGGAAAGGGTTGATGTCCAGTTCGGAAATCTCCGGGAAATCCGTGACCAGCTGGGCCAGACGCACGAGGACTTCTTCCAGCAGTTCGATGTTGGATCGCGGGATGTTCCGATAACCCTCGAGGACCCGATGGATCCGGGTCTCCTCCACGAGGCGCCTGGCGAGCAGCCGGTTGAGCGGAGGCAGCGCCAGCGCGTGGTCCTTCCAGAGCTCCGTGAGGATGCCTCCCGCGCCGAAAAGGATCACCGGCCCGAAATCGGGATCCATTTTGCTGCCGAGAATGAGTTCGTGCATCGGATGGGAGATCATGGGCTGCACGGTGACGCCGTCGATGCGTGCATCCGCCTTGTAGGCGCGGGCGGCCGCGACGATGCGCTCGAAGGCCTCCCGGACCTCATCGGGCGTTTTCAGATTCAATTCGACGCCGCCGGCATCCGATTTGTGGACGATGTCCCGTGACAGGATCTTCATCACCGCCGGAAAGCCCAGCTGGGCGCTCAAGGCCGCCGCTTCGTCGGCGTCATGGGCGGTTTCGGTCGGATTGACGGGGATCCCATAGGCGCTCAGGATCTTTTTGGACAGGGGTTCGTCAAGCATCCCCCCACCGTCCTCGAGGGCCTTCTCGATCATCGACCTTGCCGTGACCCTGTCGAAATAGAGCGACCGGTCGAACTTCGGCGGGATCTCGTGGAGCATTTCCAGGTTGCGGGCGTACGAAACTGCGTACATAAAGGCCGTGACCGCGCGCTCCGGCGAGTCGTAGGTGGGGAAGGCGGCCCGATTCATGGCCTCCCGCCCCGGATCCGCCCCCTCACCGCCCATCCAGACGGAGAAGAGCGGCATGTCCGGATTTTTGTTCCGGAACGCGGATACGAGGGCGGAGGCGACCTCGGCCGTCGGGTTCAGGCCCTGCGGGACATAAACGGTCATGAGCGCATTCATCTCCTTGGCCGAAAGACAGATCTCGGCTGCGGCCTTCCACCGTTCGGGGACGGCGTCTCCCAGGATGTCGATCGGGTTGCGCCTGCTCCAGAAAGGCGGAAGCAGTGCATCGAGCGCCTTCAGGGTGTCGGGTTGGAGGGGGGCCGGCTCGAGGCCATGGGAGGCCAGGGCGTCGGCCGCCATGACCCCCGGGCCGCCTCCGTTCGTAAGGATGCACAGCCTGTTTCCGCGCGGGTTGTGCTGTTTGGCGAACAGCTCGGCGCAGTCGAAGAGTTCGTTCATGGTCTCGACCCGCAGCATGCCGGCCCGCTTGAAAGCGGCATCGTAGACGGCGTCTTCCCCCGCCATCGCACCGGTGTGGGAGGATGCTGCGGCGGCGCCGGCGGCCGACCGGCCCGCCTTGAGCACCACGATGGGTTTGACCCGCGAGACGGCGCGTGCGGCGCTCATGAACTTGCGCAGATGGGTCAGGCTTTCGACGTACAGCACGATGGCGCTGACCTCCGGGTCATGCCCGAGGTAGTCGACGAGGTCCCCGAAGTCGACATCCAGCATCGACCCGATGCTGACGAAATAGCGGAAACCGATCCCCTCGCGTTCAGAAAGGTCCAGGATGGCGGCGCACATGGCGCCGCTCTGCGAAATGAATGCGAGCCGGCCGCTGAGCGGCGCCCGGTGGGCAAAGGTCGCGTTGAGCTTTACGGAAGAGGATACGATGCCCATGCAGTTGGGACCGATGATCCGGATCCCGGCCGCGTCGGCGTTCTCGCGGATCGCCTTTTCGATGGCTCGGCCGCGCTCCCCGGTCTCCTTCCCGCCGGCGGAGATCACGATGGCGCCGCCAAGGCCCGCCGCCTCGCCGTCATCGATGACGGCGGTCACCTTGTCGATGGGCACGGCGACAACCGCCAGATCGACCGGTTGTCCGATCTCCCTGAGGGACGCGTAGCACCGGGTCCCCATCAATTCCTTGTACTTCGGGTTGACGGGGAAGACGGCCCCATTGAAGGGCGCCTCCAGCAGGTTGTGCAGAAGCGCCTCGCCGATGGTTCCGGCCTTCTCCGTGGCGCCGACGAGCGCCACGCTCGACGGCATGAAGATCTTCTCGAGGTTGTAGATGCTCACCGCCTGCCTCCGGTAACCGATCTGTAAGAAACAGCCCTTCCGTCACTCATCCGTATTCATCCGGAAATGCTTTCGCCGTAGAACCCGGTTTCCATTTAGAACGGAGGATTTTTCTTTTCACGCTACGCCTGCTCGGACCCACCGCTGCGCGGCGGGTCCGGGTTTCTTCATACCCTTCGTGTGCTCAGTCCCACCCCTGCGGGGCGAGTCCCGGTTTCTTCACACGCTGCGCGTGCTTAGTCCCACCCCTGCGGGGCGGGTCCCGGTTTCGGCGATATCAATGAAATCAAACGTTCTCGCCGAGGCGGCCTGCAGGTCGCCGCACAAGCAAACGTGCAGATTGACGCCGAGATCGGCTCAAAAGACCATTTCCGGATGGAATCTAGTTGATGACCCATATCGCCAGGCCCTTTCCCATTTGGATCAGCTTGTTGGTGACGCGGCCCAAAAAAAACTGCTCCACCTTGCTGATTCCCCTTCGGCCGGCGATGATGGTGCCGTACCCGCCTTTTCGGGCCTCTTCCACGATGGCGGCCGCCCGCGACGGGACACTCGTGATGACCTGGGTGCTGATCTGGGTGGGGCGCATCCCCCCGGCCATGAGGTGCTCCTTGGCCTCGTCGAAAAACCGTCCGATCACGATCTCGGCCTCTCCGATCGTCTCTCTGGTGGAGGCCCTGACCACATGGGTCAGGGTGATTTCCATCGAGCTGCCGTCAAGGGCTGCGGCGGCAAAATCGACAGCACGGAGCGATCCTTCGGACCCGTCCACCGCGATCAGGACCTTGCCCGGCCGGGCCCCCTTTCCGACCAGGATCAGGGGGGTGAAATGCATTCCCTCGAGGAGTTTGGCGGAAACGCTGCCGAGGACGATGCGCCTGAGGTGGGTCATGCCTTTGCGGCCGACGACCACGGCGCGGCATCCTTTTGCGGCTTGTTTGAGGATGTCCCGGGCGATTCCCGACTCCCTCGCATGTATCAGGATCTTCACCGATTCCGGTGAAAAACCGGCCTTCAACAAGTATTTGCGCGCCTTTTCCATGTGGGCCTTGAGCCGCTTCTCCTCTTCGACGGCCCAGGCGTGCACCTCCGCGATGCGGCGCCCGACGTGAGGCTGCCGCTCCAGGTCCCAGTAAGGTTCCGGGATCCTGCTGAATACGCTGAAGAGCACGACCGGCATGCTGCGCATGGACGGGATTTCGCTGATGTACCTGACGGTCTGAAAGGCGCGTTCGGAGCCGTCGAGTGCGAGCAGCAGCGGTTTTTGGGGGGTTTCAGCCATGGTCTGCCTCCTGTAAATGAGAGGGTGAGGTCTCCCTGCCGGGTGGTGGCCCGTGCTCAGGCAGATTCTCCATAGATCTCCCGGATGTTTTCGCGATGGTCCACCATATACAGCAGGGTGGCTTTCTGACGGAGTTCGTCTTTCAGTTCGGCCAGCCTGGAGCGGTCCACCCCGTACATCCGGATGAATACCTGGCGGTACCCTTTTGGCGCCCGTTCGTAGCTGGTCAGGATGCTGACCATGCGGCCGCCGTATTTACGGATGATGTCCGCCACAGTCTTGATCGAGCCCGGGGTGTCTTCCACCTGGAACCCGAACTGGATGCCCCGGTGCCCGACGCCCGTGAGGCTGATGAGGCAGCGGAAGATGTCCCCCTTGGTGATGGCCCCTACGAGATTGCCGTCGTAGTCGACTACCGGCGCTCCGGAAATCCGGTGTTTGAGGAGGACTTCCGCTGTTTCCTCGACCGTGTGGTTGAAGGGGACCAGTATGGGGTCTTTGGTCATGATATCGGCCAGCTTGATCCGCGATATCAGATAGAGAAGTTCGTGCACCTCGAGCGTGGTGGCATCGGAGGCGGAGGCCCGTTTGAGATCCCTGTCCGTTACGATGCCGACGATCTTCCCCCGTTTCATGACCGGCAGCATGCCGATGTCATGCTGCTTCATCCGCTTGGTGGCTTCCTGCATGTTGTCGTTGATGTCGATGGTGATCACGTTCCGGCTCATCCAATCCTTGACGAGCATGCCAGCACCTCCTGCCCTGAAGCGTTTCCAGAAGTTTGCCCGCGCCCCCTCACCGAAAACCGGATTGCCGGGGCGGGGACGCCAGGTTTCATCCCCTCGTTTTACGAATGAAACCCAGTTTAGCACAAAGCAACATATATGCCAAACAATCGACCGGCCGGTGCCTGCCGCCCGAACCGGTCTTTCCTGCGGTCAAGGGGCCGGCCGGCGGCCTTTGGCGTAGAGGCCTCTGTTGAGCCTTTTTACAATGTGTAAAGAAACCCTTTGCTTTGGGGCCGGGCCTCCGGGAGATTCGGGATTTGCATTTTGTCCGCCTCGCCATTAGAATCTTCCGGTGTGGTATGAACGTCGAAAACCGGAGCTTTCCCGGTGTTTCCCGAAGGGAAACCCGGGCCTGGGTCCGGAAGGCATCTGCAGGCCCCCGATGAGCGGGAAGCCTTGTCTATGGAGGATTTGGAATGGCTGAAACGGTAACCCTGGATGGGGTGGAGATCCATCTCGCCGCCCCCGACGATGTCCCTCTCCGCTGGGTGGGCCAGCCGGAGCTGGTCACGCAGGTCCTGGCGGCCTGGCTCGTTTTGGGGGAAGAAGATCTCCCGCTCAATCCAAGGCTGATCGGAAAGCCGGGGGTCGGCAAGACCACTCTGGCCTACCATGCCGGCAGGATCCTGCAGCGCCCGGTCTATCTTTTTCAGGCGACGATGGACACGCGTCCGGAGGATCTGGTCATCACCCCGGTGATCGCGGAACAGGGCCGCATCCGGTACATGGCGAGCCCTGTGGTCAGCGCGGTCATCAAGGGCGGGGTGGCGATCATCGACGAGGGCAACCGAATGAGCGAGAAAAGCTGGGCCTCCCTCGCCCCCCTGCTGGATGCCCGCCGGTATGTGGAGTCCATCGTGGCCGGGGTCAAGATCAAGGCGCATCCGGACTTCCGGTTCTGCACCACCATGAACGAGGATGCCTCGACCTTCGAACTGCCCGAATACATCCACTCGCGGCTCCAACCGCAAATCTACATCGATTTTCCCGATCGCGACGAGGAGCGCCGGATCCTGGAGAGCAATCTGCCTTTCTCCGATGATGAGGTCATCGAATATGTGCTGACCTTCCTCCAGGCGGCCCACGAGGCGGACGAGCGCTATTCCGTCCGGGATGGGATCAACATCGCGCGGTACGCCCTCAAACGCCTGGCTGCGGATGGCAAGCAGGTCGGAAGGGAGCGCTCCGAGCTGCTTCCCGCCGTTTTGGGGGAGGCTGCAGCCATGATCCTGGATGTCAACGCGGCCCGCCTGTTCTCGGAGTTGCTGCATGCCGGACCAGAGGATTTCTAGCCTCGACTGGGGAAGTATCCGCTTCGTCCCCATCCTGCACAATCTGCTCGAATTCGCCCAGGAGGTGCGCCGGCAGTTTCGGGAGTTCCGGCCGGAGGTCGTTGCGGTCGAATACCCCGAGACCCTGATGGAGCCGATCCTGCGCGGTGTGGCGCGTCTGCCCCTCCTCTCGGTCGTGAGCTACGAGGAAGAGGACGGGGTGTTGACCTATCTCGTCCTGGAGCCGACCGACGGACAGGTGGAAGCGCTCCGCCTGGCGTTTGCGCAAGGTGTGCCCGTCCACTTCATCGATCGGGATACCGCTGATTACCCCTACGATTTTAGAGTGTTTCCGGACTCCTACGCCGTGAAGCGGATCGGCCATCAGGCCTACTGCGATGCCTGGCTGAGCTCGGATGCAGCGGCAGAGGCGGTTGTCCAGGAGGATCTTCTGCGCGAAAAGACCATGGCCTATCACCTGCAGAGGCTGAGCGCCGTAGGCCGCCGGGTGCTCTTCGTAGGGGGTCTCGCCCACCTGGCGGGGGTCCGGCGCGAGATCGAGGCCCCCCAGGCCCGCGTCATCGGAAGGACCCATCGTGACGGGGTGATGCTGGCGCATCTGCACCGGGATTCGAGCCGGGAAATCCTCTCCGAAACGCCATTCCTGGCTGCGCAGTATGAGGCGGCGCGGTCGCGGGGCGAAGCGGAGGGGCTCGATCGGCTGGAGGTTCAGGCGCAAATGGTCCGGCTGGCTGGAGAACGGCACTGGCAGCATGCGCGGGAGCGGCTCTCGATGCAGCAGTTCCGCGTTCTGAACCGCTTCGCCCGCAACTATGGGCTTCTGAGCGGCAGGCTCGTCCCGAATTTCTACCAGCTGCTCGTGGCGGCGCGGGGCGCGGTGGACGACAATTTCGCCTACGAGCTCTGGGAGACCGGCAGCGACTACCCATGGCAGTCCGAGCAGCCGGATCTGCCGGTTCTGCGCCTTTCAGGCGAAGACCTCTTTCTCGATCAGAGGCGGATCCGCTTCCACCGGCGGCTCAAACAGATGCGCCGAAGGCTCGTCCCGGTCCCCGTCAGGCGCAGGCCGAGGGAGGCGGCGCCGGGCGAGTGGCGGCGGAGCTTCAGGGGGGAGGCCATCTGTTCCTACCCGCCGGAGGACCTGGTCATCGAGGGGTACGGTCAGTACCTCAAGAAGAAGGCGCTCGAGGTGAAGACGGAGGAGAATGTCCGCATCGAGCCGTTCACGGGTTCGATGCAGGATGGACTGGATGTGCGGGAAACGGTCCGCAGGTGGGCCACGGGGAGGGTCTACGTGCGCGAAGAGCGCCCTCTGCGCGGCCGGGTGGGGTCCGTGGTGGTCATTTTCGACCCCGATCATCCGGACGGCGATGGGAAAGAGGCCTATCCCTGGTGCGTGACCTGGCTGGGGGAGCACGATCAGGAATCGGACATGGCCTTCTACAGCACGCCGGCCGGAGAGGTGATGAAGGGGCCGGGGATCTCTCTCTGCCAGCACGGGGGGTTCATGCTGACCTATCCGCCCATGCGCGTCTTCGACATCTGGAAGGATCCATTCTTCCACCAGGCCCGCAACAAGCCCGAGCGCCTGCTGATGGCGGCCCTCGACTACAGTCTGGAACGGCACGTCGTCTACGTCGCGGCGGAGCCGCCGTCCGGGCGCTGCCGGAGCGTGGCGGCGCGGCTGGGGAAGACGATTCTCTACCTGCCGATCGGGATCTTCTCCGCCGAGACCCTGCGGAAGATGCGGAGCTTTCACGTGCTCGACGGGTATCCGGTGCGGCGCTACGCGCATCGCTATGTCTGAAAACAACCACGAAGGAGAAGACGAATGGGTGAGAAGACCGAAAAGAACCTGGGTTATGCCTTTGCGGCCGAGTCGAAGGCCTCGGCCCGCAATCTCGCGTTCGCCCAGAAGGCGGAGGTCGAAGGGTATGCGCAGATCGCGCGCCTCTTCAGGGCCGTCAGTGAGGCGGAGGGGGTCCACGCGCAGCGCTATCTGCGGTTGATGCGTGGGAAGATCGGATCCACCGAGGAAAACCTTCAGGCCGCGTTCGAGAACGAGATCCGTGCGAATGTGGACGAATATCCCCAATTGATCCAGGACGCGATGAACGAAGGGGTCGCCGCGGTCGAGAAGGCCTTTACCCAGTCCCGCGATGTCGAAAGCGAGCATGCCGACCTGTACAAGCGGGCGATGAACGACATGCTGGCCGAACGGGAGACCGCCTATTTCGTCTGCCAGGTCTGCGGCTACATCGCCGAGGATCAGCCGCCGGTCAACTGCCCGGTCTGTGGTGCCGTCCAGCAGAAGTTCAAGCCGGTGACTTAGGGAGTGCGGCGCGGACGGGGAAACGGCTCGGAGGGTGGTTCATTTCCGGGTGTGCTCGAAGACTCCTTCCCAGTCCTCAGGCGGCGGCGCGTCGAGGAAGTGTTTGCAGCGCCCGGCCATGACGCGGGAAGGGCCGTCTTCCGGATCCGCCGCGGCGGCCTGCTCGAAGCCGCGGAGGGCATGGCTCCACCTGCGCTTGCGGTAGGCCTCGAGGGCTTCGGCGTAAAAGGCCAGGGCTGCCTCGCGCGCGGGTGCGGGCGGGGGGGCGTCCGCTTCCCCCAGAAGTTCGTAGATGCGCACCGACTGGACGCGGCCCTTGACCCGGACCCAGTCGATCTCGCGCAGGCGGAAGGCGGGCCCGACCGCCTGCGCGGTCCGCTCTCCGATCAGGATGGGCGTTCCGTAGACGGCGCAAAGGCCTTCGAGCCGGGAGGCCAGGTTGACCTGGTCGCCCAGGACGCCGTAGGAGAAGCGGTAGGGCGATCCGAGATTCCCGACCAGCATTGCACCCGTGTTGACGCCGATGCGGGCCCGGATGGCCGGGCGGCCCGCGGCGCGCCAGCGCCGCCGCAGGTCGCCGAGGGCCGCCTGCATGGCGAGGGCCGCGCGACAGGCCCTCGATGGATGATCGGACTGCTCGACCGGCGCCCCGAAGATCGCCATCAGCTCGTCCCCCACGTATTCCTTCAACGTCCCTTCAAAGGCGAAAACCTCGTCGGTCATGACCGTGAAATACTCGCTCAGCAGCGTCACCATCTCGTTCGGGGTGTGCGATTCGCTGTAGCGGGTGAAATCCTCTATGTCCGCGAAAAGGACCGAGAGGTTTTTTTCCTCGCCCCCGAGCCGCAGTTCCTGAGGGTTGCGGGCGATCATCTCCGAGACCGAGGGCGGCACGTAGCGCTTGAAGGCATCATGGAGAAAGTGCACATAGGAGCGGTCTTCGACGGTCACCAGCAGGCCGCGCAGGGCGTTTTCATCATCCCTGAAAGGCTGCAGGTAGAGGTTTCCCACCAGGGTCTTGCCGGAGGGCAGCTTCAGGCTGCGCGAGGCCAGGTGGGCGGGCTCGGCGTCTTCCAGGGCGCGGAGGAGCCTGCGCCCGACCTCGCTTCCGGGGCCGAAGATCTCCGCGGCCGGTTTGCCGGTGAGTTCCTCCTCCTGGAATCCCAGGATATCCTGGGCGGCCTTGTTGCTCATCCGGACGAGGCCGTCCCTGTCGGTGGCGATCAGCGCCACGGGCAGCATGGACAGGAGCGCCTTGCTGTAGATCGACAGGTTGATCAGCCGCCGCGCCTGCTGGATGGCGAGGTCTTCAAGCCCTTCGTAAAAGGCTGCCATCGGATCGCTCTCGGGTGGTGCGGAAGGGGGCGTCCGGTTCATGTCGGGCTCACGACGGTTTGAGCGCTTCCAGCAGAGCGGGTGCGCGCATGACCTGGAAAAGCGGGTGAAGGGGGTTGCGGCGGTAAAGGCCGAGCGTCTGCCGGTGCGTTTCCGTGGAGGCCGCCGCTGCGCAGTCCTCGAGCAGGACGGCCTTGAAGTCGTGGCACAGGGCGTCCATGACGGTCGTGAGGACGCAGAAGTTGGTGGCGATGCCTCCTACGGCGCAAAGGGTAACGCCCCTTTCCCTCAGCCAGTGTTCGAGCCCTGTCTTGAAGAAGGCCGAAAAACGGGGTTTCGGCAGCCAGTAATCCTCCGGGCGGCGGTCCAGTTCGTCCACGACCTCGGCGCCTTCGGTGCCTGCCAGCGAGTGGGGGCTCATACGCCCTTTGAAGATGAAATCCTCCGCGTGGAAGGCGTCGGTCGCGAAGACCACCGGCCAACCGGCCTCCCGGAAGGCGGCGCTCAGGGCGTTGATGGGAGGGATGATGGCCTTTGCCAGAGGCGTGATGGGCAGATGCCTCTCTTCGACGAAATTGTCCTTGACCATATCGATGATCAGCAGGGCGGGTTTGTCCGCTTCAAAGTCGTTCATGATCCATCCTTTTGACCTGGTCGATGATGAGGCCGGCGGCCTCGATGATTTGATCCAGTGTGTTGGACCTGCCGAGCGACAGACGCAAAGCGCCCATGCCCCTGGCGGGCTCGATGCCCATCGCGGAAAGGACATGGGAGAGGGCTATGCTGCGGTCGTGGCAGGCGGCCCCGGTGCTGGCCATGAGGTTCGGGAGAGCTTCGAGGATCCTACCGCCCTGCAGACCGGGCACCGAGACGTTGAGGGTGTTCGGAAGACGCTCGGAGGGGTCGCCGTTCAGGACGAGCCCGTCGATGCCGGCGAAGAGGCGTTCCTGCAACTCGTCCCTGAGCCCTTCGACCCTGCGGCGTTCGGCCGCGAGGGTCTCGGCCGCCAGCCGGCAGGCCGCGCCCAGTCCCACGGCGAGGAGGACGTTCTCCGTGCCGGCGCGCCGGCCGGACTCCTGCCCCGCGCCGTGGATGAGGGGCGTGATTTCGAGGCCTTCCCGGATGTAGAGGACCCCCACGCCTTTGGGGGCGTAGAGTTTGTGCCCCGCGACGCTCAGAAACGCGACGCCGAGGGAGTCGACGTCGACGGGGATCTTTCCCACCGCCTGCGCGGCGTCGGTGTGGACCGGGACCCCGTGCTCCGCGGCGACCGCCGCGATCTCGGCGACCGGCTGGAGCGTTCCCGTCTCGTTGTTGGCCAGCATGACGCTGATCAACCCGGTGCCGGGCCTGAGGGCGCGCCGGACTGCGTCCGGATCGACCCGGCCGCGGCCGTCGACCGGCAAAACGGTGATGGTTGCCCCGAGTTCGCCGAGGTAGAGCGCGGGGTTGAGGATTGCCGGGTGCTCGACGGCCGTCGTCACGAGGTGGAAGGCCCCCGGGCGGCGGAAGTCCACGCGGCCCTTGAGGGCCATGTTGTTCGCCTCGCTGCCGCCGGAGGTGAAGACGATCTCCTGCGGCTTGCAGCCGAGAAGGCGGGCGACGTCGGCCCGGGCCTCTTCCAGGGCATCCTTGGCCCGCCGGCCGAGAGGATAGCCGCTCGAGGGGTTGCCGAACGCCTCTCCGATGTAAGGGAGCATGGCTTCACGCACCTCGGGGGCGATGGGTGTCGTGGCGTTGTGGTCCAGGTAAATGGGTCGGGGTTGTGCGCAATGCATCGAAAGAATCCTGATAGAACGGGGAAATCGACAGGCTGCAGGTCTGCAGCGTTCTGCACCGATCGGACGCCGTCATGCATCGACCGGCGGGAAAAACGGCCTACAGGCGCCTTGTAACGCAAATTTTGTGAATTGACAACAAATTCCATTGATGGTAGGTCTAAACCGTGCTTGCACGGGCTGGATCGCCGCCGACCGGCGGTGCAGAGGGGGATCGTGCCCGGATGTCGTTTCTGGACGGGCATCGGCTTCAGCAGATGCCTGTTTGCATTTGGTGGCTGTTGCCGGTGCACACAGGACGGTCCTCGGAGCCGGCCGCTCCGCCCGTTCGAGAGGGAAAATCCGCTCTTCCGCCGCACCGTCGAGGGGTTGCATCGTCCTGGAGTCCCCGATCCCGGCGGCAGCGGAAAACCCGGAACCCCATGTCCGGGGCACCCGCCGGGCCGCGTGGGGTGAGATCTGTGGATCGGCGCGGAGGCAGGTGAGCAGGCCTGTTCCCGGACGAAGGCGCCCGCTGGTGCCCATCCGGGAGATGCGATTCGGCATGACCGGGTTTCCGATCCGGAAATGATCGTTTGTTTCCATCCGGAAAGGATGTTGCGGTGCAACCCGGTTGCCAACCCTGAAACGAGGATTTTTTCTTTTCACGCTGAGCGTGCACAGACACGCCGTTTCGCGGCGGGTCCTGGTTTGCCGAAATCCAGGACATCGAGCACTTCCGCGGAGGCGGCCTCTGGATTGCCGCACGGGCAAGCGTGTAGATTGACGCCGAGATTGGCAAAAACGACCATTTCCGGATGGAAACCAGTTTGCTTGGGAAGAGGAGAGAGTCGATGGCAAAAGAGAATGAGAAGAAGTTTATACTCTGGTTCAACGAGATCGGCATACGAGACGTTCCCCTCGTCGGGGGCAAGAATGCCTCGCTCGGAGAAATGTACCAGAAACTGCACAGCCGGGGAATCCAGGTCCCGAACGGTTTCGCCATCACGGCTTATGCCTATCGTTACTTCCTGAAGTACGCCGGCATCGAGGACGAGATCAAGAAGATCCTCAAGAACCTGGATACGAGCAATATCGAAAGCCTCATGCGCAAGGGCCGGGAGGTCCGCGAGACCATCGTGCACGCCGAGTTTCCCCCCGATCTCACCCAGGCGATCTACACGAACTACGACAAACTGGCGGAGGAGTTCGCCCTTCAGGGACAGGATGCGGTCGACGTGGCCATCCGGTCATCGGCGACGGCCGAAGACCTGCCGGACGCCTCTTTCGCCGGCCAGCAAGACACTTATCTCAATATCCGCGGGAGGATGAGCGTCCTCGACGCCTGCCGCAAGTGCTTCGCCAGCCTTTTTACCAACCGGGCGATCAGCTACCGCCACGACAAGGGCTTCGGACAATTCGACGTCTCGCTTTCCATTGCGGTCCAGAAGATGGTCCGGAGCGATTCGGCCTATTCGGGCGTCATTTTTTCGATCGACACGGAGACGGGTTTCAAGGATGCGGTCTTCATCACGGGCGCCTACGGCCTGGGTGAAAACGTGGTCCAGGGCGTGGTCAACCCCGATGAGTACTATGTGTTCAAACCGACGCTGAAGCAGGGCAAGCGCGCCATCGTCAGCCGGAAGGTGGGCGACCGCGACATCAAGATGGCCTATTCGATGGAGGACGACGCCACGGTCAAGAACGTTCCGATCACGCTGCCCGAGCGGCACCGCTACGTTCTGACCGACGACGAGATCCTGCAGTTGGCCGAATGGGCCTGCATCATCGAGGAGCACTATTCCAAGGAGGCCGGCTACTTCAAGCCGATGGACATCGAGTGGGCCAAGGACGGGGACGGCGTCAACGTGGGAACCGGGAAGCTCTTCATCGTGCAGGCCCGTCCCGAAACCATCCACAGCCGCAAGGATCTGAAGACCTACGAAAACTACTTTCTGGTCGAGGACGGCGAGGTGCTGGTCAGCGGAACGGCGGTGGGAACCAAGATCGGCCAGGGGGAGGCCAACGTCATCCACTCGACGATAGATATGGGCAAGTTCAAAAAGGGGCAGGTCCTGGTGACGAGCATGACGGACCCGGACTGGGAGCCGATCATGAAGATCGCCTCCGCGATCGTGACCAACAAGGGCGGGCGGACGTGCCACGCCGCGATCGTCTCCCGGGAGCTCGGCATCCCCTGCGTGATCGGGACCGGAAAGGGCGATGAAGTGATCAAGCCGGGCATGCAGGTGACCGTCTCCTGCTGTGAAGGCGAGACCGGCAACGTATACAAGGGGATCCTCAAATACGAGGTGGAAAAGATCGACCTCGAAGACGTCCCCAAGACCAGGACCATGGTGATGATGAACGTCGGCATCCCAGAAAAGGCCTTCGCCCAGGGGATGATCCCGAACGACGGGGTCGGGCTGGCGCGCGAGGAATTCATCATCAACTCGCACATCGGGATCCACCCGCTGGCCCTCCTGGACTATACGGAGCTGAAGGAGCGGGCCCAGTCGGATCAGAAGATCGCGGGGGTGGTCTACAAGATCGACCAGATCACTTCGGTCTACGACGACAAGCGACTGTTCTTCATCGACAAGCTGGCCGAGGGGGTGAGCCGCATCGCCGCCGGCTTCTATCCGAACGATGTGATCGTCAGACTCTCCGATTTCAAGACGAACGAGTATGAGAATCTGCTGGGGGGCTACCTCTACGAACCGCAGGAAAGCAATCCCATGATCGGCTGGCGCGGGGCCTCGCGTTATTACGACAAGAACTTCATGCGTGCCTTCGAACTGGAGTGCCTGGCGCTGCACAAGGCGCGCAGCGAGGTCGGGCTGAACAACATCAAGGTCATGGTGCCCTTCTGCCGCACGCCGGAGGAGGGCAGGCGGGTGGTCGACCTGATGAAGGAGTTCGGGCTGACGCAGGGGGAGGACGGCCTCGAGATCTATGTCATGTGCGAGATCCCGAGCAATGTGATCTGCGCGGATCAATTCGCGGAGATCTTCGACGGCTTCTCGATCGGGTCCAACGATCTCACCCAGCTGACCCTCGGCCTCGATCGCGACTCATCGCTGGTTTCGCACCTTTACAACGAGCGCAACGATGCCGTCAAGCGTCTGATCGCCCAGGTGATCAAGACGGCCAAGGAAAAAAAGCGGAAGATCGGGATCTGCGGGCAGGCGCCGAGCGATTTTCCTGAATTCGCGGAGTTCCTGGTGGAATGCGGGATCGATTCCATGAGCCTTATACCGGACACCGTAATACGGACGAGGCTTCTGGTCGCGAAAAAGGAAAAGGCCCTCGGGATCAAGGTGGAGAACTGACAGCGCATGGGAAACATACGGATTCTCGGGACCGGGTCCTACGTCCCGCCCAGGGTGTTGACGAATTTCGATCTCCAGGCCATGGGCCTGGATACGACCGATGAGTGGATCGTCAAGCGAACCGGGGTCAGCGAGCGGAGGATCGCCGATCCTGATGTCGCGACGTCCGATCTCGCCTACCAGGCCTCTATGCGCGCCCTCGAGATGGCGGGGTTGACCGCCCGGGACCTGGACCTGATCATCGTGGGGACGATCACGCCGGACACCTGCTGCCCTTCGGCCGCCAACTGGCTTCAGGCCCATCTGGACGCCCCTCAGGCGGCCTCCTTCGATGTGAGCGCCGCGTGTTCGGGCTTTATCTTCGGTCTGAACGTGGCCGAGCAGTACCTCAAGAACGGGGTCTACCGAACGATCCTGGTCGTCGGGGCCGAGGTGATGACCCGTACGCTCAACTGGAAGGACCGTTCGACCTGCATCCTTTGGGGCGACGGTTCGGGCGCGGCTGTCCTGAGGACCGGGGATGCCGGGCCGGAGATCCTCTCGACCCACATCCACACGGATGGGGCCAACGGCCGCGACCTGCTCATGCCGGGCGGGGGGTCCAAAACGACGCCCATCTCCCACGAAAGCGTCGACAAAGGGCTCCACACGCTCAATATGATCGAGGCCAACGCCAGTTTCCGCGTGGCGGTGCGCCACTTCATCGAGTCGATCCGGGAGGCCCTCGATTTCAACGGCTTGCGTGTGGAGGACGTCTCGTGGTTCATCCCCCATCAGGCCAATCTGCGAATGTTTCAATCCATCGCGAAATTTCTGGATGTTCCGATGGAACGATTTTACGTAACGCTTCATAAATACGGGAATATTTCTTCGGCATCCTGTGCCATTGCCTTCGACGAGGCCGTGCGGGACGGCAGCATCAGGGATGGAGACCTGGTGTGCCTGCCGGTCTTCGGGGGCGGATTGACCTGGGGGAGTGCCCTCGTCCGGTGGGCGTCCGCCTGAGGCCGCTTTTTCGAGGAGGCGCTGCACGATGCCGGGCGCCCCGCAGCCGGCGCCGAAGAGTCTCCTGATCCCGGTGCGTCCGCACAAAAACGCGCGTGAACCCACACCATGGGATCCGGCTTCCTTTTACCCGCCTCGTCCCGCTCTGGAGCGGGCGCTCCGAGGCCTGCCCCTTCAGGTCTGCCGCACCATGCCGATTTGCCCTTCGTCGACGATCCCGATGCGCTGGGGGTGTTCAGCCGGCCCCCCAGTGAGCGGAGCGGCCTGACGACCGCCGAACGAGCGGGCATTGACGGTGGCGCTGCTTCGGCGGGCATGGCTTTTTGGTGTTGAAAACCTGGTCCTGTTGGACGATTCTCTTTCCGGACGGACGCGCCAGATGATTGAATCGATGAATATCGCCTGGTGGGTGCAGCGCTGGAGCGAACTGCATCCCAGGAAGACCGCCGTGTTCTTCGAAGGGGCCTCCGTCAGCTATGCGGAGCTCCACGAGAGGGTGAGCCAGTGCGGATGCTGGTTGCAGTCGGTGGGGATCGAGAAGGGCGACCGGGTCGCGGTGATGCTTCACAACGGCCTCGAGTTTCTCGAGCTCTATCTGGCGTGCGCACGCCTGGGCGCCATCTTCGTGCCGCTCAATTTCAGGTTGACGGTTCATGAACTGCGCTACCTGCTGGCCAATGCCAGGCCTCGGTTGTTCGTCTTCGGCAAGCGGGCCGCGGGGAGGATCGGCATCGAGGACCTCGCCCGCTCACGCCCTCCCATGCTGCTTGCCTGTGTAGCGGCGCAAGGGGCACCGGCCGGCTGCCTCGACTACCTCAAAGAGCGGGCGGAGTTCAAAGGATGCCGCCCCTTCCTGACTCGATCCCTCGCGCCGGCCGATCCGGAAGAGCCCCAGGTGATCATGTACACCTCCGGCACGACGGGCCGGCCGAAAGGCGCCGTGCTCTCCTTCCGAAAGACCTTTTTCAACTGCCTCAATGCGGACATCTTTTTCAAACTCCATTTCGACGACGTCATGCTCGTCATCCTGCCCATGTTCCACTCCGGGGGCCTTTTCATCCAGGCATCGCCGATCCTCTACAAGGGGGCGACCATGGTGATCCATCCGCGCTTCGATCCCCTCAAGACCTATGCGGATATCGCCGCCTACCGCGTGACCAAGTTTCTCGGGGTCCCGACGGTGTACCGCGCCCTTTTGAAGACCGGTCCGAAACCGGAGCATCAGCTGTCCTCCCTCCGAGTCTGCGCCGTCGGCGGGGAGAAGGTGACCCCGGAGCTCCTGGCCGCCTGCAAGGAAGCGGGATTCTGGGCGCGGCAGATCATGGGGCAGACCGAGACGTCTATTCTGCTCTGGGCCTCCGAGGAGGATTCCCTCCGGAAGCCGGGGACGGTCGGGCGCCCGGTCTTCCATGCGGAGGTGGCGCTGTTCGACCGCGAGGGAAGGGAGGTCGCCCCGGGCCAGATCGGGGAGATCGTCGTGCGGGGCTCCGTCATGATGAAGGAGTACTGGCAGGACCCGGTTCAGACCGAGACGACCATCCGCAACGGGTGGCTGCACACGGGGGATCTGGCCTACCAGGACGAGGACGGCTATTTCTATCTGGTGGACCGCGCCAGGGACATGTACATCTCCGGCGGTGAGAATGTCTACCCCGCCGAGGTCGAACGGGAGCTGCGGGCGCATCCCAAGGTCGAAGATGTCGCTGTGCTGGGGGTCCCCGATCCGGAGTGGGGCGAGGCGGGCCATGCCTGCATCGTCTTGCGCGCGGGCCAAAGCCTGACGGAGGAAGAGGCGCTGTCCTACCTCGATGGACGACTGGCCCGTTACAAGATCCCGAAGCGAGTCACGTTTTTCGAAGAGTTTCCCCGCACATCGCTCGGGAAGGTCCGGAAGGCCGTTCTGATGGAGCGTTTTCTGCGGGAAGATCCGGCTGAGAGGAGCTGATCGTGGAAAAAAGGGAAGCGGGAACCGATGGGAACCATTCGCCTTATACCGTCCTCACACGGGCGGGCGTGGGCTTCGAGGCAGGATCGAGCCGGTTCTTCCCGAACCGGCCGACCCTTCTGATGGTGCACGGCGCCGGCGGGCGGGGCGCGCACTGGCTCAATCAGACCGGTCCGCTCGGGCGGACCCTGAACACGGTTGCGGTGGATCTGCCGGGGCACGGCGGCACCGCGGGCCCGTCGCATGACGAGATCGGCGGCTATGCCGCATGGCTGGAGGAGGTGGTCGCCCCGGCCATCGGTTCCGGCATCGTCCTGATGGGGCATTCCATGGGAGGGGCTGTCGCGCTCGAGGCGGCCTTGCGGGGGGCCATGAACATCCAGGCCTTGATCCTGGTCGGTACGGGCGCCCGGCTGCACGTCGCGCCCGATTTTCTGAAGGGCCTCAGGGAGCGCTTCGAGGAAACGGTCGAGGCCATCGTGGGCTATGCCTATGCGCCGGGGGCCCCTGAGGAGCTGCTGAAAGAAGGGGCGCGCATGATGAAGGATTCGGGGATGTCCGTCGTGTCCGGCGATTTCGAGGCCTGCAGCCGGTTCGACTGCCGGGAGAGCGCTGGCCGCATCGCCTGCCCGGCCCTTGTCCTTTGCGGGGAGGCGGACCGCCTGACCCCCCCTAAGCTGTCCGAAGAACTGGGAAGGCTCCTGCAGCGCGCCTCGGTCCAGTTCATCCCGCGGGCGGGGCACATGGTGATGTTCGAGTCGCCCACGATCCTCAATCGAGCGGTGCAGGCCTTCATCGAAGGCCTCTGACGGCGCTGGGGCGACTCTCGCCTCCTTTTGCGCCGGGGCTCTCCTCCTGCTCTTCGAGCGTCGGCGGCACGGCATGAATGCCCTTTTCCACGCAAAAAGAGCCGCCCCGTCGCGCATGCAGCTTCAGGCGAACGAAAAGGTGCTGGCTGAGATCCAGAAACGCCGCCCCGTCGCGCATGCAGGTTCAGGATTCGAAAGCCCGATTCTCGCGTGGGATCAAGCTTTTAAAGGCCCGCCGCCTCTTTGGGCGCGAGGATCCTCCGGATCGATGCCTCTCCTCATTGGGGCGGTCCAAGGGCCCTTTTCATCCGTTCCAGCACTCCCGCCTTGTCCGTGTAGGATTCGATCCTCAGCTCCTCCAATTCATTCCCGTCCGGGCCGATGAAGATGATGGTCGGAACCCCTTTGAGCCCGTAGCGCTGCTGCAGTTCGTCCTGCCGGGGGTGGCGTCTGGTCAGGTCGATCTTCAGCGGAACGAATCCCTCCGCCAGGCGGACGACCTCCGGATCCCTGAAGACCGTAGCATCCATCTGGCGGCAGGGAGTGCACCAGTCGGCATAGAAATCGAGGATCACCGGCATGCGCCTGGATGCAGCCTCTTCGAGCCTGGCGGGCTCGTAGGGGACCCACGGGACGCCGGGGCGGGACTGAAATCCGGTGTAAAGATAGACGAGGGCGGCGAGGATGCCGACCAGGCCGAGGGTCTTCTTGGCGATGTTGAAGGCCCCGGTCCCTTTGCCGCTGCGGTCGATCCAACCGAGGTGCAGCCCCGCCGCGATGAGGATGGCGGCGACGAGCGCGGCTCGAGCCTGGCTGCCCGGCATCAGAGGAAAGACCATGTAGGCCGCCATCCCGATCAGCACCCAGCCGAGCAGCTTGCGCACCCAGACCATCCAGTCCCCTGACATGGGCAGCCGGTTCAGCCCGCCCGAAAAGATCCCGAGGATCGTCAGCGGCAGTCCCATGCCGATGCTGAGGGCGGTGAAATACAGGATCCCGAGGACGGGATCGCCCTTTTGCCCGACGACCGTAAGAAGCCCGAGGATGAACGGCCCAAGGCACGGTGCGGCCACGATGCCGAGCGTCAGGCCCATGAAGAGCGTGCCGAAATAGCCGCTGTAGTTTTTTGCGGCCAGGCGGGTGAGTTGAGGGGGCAACCGCAGGTCCCAGAGCCCGAAGAAGCTCAGGGCGAGGAGGACCAGCACCAGGGCGATCCCGGAGAGGACCCAGGCGCTTTGCAGGACGGCGCCGAGGAGCCCCCCGGACAGGCTGGCGGCGGCTCCGAGGGCGGCGTTGGTGGCGGCCAGGCCCATGATGTAGAAGAGGCCGTGCAGAAGCGGATGTCCTCCCAGGGTGCCGCCTTTCCCTCCGAAGTAAGAGACCGTGATGGGGATCAGCGGATAGATGCAGGGGGTCAGATTGAGGGCGAGGCCCCCCAGAAAGATGCCGAGGATGGTCCACCAAAAGCCGCTCCACCGTCCGTCTCCGGGTTTGGCGGCCGCGTCGCCCGCTGCGGCGTCCGCATCGGCTGGCGGGGGTTCCAACCCGCCTGCAACGGCGCCGGGCGGCAGGACCTCGATCTCGAGAGGGAAGCGGACTTCCTCGGGCGGGCGGCAGGTTGCCTCCGAACAGGCCTGGAAGAAAAAGACCCCTTCGATCCGGTATCGACCGGGCTTCGCATCACCGGGCACCTCGAGGGCGGCCGACACGGTGAAGCCGCCGTCATACACCTCGATCGGCTGGTCGAGGTACGGGAAGCGGACCTTCTTCGGCGGCGGGAAGCGGATCTGGGAGATCCGGACGGGATCCTCTGCCGGGAAGTCCAGGCGGGTGGCGAGCATCCCTTCCGATTCTTCCAGTCCGTGGATGAACCAGGATTCGCTGACGGTGACCGTGAAGCGCAGAAGATAGGCGCCGCCGGCCGGGAAGCCTTTCTCCGGCTGGACCGCCTCGATGGAGGCCGTGGCGCCCCAGGAAGGGGGCGCGGACATGGCACAGGCGATGAAAAAGAAAGCCGGCAGAAGGAGCCGCAGAAAGGTCTTCTGCACGGGCCGGCCCGGTTTTCGGGAGGGTGCGTGGTCGGTTTTCATGGGACGTCCCGGATGGGTTTCGAGGTGATGCCGCGGGTTTTCCGGTATGGCCGGTGATGCCCGCAGCGCCGGCGGCCGGCCTTCAGCGGGGCTGCCGGTAATCCGGCGGGGTCTTGGCGCCGTCGAGCATGCGCTCCAGCCGGTCGAGGTCCGCCCGCGCCCTGCGCAGCGCCTCGATGAGGGCATCCTGCCGGTCGCGCGGGGCGCGCTCGATCTCCTTTTCGAGCCGTGCAACCTCGGTTTTCATCCGGTACAGGTCTCTCGCTATCAGCTTGATGGACATGGACGGACCTCTAGGACGTGGTGAAGACCGGTTCTTCAGGTCCCTTCAAGACATGGTGTTTCAGGGCCTCCGGTCCGAAAGCGAGTTTACTGAATATCTTCCCTTCGATCAATCGGCAACGGCCGAAGTTCAGGCGGATGGCGGAGCATCTGTCCGGGTCGCCGGCGCCGTAGCGTTCGATGATATAGTCCAGCCTTCGATCGAGGCTGACGATCCGGTCGTGGTTCACCCGTTTGTCGGCATAGTATACGAGTTCCTTTTCGGAGTATACGCCGTTCAGATCGAAGCTCCGCAGCCTCACGTGTTCGGCGACGATGTCCGCGATCTCGTCGAAGTGGTGTTGAAGGCAGATCCGGCGCCCCAGTTCGGAGTGGTCTTCGCCCGACTGGAGCGACGGAGTCTTGGCGATGTCGTGCATGAGGGCCCCCGCTGTGGTCTTGGCGACGGACACCGGGATCCCCTGGGCCAGCAGAGTCTCCGCTAGAAAATGAGCCACGCGCGCGACGATCAGGCTGTGGGCCCGGATGTTGTCCAGCATTCTGTACCGGTCCCAGGCCTCCAGACATGTTTCATAGCTTGGAATCATGGTGCTCTCTTTCCGGCTCTCACCCTCGCTAAAGGAACGTCGAAAGGGGCCCGCCGGCGTCCGCTCCGAGTGGGCGGGATGATGGCATGCGTCCTTTCAGGGCATTCTGCAAACCCCAGCCTCTCCAGGAAGGACGATCCGGGGCGGCAGGGTTTCGTGTTTGCCGACGGCGATCTTTCACCGCAGCCGGGACGCATGAGCGTATCCGTATAAAATGGTCTTTTTCCTTTCTGTTTTCAACCCGCAAACGGACGTTTTCGGCCGGAAGCCCTCTGGCCGCGGACGGTCAGGGCACCAGGGACACCGACTATTCCAGTCCGCCCTTTCGGCGGCGACGCCACCCGTGGAGGGAAGGGCGTCCGGGATCGGTGCCTCCGGGTCCTGATAAGCTTAAATTCCATCCGGAAATGGTCTTTTTGGCCCATCTCGGCGTCGATCTGTACGTTTGCTTGGGCGGCGACCTGTAGGTCGCCTCCGCGCAAAGGCTTGATTTCCTTGAGATTGGCCAAAAATCCTCATTTTCGGATTGGAAACCGGGTCCTACCGGAAAATCATTTCCGGATGGGAACGAGCCTACAGCTTTTTGGGACGTCATGCAAGCCGGTGCGTACCGGCGGGCAAACGGTTTCGGCGGCCGGGCGTTCCCTGGAGAACGGGATCCCTTCCTCCCTCATCCGCTCCCGGTTGCCCACAATCGGGGCCGCAGCAACCCCCTTGGGGCCGAAGAGGGCGCCAAGGCCCCTGACCGGCACGGGGCTTGAAAAACGGGCAGGCGCTTGCAGCCCGGGGTGGGCGTCGCCCCGAACGGCATTGACATCGGGGGGTAAATTCGCTAGGTTCCATCAAGAAACCGGATTGGACCGAGCCATTTTTACATGCGACCCTTGGGGCCGCCGCGCGGACGGCGTATTTTGCCATGAGGCCGCGCACCGGTGGGGCGGTGTTTCGCCCAAGGGCCCGTTTTCGTCCTCGTCACGTCCTGCGGGCGGAATCGGGGGCGCCAGGGGGTAGCGATGAGCGATTTCTCCCAGCACAGCGGGCAGATCACGACCTTTCACATCCTGCAGACGGACCGGAACCACCTGAAGACCCAGCTGCGCCTTCATTCGCGATGGAAGAAGACCGTCCTCATCATCCCGTGCCTCGCCTCTGAATTCACGGATCCCGACAACCTGCCGGTGTTCAGGAACATCCTGAACCAGCTTCGCAGTATCGTCTATCTTTCGACCATCATTTTCGGACTCGACCGCGCCGGCGAAGAGGACGCCTTTCACCTCAGGCGGCTCATCGAGGAGGCGGGGATCCGCAACGCCTTGATCCAGTGGAACGACGGCCCGGGTTTCAGCGGGATCTATGCCCGTTTGAACGAGGCCGGATTCGATATCAGCGAGCCCGGGAAGGGCAAGAACATGTTCCTGAGCTTCGGGATCGCGCTGGCTCTGGGCGCGCACTCCATCGGGCTGATCGATGCCGACATCCGCACCTTCAAGCGGATTCAGCTCGACCGCCTGCTCTATCCGGTGGTCGCCCTCAACTACGATTTCTCGAAGGCCTACTACGCCAGGTTGATGAACAAGCAGATCTATGGACGGGTCAAACGGCTGCTCCTCGACCCGCTGCTCCTGGCGCTGAAACGGAAATTCACGGAAAGCCGGGAAGAGAAGATGCTCCGGCTGATCGATTTCCTCCTGGCCTTCAAATACCAGCTTTCGGGCGAGGTGGCCTTCCACTCCGATCTGCTCAAGCGGATGCGCTTCGCCACCAACTGGGGGGTCGAGATCTTCACGCTGATCGAGGTGTATCGCAAGGCCTCTTCGGCGGCGCAGGTCATGTTCAGCGATCGGCCTTTCGACCACAAGCACCAGGTGAGCTCGTCCGGCGACCCGGCCAAGGGTCTGAACCGGATGGCCATCGACATCGTCGCGACCCTCATGAACGCGCTGGTCATCGAAGAAGGGCTCGAGATCTCGGATACCTTCTTCCGGGACCTTGCCGTGACTTACCAGGCCGTGGCTGAAGAGCACGTGAAGAAGTATTCGGACGATGCCGGGTTCAGCAATCTGAAGTACGACCGCGATGCGGAGGAATCGCTCATCAAGGATGTCTTCCGGCACAGCATCATCCGGGCCGGCGAGATGCTGACGGCGCCCTACCGGATGACCGAGCGTTTCCTGCGTTTCCTGCATACGCACGAGGAGTTCGCCCCATTCCTGAAGCAAGGTCTGGCGGATGCCGTCCTGGCCGTTGAGCGGCGGACGGAAAAAGGCGGCTTCGACATGCCGCAGACGGTCTCCTGGGAACGGGTCCACAACAAACTGCCCGACATCTTTTATCAGATCATCGAGGTCGTGGAACTGGAAAAACAGCGGTTTGCGCACTGAGACCCCCGGGGCGGATCAGCGATGGTAGACTCGGACAGGATGAAAGGCTCTTATATCGTTTTTACAGATCTGGACGGGACCCTGCTGGATCACGACACCTACGCGTGGGAAGCGGCTGCACCCGCCCTTCGGCTTTGCCGGCGCCTCGGGGTGCCGGTCGTCCTCGTCTCGAGCAAGACCCGGGCCGAGATGCAGCCGCTGCGCCAGGCGCTGGGCCTTCCGGACCCGTTCGTCGTGGAGAACGGCGGCGCGGTCTTTTTCGACGCCGGGGATCCCCGGCCCGAAGGCGCCTCGGCGGAGGACGGCTTCTGGGTCTGGCGTTTCGGCGAGTCGTATCCGCGCCTGGTGCAGGCGCTCGCCGAGATCCGTAAGGAGACCGGGCTGCCTGTCAAAGGCTTCTCCGATATGCGCGTGGAGGAGATCGCCGAGCTGACGGGTCTGGGCCTCGAGGATGCACGCCTCGCCGCCCGGCGGGAATACGATGAACCGTTCATTGTTCAAACGGCCTCCGTCGGCGGCAGCCGGGCGCTCGAAGAAGCCGCCCGCGCCCGCGGGCTGCAGATCCTGACTGGCGGGCGGTTTTTCCATCTTCAAGGCTCGAACGACAAGGGGAGAGCAGTGAGGATGCTGATGGCGCACTACCGCCGGCTTCGCACCCCCGTCTGGTCGATCGCCTTGGGAGACAGTCCGAATGACTTTTCCATGCTCGAACAGGTCGAATACCCCGTACTGATACGATCTGCGCGGGATTACAGTTCTTTGAAGAAACATATTCCCAATCTGACGATCAGCAGCCGGATGGGCCCTGAGGGCTGGAACGAGACGGTCTCGGCGATTTTGGGAGAGATGAAGGAGGGAGAAATAGATGACGGAAGGCTTTGAAAGGGAGGTCAACCCGCAGAATATCGAGAAGGCCGAGATGGTGGTTTGCATCCCATCCTACAAGGAGGCCGACTCTATAGCGTATCCGATCAAACAGGCGGACGAGGGCCTCAAGAAATATTTCGGCGACAAGAGCGCGGTCATCGTCAATTGCGACAATGATTCGCCCGACGAGACGAAGGCCGTCTTCCTGGGTACGGAGACCGAAACGCCCAAGATCTACCTCTCGACGCCTCCGGGCGTCAAGGGCAAGGGCAACAACTTCAAGAATCTGTTCGAAAAGGTGGTCGCACTGGGTGCGAAGGCCGTGGTGGTGGTCGACGCCGATCTGAAAAGCATCACCCCGGAGTGGATCAGGCACCTCGGCGAGCCGCTCTACAACGGCTTTTCCTACGTGGCGCCGCTCTATATCCGGCACAAATACGATGGGACCATCACGAACGGCATCGCCTATCCGCTGACCCGGTCGCTCTACGGGCGGCGGGTGCGCCAGCCCATCGGGGGCGATTTCGGCTTCAGCGGCGAAATGGCCAGGGCCTATGCGGAGTGCGAGATCTGGGACGAGGCCGTAGCGCATTTCGGGATCGACATCTGGATGACCACGGTGGCCATCCGGCAGAAGGTCCAGATCTGCCAGTCCTTCATGGGGCGGCCCAAGATCCACCGCACCAAGGATCCGGGGGCCCATCTCGGCCCCATGTTCCGTCAGGTGGTGGGCACCATCTTCTCGTTGATGGGGAGCCTCGAGGACCTGTGGCTCAAGGTGAAATACAGCCGGCCGACCGCCATCTACGGCTTCGGCCTCGGCGAGACGGAGATGCCTCCCAAGGTGTCGGTCGACACCGCGAACCTCTTCCGCCAGTTCCGGAAGGGTTTCGATGACTTCGACGGCGTGTGGAAGACGGTCCTGACCCCGGATGTCTACAAGAAGCTTCTGGAGATCAAGGAGATGAAGGAAAACGTCTTCGACGTGCCGACGGACCTGTGGGCGCGCATCCTCTTCGATACGGCCGTCGCTTACCGGGATGCGGTCCACGACCGCGATGAGATGATGGAATCGCTGATCCCGCTCTACTTCGGCCGAACGCTGTCCTTCGTCAAAAAGACCCGGAGCATGAATATCAAGCAGGCCGAAGAGGCCATCGAAGAAGACTGCATGACCTTCGAGATGACCAAGCCCTATCTCCTGAAGCGATGGCAGCAGAAGCGCGGCTGATGCCGCCCGGCCGTCTCGGCGCTTCTCACCGGACGAGGATGAGGCGCACATCCATGACGTTGGTCCGCGTCGGACCTGTCACCAGGAGATCCCCGGTTTTTTGAAAGTAGGGGTAGGCGTCGTTTTCCCTCAGCGCCTGCACGGCCTCGACGCCGGCGGCGCGGCCCCGCGAAACGGTCAGGGGGTCGACGACGGCCCCTGCGGCATCCGTCGGGCCGTCGTTGCCGTCCGTTCCGCCGCTCAGGACGACCACGCGCGGTGGCTCGCCTTCGAGGTCGAGCGCTGCCGCCAGGCTGAACTCCTGGTTCCTGCCCCCGAGCCCTTCGCCCCGGATCGTGACGGTGGTCTCCCCGCCGGAGATGACGCAGAGCGGCGGACGGGCCGGATACCCCGATTTGAGGCACTCCTTGGCGATGGCCGCGTGCATCCTTGCGATGTCGCGTGTTTCCCCCTCCACCATGGACGAAAGGATCAGGGTGCCGTATCCGAGCGCCTTCGCCCGCCGCTCGGCTGCTTCGAGCGCCAGGATATTGCTTCCCACAACGATGTGATGGACCTTCTCGAAGATCGGATCGCCCGGCTTGGGGGTTTCGGGGAGCCGCCCTTCCTCGCCGGCCCGGATGTGCCGGCGGATGGAATCCGGGATGTCGTCCAGTTCGTATTTCTCGAGGATCGCAGCCACCTCGCCGAAGGTTGACGGATCGGGCGTGAAGGGGCCGGACGCGATGACGTCGATCCGGTCGCCGACGACGTCCGAGAGCATCAGGTTCAACGTGGCGGCCGGGTAGGCGGCGCGGGCCATCTGCCCGCCCTTCAGGGCCGATATGTGCTTCCTGACGGCGTTGATTTCATCGATGCTCGCGCCGCAGGCGAGCAGGCTGCGTGTCAACGCCTGCTTCTCTTCGAGCCGGATTCCTTCGGCCGGCTGCGGGAGCAGCGCCGAACCTCCCCCGGAAATCAGCGAAAAGACCAGATCGTCCTCGCCGGCCTCTTGCAGCAGGTCGAGGATCGCCTTCGCCCCCGCTACGCCGTTCCGGTCGGGCACGGGGTGGTCCGCCTCGATGATGCGGGTGGCCCGCAGGGCCTCCCCGAAGCCGTATTTGACCACGATGACGCCGCGGGTGATGCGGCCGCCGAGGAGATCCTCCACCGCCTTGGCCATCGGCGCGGTCGCCTTGCCTCCTCCGACGAGAAATATCCGCCGGAAGCGTTCGAGCTCGAGGGTGAGGAAGGTCTCCTCACCGGACCGCACGGTGAGCCGTCCCTGGTCGAGGGTGCAATGGCCTCGCACGGCGGCATAGGGATCGACGGCCTCGACGGCCGCCTCGAAGATGCGGCGGGCGTCGATTCGCATAGCGTCAAGCGTTTTTTCGTGCATGTTGGTCTCCTTCCGCATCCATCCTTAGTTCTTCCGACATCCAAGAGTTTAAAAGAGTGCCGCCCGCTTTGCAACTCCCGTTGCTGTTGACTTGGGTATGCCGCGATGCTTAGAATGAATGGTAGACAACACACGGGGTGAAAACGATGAAAAGATGGATCGGTGTGATTGTGGCCATGTTGCTGGCGGTTTCGTTGCAGGGTGCTGCCGCCTCTGAACCGCTCTTTTCGGAGGACTGGGAGGCCGGCATCGATGCGGGGAAGTGGTTCCGCACGAGCGCGGAGGGGGCCGAGGTCTGTCTTTCAGGTCATGCGAGCGAAGGTGCTTTGGCGGTCGGAGTGGAGGCGGAATCTATCGAAGGGGTTCTGACGACGGCGGCATTCGAGACGGAGGGCGGCCTTTCGGCGGCCTTCCAGCTCAAGGCCTCGCCGGATCTGCCCGACGGGGCCCAACTGGTGGCAGGATTCACCGGGGCCGATGAAAGCGGGTCTCTTCCATCCTTTCTAGCCTCGGTGACGCTGACCTCGCCGCCCTCCCAGGGGATCCTTTACGCCACCGAGCATGCGGTGTTCTGGGAGGCCTGCCCCGACAACGCGTGGCATCTCTTCCAGATCGCCCTGACGCCGGAGGGGGATGTCCGTTTTTACCGGGACGGCGTCTTGAAGTTCATGACGTTCTCCGAGGTCGATTCAGCGGCATATCCATCGACACGGTTTCAAATCTGCGGCAAGGGTCCTGGGGAACCCCGGCCGCTGTTCTGGCTGGATGACCTGACGGTGTGGGCTTACAGCGCCGCATGCGGGGCCGATTTCAACGAGGACGGCATCGTCGACATACTGGATCTTCAGGAGCGTGCGGATCGGGATGTGCAGCTGTTCGCCGATTGGTACACCCGCGAGTGGCAGCAGCCTTCGGACAAAGGGGATTTCAACGGCGATGGTCTGGTCGATCGGAGGGACGCGACGGAGAAGACCCTCGATGCCACCATCGTTTTTATGGAATGGGTGGAAGGCTGCTGGTCTCCGTCCGTGCCGGGGCCGCAGCAGCAGGATGCGCTGGATGAGGCGCTCAGGATAGCCGGCCGCCTCCAAAGGGTCATTGAAGACAATCAGCGGCGCAGCCTCGCCATCGGCTGGTAGCGCCTCATTCACTTTCTGCCTTCCTGCAGGGGGCATCGGGAAAGGTCTTTCGGACCCATGAAATACGACGTGATCATTGCTGGAGGGGGGCCGGCCGGGATCTTTGCGGCGCTGACGCTGGCTCGCTCCGGCGTCGAAAAGGTCCTCCTGCTCGAACAGGGCAAGGATCTCCCGGAGCGCCGGAGGGACGATGCGCGGGACCGCATCTGCGGCTGGGGAGGAGCGGGAGCTTACAGCGACGGGAAGCTGACCCTTTCGACGGAGGTCGGAGGGGTCCTCGGGGATTTCGTCGAGGAAGGGGAACTGCGCCGGCTGCTCGAGGCCGCCGACGGGCTTTATGCCGCCCACGGGGCGCCCCAGCGCATCTTCGGGGAGTGGACCCCGCAGATGGAGGCGCTTCAGGAACGGGCGCGACTGGCGGATCTCGAACTGATTCCGACCCGGATCCGCCACATGGGGACCGAGAACTGCGTTCGGATCCTCGACGCCTTCCGGCGCGAACTGGAGGGACGCGTGGAGACCTGGACCGAGACTCATGTCGCGGATCTGATCTGCGAGGATGGGCGCGTGCGAGGGGTCAAACTGGCGGACGGACGCTTCGTCGAGGGGCGTTTCGTGGTCGCCGCGCCGGGGCGCTCCGGCGCGGCCTGGATGAAGGAGCAGATCGATCGGCTCGGGATCAGGACGAGTTCGGCCCCCGTCGATATCGGGGTCCGAGTGGAACTCCCGGCTGCAGTTCTGAGGGAGGTCACGGATATCGCCTACGAGGCGAAGCTGATCTACTACTCCCGGACCTTCGACGAGAAGGTGCGGACCTTCTGCATGAACCCCTACGGGGAGGTGGTGACGGAGCGATACGAGGGGATCACCACCGTCAACGGCCACAGCCACGCCGAAAAACGAAGTGCGAATACCAATTTCGCGATCCTCGTGAGCAGCCGGTTTACGGAGCCGTTCAACGACCCGATCGCCTACGGGCTGTACATCGCAAGACTGGCCAACCTGCTGGGCGGTGGAGCGATCGTTCAGCGGCTGGGGGATTTTTCCGCCGGGAGACGCACAACCGCCTTGCGCCTGGAGCGGTGCCTGACCCGCCCGACCCTGGCGAAGGCGACCCCGGGGGATTTGAGCTTCGTATTCCCCTACCGGCACATGCTCAGCATCATCGAAATGCTTCAGGCCCTGGATCGTCTGGCACCCGGCGTTTACTCGCGGCACACCCTCCTCTATGGGGTTGAAGTCAAATTCTATTCCAATCGGATCGCCCTTTCCCCTGAACTGGAAACTGGTGTGGAGAACCTCTTTGCTGTCGGCGATGGCGCCGGGATCACCCGCGGCCTTCTCCAGGCCTCCGCAAGCGGCATCCTCGCCGCCGAATCCATCATCAAAAGGGGTCGGACCAAGCTAGGTATTTGAAAAAACTTTATTATGGTACAAAAAAGCCCCGTTTTTCGAGCTTAGAACCAGCTTTTTACCATCAAAATGACCCTGGTAAGGAAGATTTCCAGCAGTGGGGCTCTGCCCATTTCCCCCGCCCGACGCGGCCGTGTCCCGGAAATGATTTTCACCTCGGCGGGATGTGCCGGCTGTCTGAATCTGCTTCCTGTCGGTCTTCTTGGATGGTTAGGCTGTGGCCGATTCCTTCAGCTTGAGAGCGCGGCGAGGCACGCCTCGATAAAAGGCGGAAGATCCGCCGGCTGCCGGCTGCTGATGAGATTGCCGTCGACCACGAGCTCCTGGTCGATGAATGTGGCCCCTGCATTCTTGATGTCCTGGATGATGGATTTCCACCCGGTCATCTTCCGGCCGCGGATGACATCGGCCGTGATGAGGATCTGGGGCGCGTGGCAGATCGAAAAGACCGGTTTTCCGCTTTGGACGAACTCCCGCACGAAATTCACCGCGTCTTCGTCCACGCGCAATTTGTCAGGGGAGTAGCCTCCCGGTATCAGCAGGGCGTCAAAGTCGCTCACGGCAACATCCTTGACCGCCTTGTCTATCTTGACCGGCGTTCCTTCCTTTTTGCCCTTCACAGTCTCACCGGCTTTCAAGCCGACATGGACGAGTTGGTGGCCTGCTTTCCTGATCGCTTCGGCAGGCTGCGTGTATTCCACATCTTCAAACATATCCGTTAGGATCACGGCAACTTTACTCATAGCTTCGACCTCCTGGTATGGACCAGGTAATGGAAAACGGCAGCCGATTCGACAAAGCCCGTTGAGGCCGGTCGGGAAGTGCCGCCGCCGTCTCGACTACCTAATCAAGTAATCATCCGGGATCTGCAGGGCAACCTTGGAGATCTTTCTCGCGCGACAACCGTTAGAGCCCTCGGCAACGGTCAGGTAAACGCTTTGAGCATCAAAGGGATGGCGACAAATGTTCCAAGGCTGCTGCCGAGGTTGGTGAATACTGTGACCAGCAAAACCTTGGTGATCTTGTTTCGCCAAAACCCTTTGAGTGTGGAAATGTCTTCGGTCAGGCGCTCGAAATCCCGAACGCGCGGCTTTCCGAGCAACGCTTCGACCAGGCCTGAAACCCAGCCGGCCGCGATCATGGGGTTGAGCGAGGTGATGGGGGAAGCGACCGCTGCCGAAAGGATGGTCAGTGGATGCGCGAGGGCGGCCGCCGCGCCCAGCATCATCAAATCCCGGTACAGGGCCTGGCGCAGGGAGTCGTGCTCGGCCAGCTCGTCGGAGCTGAAGCAGCCGCAGTCGATCTCCAGGCCGGCCAGGGCCCCCCACCACAGCA
>ENA-OSEO01001263-OSEO01001263.1-sediment-metagenome-genome-assembly--contig:-NODE-1263-length-48631-cov-6.298225_pt1 | contig 48631 bp, 49 predicted proteins | sample MGYA00237883_ERZ534232 | MGnify/ENA metagenome assembly ERZ534232 | reverse complement strand
TCCGCGGGTACTCGAGCGTTGCCAGAGAGTGGGCGTCCATACTGCTGATCACCGTTCCTTGCTGCCACATAGTGGGACAGACAACGAGTTTAGGCGGCTTGCCGGGGGCTGTCAAAGCCGCTGGCGGCCGAAAAGCGCGTCGCGTATACTGGCGGCAATACAATTGGAGGACGACAATGCTCCCACCGCCCTTGATGAACTCTACGCCGGGGTCCTTTGCCGAGCACACGATCAAGGTCCGCAAGCCGGGCATCCTTGCCAGGGTGCTCGCCACGCAGCACTATGCGCCCGAGATCGTGGATGCCGTGCAGCGTTTGGGCGACGAGATACGCGAGGGCGTGGCCGCCCCGCTCAGGGAAGAGTGCGCCGATCGCCCCCTGTGGAACCGCGCCCTCGCGCCCTGGGAGGGCAAGCGCTGGACCGAGCTCCCCTGGTTCCTGGCCGAGACCTACTTTTACCGCAGGCTGCTGGAGGCGGTGCGCTACTTTCAACCCGGGCCTACCTACCTGCTCGATCCCTTTGAGCCCCAAAAACGCGATGCCCTGGGCGAGGGACTGGCGGCCACCGTGCGATTCTATGCCGGGTGGCGTGAGGAGTACGCGCTCAAGGACCAGTTCATGCTGGCCATGCGCCGCGCGTTGTGGGGCAATCGCGCCGACCTCTCCAACATCACCGTCAAGGGCTCGTCAGAGACCGACAGCGATGAGCAGCACCGCATCCTGATCGATCACCGCGAAACGGTCTGGGACCTGCTGGCCAACAGCCGCGTACGCCGGCTCGATTACGTTGCCGACAACTCCGGCCCCGAGATTCTGGCGGACATGGGCCTGATCGGCCTGCTGCTGGCGCACAACCTGGTGCGCGAGATCCACCTGCACCTCAAACCGCAGCCGTTTTTCGTCTCCGATACGATGCCCAAGGACTATCGCCTGGCGCGCCGGGCCCTGGAGGACCTCGATGCACCGCGGCCACGGGCGCTGGGGGCTGAGCTGCGGCACGCGGTGGATGCCAAACGCCTGGTGTTGCACTCGCACCCTTTCTGGACGACCAGCGCGCACCTGACCGAGCTACCCGAGGACCTCAGGGGCGACCTGGGCAAGTCCGATCTGATCCTGCTCAAGGGCGACGTCAACTACCGGCGTCTGCTGGAGGACCGCGACTGGCCACCGACCACCGACCTGGCGGCGGTCACCGGCTATATGCCCGCGCCGTTTGTCACGCTGCGCACGCTCAAGGCCGAGCTCATCGTGGGGATGGCCGAGGGCCAGGCCGAGGCGATTCGCGCCGTCGACCCGGAGTGGCTCGTGAACGGCGAGCGCGGCGTGATCCACTATGTGGACGTGGAGCGGTAAGGGGCGGAGGAAGTAACAGGGATAGACAGGATGGGCAGGATTGGGAGCGTTGGCGCGTTGGCGGGGCGCGAAGAGGCCCTGGGGCGCGTAATGCCTTGGGGCGCGGAGTTGCACTCCGCGACCGGCCAGGGCCACTGCTGCGACGCTCCCCTGGTGCCCGTACGCTGTACGCAGCACCCTGTACTCCGCGACCTTATTAGACAGAAGGGTATGGCGCCACATCCAATTTACCAGCCCTCACCCTTCTCTTTGCAGTGGCGTACGCTGCTGAACGGCCACTCCTCCGGCTCGCCCACCAGCCCTGCCATCACAGGATTCCGATGGATGTAGGCCACCGCTCGAGAAAAGTGCTCTGCATTTCTGACGTAACGATCGTAATAGTCGCTCTGCCAGAAAGGCACTTGCCGGCCCAGGATCTCGTTCGCTCTCCGAGCCGTCTCTCGCTTCCAACTCTGGACAATGCTCGCCAGCGAGTGCGTTGTCCCCGCCTCAATCAGCACGTGGACGTGATTCGGCATCACCACCCAGGCCAGGAGACGGTAGCGTTGGCCATCGAAGAAGAGCAGCGCGCGCTCCACCAGCGTGGCAAGGCGTGGATCGCGCAACACACATGAACCGTGTCCGGCATCCAGAAAAGCCTGCCTCTGTTCACGAGCAGCCGGACCAGTGCCCTGTAGCGTCGCAATCGCCTCTCGCGGAAGACTGTCCGCAAGGCGAAAGGTCACCGCCTGGATCGCCCCGGGCGCATCCCGATGTGGGAGATAGTGCCGCGAGTACATGCCTTTCGGTTCATAGGTAGGCATGTCACACCTCCTCCGCTGGGCAGACAGCCATCATATTGGCAGCGAGCACCAGAGGCACGCGTCCCAGGTGCCCGCCGGTCGCGGAGTGCAACTCCGCGCCCCAGCCCAGTTCGCGCCCCAGAACGTGAAGGGCCCCGAAAAACGCACCAAATCTCTACCCCAGCCGCCAGCCCTCCAGGACCTTGTTCACGCGCGCCACAGCCACGCCCGCCTCGGCGTAGGTGGCGCCACCCAGCTCGATGCCCCAGGCCCCCGCATAGCCAGCATCGCGCAGCATCGCCATTGTCTCCGCCAGCGCCTGGTCGGCCACATTGGTCGTCAGGTGGGTGTGCATCACCCAGGGCGCCACGACCTTGTCGCCATGCGGCGCATGCTCGCCGAACCAGCGGCGGGTGTGTAGCAGTACGCCAAAGGCGGGGGAATCCACCGCCTCACACAGCCGCGCCATCTCCTCCGGCACCGCCTCTGATCCCCAGTGATTCTCCGGACCCACCCGGTAGCCGTTGTCCGCGGCGCGCCGGGCATACTCTTTGTAGCGCATGACGATGTGGTCGAACTGCTCGTCCGTGAAATGGCGATCGTCGCGGCCGCCGCCAGCGTCGATGCGCAGCGTCCTGGCGCCCAATGCCTCCGCTGCGTCCATGTGCGCCAGCGCCACCTGGTAGTGCTCTTCCCGCACGGCGGGATCGTCCTCCCAGATGTGGGCGCCGTCCACGGCCAGGTTCACCAGCTCCAGCTCGCGCTCAACGAGGCCGGCCTTGACCTGTGCCAGATACTCGGGCTCAATACTGGCCAGCGTCCGGTTCCAGAGGTCGGCCGTGCGCAGGCCATAGCGGTAGCGCACCGTCTCCAGATAGCCGAAGCAATCCATCGTACCCGCGCGGGTCATCGGGTTGAAGGTATACGACATCAGTGATACGCGCATCCTGCCTCCTGCGAAAAGAGCGGCTCAAGCGTTGCGCCAGCGGTCCAGCACTGTGCGCACCCGCGCCACCTGCACCGCCACCTCGGCGTACTCGTTGCGGCCCGTGTGGTGCTCAATGCCCCAGTAGCCCTGGTAGCCGGCATCGCGCAGCATCCCCATGCTGGCCTCCAGCGGGCCCTCGGTGATCTGCCACGCCAGGTGCGTGTGCATCGCCCAGGGGGCCATCTCCCGGTCGCCGGGGTCCCCGCGGAAATGCAGCAGCACGCCAAAGGCGGGGTGATCCACGGCCTTGCAGATGGCCACCATGTTCTCCGGCACCACCTCGGGACCCCAGTGGTTCTCCGGGCCCACCCGGTAGCCGCTCTGCGAGGCACGGTGGGCGAACTCGCGGTAGCGCTTGACGATCAGGTCCATCTGCTCCGTGGTGAAGCTGCGTGCGTCGTGGGCGCCGCCCGCGTCGATGCGCACGGTTTTCGCGCCCAGAATCTCGCCGGCTTCCAGAGCCGCCAGCGCGTTACGATAGTTGGCCTCGCGACGGTCGGGATCGTCCTCCCAGATGTGGGCCCCGTCCACGCACAGATTGGCCAGCTCCAGCCCCCGCTCATCCAGTGCGCGCCGCACCTTGAGAATGTAATCGCGCTCGGTGGTGGGCAGCATCCCATTCCAGATGTCGGCCTGCACGCCATAGCGAAACTTGACGCTCTCCAGGTACCCAAAGACATCGATGGCGCCCTCACGGAGCAGGCCGTGAAAGGCGTACGAAGCGATCGAAACCCTGTCCTGCATGTTGGCTCCTTTCAGCCCAGATCCCAGGCCGCGTTCTGCACCAGCTCCAGCCGCCCGCTCTCGGACGAGCGTGCCGCGGCGTCGATGATGGCCATGTATTCGAGGTTAGCTTGCATGTTCAGCGTGGGATGCACCGGCTCGCCCGTGTTGAGATGGTGGATCATCTCATAGGCCACGTCGTGCCGGCCGGCTGGCAGCGGCTCGGCGGCATAGAGCGTCGTGTCTCCATGGCCGCGCTCCAGCCGTACCTGCGGGCTCTCGGCGCCACCCTCCAGCACCAGCGTGCCGGTGGAGCCATAGACGATCGGGCCGGTGGGAACACCATGATCAGCGGTCGTCCAGGTGCCCTCCAGCAGCGCCAGCGCCTGGGGATAGCGTACCAGCACGGCGGCGTTGTCATCGGCCGTGCCCCACTGGCTCTGCAGGTTGGCGCGCATCGCCATCACGGCCACGGCCGAGTGGCCGATGTACCAGCGGCTGACCATGGCACCGTACGAGGTGAAATCCAGCAGGGCGCCACCGCCCGCCTCGCGCTGGTGCCACCAGGTCGCCGCCCGCTCAGGCCCGCTGAGCGGCTGCGAGGCCTCGCTCACGCCGGCATGTGCCGCGCCCGGCCCCAGAGGGCCCGTGTGTCCCGAGCGCCACTTGACCTCGATCACGTCGCCGATCACGCCCTCATCGATCAGGGCCTTGGCCTTGTGCGCCGCCGGCTGCCATGTGAGCGGCCAGTTGACGATCATCGAGACATCGTTGGCCACGCAGGCCCGCACCATCCGCAGGCCGTCGGCCAGCGTCACGGCCATGGGCTTTTCCACGCACACGTGCACGCCCGCCTCGGCGCAGGCCTCCACCACCACCGCGTGCTGCGCGTTCTCACAGGTCACGATGACGATATCCAGGTCCTCCTGGATGAGCATACGGTAGAAATCGGGATAGAAGGTCGTCATGCCCGTCAGGCCCATGACGTTCTCACGGTTCCACTCGCGGGTGTAGGGCGCGGTGCGCAGCTCAGGCGTGCGCGGGATCGTGTCCGCGCAGGCGACGAACTGCACCTGCGGATGGGCCTTGTACAGCTGGGCCACGTTGTTGATGTGCATGTGCCCGAACCCGATGATTCCGACGCGATAGATCTTGTCCATGTGTGTCTCCTTTGCCCGCCGGCCCCGAAGCAGGCTGTAAGCCTGCGGTCCGAACGAGGGATCGCGGGCTTACAGCCCGCATTCGTCTCGTCCGCTGCGGGATGGCCCTCGCGAGCGTCTCATCGCGGGTCTGGAGACCCGCGCCCCATAGAACGCCGGAGCACCGCCTCCGCCACTCTTACCAATCCAACTGGATCTCTTCGTTCCGTTCCGCTGAGCGGTACAGCCCCTCCAGGGCGTGGATCACGTTCAGGACCTCGTCCTTTTTCACCATCAACTCTTCCTCACCGCGGATGGCGCGCACCAGGTGCGCTGCCTCGCGGATATGGCCAGTGGCAAAGGGCTCGTCGCGCCCCGGGATGTGCGGCGCGATATCGGCCTGGTAGCGGCCCACCGTGCCCAGCAGCCGCACCGGATTCAGTGCCAGCCCCGCCTTGGTGCCGAGGATAAAGGTGTTGCCCGTGCCCTCGGGGATATTCGCCGCCCAGGAGGCGCGGATCACGATGGTCATCCCGTTCTCCAGACGCAGCATGCCCACGCCCAGGTCCTCGACGTCGAACTCGCGATAGTCATAGGGCCGTGCCTCGGGCACGCCGTCGGGCGCGCCGCTGTCGGCCAGCGACTTGACCAGGCCCTCGTCCTGGTTGGCGATGCGCGTATAGGTGGCGCCGCTCACGGCCACCACCCGCGGACTGCCGATCAGCCAGAGCACCAGGTCCAGCGCATGCACGCCGATGTCAAAGATCGGGCCGCCCCCCGAGTGCTCCTTCATGTGGAACAGGCCCCACTCGGGCACGCCGCGCCGCCGCATGGCACCCGCCTCGGCATAATAGGTGTCGCCCAGCAGGCCGGACGCGATAAAGGACTTGGCCGCCTGGTTCTCGCTGCGGAAACGCAGGCACTGGCCCACCAGCAACTGGCGCCCCGCTTTCTCGGCCGCCGCGAACATCTCCGCCGCGTCCTGGTAGCCCGTGGCCACCGGCTTTTCGCAGAGCACGTGGGCGCCGGCCTTGAGCGCCGCCAGCGTCCAGGGCTTGTGGTAACTGTTGGGCGCGCACACCGAGACGATATCCAGATCCTGGGTATCCAGCATTTGCTGGGGGTCGTCGGTCCAGTAGGGGATCCCGTGCGCCTCGGCCGTGCCGCGGGCGTGGCTGGCGACGATGTCGGCCGCCGCCACCACCTCCACATCCTCCGGCATCGCCCTCCAGGCGGGCATGTGTGCGATGTTGCAGATCATGCCGGTGCCGATCAATCCCACGCGCAGTTTCTTGTCGGGCATCCTGTGCTCCTCCTGTCTATCTTCAGCCGAAGCAGGCACTCAGTCAACCGGTGTGCCCGCCCCAATCACGTCATCTAGCATGTCTCGCGTCCCACACCCTGCTCCGCGACCGCAGAGCAAGAGCCTATACACGCTCCAGGCGCCAGCGCAAGCGGCCGCCGCAAATGGATCACTTCTCACGACCGATTCCTTGCTCTGCGGCTTCGATCTCCTGCGCGGTGACCTCACGGCCCAGCCGCTGCGAGAGATACACCCCCTCGGTGATCAGCGCCGTGTTCAGCGCGATCCCCGCCGTATCCAGCAGCGGCACCTTGCCCTGCAGGGCAGCCACCCAGTGGCGCTGCGACTCGCTGTAGTAGGCCTGCGTCGGATCGGTCTGCTCCCAGCGCCAGATGCCCTGCTTGAGGTCAAAGGTGCCGTCCATCTCCAGGTCGGAGAGGGTGGTATAGTAGGTGAGCGGGCTCAGCCGCACGCCGCCCTTTGAGCCCGAGATGTGGTCCAGATCGGGATCGGACGCCTGAATCGCCCAGGCCTCCTCCATCATCATACTGATCCCGCCGGCCAGCCGGATGTAGGCCATCCCCAGCTCCTCGACATTGTACTTGCCGCTCTCTTTGCGGTCGGCGTACATGTTCTCCAGTTTCTGGTACGTGGCGCCCGAGACGGTCTGCGGCGCCGGGTTGCCCAGCAGGTAGAGGATCAACGAGATGTGGTACACGGCCATGTCCAGCATGGCGCCGCCGCCCGAGGTGCCGGTGTTCACAAAGGCCGGGGTGCCATAGCCATCGACGTAGGGCCGCCCGCGCCGGCGATAGTGGATCGTCCGCGCGAAATAGATGTCGCCCAGGTGCCCGTCGTCGATGATCTTGCGGGCCGCGCGCGCCTCGGGCGAGTAGATGGTCCCCAGCTGGATGTGCAGCTTGTTCCCCGTGCGCTGTGCGGTGTCGTACATCGCTTTGGCGTCGTTATAGGTCCACGACATGGGCTTTTCGCAGTAGCAATTCTTGCCGGACTCGAGCACGGCCTCGGCCATGGGCCGGTGGAACCGGTTGTGCAGGCACACGTCCACCGCCTGGATATCGCTGCGCTCCAGCATCTTGCGATAGTCCGTGTAGACATCCGGGATGCCGAACTGCGACGCGAGCGCCTGGGCATGCTCCTCGCGCAGGTCGCAGATGGCCACCACCTCGGCGTCGAGGATGGGCGCATAGCGCTCCAGATGCCGTGTGCCGATCTGCCCCGTACCGATCACACCGATGCGAATCTTGTCGCTCATCTCGGGCACTCCTTTGATCGCGATAATAACGGTCCGTGGCTGGATTCTATCGGCAGGGGGGCAGAATGGTCAAGGGACTGCACAAGTAGCCACCTCACGCCCGCCCCGCCATTTGCGCGCGCCGTATCGCACCGCTACAATGGTCGCAATCGGATTGTTCTATTCGCACGCGCGCTGCCACGAGGACATATCTTGCGTCACCATTCTGCCACCCTGTCGCGCCCGCTCGCTGCCCTCGCGAGGACCCTCCTGTTTCTGGCCTTGCTCACCTCTGTGGCCAGTTGCGGCCCTCGCGAACAGGCCAGCACCGGCGCTGGCACCCCCGTTGCCCCCGGCGGTGCGGTGACCACCATCCAGAACAAGGGGTCGGACACGATCGTCAACCTGGCCCTGGCCTGGGTGGAGGCCTATACCGCCGAGCACCCCGAGGTGAGCATCTCCGTCACCGGCGGCGGCTCGGGCACAGGCATCGCCGCCATGATCAACGGCACGGTGGACATCGCCAACGCCTCGCGCGAGATGAAGCCGGAAGAGTTCGAGGCCGCGCGCAAGAACGGCATCGACCCGATCGAGTTCGTCGTCGCACAGGATGCCATCGCGGTGGTGGTGCACCCCGAGAACCCGGTGGAGCAACTCACGCTGCAACAGGTGTCGGATATCTACACTGGCAAGATCGCCAACTGGCGAGAGGTGGGCGGTGAGGATCGCCCGATCGTGCTCCTCTCCCGCGAGTCCAATTCCGGCACGTACGTGTACTTTATCGAGAACGTCATCCGCCTGGGCGTTGACAGCGACCTGCTGCCCTCGCCCGACACGCTGTTGATGCCCTCCTCTGAGGGGATTGGCGCGGAGGTCCGGCAGAACCGCAACGCCATCGGCTACGACGGTCTGGGCTATGTGACCTCTGAGGAAAAGACGCTGGCCATCGCCGCAGATGAGGATAGCCCCTATGTGCTGCCCTCCGCGGCCACCGTGAACGACGGATCCTACGCCATCGCCCGCCCGCTGTACATGTACACCGCCGGCGAGCCCACCGGTGCCCTGGCGGACTATATGGACTGGGTATTGACCGAGGGCCAGCAGCAGGTGGACGATCTGGGCTTTGTACCGCTGCAATGACGGAGGGAAGGATGACCCGCCGCAACCAGGTTGGAGAGACGAAACGGCCCGGATTCGAGTGGTTTATAGAAACCCTGATCCGTGTGCTGGGCGTGTCGACCATCGGCATCGTCGCCGTCATCTTTTTGTTCCTGCTCACCGAGGGCGTGCCGGCCTTTATTGAGGTGCCGCCGGGTAACCTGTTTGGCGCCCGCTGGTACCCGACCTTTGACCTGTATGGCACCATCCCGCTGCTGTTTGGCTCGCTGCTGGTCACCCTGGTCGCCATGCTCATCGCCTTTCCGCTGGGCGTGTGCACGGCCGTGTTCATCCGCGAGGTCGCGCCCAACTGGGCCCGCGAGGTGCTCAAGCCGATGATCGAGGTCCTGGCGGGCATCCCCTCCGTGGTGCTGGGCTTTTTCGGGATGGTCATTCTCGCCCCGCTGGTCCGCGAGGGACTGGGCGCTCCCACCGGTCTCACCGCGTTCACCGGGGCGCTGGTGCTCGCCTACATGGCGCTGCCCACCATCATCAGTGTGGCCGAGGACGCGCTGGATGCGGTACCCAGGTCGTACCGCGACGCGGGCCTGGCCATGGGCGCCACGCAGTGGCAGACCATCTGGCGCGTGGTGATTCCCGCGGCGCGCTCCGGCATCCTGATGGCGCTGATGCTGGGCATGGGCCGGGCCATCGGTGAGACCATGGCCGTGATGATGGTCACCGGTAACGCCGCGCGTCTGCCCGATGGTGTCAACGCCCTGTTCAAGCCGATCCGCACCATGACCGCCACCATCGCCGCCGAGATGGGCGAGGTCGCCAGCGGCAGCACGCACTATCACGTGCTCTTTGGCATCGCGTTGCTCTTGTTCGTGATCGTATTCCTGATCACGCTGGCCTCCTCCTCTGTGATGTTCCGCCGGCGTGAGCGGGGAGGGCTGCGCTGATGAACCGCCATCTCACCCAGAAACTGGGCTTTAGCCTGCTGGCCGTGATCAGCCTGATCGTCGTGATCCCGATCCTGCTGGTGGTGGGCGCGATCATCTACCAGGGGGCGCCCGCCCTCAACTGGGAGTTTCTGACCGATATGCCCCGGGAAGGCATGAAGGCGGGCGGCATCCTGCCCGCCATCGTGGGCACGCTGCTGCTCACCCTGGGCACCGGCCTGGTGGCCATCCCCATGGGCGTGGGCGCGGCCATCTATCTCTCGGAGTATGCCCGCGACAACGCCCTCACCCGCGCCGTACGGCTGGCGATCGTGAACCTGGCCAGCGTACCCTCCGTCGTCTATGGCCTCTTTGGCGTGGGTATCTTTGTGCTGCTGCTCCAGTTCGGCACCTCGATCGTGGCGGGCTCGCTCACCCTCGCGATCATGACGCTGCCAGTGATCATCAGCACTTCGGAAGAGGCGCTGCGGGCGGTCCCCATGGAGTTCCGCACGGTGAGCGCCAGCCTGGGCGGCACCAACTGGCAGGGCATCCGCCGTATCGTGCTCCCCCAGGCGCTGCCCGGCATCATTACGGGCGTGATCCTGGGCCTGCTGCGCTCGGCCGGCGAGACAGCGCCGATCTTGTTCACGGTGGCCGCGTTCTACCTGCCCGTCCTGCCGAGCTCACCCATGGACCAGACCATGGCGCTGCCCTACCATCTGTACGTCATCAGCACGCAGGTGCCCGGCATGCCGCTGCAGATCCAGTTCGGCACGGCGCTCGTTCTGCTGATCTTTGTGCTCACGCTCAACCTTGTTGCGACGCTCATCCGCAGCTATTTCAGGCGCAAACGCGAATGGTAGACAAGATCCAGATCCGCAACGTCAGTTACTGGTACGGGACGCATCAGGCCCTCGATAGCATCTCGCTGGACGTGCCTGCCAACAGCGTGACCGTCTTTTTCGGGCCGGCGGGCGGCGGCAAGACCACCCTGCTGCGCCTGATCAACCGTCTCAACGACCGGCTGGATGACGCCACCATGAGCGGCACCATCACCGTAGACGGCAAGGACATTTACGCCCCCACGGTGGGCCTCGCGCAGCTGCGCCGGCGGGCCGGCATGGTGTTCGCCCTGCCGCTGCCGCTGCCCGGCACGGTGCGCCAGAACGTGCTCTACGGCCCCACCCTGGCGGGGATACGGGACCGCGAACGCCTGGATGAGATCCTGTACACCAGCCTGTCGCAAGCCGCCCTCTGGGACGAGGTCAAGGACCGGCTCGACAGCCCCGCCAGCGGATTCTCTGGCGGGCAGCAGCAGCGGCTGTGCATCGCCCGCAGCCTGGCCGTGGAGCCCGAGATCCTGCTGCTGGACGAGCCCACCTCCGGGCTGGACCCCATCTCGACGGCCCGGGTGGAGCAGTCGCTCGCCGAACTCAAGGAACGCTATACCATCATCCTGGTGCCGCACAGCGTGCAGCAGGGGGCGCGCGTGGCCGACCATGCCGCCTTTTTCCTGATGGGCGAACTGATCGAGACAGGCACCGGCGAAGAGATCTTTACCCGTGCGCGCGACCAGCGCACCGAGGATTATGTGACCGGGCGCTTTGGCTGATCAAATGCCGGCCACAGCCGTGCGGGAGCGCCGTATACCATGAACGGAGACAGAACGGGGCCATGAGCAAGATGCATGCCGAGCACCTGAACGCCTTTTACGGGCAAAAGCAGGTGCTAGCCGACGTCTCGTTAGAGATCAAAGAGCGCCAGATCACGGCGCTCATCGGGCCGTCAGGTTGCGGCAAGACGACCTTTATGCGCACCCTGAACCGCATGAACGACACCATCCGCAGCTTTCACATCCAGGGCCAGGTCTACCTGGAAGGGCAGCCCATCTATACGCCCGAATACGACGTGGTAGAGCTGCGCCAGCGGGTGGGCATGGTCTTTCAGCGCCCCAACCCCTTCCCGCAGTCCATCTATGACAATGTCGCCTTTGGCCCGCGCGTGCTGGGGACGGCACGGGGCTCCGAGCTGGACGCCGTGGTGGAACGCTGCCTCACCGACGTGGGGCTGTGGAAAGAGGTGCGCGATGATCTGCGGCGGGAGGCCCTGGCGCTCTCCCTGGGGCAGCAACAGCGGCTCTGTCTGGCGCGGGTGATCGCCACCACCCCTGAGGTGATCCTGATGGACGAGCCCGCCTCAGCGCTGGACCCCGTCGAGACGCTGCGCATCGAGGACCTGATGCGCGAACTGGTCGCGCACTATACCATCGTCATCGTCACCCACAACATGCAGCAGGCCGCGCGTGTCTCGGACTGGACCGCGTTCTTTCTGACGGACGACGGCCAGACCGGGCAACTGGTCGAGTATGGCGAAACGGGCAAGATGTTTACGCAGCCGGACGACAGGCGCACTGTGGACTATATCACCGGTCGCTTTGGCTAAGGCCAGGCGCGCACTCCGAAAAGAGAGGGAATCCGGATGTTGAGACAACGCTTTGAGGGAGAGCTGCAGCGCCTGCAGAATGAGGTGCTCGAGCTGGGCTATATGGTGCAGCGGGCGGTTGCCAATTCGGTCGACTATCTCAAGACCCGCAATCTGGATGGGGCGCAGCAGATCATCGACGAGGATATGCGGATCAACAGCAAGCGTTTCCAGATCGAGTCCGATGTACTGGTGTTGATCGCAACGCAGCAACCGATGGCTCGCGACCTCCGTGCCCTGGCGGCCATTCTCGACATCATCCGTGAGCTGGAGCGCACGGGCGACTATGGCAAAGGGATCTCCAGGATCAACCTGATGATCGGTGAGCAGGACCTCATCAAGCCCCTGCTCGATATCCCCCGCATGTGCGAGATCGCCATGGACATGCTGGCCCGTGCCCTGCGGGCCTATATCGAGCAGGACGAGCAAGCCGCCCGCGCCATCCCGATGGAGGATGAGCAGGTCGACGCGCTCTATAACCAAATCCGGCACGAACTGATGGGGCTGATTCTGGCGGACCGGAGCAAGATCGAGCAGGCCAACATGCTGCTCTGGGCGGCCCACAACCTGGAGCGCGCGGCCGATCGCGTCACCAATGTCTGCGAGCGCGTCGTCTTTCTCATCACCGGCGAACTGGCCGACCTGCCCGACGGCGAAGACTAGGCACGCGGCGGGCGCTCTGGCCTTGACGCCGCAAACGAACCAGACGGAAGGAGCATAGCTTGGATACCCTGACCACCATCCTGAAACGGCGCAGTGTGCGGACCTACAAAGAGGAGCCGATCCCTGACGCCGATCTGAAACAAATCCTGGAATCGGGACATCAGGCGCCCTCGGCTGCCAACCGCCAGCCCTGGCACTTTGTCATCGTGGGCGACCCCGTGCAAAAGGCCCGCGTGGCGCAGGCCTGCAACAACCAGATGTGGATGGCCGATGCCGCTTACATCATCGTCGCCGTCGGGCGCCCCCCGGTCACCGAGAAATGGTACAAGGTGGATGTGGCCATCGCCCTTGAGAACATGGTGCTGGCGGCTGCCAGCCTGGGATATGGCACCTGCTGGATCGGCGCCTTTAAGGACGAGGATGTCAAAGCCGTGTGCGGCATTCCCGCCGACCTCACCGTGGTTGCCTGCAGCCCCCTCGGCGTGCCTGAGGTCCACCCGCCCGCGCGCCAGCGCAAAGAGTGGGACGAGGTCTTTTCGCGCGACCGCTTCGGCGAGCCGCTCAAGATCTAGCCTGACCCTGCCAGCACGAGCGCCCCGTGATACACGGGGGCGTTTATTCCCCGACGCTTGCCCCGTCCATCCAACTGATGCCTTTCCGCCGCTCAGGGGTTATACTGTGTGCGGCAGGGAACTCTGGAGCCGTGCCGCGCGTCTAGAATATGCTGAGGGGCCAACGCCGCAGCCCTTCCCGTGTGGGTTTTGGACGCACGCCTGAGCAAGGATATATAGATAGAAAAGGTACCATGGATAACGAGATCGCGACATCGCGCAGAACGCTATACTTTGTCCTGGGAATAGGGATCGTCCTGGTGTTGCTCTCCGTCGGGGCCTGGGCCGTACGCCGCGCAGCGGGCGCCGATGCGACACCCACGGCGGTTGCGACCTTCCCCGCGGGCACGGCCACCGCAGACCTGGCGGAGCCCGTCGACGCGCTGCTCTCCTGGCGGCGTGAGGGCGGCATCGCCGGGTACTGCGATCGGCTATACGTCGACGGCGAGAACCGGGCCATCTTTGGCCGCTGTGCCGATCCGCTGCAGGTGGGCGAACTCACTGCCGACGAGATCACCCGTCTGGTGTCTTTTCGCGTGCGCTATCGACCCCTGGAGGCCTCCACTGAAGACAACCCCGGCGGGCCGGACAACCTGAAACTCTCGCTGCACCTGGATGGCGAGGGACGGCGCGAGGCGACCGAAGCCGATCAGGCCGTCATCCTGGCCTTTGCGCAGTCGGTGTACGATCGTCTGGCCAGCGAGGCGCAGCGCAACGCTATCGTGGCGCAGGCCCGCGCGGACCTGGCCACCCGGCTGGGTATCTCCGCCGACGCCATTCTCACCGACTCGATCGAGCCGGTGCAGTGGCCCGATGCTTGCCTCGGTTTGAGCGGTGAAAACTGCGCCACCGTGGTGACGCCGGGGTACCGCATCTGGCTGCGGGCGGGGGATCGCGTGTACCAGTATCGCACGGACACACTGGGCAACACCGTACGGGCAGCCAATGGACCCGAGCCCGCGACCCCGGAGCCCACCGTAGCATCGCCAACACCGGTACCCACACGGACACCGGTGGAGCCAGCCCCCACAGCGACGACGGTGCCCGCCACCGCAACGCCGACAGCGGCGCCCACTGCAACGACATTCCCCACCCAGACGCTGAGGCCCATGCCCACGGACTATTGGCGGGGCGAGTACTGGAGCAACACCACCTTTGAAGGCGCTCCTGCGATGACGCGCAACGATCAGGCGATCGCCTTTACCTGGGGCTATAACGCCCCCGCTTCGCGCCTGCCCGCGGACAGCTTTGGCGTGCGATGGTCGCGCAGGGCCTGGTTTGCGGCCGGGCTGTACAACATCAGCGTACGCTATGACGACGCGGTCCGGATGTGGGTCGATGGCACCCTGGTTATCGACCGCTGGAACACGGGACCGGGCGAGATCACCGTACAGCGCGATTTCGCGGCCGGCTACCACGAAATCGTGGTCATGTACCTTGAACAGACGGGCCGGGCCTATATCGAACTGGATTGGGCGCCGGCCGGTCCAGCCGCTACTGCCACTCCGGTGATCACCGCATGGCGCGGAGACTATTTCGCCAACGTGGACCTGGCCGGATCGCCCGCGCTGGTGCGCGATGACGCAACGATCGCCTTTGACTGGGGTGCCGGTGCCCCGGCGCCCGGCCTCCCCGCCGACCGCTTCTCGGTGCGCTGGACGCGCTCCCTGGCCTTTGCCCAGGGTCCCTACCATTTTGCGGTGCGGGCCGACGATGGCGTCCGGCTCTATGTCGACGACCTCCCGGTCATCGACGCGTGGGACAGCACCGGTGACCGCACGCACGAGGGCTACATCTGGCTGGCCGCCGGCGCCCACACGATGCGCGTCGAATACCGCGAGCACCTGGGCAACGCCCTGGCACAGATGTCCTATGGTGCCGTGACGACCTTTAGCGGCTGGCGCGGCGAGTACTATCCCAACCCGGATCTGGCCGGCACGCCGGCGATGATACGCGATGATGCCGAGCTGAACTTTACCTGGGGCACAGCGGCGCCCGCGCTGGTCGTGCCCGCGGATAACTGGAGCGCCCGCTGGACTCGTCAGGTGCAGCTGAGCGCCGGACGCTACCGTTTCACCGTCTTTGCCGATGACGGCGTCCGCTATTATGTAGATGGCGTGCTCATCATCGACGCCTGGACCGACTCGCCGGGCGGCTCTCACTATGCCGAACGCGACCTGAGCGGCGGCCTCCATTCGCTGCAGGTCGAGTACTATGAGCGCGGCGGCAATGCCGTCCTCTCAGCAGGATGGGAGCTTGTGGTGCCGCCCACCAGCGTGCCGGCGACGCCGACGCGCACAGCGACGCCAACCGCAACCGCAACGGCAACCAACACTCCGACCGCGACCCCAACCGAGACACCTACGGAGACGCCAACCGAAACGCCAACCGACACGCCGACCGAGACGCCAACGGCCGCAGAGGAGGGCGGAGGGCTGCCCCCGGGTGGTCTGCCCACAGAGACGCCGACGCCGACAGAAACGCCGGCAGCGACGGAAACGCCGTCGGCCACGCCGACAGCGACAGAGTCGCCGACCGCGACGCCCACAGCGACAGAGTCGCCGACTGCCACTCTAACGCCGACCGTCACCGGCACGTTGACCAGGACGCCCGCCGTCACGCCGACGGCGACGGCGACCCCGGACCCCGAGGATTGGACCGTCGCGTACTATGACTCAGCCCTGCTGCGCGGCACGCCCGTGGTGACAGAGCGTATCGCGCGCACGGATACCCTGGCATTCGACTGGACTGAGGACGCGCCGCCAGAGGAGATCTCGCTCAAGACGCCGGGGGTCCGTTTGAGCGCGGTGCGCGATGTGGAGGGAGGCAACTATCTCTTCTCCGTGAGCGCTGAGGGCCGGCTGCGTCTTGCCATCGACGGCCGCACCGTCATCGACCGCTGGCGGCCTGGAGAGTGGGAGGAGGAGGCACTCGTTCCGCTGATTCCGGGCAAGCACCGCATCGTGGTGTCCTTTGGCGCGAGCCCGAGCCGCGATCCCTGGCTGACCTATGAGATGTCCGAGGAGATGCCTGACCTGGAGCTGGAGGCGCCTCAGCAGCCCTACCGCACGCCGCTGGCGCCCGTGAGCCCCACGGGTGAACCAGACTTACGAGAGCTGCGCCCGGCCCCGCCGCCGACGCCATCGCCCACGCCAACGCCGACGCCGTGGTGGAACTTTTTCTGGCGCTGGTAATCATCCGACCGAGCGAAAGCACGCCCCGAGCCTCAAGGTCTAGCGCGCCATGGCCTCGCGCCTCACATCCTCACCGGCGAGGCCGCTCACCCGGTAACACATCTGGCGACCAACAAAGGGCGTCAGATTGTACGGCGCCCGATCTGGCACGGTGATGGCCGTCCAACCCGGCGTGCATTTGGTCCGCAGCTTGAACACCGCGTGGTACAGGCGCCCGGCCGCGTATCCATCGCGCGACTCTTCCGGCGTGTACCAGAGATGAAACCCGGTGCGGTTGGAGAGCACTGTAATGGGGCCCAGCCAGGGCGCCTGAGGGTCGAGCGCAGGTTCCGGGCGCACGGCAGGATTGGGGCCATCGGCCTCCGGGGTCGCAGCAGGCACCGGCAGACCGGGCAAAACCGGGATCGGCGGCACGATCGTCACCGTCGGGCGTCCGACCCCCGCGGGTCGCTTGGCCTCGACAGCTAGCGGCGCGATCAAGAGCGCCGTCACAAGGATCGCCAGCAGTATCAGATGCTTTCTGGAATTCATGTCTTCCTCCCGCGCGCACTGATGTGCGCTACATGATCCTTATAACATGCAAACCTGCGGCCGTCAAGGGGAGCACCCCGGCGTATGCGGCGACATCGCGCGTGCACGCGCGATGTCGCATGAGCGCCCGTGATAACGTATAATAATGCAAAGCCGGCATGAACACAGAAAGGAAGTTTCAGACATGGCCAAGTTCAACTGGGGCGTTCTGGGACCGGGCAACATTGCCGTGCGCTTTACCAACGACCTCAAGCGCCTTTCGGATGCGACACTACTGGCTGCGGGCTCCCGCACACTGGACAAGGCGGAGGCCTTTGCCAAGCGGCAGGGCGCTGTCAGAGCCTACGGCAGCTATGAAGAACTGCTGCGGGACCGGGATGTGGACGCGATCTATGTGGCCACCCCGCACAATTTCCACCGCCAACATGCCATCATGGCCCTGGAGCATGGCAAGGCCGTTTTGTGCGAAAAGCCCATGGAGGTCAACGCAGCCCGCGTGCGTGAGATGGTGGCCGCGGCGCGAAGCCACGACCAGTTCCTGATGGAGGCCATGTGGACGCGCTTTCTGCCGGTGATCTCCTGCGTGCGCCAGTGGATCCGAGAGGGACGCATCGGCGAGATTCGCCTGGTGGCCGCGAACTTTGGCTTCCGGACCGCGTGGAATCCAGACAACCGCCTGCTCAATCTTTCGCTGGCGGGGGGCGCGACCCTCGATGTCGGCGTCTATGTGGTCTCCCTGGCGCACATGCTGCTGGGGCTCCCATCCACCGTACAGGCCCACGCTCACATTGGCACAACCGGCGTCGATGAGCTGACAAGCATGATCCTTGGCTATCCTACCGGCGCCATGGCGCAGCTCTCCTGCGCGGTGCGCGCGAATATCTCCGATGGCGCCCGCATCTATGGCACCGAGGGGTACATCGATGTGCCCGAGTTCTGGCACGCCACAAAAGCGACCCTGCAGGTGGCGGGCGAGGAGCCGGAGATCATCACCGGGGAGGCTGGCTATCACTTTGAGGCGGCCGAGGTCGCCGACTGTGTGCGCACCGGCCTCAAGGAAAGCCCGATCATGCCGCTGGACGAGACCATCGCCATCGCCGAGACGCTGGAAGAGGTGCGCCGGCAGATCGGCCTGCGCTTTCCCTTTGAGTGACGCCAGACATCCGGTAAACCTACAGGGCGCTGTCGCCTGGTATTTGACAACCCGTGACGTGTGTCCTAGACTCGTGCCAAATTACGGCAGGATCGCCTCATGATGATGCAGCTGCACGTACAACTGAGGAGGAGCCGCAGGTACGAGCCGGACGACCAGTCTGGATGATCTTGCCTGGGCAGATGTGATTACGCAAGCCAGCACTCCAGACGGGGGGCTGGCTTTTTTTGCGAATGCGACGCTGAGAAACGGACACGGGTTGGGGAGGACAGAGTAGATGATCAAGATCGGCATTCTGGGGGCGGCCGGCTACACCGGGCATGAGCTTGTCGGTATCTTTGCGCGCCATGCAGAGGCGCAGGTGATCTTTGCCACCTCCGGCAGCAACGCCGGCCAGCTCATGTCGGACATTTACCCCTGCCCCTGGGATATCTGCCTGGTCGATCCCGCGGATGCCCCCCTGGCCGATGCCGACGTCGTCTTTCTCTGCACGCCCCATGGCGCCTCCGCCACGCTGGCAGCCCAGGTGCTGGACGCCGGCGCGCGCTGCATCGATCTCTCCGCGGATTTTCGCCTGCGCGATCTGAGCGTCTACGAAAAGTGGTACCAAAAGCACACGGCGCCCGAGTTGATGCTGCAGGCTGTCTATGGCCTCACCGAGCTGTATCGCGCGCAGATCGCAGCGGCCACGCTGGTGGCCAACCCGGGCTGCTATCCCACCGGCCCCATCCTGGGCCTGGCGCCCCTGCTCAAGGCGGGCGCTGTGACGGGTGAGCGCATCATCATCGATGCCGCCTCGGGCGTATCGGGTGCGGGCGTGCGGCCCACCCCCACCGTGCACTTTGTGGCGGTGCACGACAACTATTCCGTCTACAAGCCCGGCCACACCCACCGCCATGTGCCTGAGATCGAGCAAGAGCTCGCGGCCGCGGCCGGCGCACCGCAGCGCATCGTCTTTACGCCGCACCTGCTGCCGGTGAGCCGGGGCATCCTCTCTACCATCTACGTGGATCTGGACCCGAGCTGGGACCTGAGCCGCATCCTGGAGACCTGGAATGCGGCCTATGCCGGTGAGCCATTCATCAATGTGCTGCCCGCCAGCCAGCTGGCCACGCTGGCCCATGTAGTCAACACCAACCGCTGCGCCCTTTCGGTAGCACCCGCCGGCGGGCCCGGCGAGTGGATCGTGGTGACGGCCATCGATAACCTGGTCAAGGGGGCCTCGGGGCAGGCCGTACAGAACATGAACGTGATGTTTGGGCTGCCCGAGACCATGGGGCTCATCGCCTGACCGGAGGAGGCATCATGCACGAGCCATATCTGATCAAGATCGGCGGCGCGGAGCTGGAGGACGGTCCCGTGCTCGACCGCCTCGTGGATGCCCTCGCGCCCCTGGCGCAGTCGCGCCCGCTGATCATCATTCACGGCGGGGGCGCAGACATCGCCCGGCTGCAGCAGCGCCTGGGCCTGCAACCCGCCTTTGTCGACGGACTGCGCGTAACCGACGAGGCCAGCATGGAGGTGGCCGAGATGGTGCTTTCGGGCATCGTCAACAAGCGGCTCACCGCGCGGCTGGTGGGGCGCGGTGTGCGCGCCCTGGGCCTCTCGGGCGTCGATGCCGGCCTGCTCAGGGCCAGGCAACTCGCGCACCCCGCTGGCGACCTGGGCCGCGTGGGCGAGATCACCGCGGTGGGCACGGCCTGCCTCGAGGATCTGGTTGACCGGGGCTTTACGCCCGTCATCTCGCCCATCTCGCTGGGCGAGGATTCGCGACCGTTCAACGTCAACGCCGATCATGCGGCGCTGGCCGTGGCGGCGGCGCTGCACGTACCCGAGATGATCTTTCTCACCAATGTGCCGGGCGTGCTCGCGGATGGCAGCGTCCTTCCGGAGCTGCCCGCGCGCCAGGCGGAGGAGATGATCGCCACAGGTGTGATCAGCGGAGGCATGGTCCCCAAGGTGCGCTCGGCCCTGGCGGCGATCGCCACGGGCGTGGGCGCCGCACGCATCACTGATCTGGCCGGCTTGGCCGCAGGCACGGGCACACGGGTGCTCGCTGAGCCCGTGCCTGAGAAACATTGAGGAGACAACATGGTAGACACACAGCAGATCAAGGACCTTGACAGCAAGTACGTCGTGCACACCTACAACCGCTCGTCATTTGTGCTGGAGCGCGGGGAGGGCATGTGGCTCTACGATACCGAGGGCAAGGCCTACCTCGATTTCGTCAGCGGGATCGCCGTAAACGCGCTGGGTCACGGCCATCCGGCCATCGTCCAGGCGATCAGCGAGCAGGCCGCCAGGCTCGATCACGTATCCAATCTGTACCACACCGTCCCGCAGGCGCAGCTGGCTCAGATGCTGGTGGAATCCTCCTTTGCGGACAAGGTGTTCTTCTGCAACTCGGGTGCCGAGTCCGTCGAAGCCGCAATAAAGTTCGCCCGCAAGTGGGCCCGCAAACACTATGGCGATCACAAAACCGATTTCATCTCCATGACCAACGCCTTTCACGGGCGCACAATGGGCTCGCTGGCACTCACTCCCCGCGACCATTATCAAGATCCGTTCAAGCCGCTGATGCCGGGGGCACGGTTGGCCACGTTCAACGATCTGGACTCGGTCAAGGCGCTACTTGATGACACAGTCTGCGCCGTAATCGTAGAGCCACTGCAGGGCGAGGGCGGCGTGAATTCGGCCGACCCGGATTTCCTGACGGGGCTGCGGGAGGCGTGCGACGCCAATGGCTCCCTGCTGATCTATGATGAAGTGCAGTGCGGAATGGGCCGTACCGGAACGCTGTGGGCCTACGAGGCCTCTGGCGTGGCACCGGACCTGATGACCGTGGCCAAGCCGGTGGGCGGCGGCCTGCCGATGGGCGTCTGCTTTATGACGCAGGCCGTGGCTGACACGATCGAGCCGGGTGACCATGGCAGCACCTTTGCCGCGAACCCGGTGGTCGCCGCTGCGGCGCAGGCATCCTTCCAGATCATCTCTGACCCCGCATTCCTGGAGCATGTGCGTTGGGCCGCGGACTATCTCGAGGCCGGCCTGCTCAAGCTGCAGGAGGAGTATGACGAAACCATCGTCGAGGTGCGCGGTCGCGGCATGATCTGGGGCATCGAGTGCAACGTGCCGGTGGGACCGGCGGTCGCTGCTGCGGCAGATGCGGGGCTGCTGGTGCTCAACGCCGGCCCCAATGTCCTGCGCCTTTTGCCGCCGCTGATCGTGGAAAAAGTGCACCTGGACCAGGCGCTCGCCACGCTGGATAAAGCCTTTGCTGCGCTCTAGCCCTGCCCTTTCGGAGGTATTCGTGCCAGAATCCGACGCTCTTGTCACTCGCCCCGCGATGGTGAGTGACGTGCCCGCCATGGCTGAGATCATCAATGGCTTTGCGGCCACGCAGATTATGCTGCCCCGCTCGCAGTTTCAGTTCTACCAGCATGTGCGCGATTTCTGCGTGATTGAGCATGAGGGCGAGATCCTCGGCTGTGGCGCCCTGCAGTTTGTATGGTCGGACATGGCCGAGATCCGCTCGCTCGCGGTCAAGCCCGAGTGGCAGGGCCAAGGGTTGGGGCGCCGTCTGGTCGAATGCCTGCTGGAGGAGGGGCGTGCCCACGGCATCCCGCAGGTCTTCTGCCTCACCTATCAAGACGGCTTTTTCGCCCAATTGGGATTCCACGTGGTCCCTCGCGAGTCGCTGCCCCACAAGATCTGGGGCGACTGCCTCAATTGCCCCAAGTATCCCGATTGCGACGAGATCGCCATGATCAATAACTTGACCGAGGAGTAGAGGAACAATGCCCAACCCGACTATCAAGAAATGCGTGCTCGCCTACTCTGGCGGGCTGGACACCTCCGCCATCGTGGCCTGGCTCCGCGAGAACTATAACTGCGAGGTGATCTGCGTCACCGCCGACCTCGGCCAGAAAGAGGAGCTCTCCGGCCTCGAGGAAAAGGCGCTGCGCACCGGCGCCAGCAAGATCTATATCGAGGACCTCCGCAAAGAGTTCCTGGAAGAGTACGTCTGGCCCACGCTCAAGGCCGGCGCGATCTACGAGCGCGAGTACCTGCTGGGCACCTCTTTTGCGCGGCCCGTCATCGCCAAGCGCATGGTCGAGATCGCCGAGGCCGAGGGCGCCGACGCCGTCTCCCACGGCTGCACCGGCAAGGGCAACGACCAGGTGCGCTTTGAGTTGACCTTCAAGGCGCTCAACCCGCGCCTGACGGTCATCGCCCCCTGGCGCGAGTGGGAGATCCGCTCCCGCGAGGACGCCATGGCCTATTGCGCCGCGCGCGGCATCCCCATCAACCAGACCAAGCGCTCGATCTACTCCCGCGACCGCAATATCTGGCATATCAGCCACGAGGGCGGCATCCTGGAGGACCCCTGGCAGGAGCCCGAGGAGGAGATGTACACCCTCACCGTGGCACCCGAGTCCGCGCCGGACACGCCCGAGTACCTCGAGCTCACCTTTGAGCACGGCATCCCCGTGGCTTTGAATGGCGAGCACCTTGACGCCGTCACCCTGGTGGAGCGGCTCAACGTCGTCGGCGGGCGCCACGGCATCGGGCGGGTGGACATGGTCGAGAACCGGCTGGTGGGCATCAAATCCCGCGGCGTGTACGAGACACCCGGCGGCACGATCCTCTACCGCGCGCTCTCCGGCCTGGAGCAGTTGATGCTCGACGGCGAGACGATGCACTACAAGGATCTGCTGGCGCAAAAGTACGCCGAGATCGTCTACTATGGGCGCTGGTTCACCCCCCTGCGCGAGGCGCTGGACGCGGCAGTCGACGTGCTGGCCCAGCCGGTCACCGGCGTGGCGCGCGTCAAGCTGTTCAAGGGGCACTGCTCGCTCGTGGGCCGCAAGTCGCCCAACAGCCTCTACCGTGAGGACTATGCCACCTTTGGCGAGGACAGCGTCTATGACCAGTCCGACGCCGAGGGATTCATCAACCTCTATGGCCTGTCGATGAAGGTGCGCGCCCTGGCGGCGCAGCAGCGACCCGAGAACGGCGATCTGCCGGCGCCCGACTATACCCACTTTAAGCGAGACTGACCATGACCAGGCTCTGGGGCGGACGCTATTCCGGCGATATCGATGCCCGCATGTGGCGGTTCAACGCATCCATCGACGTCGACATCCGCCTGGCCGCGGCGGACGTGCGCGGCAGCCAGGCCTACGCCCGGGCGCTGGAGCGCGCCGGCGTGCTCACCCACAGGGAGACGGCGACGCTGATCGATGGCCTGGCGCAGATCGCCGCGGACATCGAGAACGGCCTGTTCGTCCCCAATGACGGTGACGAAGATATCCACACCGCGGTCGAGCGCCGCCTGGGTGAGTTAGTGGGCCCGCTGGCGGGCAAGCTCCACACAGGACGCAGCCGCAACGACCAGGTGGCCACCGACGTGCGGCTCTGGATGCTGGAAGCGCTGCCCGCCCTGGCCGAGGCCCTGCGCGAGTCGCAGGCCGCGATCGTGGAACAGGCCGCCGCGCAGATCGATGTGCTCATGCCTGGCTATACCCACCTGCAACCGGCCATGCCGGTGCGCTTTTCGCACTGGCTGATGTCCTACTTTTGGATGCTGGAGCGCGACCGCGAGCGCCTGCGCGACCTGCTGCCGCGCGTGGGCCAGTCGCCGCTGGGTGCCGCGGCGCTGGCAGGCAACGCCTATGGCGTCGACCGCCTGGCGCTGGCCCGCGATCTGGGGATGAACGTCGTGCTGGAGAACAGCATGGACGCCGTGGCCGCACGGGACATGATCCTGGAGACCCTCTCCTGGGGCGCAATTCTGGGCACACACCTGAGCCGGCTGGCGGAGGACCTGATCATCTACGCCAGCGCCGAGTTCGGCTTCCTGCGGCTGGCCGAGCGATACACCACCGGCTCGAGCATCATGCCGCAGAAACGGAACCCCGACAGCATGGAGCTGGTGCGCGGCAAGACGGGGAGACTGGTGGGCAACCTGACCCGCCTGCTGGTGACGGTCAAGGGCACCCCCTCGACCTACGACAAGGACCTGCAGGAGGACAAGGAGCCGCTGTTCGACACGGTCGACACCCTGGCGGACCTGCTGCCCATCGTCGCGGGCGTGATCGAGAGCCTGGAGGTGCGCCCCGAGCGGATGCGCGCAGCGCTCAACGACGCCATGCTGGCCACCGACCTGGCGGACTATCTGGTCAAGCGGGGCCTGCCCTTCCGCGAGGCGCACCACGTCGTCGGCCAGGCCGTGCTGCTGGCCGAGAACCGAGCCGTTGGTCTGCGCGACCTGTCGCTGGCGGACTATCAGGCGCTCTGGCCGGGCTTTCAGGCCGACCTGTTCGACGTGCTGAGCTACGAGGGTTCGGTGGAGACCCACACCGCCCGGGGCGGTACCGCCCGCGCCGCGGTGGAGCAGCAGATAGCGCTGGCGCGGGAAAAGCTGGCAAGCGGCATCTAGACGACGGGCTAAAAGTCAGTGCGAGACATGTGACATTCAGGATGCCCCCGCCGAGCGTTGCACAAGACGTAGGCGCGGGCACTCTTCTGGGGCGCGTGCGCTGTACTCTACGCCATGCACTCCGCGACAGGCCTCTGGCCTGTACTGTTGAGCAGTTGGTCACTGAAACATGCTTTACAGGCGGCTTCGCCGCCCCGCGGACAAGTGGCAGCCTGCGGCTGCCCCAATGTCCGCGCCCCAACGCGCGCCGATACCGAGCATTGCACAAGACGTAGGCGTGGGCACTCTTCTGGGGCGCGGAGTTTCACTCCGCGGTCCGGCCGTAGGCCGGATCACTGGGACCGCAAGCAAGCGCAGCAATCCGTTACCCGCATCCGGAGCCTCACTTCACTGATCGTTCGGCGCTGCGCGTTCGGACCGCGGGCTTCTCCTTTGGGGCGCGTGCGCTGTACTCAACGCCATGCACTCCGCGACAGGCCCCTGGCCTGTACCCTTGAGCAGTGGTTGACTGGAATACCCCTCCAGAGGCGGCTTTGCCGCCCCGCGGACAAGTCGCAGCCTGCGGCTGCGCCAATGTCCGCGCCCCAACGGACGCCACCGCCGAGCGTCGTACATCACGTAGGCGTGGGCACTCTTCTGGGGCGCGGAGTTTCACTCCGCGGTCCGGTCGCGACGTTCCGCAGCTACCGCCCGGAGCCGACAAGAATGTCGGCGGTCCACAATAGCCAGAACGCCGGCAAGTGCAGTACCCTGCACCGCCGGTATCCGGTGACCTCTGTGGACCGTGCGTTGTCTACCGTGCCCTGCACTCCGCGATAGGTCTGTGGCCTATACCGAACGGCAGCCGCTGCCCGATGGCTGCTTGGTGGTCGCGTGTGCACCATTGCGACCGTGGATGCCGGTGATGCATGACTGAAGGGGAGAGGCGGCTTTGCCGCCCCGCGGACAAGTCGCAGCCTGCGGCTGCGCCAATGTCCGCGCCCCAACGCATGCCACAGCCCTCTCGATCGTTGCTACGGTGGTAGAGCCGTGATCAGCGCCAACCTGCCAACTTGTAACCTGTAACCTGTAACCCTCCCTACAGCCCCACCCCCGCGATCGTCCCCCCCGCACTCTGCACACCTGCCGCCGCGGGCGCGGTTAGCGTGCACGGCGAACCCTGTGCGCCTGATGACCGTCGCTCCGCACTGCGGGCACACGGTGTCCTCGCCGCCCTGGCCGGGGATGTTCCCCGTGTACACATACTGCAACCCCGCCTCGAGGCCGATCTCACGGGCGCGCAGGAGCGTCGCCACGGGCGTCGGCGGGCGATCCAGCAACTTGTAGGTGGGATGGAACCGGCTCACGTGCCAGGGGGTGTCGGCCGACAGGGAGTCGCGGATGAACGCCGCGATCTGGCGCAGTTCGCCGTCCGAGTCGTTCAGCCCGGGGATGATCAGCGTGGTCACCTCCAGCCAGACGCCCCGCTCCTTCATGTAAACCAGGGAATCCAGCACGGGCTGCAGACGCGCGCCGCACTGCTGCCGGTAGAAGGTGTCCGTAAAGGCCTTGAGGTCCACGTTGGCGGCATCCAGCAGGTTTGGCCCGTCCGGCGTTGTCACCAGATCCAGCATCTCGGGCGTCATGAACCCGTTGCTGACATAGACATTGGCGATGCCCTGTTCGTGCGCCAGGCGGCCCGTATCGTAGGTGAACTCGAAGAACACCGTTGGCTCGGTGTACGTGTAGGCGATGCTGGCGCAGCCCGTGCGCGCAGCCGCGGCCACCACCTCCTCCGGGTTGGCGTGCCGCCCGCGCAGCGCGAGCCCATCCTTGATGCCCTGCGAGATATCGGCGTTCTGGCAAAAGGTACAGGAAAAGTTGCAGCCCGCCGTGGCAACGGAAAAGGCGGTACTCCCCGGGAGAAAGTGGAACAGCGGCTTTTTCTCGATGGGGTCCACTGCCTGGGCGATCAACTCGCCATAGACGAGGGAATACAGCCTTCCGCCGCGGTTCTCGCGCACCTGGCAGATCCCCCGCCGCCCCTCGGCGATCAGGCAGCGGTGGGCACACAAGTCGCAACGCACGCGACCGGATCCGTCCTCGACCGCGTGCCACAGCATGGCCTCATGCTCTTTTGTGTCATGCATGGCGACCTCCTCATCCCGCCAGCCACCGGCAGATGCTGCCGGTGGCCGAGGTTGGTGGGCGGTCACCGGCGGGAGCCTAGGCTTTGGGCGGATACGGGATCACGCACACAAAGCGCATCAGTGACTCGCCCGTATTCAAAAACTGGTGGATCTCACTTGGTTCAACATAGACACAGGTCCCCGGCTCCAGGGGCTGGGTGCCGTTGGCGTCGCGGACCTGCCCGGTGCCCTCCAATACCACCACCTCATGCTCCCACGGATGGGTGTGGTACTCTGTTGTGGCGCCCGCGTCGAGCTCGATAATGCGGCTGATATAGTTGGGCGCGCCGACGTTCTGTCCGATGGCCCAGCGGATGCGGGCACCCGGGCTGCCCTCGACGGGCTCTGCGGGGATCTCTGTGTAGTGGAAAGCCTTCATCGATTACTCCCTTGTAGTGGACTCGTGCATCGCTACTAGATTACGCAAAAAGGCCAGATTGCGCACATCCTCGTGCAGATCGTCGCTCTTGGGCGTCTCCAGGATCATGGGGACGTGCACCAGCCGCGGATCGTTGACCAGCCGGTAAAAGGCGTCGGCGCCGATCAACCCCTCGCCGAGCTGCTCGTGCCGGTCGCCATGGCTGCCCAGTTCCTTTTTCGAGTCGTTCACATGGATCGCCTTGAGCCGGCCGATCCCAATGAGCGCGTCAAACTCGGCCCAGAACGAGCGATAGTCGGCCCGGCTGGCGAGAGGATACCCGGCGCCGTACAGGTGCGCCGTGTCGATGCAAACGCCGAGCCTTTCGCCCCCACCGGCGTGCTCCAGCAGCCAGGCCAGGTGCTCCAACCGCCCGCCCAGGTGCGTGCCCGCCCCGGAGGTGGTCTCCAGCAGGATCGGGACCCCGCCGGTGGCCGGGTCCCCCAGCAGCGCGCGCAGCCCCGCGGCAATCCGCTCCAGTCCGGGCAGCTCCCCCGACCCCGTGTGCGCCCCGGGGTGCAGGACGTACCCGTCCAGCCCCAGCCGCGCCGCGCGCGAGAGCTCCTCCGCCGCCAACGCCAGCGATCGCTCCCACAGGGCGTCGTCCGGCGACGCCAGGTTGATCAGGTAGGCGCTGTGCGCAATCACCGGGTCGATGCCCGTCTCGGCGCGCACCTGGTGAAAGGTCTCCACCTGTTCGTCGGTCAGCGGGGGCCCCGCCCAGCGGTTGGGCGAGCGGGTGAACATCTGAATCGTGTCGCAGCCGATGCGCTGCCCTGCGCGCAAGGCGTTGGCCGGCTCCCCGGCGATGGACATGTGGGCCCCGAAGCGGGGTGATAAAGCATTCATCATGGGACCACTTTAGGGGTGGGGGGGGGGCGACAATGATAGACGGACCGAAGGTACTCGGCTAGCCAGCGCACCGAAGGACGCCGGGTTCGTATCAAGGGAAGAGTTGTAGGGTTACGGGGCGATCCCAACAAGGACAAGGGGAACGGCCGGAACTCCCCGCCCCTGACGAATAACGTTGTACAGCTCGCCCTCGTAATACGCAATACCAGAGGACATCTGAGCCGACATCTCTTTCATTGGCAGAATCTCTACCCCTACATCGATCTGATCGCCAACGTAGAATGCCATGTGTTTCACAAAGAGATCGTATGCTACGAAGGAGTACTTCCCGAACTGCACCTCAACCGCGATGCGCTCTTTGACAAAGTCAGTCTGATTGTAGGATCTGATCGGTTGATACCCAGCTGCGATGATCTGCTCTTTTTGCTCATCGACAGGAAGCGTCAGTGTCTTCCGGATAACCCGCTCATCCGCGCTGACCCAGTATGTGACGCGTGACTCAGCCCACCCGCGCGCGACAAAAAGGGTTTTAAAGCTCTGGTTCAGCTCCGAAGGCGAAAGGAGCATTTGCCCTCTCATACCCTTCTCCCTGCTCACCTTAACTCGACACGCCTCTGCATCCGTTTGATGAACTGCCTCTGTGATATCGTCCCACGTACCCGGCTTATGCACGAGTATGTGTTCATAGCCATTCAGATGTGAGTACATCTCCACGATGCGCATCAGTGCCCCCCGTTAGGCAGACATGGATCGTAGACCGGCTTACCCATCGGCCTTGTTCTGAGCGTGCCATTCCAGTACGCACGCACCCTTTCTCGCGCGATTTCCACGTACTCGGGAACAATGTCGCACCCATAACCGTTGCGGCCATGCATTATCGCGGCGACGAGTGCGGATCCCACCCCCATATAGGGATCTAGAACGTTGTCCTCCGGGTTCGTCATCGACAGCACGAGCCGCTCTATAAGCTCAACCGGGAACTGGCAAGGGTGGATTGTCTTCTCCACATGGTTAGACTTGACGTTGGGGATTTCCCAGATATCGCTAGGGTTCTTCCCTAGTGGATTCCCAGAGATCTCTCCCTTGTGAGGGCCCTTGAAATGCCGCTTGTTCGGATACTTGGACGGCACCCTGACCGGGTCGAGATTGAACGTGTAGTCGTCACGCTTCGTGAACCACAGAATCGTCTCGTACCTGCCAGAGAAGCGCCTTGTGGTGTGTAGACCGTGGCCGAAATGCCAGATGATCCTATTGCGCAGCTGAAGACCGTGTCGTTTGAATTCTGGGTATAGGATAATATCGAGTGGGACAACCTCACCATCGCGCGTGATGTGATTCCCGACTTCCCAGCACATCGAGCCTTCTGGATGAAGCAGACGCACGCACTCCGCGATCACCTCGTGAAGAGAGTCAACATAATCTTCCAGAGAAGTTCGCTTTTCATAGGCCTTGCCTATGTTGTACGGTGGCGATGTGACGATCAGTTTCATGCTACCCGACGGTAGCGCCCCCATGAATTCGAGGTTGTCTTGGCATTCGATGTGGGTTGCAGCCTTCAAGCCGCTGGGAGCCAGAAGCGGCCCAGATAACTCTGTCATACTCTCCCCCCCCTACGATTCGATATCGGTGTGCTTCATACTACCCACTCTGGCACTCGTCCGTCAACTTCCCGCCACTCGCACTCACCGTACCCTCCCCAGCAACTCCTCGCACCCCAGTTCCTCGTACGCGGCGATGGAGGCGGCAGCATTGCCGACGTTGGGTTCCCAGCCCCAGAGAGCGCACTGCCAGATGGGGATGAATAAGGACACGAGGATCACCGAAAGCCGGTAGTCGTCCCAGCAGGCATCGAAGGAGTACCCGGTGACGCCGCGGCTCACCAGCCCACGGTGGTACCGGTGCAGCAGTGGCTTCTCCAAACGACGGCGCGTCTCTGGCGGCCATCGCGTCCCGATCAGAAAGGCCAGGTCGGTGGCGCCGATCGTCGGGTGCCAGAACTGCCAGTCGAGAAGATAGGCAGACTCTGCAGCATCGCGAGGGAACACCAGTTTGCCGCCGAGGGGATGCCCTGTCAAACAAAAAAGACCCCCTTCCGCCATGGAAGGGGGCCCGCGGTCACAGCGTTTATCTGAACCGCACCTCAGACAGCGTCGTTGCTGCCCTCATGATATGTTTCCTCGTCGCGGACCGACGGCCCGCAGGCGCTACTCATTCAGGTCGGCACGCCCAGCCTGGGCAAGACCACGCGCATCAGCACCAGGTAGGCCACCAGCGCCAGCGGCAGGGCCAGATCGCTCAGCGGCACACCGAAAATCGTCATCGCTCTCCTCTCGGGGGATGCCGGCACTCAGGCCCGCATCAACAGCTCAACCAGATCGTTGAGCGTCTCATCGCCAGCGGAGCAGGTGGGACTGCTCAGGCAGCCCTGCAGGTAGCCACGGATCAACTCGCGGCTCACATGCTGCGTGGCCGCGCGCACCGACGCGAGCTGGTTGAGGATCTCGCGGCACTCGCGCTCTTCCTCGATCATGCGCTGGATGCCGCGTGTCTGCCCCTCGATCTTGCGCAGTCGCGCGATCAGTTCCTGTCTCGATTCGGGTGTTAGCGTCGCGCTACGATTCACCTGGTCACCCTCTTCCTTCGGAGCCAACTGGCCCCGGCCGGGGACTAGCCCCGGTAGCGGATCCCTCAACCACCGGAGGGCGCGCAGTTGGCCGCCCCGGCGCTGGCGCCGCTCGAACCGCTGGCCGAGCCAAACATCGAGACGACTTTGTCGGCCTCGCGGCTGCCACAACTGGGGCACACGGGATCTGATTTGCTAAACAGCGATCGCACAAAGTGCTCGTACTGGTGGCCGCAAGAGCGGCACTTGAACTCGTAAAAAGGCATGCTTACCTCTATTCGGATGGACTGAGACTGCCGATATACGCGAGGACCTCGTCGGCATTGACGTGCCCGATCTGCCGGAGCCCGATGTCGCCAGCGCCATCAAAGACCACCAGCGTGGGCACGCCGCGGACGCCGAGCCCCTGGGCCACCTGCAGCCCCACAGTATCACTGGTGCTCAAGCGTATCAGCGGCAGCCCTCTTGTTGACAGTTCCTGGTGCAGCCCGTCGACGGCGGGCTTGGCCAAAAGGCAACTGCTTCAAGTATTGCTGAAAAAGTACAGCGTCACGGGCCGGCCCTGGCCAATCTGCCCGGTCACCTCCTCAGCGGACCCGACCGCGGTGGCCGGACTGCGCAGCGCGAGCCAGGCAACAGCCACCACCGCGATAAAGATCAGCGTGACGCGGTATTCGACCCACAGGCCCTTCAAACGGCCCATCGGGACTAGGCCTTGGCCAGGATAGCGTCGACCTTGCCCTTGAGGTCCGCCTTGGGGCGAACACCCACCACGCGCTCGTGCTCCTCACCGTCTACGAAGTAAATCATCGTGGGGATGCCGCGAATGCCCAGGCTGCTCGGGGTGCGCGGGTTCTCATCGGTGTTGACCTTGGCCACCTTGAACTTGCCGGCGTACTCATCGGCCAGCTCTTCGATCGTGGGGGCCACCATACGGCAGGGGCCACACCAGGGCGCCCAAAAGTCCACCAGCACAGGCTGCTCACTCTTGAGTACTTCCTGCTCAAAGGTCGCGTCGGTCACGTACACGATATTGTCACTCATTGGATCACCTTTCCTGACACAGAATCTCGCCCTCTGGGAGTTGCGAGTTCGATACCATACCCCCCTAGGGTAACTGAGGATGATTATACCTGGCCCGCGATGTGCTGTCAAGTTGAGCAAGGATGCCCTTCGCGCTTGCGAACTGGCCCGCATGGCGGGTCTGCTGCATACTCTGCGCATCTAGCGGCACTGCTATGGTCATACAGAGGAGCAACGCAGATGTTCGACATGCACTGGTTCCGCCTGGACGGCAGTCACGCTTTCGTCACCGGCGCGGGCAGCGGGATCGGCCAGGGGATCGCCCTGGGCCTGGCGCGCGCGGGCGCCGACGTGGCCTGCTTCGATCGGGACGCCGCCAGCTGCGCGGGAACTGCCGCTGAGATTGTGGCGCTGGGCCGCCGGGCGCTGGCGCTGTCCGGCGATGTCACCCACCCCGAGGATCTCGCGGCCGCCATGGCCGCCCTCACCGAGGCCTGGGACTCGCTGGAGGTGGCCGTGAACGCCGCAGGCATCGCCAATGCCGCCCCCGCTGAGGAGATGTCGCTGGAGCAGTGGCAGCGCATGATCGACGTGGACCTCACCGGCGTGTTCCTCTCCTGCCAGGCCGAGGCGCGCCTCATGCTGCCGCGAGCCCGCGGCGCGATCATCAACATCGCCTCTATGTCGGGTGTCATCGTCAATCGGGGCCTGTTGCAGGCCCACTATAACAGCGCCAAGGCGGGGGTGATCCATCTGACCAAAAGCCTGGCCATGGAGTGGGCCCAGCGCAGGATCCGGGTCAACGCCATCAGCCCGGGCTACACGCTGACGCCGATGAACCGCCGGCCCGAGGTTGCGGAGCAACTGGTGGCCTTTGCCGCCGATACCCCGGTCCAGCGCATCGCCAGCGTGGATGAGATGGTGGGGCCTGCCGTATTCCTGGCGAGCCAGGCGTCCTCCTTTGTCACCGGCGCCAACCTGCTGGTGGACGGGGGCTTTTGCTGCTGGTGAGCAAGACGTCCGCCGTAAAACAGTCCAACTCTCCCTGCGCGCTGATTGACGCCGCCCTGACGCTATGGTAATATGTCCGCTGCTATAAATCGTGCAGCGCATCCGGGCCCATAGCTCAGCGGCAGAGCGACTGGCTCATAACCGGTTGGTCCCTGGTTCGAATCCAGGTGGGCCCACCATCGGTAACAATGCCCTCGTGGCACGGCTACCAAGCGCCCGGCAGTCAGGCATGTGACCTGTGCGTCGGGCGCTCTGTTTCTCTCTTTCCTGTATCGGTGGTACAATCTGTTATGGTAAATGCTGTCTCAGCCTGTGTGTCGAGCACAGTCTGGTAGCAGGCTGTTGATCGTCGGTGGAGGAATTTCAGGCCTATGAAACCTGATTGGTCTAAAAACGCATTCGTATATCTGCTGATCCTGGTGGCCAGTGTGGCCCTCTTTTACTCGTTCATCAGCACACCGGTCCAGCCTACCGAGATCGACCTGGCTCAGGTGGCCCGGCTGGTCAAAGAAGGCGACGTCCGGGAGTTGGCCGTGGACGCCGAGGGCGGGCTGGTGTTGACCGTACGCGAAGGGTCCCAGGATGTGCTCTACACCTCGCGCAAAGAGCCCGGCATCGGGTTGGGTGAATCCCTCACGAGCCTGGGCGTCACCGCGGATGAACTCGGCGCTGTGTCCAGCGTGATCGCGGTCCAGCCCAGCGCCTGGGAGAACTGGGGCATCATCCTGATTCAGGCCGTGCCACTGATCCTCATGTTTGTCTTTCTCATGTACATGATGCGCCAGGCCCAGAGCGGCAACAACCAGGCGATGACCTTTGGCAAGAGCCGCGCCCGCATGGTCAGCGGGGACCGGCCGTCGGTCACCTTTGACGATGTGGCCGGCGCCGACGAGGCCAAGCAGGAACTCGAGGAGATCGTCGAGTTTCTCAAAGACCCGACGCGCTTTACCTCACTGGGTGCGCGCATCCCCAAGGGCGTGCTGCTGGTGGGCTCCCCCGGTACCGGCAAGACCCTCATGGCGCGCGCCGTGGCCGGCGAGGCCGGCGTGCCCTTCTTTTCCATCAGCGGTTCTGAGTTTGTCGAGATGTTCGTGGGTGTGGGCGCCAGCCGCGTGCGCGACCTGTTTGAGCAGGCCAAGCGCAACAGCCCTTGCATCATCTTTGTGGACGAGATCGACGCCGTCGGCCGCCAGCGCGGCACCGGCCTGGGCGGCAGCCACGACGAACGCGAGCAGACGCTGAACCAGATCCTGGTGGAGATGGACGGCTTCGACACCGACACCAAGATCATCATCCTGGCGGCGACCAACCGCCCGGACATCCTCGACCCGGCACTGCTGCGCCCTGGCCGCTTCGACCGGCGCGTCGTCATCGAGCGGCCCGACCGACGCGGGCGCGAGGAGATCCTCAAAGTGCATGTGCGCGGCAAGCCGCTGGGTCCCGATGTGGACCTGGGCGTGCTGGCCAAGCAGACGCCCGGCTTTACGGGTGCCGATATCGAGAACCTGGTCAACGAGGCCGCAATCCTGGCGGCACGTAGTAACCTCACGGTCATTGGCATGCCCGAGATGCAGGAGGCCGTGGAGCGGGTGATCGCCGGCCCGGAGCGCCGCAGCCGGCTGATCACGGACGAGGAAAAGCGCGTGATTGCCCATCACGAGGCGGGCCATGCCATCGTCCAGTCCAAGCTCGATCACACCGATCCGGTTCACAAGATCACGATCATCGGTCGCGGCGTCATGGGCGGCTATACCATGACCCTGCCTGAGGAGGACCGCACGCTGTACAGCAAGGCCCGTTTCGAGTCGGAGATGGCCGGCCTGCTGGGCGGCCGCGCGGCTGAGGAGCTGGTCTTTGGCGACGTAACCACCGGTGCCAAGAACGACATCAAGCGTGTGACCGACATCGCCCGCTCGATGGTGACCGAATACGCCATGACGGATACGCTGGGCCAGCGCAGCTTTGGGCAGAAGGAAGAACTGATCTTTCTCGGACGCGAGATCTCAGAGCAGCGCGACTATGGCGAGGAGATCGCCACAGCCATCGACCGCGAGATCAAGATCCTGGTCGACAAGGCCTATGACACCGCGCGCGACGTGCTGCGGGAGAACCGCGACGTCCTGGATCGCGTGGCTGGCAGGCTGATCGAAGAAGAGACGTTGGACGCGGATCAGTTCCGCGGGCTTCTGGCAGAGACGCCGGTTGTCGCTGACACCGAGAGTGATGCCGGCAGCGACGGCGAGGGCGAGCCCGTGACCGCCTGATCTCGCCCGTTTTCTATCGAATCCCCGGGGGCCAAAGGCCGTGGAGAGTCACAGCACTTCCACGGCCTTGTGTTCGCCCCCCTTCACACCCGGAGGTAGTATGGATCACTTGACTGAATCTTTGAGCGCCGGCCTGCAGTCCGATCTCACGCTTATGGTAGGGCCAGAGCACCTGGCCAGCCGGTGGGGCAGCGGCGGCGTAGAGGTGCTCGCCACACCGCAGATGATCGGCCTGATGGAGCAGGCGGCCGTGCGCGCCGTGGACCGGCTCTTGCCCACGGGCTATTGCACCGTGGGAACGCACATCGACGTGCGCCATCTGGCCGCCACGCCCATCGGGCACCATGTCATCGCCCGCGCAACGCTGCAAGAGATCGACGGTCGCCGCCTGGTATTCAAGGTCACCGCTGAGGATCACGCGGGCCCCATCGGCGAGGGTACCCACGAACGCACCATCGTGGCGCTGGATCGCTTTATCTCGCGCACGGCGAGCCGCGTCGGCGCCGCCAACAGCGGCCCGGCTGCGTCCATGTCCTGAGCACCATCCGCACCCGGCGCTCTGCGTCCCCCGGGAACGCATAACGCCCGCGGCAAGGCCCCGATTGGCGGCCCAGCCGCGGGTGCTTGGCGTCACGGCGATCATTTCACCGGGGCAGATCGTCACCGGCACAGCGTCGGAGACCACACAGGTCCATCGGCGTCGCAAAGCTCAGTCACCAAAGGACTTCCCGTGAGCACGGCCCCCCGCAGGGGCCTGGACCGCCGACGGCGATGGGCCCATCGCACCTGTCAGCATCGGCGCGGAGCCCAGCGATCCCGGGTTGCGGGCTATAAGCCCGCGGTCCAGGACGGTCCGGACCGCCGACATTCTTGTCGGCTCCGGTGCGGAGGACAGCGATCCCGGGATGCGGCCTACATGCCCGCGGTCCCAGTGTTCCGGCCTGCGGCCGGACCGCGGAGTACAACTCCGCGCCCCAAGGGCAAGCCCGCGGTTCAGGCGGAGTACAGCCACACGCCCCGAGGGGCCCGGACCGCCGACGGCGATGGGCCCATCGCACCTGTCGGCTGTCAGGACTTCGAAAAAGTGGACAGGATAGGCGTCAAGGGCTGAATGTGCCTGCGACGAGAGGCAACGGCCAGGCCGCATCCGTTTCGCCCACACCGCACCGTTGACGCCCCGGCGCTGCCCCGCTAGAATCAGCTTATCACAGTCCGCACGGAGCGCGTCACCATGAGCGATATCGTCGTCCTGGGCAGCCTGAACATGGATCTCATCGTACGCACCGAGCGCATCCCGCGCCCGGGCGAGACCGTGCACGGCTATGGCTTTAGCACGGTGCCGGGGGGCAAGGGCGCCAACCAGGCCGCCGCCGCGGCACGCCTGGGTGCCGCAGTCACCATGCTCGGCCGCGTGGGCCAGGACGCCTTTGGCGATGCCATGCTGGACAACATGATGATGCAGGGCGTCGAGACGGGCTACATTCTGCGCGACCGGCGCGAGCCCAGCGGCATCGCCCTGATCCAGATTCAGGAGGACGGCGACAACTCGATCGTCGTTGCGCCGGGCGCCAACGGCCGCGTGAGCATCGACGACGTCGATCGCGCCACCGAGATGATCTGGGGCGCATCGTTCCTCGTGGTCCAGTTCGAGGTGCCCCTGCCGGTAGTGCGCCACGCCATCGGCGTCGCCGCCTCCAAGGGAGTGCCGGTGGTGCTGAATCCCGCGCCTGCCTATGCCGTCGATCCCGCATTCCTGGAGGGCGTTTACTGCCTGGTGGTCAACGAGACCGAGGCGGAGACTCTGACCGGCCTGGCGGTGTCCGACCTGGCCGGTGCCCGCGCGGCCGGCATCGAACTCCAGGCCATGGGCGTCACGGTGGTGATCGTCACGCTGGGCGCCGCGGGCGCACTCCTGGTCGGCGAGGGCAAGCCGCTGCACGTGCCCGCCCGCCGGGTCGAGGTGGTGGACACCACGGCCGCCGGCGATGCCTTTATCGGGGGCCTCGTGGCCTCGCTGGACCGCGGTATGGACCTGCCCGATGCCGTGCGCTATGCCACCTGCGCCGGCTCGCTGGCCACGACGGTGCTCGGGGCACAGACCTCGCTGCCCGACAAAGCCGCCGTGGACGCCGTTTACCGGGAGGGATAGCACTGGACACCTCCGCCCTGCGCACCGCGCCAAAGGCGCGCCAGCAAACGTCCGGCACGGTGGGCATCATCGCCAATCCCGCCTCCGGCAAGGACATCCGCCGGCTGGTGGCCGAGGCCACCACCGTCAGCACCCAGGACAAGATCGGCATCCTGCGGCGGCTGCTGCAGGGGCTGGCGGCGGCGGGGGTGGCGCGCGTGCTGCTGATGCCCGATGAGCGCCGCATGGCCCGGCAGGCGGTCCAGACCCGATCCAAGGGGGCGTTTCCGCTGCCGGAGATCGAATGGATCGATATGACCTGCAACGGGACTGCTGAGGACTCGGCCTATGCGGCCGCCTGCCTGCGGGACATGCCCGCCGGCTGCATCATTGTGTTGGGAGGGGATGGCACCGCGCGCTCGGTCTCCCGTAACGCCGGCGAGATCCCGCTCTTGCCGCTCTCTACGGGGACCAACAATGTGCTCCCGACATTTACGGAGGCCACCATCGCCGGCCTGGCCGCCGGTGCCGTCGCCCGCGGGCTGGTACAGCTGGAGGCGGCCGCTATACGGCACAAGTGGCTGGAGGTCTACCTGGATGGCCAGCCGGTAGACCGGGCGCTGGTGGATCTGGCCCTGCTGCGCGGACGGTTCGCGGGGGCGCGGGCAGTCTGGACCGCCGCCGGCCTGTTGCAGGTGGTGGTCACCCGGGCCGACCCCGCCACCATCGGGCTCTCGGCGATCGCCGGCGTGCTGCAGCCCATCGCGCCGGACGAGCCCCGCGGGCTGGCTGTGACACTGGACCCCGCGGCCCCGCGGCAGATATTGGCGCCCCTGGGGCCGGGCCTGCTCATGCCGCTCGGCATTGCCAGCATCGAGCAGATGGCAATCGGCGACCTGCTGCACCTGCCCATCCAGGAGCCCGCCATGGTGGCGTTGGACGGCGAGCGGGAGCTGACCGTGACGCCCGGGCAGGACCTGGCGGTGCAGCTCCGCGCCGACGGGCCATGGATCATCGACAGCAACCGCGTCATGCGCGAGATGGTACGGCTTCACCTGTTGGATTTATAGATCAGTGGAGGGACTTCCTGATGATGGAAACGAATATTGCGATCGTGGGCACGGGACCGGGCGGCTATGTGGCGGCATTGCGCGCGGCACAGCTCGGGGCACAGGTGGTGTGCGTCGAGCGCCAGTGGCTGGGGGGCGTGTGCCTCAATGAGGGGTGCATCCCCACCAAGGCTCTGATCCGCAGCGCTGAGGTGCTCGAGCTTGTTCGAAACGCAGGCGAGTTTGGCGTGAATGCGGGTGAGGTGTCGCTGGACTGGGGCGCGGTGCAGGCCCGCAAGAATGAGGTGCGCTCCAAACTGACGCGCTCCGTCGGCACGCTGCTCAAGGGCGCTGGCGTGCAGGTGCTGGAGGGCAGCGCCCGCCTGGTGCGCGCCAACACCCTCAAGGTGGCCCTGGCGGAGGGCGAGGAGACCATCGTCGCCGACACAATCATTCTCGCCACCGGATCGCGCCATCTGAAGGTGCCCATCCCGGGGCTGGACGACCCCGGCATCCTGACCTCTTACAGCATGCTGGAGAGCGAGCAGCTGCCGCCCAGCCTGTGCATCATCGGCAGCGGCGCCATTGGCACCGAGTTCGCCAGCCTGATGAACGCCGCCGGCGTCGAGGTGACTCTGGTCGAGATGCTGCCCCGGATCGCCCCCCTGATGGACGAGACGATCAGCGACATGCTGGCGCGCAGCATGCGGCGCAAGGGCATCCAGATACGCACGGGCACCCGCGTCACTGCAGTGGAAAAGATCGAGAGCGGCTATCGCGTGTCCATGTCCTCCGAAAAAGAGGGCGAGACACAGGTGGATGTGGCGGCCGTGCTCTCGGCCATCGGGCGCGCGCCCAACACCGAGGATGTCGGCCTGGAGGTCGTGGGGATCCAGCCCACCCGGCGCGGGATCCCCGTCGATGACCGGATGCGGACCAGCGTGCCGGGCATCTATGCCGTGGGCGACTGCGCCGCGGAGGGCCCCATGCTGGCCCACGTGGCCATGATGCAGGGCATCGTCGCCGTCGAGGATGCCCTGGGGCACCCGGCGCATATGGACTATTCCGCGGTGCCCTCCTGCATCTTTTCGCTCCCCGAGGCCGCCGGCGTGGGCCTGACCGAGGCCGAGGCGCGCGAGGCGGGCTACGACGTCATCACCGGTATGTTCCCGCTGGTGGCCAACGGCAAGGCCATGGCCTACGGCGACACCGACGGATTGGTGAAAATCGTCTCTGAAAGCAAGGATCACGCCGTGCTGGGGATGCACGCCCTGGGCGCCCACGCCAGCGACCTGATCCTGGAGGGAACGTTGCTGCGCAAGTACGAGTTTACCCTGGAGGACCTCGAGCGCACCATTCACGCCCACCCGACGCTGGGCGAGGCCATCCCGGAGGCGGGGCTGGCGGCAATGGAGCGGCCGATCCACATCGCGGCGCGCCGACGCCGGCGCTGATGCGAAAGGGCGGCGGGCGCGCGATGCGCCTGCCGCCCCCCTGTGTACGATCAGTATCAGATCATTCCCCCGGGAGAAGATCCGAAAAGTCCTCCATCGTCGTGCGGTAATCCACCCGCAGCCGGCCGATGTAAAAAGGCTCCTCCGGGCGCTGCCAGTAGATGGGGTTGAGCGAGTACCCGGTGCGGTAATAGTCTCCGATCACGGCCAGCGCGGCCTCGTTGCGCCCGCCATAGGGGAAGCAGAAACCGTCCACCTGGATCCCCAGCTGCTCCTCGAGGATGGCACGCGAGTCGCCCAGCTCCCAGGCGAGGTCGGAATCGGGCACCTCCCGCAGGTTGCGGTGGCTGTAGCCGTGGGAACCGATCCAGGCGCCGCCTGCTACCAGCGCGCGCATCTCGTCCCAGTTCACATACCCCGAATACTCGGCGAACTGCGGCACCAGGAACATCACCGGACGCAGGCTGGTCTCTTGTATGATCGGCCAGCCGTTCTGGTAGAAACTGCGATTGCCGTCATCCACCGAGATCATCACAGGGCGAACCGGCAGCGGCTGGCCGTCCAGCAGGTAGGCCGCCAGGGCCGTGCTGGATATGCTGGTCCAGCCATGCTCCTCCAGGTAGGCCATCTGCTCCCGGAAGGCGTCGATCGAGACCGTCCAATCCTTTTTGCCCTCGGTGGCGTCCGGCCCCAGATCCTCCACGTGGTGGTACATCAACACCGGAATGGGCGAACCGCGCCCGCTCAGGGCAAAGCGCACCGTATAGTCTTCCTCAAGCAGGCCGCCATCCTGGGCCCGCACGCCGGCGCTCACCCGCGCCTCCCAGGCATCGCCGCCAGCCGCGGCGGCGGCCTCCCAGCCGCCCTCGGGATAGAACGCCAGGCCCTCGGCGCCCTCCCACTCGATACTTCCCGTCACCGCCGGCGAGATCACGAGCCCGGCCTCCACCGAGGCCGCATCCATCGGCCGGTCAAAGACCAGCACCAGCGGCCGTCCGGAGAGGACAGCGCCGTCGTTGTCGATGGGATAGCTGGCCACCAGATGGGCCGGCGCCATGGGCGTCGCGGTGGGCTCCGGGGTCGGCGTGTGCGTCGGCATGGCTGTTGCCGCTGGCGTGGGCGTCGCGCTGGGCGCGATCGTCGGCAAGGGGGCGTAGGTGGCCACCTCTGTCACCGGCACAGCCGCACCGGCCAACGCATCCCCTGCAGGTGAACCTGCAGGACCACAGCCGGTCAGCAGGATCAGCAGAACAAAGGCCAGGAGCAGGAGCCTAGTTCGCAATGGTGACCCTCACGCGATGGGGCGGCGGAAAGTTGCCCGTCTGGTCGACCACCGTCAGGCGCAGCCAGTAGACACCATTGGGCAGCGCGGCGGTGTCCAGGGTCATGAGCGTGCCCCCCTCTACGGGATTGCGCACGATATCTCCGATCGAGTTCCAGCCCGCAGGGTCCTCCCCCACGCCGTATTCCACCTTGTAGAATTGGAATGCCGCGTGCTGAGCCGTCCCCCGAATGGCGACGACGCCCCGCACCACCGCGTTGGAGCCGGGCGACACGATACAGGTGTTGGGATCGGAGCAGGGTGAGGGTGGCGGTTGCACCGTAACGGGCGTCGCGGTCACCTCGGGCGTCGCAGTAGGCCGAGGCGCGGAGGTGGGGACCGGCACCACCTCGCGGGTGCGGGTGCTTTCCTCCTCCACCGCGGAAAGCGTGGGCGGCATCGTCGGCCGCGGCGTGGAGGTGGCCGGGGGCAGCGTGGGCGTCACCGTCTCCTGCACCAACACCGTGGTGTCCACCGAGGGCAACACATAGAACTGCACCACAAGGACGATAGCGACCAGGCCCAGCAACAGGCCGATGTTGGACATCGCGCGGCCCTCACGATAGGCAGCCGTCTCTCGTTCCACCGTAAAGATCGTGTCCGCCCGGGCCTGCCGCGCGACCACATAGGCGCGCAGATTGTAGATGATGCCCGCCAGGCAGGCGACATACAGCCAGATGACATAGCGCTCTATAGCCGAGACGAGGAACTCGATGACCTCGAGCACGTCAGGCCTCCGTGGCGCCGATGCGCGCGAGCACGCCGCGCACCAGCCGGGTCATCCGGGGCACAGCGCCCTCGCCTACCGCCAGCACCTGCTTGTGCATCGCGTCGGCGGGGCCAGCGTCCCCGGCAAAGTCGGAGGGCACGTTGGTGATCAGCGAGATGCCCAGCACGCGCATGCCGCTGTGCCGCGCCACCACCACCTCGGGCGCGGTGGACATGCCCACCGCATCGGCGCCCACCGCCCGCAGGAACCGGATCTCTGCCTGGGTCTCGTAGCTGGGCCCGGCGACCATGGCGTACACGCCCTCCCAGAGCGTAATCTTCTCCTGACGGGCGGTCTCGCGCAACAGCTCCAGCAGGCCGGGGTCATAACTGGGGATCATGTCCGGAAAACGCACGCCCAGACGGTCATCGTTCGGGCCGCGCAGCGGGTTGTTGCCCGCCAGCCCGGGGAAATACAGATGATCGGTGATCGCCATCAGATCCCCGGCCACGAAATCGGGGCGCAGCCCCCCGGCGGCGTTGGTCACCACCAGGATCTCTGCTCCCAGCGCGCGCATCACGCGCACCGGCAGGGTGATCTGAGCGGCGGTATAGCCCTCGTAAAAGTGCACGCGACCCTGCATCGCCAGCACGGGCACGCCGCTCAGCATGCCGCTCACGAAACGCCCGGCATGCCCCGCGACCGTCGACTGGACGAAATGGGGGATCTCCGTATAGGGCACCGCCACAGAGTCCTCGATCTCATCCGCCAAATGGTTCAGCCCCGAGCCCAGGATCAGGGCCACACGCGGCATCACCTTGAGGCGCGCGCCCACCACCTCAGCCGCGCTGTTTACCATCTCAAGGGTCACACTGGGTTCCATCAGCCCTCCGGTATAGAACAGGGCCCGGCGCAGGCGGTACCCGGCCGGGCAATCGTCGACCGAGTCAGGAGTTTAGTGGGCGCGGGGATGCGCCTCGTCGTACACTTCGCGCAATCGCTCCTGGCTGATCTGCCGGTACACCTGCGTGGTCGAGACGTTGGCATGGCCCAGCAGCCCCTGCACCTCGCGAACGTCCGCACCGCCATTGAGCAGATGCGTCGCAAAGGAATGCCTGAGCGTATGCGGCGTCACCTGGGCGGTGATGCCGGATTCGCTGACGTACTTTTTGATGATCAGCCAGAGCCCCTGCCGCGTGAGGCGGTGGCCCCGGTGGTTTACAAAGAGCGCCGTCTCGTCGTCGTCATGGACCAGCTCCGGGCGGCTCTCCTCCAGATAGCGCTGCAGCGCCTCCACGGCGCGGCGGTAGACCGGGATATCGCGCTCACGATAGTGCCCCGTCTCGCTAAAGCAGCGCACATAGCCATCCGCTATGTCCACATCACAGACGTTCAAGGCCACCACTTCGCTGACGCGCATGCCGGTGGCATACAGCACTTCGAGCAGCGCCGAATCGCGCAGTCCCCGGTGAGACTCGTTTGTTGAGGGCGCCTTGAGGAGCTTTTCAACTTCCTCCTCGGAGATGGAGGTGGGGAGGTACTTGCGCACCTTGGGAGAGTCCAGCTTTTCGCTGGGATCCTGCGAGAGCGCACCGCTCTCTACGAGATAGCGGAAATAGGACTTGGCTGCGGCGACCTTGCGGGCGACGGTGGCCGAGGCGTACTCGTGCTCGTTGCGCAGGGCGTCTACGTATTTCGTCAAGTGCTGCGGCGTGACCCTGGTCCAGGAGGGGACGTGCGCCTGCTCAAGATAGTCACAGAACTGAGTCAGATCGTTGCGGTAGGCCACGATGGTATTGCTCGAGTATCCCTTTTCCTCCATCAATGATGTCAGAAACGCCTCGATCTGATCGTTCATGCTACCACTCCTCACTCTTGATCATGACAGGTACCCGGCTATTGTAACATCACTTTGCATAAAGGCAAAACCTCTGACCGCACGGCCATCTGCATCGTTGAATTCCGGCGCCGACCGGAGGCCCCAACCGGCGCATTCGACAGGGGCGTGTAACGCACGTAAAATGCCCCGGATGCGGGTGCTGAGCGGACGCACCGGTGTTCCGCATCGTGAGCACACAGCAGGAAGGGGTATCGGATGGATCTCTTTGAAAAGTGCTACAGCTACACCCGAGCCGATGATGCCCGCAGAGCAGGGGACTATCCCTACTTTATCCCCCTGCAGGATACAGAGGGCACCGAGGTCGTCATAGACGGCAAGCGGATGATCATGATCGGCTCGAACAACTATCTGGGGCTGACCACCGATCCCCGCGTGCGTGAGGCCGCCATAGACGCCATCAAGCGCTACGGCACCAGCTGTACCGGCTCGCGCTTTCTCAACGGCAACCTCGCCATGCACGACGAGCTGGAGCAGGAGCTGGCGGATTTCGTGGGCAAAGAGGCCGGGCTGGTGTTCAGCACCGGCATGAGCGTCAACCTGGGCACCATCTCGGCGCTCGTGCAGCGCGGCGAGTACGTGATCACCGACCGCGACGACCACGCCAGCATCGTCGACGGCTGCAAGCTCTCTTACGGCGAGATGAAGCGGTACCGTCATAACGACATGGCGCACCTGGCACAGACCCTGGAAGGGCTGAACGGCAAGCCCGCCCTGGTGGTGGTGGATGGCGTATTCAGCATGGGCGGCGATATCGCGCCCCTGCCCGAGATCGTCGCCGTCTGCCAGCGCTATGGCGCCCGCCTGATGGTGGACGATGCCCACGCCATGGGCGTCCTTGCCGAGGGCCGGGGCACCGCCGCGCACTTTGGGCTGACCGACCAGGTGGACCTGATCATGGGCACCTTCAGCAAGGCCTTTGCCTCCCTGGGCGGCGTGGTCGTCGGCGATGCCAAGGTCATCGACTATATCAAGCACAACGCCCGCTCGCTGATCTTTTCAGCCAGCATGCCGCCCTCCAACGTGGCAGCCGTGCAGGCGGCGCTGCGCATCATAAAGACCGAGCCGGAGAGGGTGACACGGGTACACGAGATCGGCGAGTACATGCGCCAGGGCTATGCCTCGCTGGGGTTCAACACGGGCAACAGCCAGACGCCCATCATCCCGATTCTGATCGGCGACGAGACCAAGACCTTTGCTTTCTGGCATGCCCTGTTCGACGCCGGCATCTATGTGAACGCTGTGGTGCCACCGGCGGTGCCACCCGCCCTGTCGCTGCTGCGCACCAGCTACATGGCCACCCACACCAACGAGCAACTCGACCGCGTGCTCGAGACCTTTGGCACGGTCGGCAAGCAACTCGGGATCATCTAGTCACGGACCTGGCCATCAGACGGGGAGCGCATCTGCAGTGATGCGCTCCCCGTTGTCTTTATGGCGGCTGGTTGCGGGGCCATGCACACGCCCCTGGACCGCGGGCTGCCCCCTGGACCGCGGGCTGCCCCCTGGACCGCGGGCTTATAGCCCGCACTAGAAATGCCGCTCACTCGTTTCAGATGCGGCCTGTAGGGCAGCGGTCCCCACCATCTGGACCACAGGCTGCCCCCTGGACCGCGGGCGTCTCGCCCGCTCCGGAATCGCGGATACCCGCCTTCGGGCCTGCGGCCCGACGCGGAGTACAAGGCGCTGTACGCAGCGCACGCGCCCCGCAAGCACGCCGCGGTCCGTACCATCCCGGCCGCGGGCCTCGATCAGCCGCCTTCCGGGAGCACCAGCGTCTCGCGTGCCATCAGCACCTGCTGCAGCGTGTGCACGGTCCACACCGGCGCCAGCACGGTGCGCTCAGGGAGGGGCGCGCGCGTCTCCAGGCGCACGCCGGGCTGGCGCTGCACGGCATCCAGCGGCAGCGGCAACGCCTCGATGATCGCCGCCCAGCGCTCGCCGGGCAGCCAGAGGGTGCCGTAGAGGTCGTCCGGCCGCACGGGCCCGGCCGGCCGCGCGTGAAAGGTGGCGATCACCAGCGTGGGGGCGTCGATCTCGTTTGCGCGATAGCGGTTGGCGCCCATAGTGATCAGGCAGGGGGCAGGATGGTGCGTGACGAGCGCGAGCGGCACGCGGCTCACGGTGCGCTCGTCCACGCATATGCCAGCCTCGCCGGCGGGCAGCAGTTCCAGCGCCGCGCCCAGTTCCTCGCAGCCCTCACGCTTCAGGCACTCGAGCAGGGTCTCGCCCGGCTCCAGCGAGCCGCCGATGGCGCCCAGGCCGACCCGGGTGACGCCCCGGGCGTCGACGTGCCAGTGCCCGGGCTTGGTGATCTCCAGCAGCAGGCCGCCCTCCTGCCACACCAGCGCCGAGGCCCCCGTCAGCTGCCAGGGCGGCGCTGTGCAGAGCCGGTCCAGCGCGGCCGCCAGGGCAGGATAATGTGAAAAGAGAGGGTCGGTCATGGGGCCTGCGCGGTTCCTTCCTAACGACGAGGGGCGCCCGCGGCGACGCCCCTACAATCTGAAAGAATGCCGGTCTAGCCCAGCGCGGCGATGGCCGCCGCCAGGGCGTCGATCTCGGCCACGCCGTCCAGCACGCCGATCTCGAGCGCATACTCGCGGCTCTCGCCCGGCTCGAGGAACTGCAGGATGCCCCGCGCCCTGTCCTTGTCGCGCCCTTCCACCAGGCAGTTGGCGGGCTCGAGGCCCGTCACATAGTCGCCCTGGCCCACCTGTTTCCACTGGGTGAAACGCGGCAGCGTGTCCTGGCGGTAGCGCAGATAGGCACCCAGTCCGCGTCCGCCGTCATACCCACGGTTGGCCAGCATCACGGTGACGTGCCCGTCACCGTCTGCCGCCATCTCGTGGTAGAAACACTGCTCCGCATAACCCGGCGTGGGCGCCTCGTAGGTACTGTACTGGTCGATCCCCGCGGCTGCCACGTCATCCCGCGGCGTCACCGTCTGCGAGGGGGCGATCAACTCGGTGCCCGCATCCAGCAAGGGGAAACCAAAGTTGCAGTGGTAGAGCTGCATGTGGGGCACCGTGGCGTAGCCCTCGTTGACCACCACGTCGCGGATGAACAGGCGCGACTCGCCCAGGCGAGCGGAGATGCGCCGCGTGAGGGTCACGTTCTCGCCAAAGACCACCGCCTGGCGCATGCGCCCGCGGGCCCAGGCCTCGTAAAGCGCCTCGGCGCCATCCCCACGCCAGCCGCCATCCACCCACACGCCCTCGGCGGGCAGGTGGTTCAGACGCCCGTGCAGGCCCAGCGCCTGCCCATCATCCACCGAGGGGGCGCCGGCGGTGGTCAGGCCGCAGCCCGCCACAAGCCCCCCGTGAAAGGTGCGCAGCCAGCCCAGCCCCTCGCGCTCGGCGTAGGCCGGATGCGCCGGCCCCGTAGACGATTGCCAGGACAGCGAGGCCCCGCGATAGTGCGCCGCGCCGATGTCCATGCCGCGATCCAGCAGCACCTCGAAGGAGAGGCCCGTGCCCGTCTCGAACTGAGCCACGCGCACGCCCCGCCCCGGGCCCTGCTGCAGGACCGCCTCGCGCACGCCGCCGACCTGCGACAGGCTCCCCATCTGCGCCAGCAGCTCGCGCTGCGTGTATTCCTTGCCATACAGTGTGACCATTGCTTGCTCCTTTCCGTCTCCACCGGCCCTGCCGCGCCTGCTATGCGAGTGGCTTGCTATGCAAGCAACAGGTACGGCTGCTCGATATAGCGGGCGATCCCCTGCAGGAAGCGCGCCGCCGGACCGCCATCCACCAGCCGGTGATCGGCGGTGAGGCTCAGCCACATCTTTTGGCGCACCACGATCTGCCCGTCGACCACCGCCGGCACCGGCCGGATGCGCCCCACGCCCAGGATGGCGCACTCGGGCAGATTGATGATGGGCGTGAACATATCGACGCCGAACATCCCCAGATTGGTGATGGTGAACGTCCCCCCTGTGAGCTCGTCCGGGTTGGATTTGCCCACGCGAGCGCGCTCCACCAGCTCGCGGAAGGTCCGCGCGAACTCGCGGATCCCCAGCGTCTGCGCGTTGCGCACCACGGGCACCAGCAGGCCGCGCTCTCTGTCCACCGCTAGCCCCAGGTTGACCGACGGCATCTGCCGGATCCCCTCGGGCGTCAGCTGCACGTTCACATAGGGGAACTCGACCAGGCAGCGCGCCACAATGACGCCCAGCAGGTCGTTGTACCCCACGTTGAACCCCAGCTCGCCCTTGAGCGCGTCGCGCAGGCTCTCGCGCATGGCGACGAACGCCGTGGCGTCCACCTCGCTATGGATGGTGATGGCCGCGGTGGTCTGGGACGAGGTGGCCATCCGCTCGGCGATGATGGCCCGCACCCCGCGCATGGGCGTGACCTCGCCGGCAGCGGCCACCGCCGGCGCCGTGGCGGCGACAACGGCCGCAGTAGCGGGCCGCGACGCGGCAGCCACTTCCCCCGCAGTCACACGGCTGCCGGCAGGGGTGATGCGCTCCAGCACCACGCCCTCCCTCGCGGCCATGCGTTGAGCCAGGGGCGTCGCCGCGGGCTGCGCGGCCAGCCAGGCCCGCACGTCGTCCTCGATGATGCGCCCCTCGGGACCGGTCCCGGGAAGACGCGCCAGATCCACACCCTTCTCCCCGGCCAGCTTGCGCGCCCGCGGCGAGGCCACGATACGGCCCGCCGGCGCAGGCTCTGGCACAACAGCAGCGGGCGCTTGCTCTGCTGTGGCCGTCTCTACGGCTGCCTCGGGCTCGGGCATACCCGGCGCGGTGGCACTCTCGGCGGCGCCACCGCCACCCAGCTCCGCCAGCAGCGGGGCGATGTCCTCGCCCGGCTCGCCGATGATGGCAACGGGCGTCAGCACCGGCACCGTGGCATCGGCCCCCACCAGGATCTTGAGCAGTGTGCCTTTCTGGCTGGACTCTACCTCCAGCACCGCCTTGTCCGACTCGACCTCAAAGAGGATGTCCCCGCGGTTGACCGCGTCGCCCTCGTTTACGAGCCACTCGACGATCGCGCCCTCTTCCATGGTCTGCCCCAGCTTGGGCAGGATCACAACTCTGGCCATTGGTTG